>OGZI01000184.1_pt1 | contig 92469 bp, 78 predicted proteins | sample 1576711 | NCBI WGS metagenome assembly OGZI01 (sample SAMEA3541482, study PRJEB24748) | human gut metagenome | biome: human gut; feature: human-associated habitat; material: faeces | place: China | collected 2012
GCGGTTTAGCAGGTTCCTATGCTTATAGAACCGAAAAAGACAGAACAAACTATATCAAAGAGGTCTACGAAACGATTGTTACAAGGGATTTGGTACAGAAATATACTCTCCCGGACACTTTGGTTTTACAACGTCTGAGCGAGTTCCTTATGGATAATATCAGCAACCTGACTTCTCCGAATAAGGTCAGTCAGCTACTGACAGCAAATGAGACTCCAACCAATCATGTAACCGTCGGCAAGTACATTAAGTATTTGTGCAATGCTTTTGTATTTTATGATATTAAGAGATACGACATCCGAGGCAAGAAATACCTTGAAAGCTCTGAAAAGTTCTATTTGTGTGACAGCGGTATTCGATATGCAATACTGGGAAGCAGAAATATGGATTACGGCAGAGTATATGAAAACATCGTTTGCATCGAACTTCTTCGCCGTGGATACGATGTCTATGTCGGCAAGCTCTATCAAAAGGAGATCGACTTTGTTGCTCAGAGAGGCAGCGAGAAGATTTATATTCAGGTCAGCGACAACATTTCCGGGCAGGAAACATTTGAGAGAGAATGCTCTCCTCTGCTTCAGATCCGAGATGCTTATCCGAAAATGATTATTGCCAGAACCAAACATCCAAAATATAGTTATGAAGGAATCGAAATCCATGATATAGCCGATTGGTTGCTACAAGAATAAGCAGGGCGAAATATCTCCGTCATTCTCTTTTGAAATGATGGAGATATTTTTATTATGGCGGAGATTACAGAAAATTGTATCAGGCTGCAAAAATCCTTCCGGAACTTTTAAATCAGATGACAAATAGCACCACGGATGATGCTATTCTTGATGCTGATGGCGCTAATCATGGCGCTGATAATATGGAAGGCAGCTTCGTTATCTATCCCTATCAAGAATATAAATCATGCGAAATGCAGATTATATCTAAGACACGATAGATGCGATAGGAGGAGCGAACAATGGATCAGAAAATGTTTTGTTATCAATGTCAGGAAACGGCCGGATGCAAGGGCTGTACGGTGGTCGGTGTCTGCGGTAAGCAGCCGGATGTGGCGGCAATGCAGGATTTGCTTGTGTGGGTGACGAAGGGTATCAGCGCGGTGACGACACGGCTTCGAGAGGAGGGACGTGCGGTGGCAGATGAGGTCAACCATCTGGTTACCGAAAATCTGTTTACGACGATCACGAATGCCAATTTTGATAAGGCGGCGATTGAAAAAAGAATTGAAAAGACGCTGGAAATGAAGACGGCACTGTGGGAGCAGCTGGAACGTCGGGACAATCTGCCGGAGGCGGCTGGCTGGACAAGTGAGCCGTCTGAATTTATAAAAAAAGCGTCGGAAGCGGGCGTTCTGATCGGGCAGAACGAGGATATTATTTCCCTTCGCAGCTTGATTACGTATGGCTTGAAAGGTTTGTCTGCCTATACCCGGCATGCGAACGTCCTGCTGCAGGAGGACCGGGAGGCGGATGCATTTTTACAGCGGGCGCTTGCGGCGACGCTGGATGACGGTCTGAGTGTGGATGATTTGATTCACCTGACGCTGGAAACTGGCGAATATGGTGTCCGGGGAATGGCGCTTTTGGATCGAGCAAACACCGAGACTTATGGAAATCCGGAGATTACTACGGTTGATATCGGTGTCGGAAGTAATCCGGGCATTCTTGTTTCAGGACATGATCTGCGCGATATGGAAATGCTTCTGGAGCAGACGCAGGGAACCGGCGTCGATGTATATACGCACTCAGAGATGCTTCCGGCGCAGTATTATCCGGCATTTAAGAAATATCCGAATTTTAAGGGTAATTACGGCAATGCATGGTGGCGTCAGAAAGAGGAATTTGAGATGTTCAATGGACCGATCCTGATGACGACGAACTGCATCGTGCCGCCGAAGGATAGCTACAAGGATCGTCTCTACACAACCGGTGCGGCGGGATATCCGGGCTGCACGTATATCAACGGTGGAATCGGAGGAAAGAAGGATTTTTCAGTGATCATCCAGCATGCGAAGCGCTGTGAGCCGCCGACCGGGATTGAGCAGGGGCAGATTGTCGGAGGCTTCGCCCATGCACAGGTGCTGGCGCTGGCAGATAAGGTAGTGGATGCGGTCAAATCGGGAAAAATCCGAAAGTTTGTCGTCATGGCGGGGTGTGATGGGCGGGCTAAGAGCCGCACTTACTACACCGATTTTGCAAAGGCGCTGCCGGAGGACACGGTAATTCTGACGGCTGGCTGTGCGAAATACCGCTACAATAAGCTGAATCTGGGCGATATTGAAGGAATTCCGCGTGTCCTGGATGCGGGGCAGTGCAATGATTCATATTCCCTGGCGGTCATTGCGATGAAGCTGCAGGAGATTTTTGGGCTGGATGACATCAATGACCTGCCGATTATTTACAACATTGCCTGGTATGAGCAGAAGGCGGTCATTGTTCTTCTGGCGCTTCTCTCACTCGGTATCAAGAATATCCATCTTGGACCGACGCTTCCGGCATTTTTAAGTCCGAACGTGGTAAATGTATTGGTGGAAAAGTTTGGAATCGCGGGAATTGACAGCGTGGAGAGCGATGTGGAATTATTTTTCGGGGAGAAGTGATAAATACAGGACGGAACTGGATAAGAGGGAATCGAACAAAGCCGGAATTTGGATCTGAAATCTGGAGATAGATTTACAAAAAATCTGTGTTGGTTTTACAAAAAGCGGTCGGAACGATCTTGAAAATAGGAATTAATGAAATAGGGGGCGGTTCTCTGGCAAATGCAGGGAACCGTCTTTTTTCGTCTATAGAAATATTGATATGGAAAATGAAAGTGTGATATGATGGGAAGGATGAAAGAGTTTTAAAATATATAAGAAATTGATACGGCAGATCAATCGATAGAGGATGCGGGAGGAAAACAGCCATGTCACTGGAAAAAGCAGAAAGTTACTTAAAGGAAGCCGGATTTTTGGATCATGTTATTGAGTTAAAAGAGTCCACAGCGACGGTTGCGCTGGCAGCGGAGGCATTAGGCGTGGAGCCGGGGATGATTGCGAAAACGATGTCCTTTTTGCAGGGAGAACAGCCGGTATTGATTTTGACAGAAGGTACTGCGAAAGTGGATAACCGGAAATATAAAGATACGTTTCACGTGAAAGCAAAGATGATCCCGTTTGAGCAGGTGGAGGAGGTTACCGGTCATGCGCCGGGTGGGGTCTGCCCGTTTGGTATCAAGGATGGAATTGAAGTGTATCTGGATGAGAGCCTGAAGCGTTTTGAGACGGTTTATCCGGCAGCAGGAGACGACCACAGCGCGGTACGTCTCACGATCCCGGAGTTGGAAGAAGTGTCCGGAGCGAAAGGCTGGGTGGATGTCTGCAGGGAGCCGGAGGATCAGCAGCACGAGTAGGTGTGGGAGATTTTAGGAGAATTCATATGAGAGATGTGAAAGCAACGGGGAGAAGCAGGGGAGAAAATGAAAACGGCGGAATCAGGGTGGGCTCCAGAGTGGGAAAGAAAGGTCGCCTGTGCCGGAAAACGTTCGTCCGTCTGCTTTGCCTGACAGCAGCCATGATGGTTCTTGGATCTTTTACTGCCTTTGCCAGAGCGGGAGGTGCTTCCGGCGGCGGAGGTGGCGGAGGTGGTTCTTCCCATCATCATACAAGCAGCAGCCGGGGACAAGGCGGACGGGCGGGTGCGTTTCAGGCGCTTTTGCTTACGGGAACCTTTGTGATTCTGGGAAGTGCCGGAACCATTACATACCTGCACCGGGCAAAAAAGAAACAGGCATCAGCCCGTGAAAAATTGAAAGAATTTTCCATCGGAGAAGATCATTGGGATCGGAGTGAGATACAGGAGCGGGTGCGGGAATCATATTACCGGATTCAGGAATGCTGGCGGGATCGAGATCTGGAAAAAGGGCATCCTTACCTGAGCCAGAAGATGCAGCAGGAGTTTCAGACGAAATTTGAGTGGAGCAGGATGCGCCATGAGGTGTTTGTCATGGAAGGGATCCAGCTTCTGGATGTGATTTTGGTGGAAGCGGAGAATGAGGACGGCGACGACCGCGACTATATCTGGTATTTGATCCATGGAAAGATGATCGACTATGTGTATCACGAAGAAACCGGAGAACTTTTGAAGGGATCCCGGAAAATGGAAGATTTCTTCGAATATTGGAGGTTTGTTCTGGAAGATGGAAACTGGGTGCTGGATGAGATCTGCCAGAAGGAAGAAGTGGATAATGGGCGGAAGTTGTGCTGAGAGGTGCTTTGAGTTGAGTGCTCGAAACACGGCAGCTGCGGATGCTGTCCGGTAGAGATGTTTGAAGAGGAAAAGTATAGAACCTAAAAGTGAATGGAGCAAGGAAAGCGGAGCAGCAGGAAGAGTGAGGAGACTTTAGCTGCGGCACAGAAATGCCAGAATTGCGCGCAGATAAGGTGCCGGTGTACGGAATATGGAAGTATGCTGTCCCCCGGTCATTAAAAGAAGCCGACTGGTTGGAATCTGCCTTGCTAACCAGCGGGAGTGTGAGGGCTTAATGAGATCCCGGGTTCCGGCGATCAGCAACACAGGAACGGAGATGGTTTGCAATTTTCGGGCACTTAAACGGGGCGAGTGAAGTAAAAGAGAAGTCAGATTTCGGCGGCGGAGGACGCGGTGCGTCAGCTGGGTAAGAAAGTCAGGCTTCTTTTTTTGTTCTGTCGGAATCCGGGGGAAAATTGACCCGAAATGGCATTGCCTTTCTTTGTCGGCACAAACTGCGGATGTGGCGGAAACAGAGAAATTCTTCTGAAATGGCAGGGAAACTTTCGGGGTGGACAGTGCAGAGACCACAGAGGACCCGGAGGATGCAGAGGCAGAAGAGAAGCTGCATTTTAAAACAGGCAGCAGGAGATTCCCCAGGAGATTTAAAATGCTGTGCAGCATTTGGGCGGCAAGGTGCAGCGGCGTGAGCAGCCCGTCCGGTGAGGCGTTGGCGCTGATACAGATGAGCTTTTTCAGCCGCTCCGGGTATTTGCATGCAATCTCTAGCCCGATATTGGCACCATCGCTGAATCCTAGCAGGTGGACGGAGGAAAGATGTAAGTGGTTAAGCAGGGCGATAACGTCGTCTGCCATATCCTCTGTAGAGAACCCGTGGAGCGCTGTGTGGACAGACAGCCGGGAACGCCCATGTCCCCGGCTGTCCATCAGAATCACCTGAAAATCGGGCAGAAACGTGCGCAGAAATGGGTAAAAGACGGCAAGGGACTGGCTGTTTCCATGCAGGATAAGGAGCGGTGTGCCGCAGCCGTACTGTTCATAGTAGATTTCTGCGCCGGAGGTGGTGAGATAACCGGAATGTTTCATCGTAAGAGCGCCTCTTTTCTGGTAAAAAAATGAAATTTATCAGGCTGTATCCAGCATGATAAAAGCTGAGTTTAGTCTGCCTTTTTATCTGCATCTGTCTGCTTTCTTGTGTCGGGCTGCTTCGTGCTGGAAGAAGCAGCCCAACTTACCTGGCGAGATGGTTTACTCTGATGTGTCGGGGAAGTCCTCTTGTTTCTCAGTCGCTGCGCCCATCCTTTTACCAGATCCTCCGCTGCCTCGCGGATCTGATGCGGATTCTGAATCGTCACAAGGGCATAAAACATGTCTGGTGTTGGAATCTTCGGCAGGTAAATATAATAGGAAGGAACCCATTCGGTCGGGCTGTATTTTTCCTTGGCACGGTAGAGGTCGCGGAATCCATAACAGTCATTCAGGTGGTCGTAAGCGAAGCAGAGCAGCTTTTCGACCGGATTAGGGCTGTCATTTTCCAAGCCAGCGAGCGGGGCAACACCGAGGCTGCCATACTCAATGCCCTCGTCTTTGAAAACCTGAAATGCGTCGTAAAGAATCGTCTCCATCACGCCGCTCGGTGCGCCGGTTCCGTGGCGGGTGACGTCCGCCATGTAGCCTCTTTTGCCGAGAAATGGGACAAACACGATGAATGCCACGATTTTTCCGTCGGCGTCGGTGGCGTAGAAATAACGCTTGTCCATCGGATTTTCCAGCCCGACAGTTCCCATAACGAAAGTCAGCATCGAACTCTTTTTCTGTTGCAGCCATTCGTTCGTGATGCGGTTCAGATCTGCCTCAATCTGTGCATCCCGCTGTTTCAGCGGGCAGTATTCATGGACGACGACCCCGGCTTTCCGGGCGTGGTTGATGTTCATACGCATCTTGGCGCCTTTCTTGCCAGAGATTTCATAGTCCGCAAGGTGGAAACGGGCTTCCTCCCCGTTTTTGACCCATCCAAAGCCCTGCTTTTTATATTCTTCCAGAAAATGGTCAGTGACGCTGATAAAAAACAAGTTGTGAGCGCTGCGCTGGCAAAATTCTTTAAATTCTGCCAGGAGAACCGGAAAATCGCTGTCCGCGCAGATGGGATCGCCGTTGATGACGATGGTGCTGCCGACGACTCCGTAGGGGATGACGCCGTCTACCTTCTGACCGAAATATAGGAGTTTGTCATCCTCCAGCGTCAGGTAGGCGCTGGGATTCTGGCTGTACAGGTTGACGAGGGTGCGGGCATGCATCAAATCCGAAGCATGGCTGACTGGATGCAGCAGCCATGGGCGGACCGCATACAGAATGGAGGCGAGGATGCAGCCCCAGCTGAACCAGAATGTAACCAATTCGACTACATGTGTTTCACGTGAAACATTGCTCGGATTTCCCATGCCGAAAATCATGGCAGTTCCCTGAATGAGACTATCCATCAGCGAGTCAAGAGAGGTTTCTCCCAGCGGTTTTACCGAAAAATGATAGCTGATACTGGCATTGACGATGATGCCTGCCAGTGCCAGCAGCAGAAACAGGAGAGAGCGTCCGAGGCTGCGCCGGTCAGACGGGCAGCAGAAGTCCTTCCGAAAACACAGGAGAAGCAGAAATAATACGGCTTCTGCCAGGTGGAACGGAAGATACAAAGGCGAAGAAAGTGCTGTCAGCCCGCGTAAAAAGCTTAAAAACAGCAGGAGAACAGCAATGTTCCAAGCGGCGCGCTTCCGTTTCCAAAGCTGGAAGGTCAGGATGAAGAGCACGACAGAAAAGGCACGCTGTACCATGTGCCCCATTTCCAGAAGGATACCGACGCGGTTTGCCAGTCCCAGCCCTGGCAGGAAGCTGAGAATAAAAAGTACAAGGGAAAGAACGCCAAGTGCGCCGATCAAGGTGTTTTCCAGTTGGATTCGTGAGTTCTGTTTCATATTATAATGTCCTCCGTGTCAGTCTTGTACAGATATAATCTGTAAGGTGCTATGAAACGGGCATAAGCGCACAGGCGGCTTATGCTTGCCCTTGTTATAGTACGGAAAAACAGGGATGTCAAGATAAGATTTTGCATGGAAATAGGAGTGGAGAAATTCCGTTACTGTTTACGGGTAGGCACTTTTGGAAGCGAAGGTGCCGTAAGAAAACATGGTGGCAGCAGGAATTCTTTGTGATAGAGGCAAAGGCACAGGGGGATTATGCAGACAGAAAAGGAACGGTTCAAAATGGAGAAAAGAAGCAGTTTGTTGGATGATTGACAAGCGAAGAACGCAGTTTCTATGGAAATCAAAGTAATAAAATGTAAAATTTTTGAAAAATACACAAATATATCAAAAGTGAATAGTTAAAACAGTTGAAATCCACCAGAATGCGTGCTATAATCTGGACATAGGGTGGTTAAAAAATTAACAGGAGGTAGTATCAATATGGCTAGATTTACATTACCGAGGGATCTCTATCATGGAGAAGGATCTTTAGCGGAACTGAAAAATCTGAAAGGCAAAAAGGCAGTCGTTGTCGTTGGCGGTGGTTCCATGAAACGCTTCGGTTTCCTTCAGAAAGTAGAAGATTATCTGAAAGAAGCTGGCATGGAAGTGGCTCTGTTTGAGGGAGTAGAGCCAGATCCGAGCGTTGAGACCGTTATGAAGGGCGCAAAGCTTATGCAGGAATTTGGTCCGGACTGGATCGTAGCGATCGGCGGTGGTTCTCCAATTGATGCAGCGAAAGCGATGTGGGCATTCTACGAGTATCCAGATACCAAGTTTGAGGATCTGATCACTCCGTTCAATTTCCCGACACTGCGTACAAAAGCAAAATTCTGCGCGATTCCGTCTACTTCTGGTACAGCAACTGAGGTTACGGCATTCAGCGTTATTACCGATTATCATAAGGGTATCAAATATCCGTTAGCAGATTTCAATATCACACCAGATGTAGCGATCGTGGATCCGGAGCTGGCTGAGACCATGCCGCAGAAGCTGACCGCAAACACCGGTATGGATGCGATGACCCATGCGATCGAGGCGTATGTATCCACACTTCATTGTGATTACACCGACCCGCTGGCACTTCACGCAATCAAGATGATTCATACCTATCTGGTTAAATCTTACAATGGCGACAAAGAAGCGAGAGCACGTATGCACAACGCACAATGCCTGGCAGGTATGGCATTCTCCAATGCACTGCTTGGTATCGTCCATTCCATGGCACACAAGACAGGTGCAGCTTACTCCGGCGGACATATCGTTCACGGTGCAGCGAATGCGATGTATCTTCCGAAGGTTATTAAATTTAACTCCAAGGAACCAGAGGCAGCTTCCCGTTATGCAGATATCGCGAAGTTCATCGGTTTACAGGGAGACAGCGACGAGGCTCTGGTTGACGCTCTGATTGCCGAGATTAAAGAGATGAACAAGCAGTTAAATATCGCTCCGAGCATTAAGCTCTATGAGGGCGGAATCATTGACGAGAAAGAATTCAATGACAAACTGGCAACCGTGGCAGAGCTGGCAGTCGGCGATGCATGTACCGGTTCCAACCCGCGTTCGATCAATCCGGAGCAGATGGCGAAACTTCTGACCTGCTGCTTCTATGATACAGAGGTTGATTTCTAATTTAAGAAGCTTCTGAATTTAGAATGCAAAATTAGAATGTAAAACATCGTGTTTCGATGTTGGAAGCGGTTCTGAAAAGAATCAAATATGTAAAATAAAGAAGCCATCCGGCTAAAAACTGGATGGCTTTTATCGTTGTGTTTTTTTGTTATCTGGTGTTTTGCATTTTTGGTGAATGGCGCGTTTGTGTCCTATGTGTTTTCTGCGTGGCTGTTTTTCTCACCGTTTTCTCCGTCTGCCATTGCGTCATGCTGTCCGGTCAGCTGTGCCAGAAGTGCTTTCGCTTCCTCCGTACAGCGGAGAATCTGTGCCTGGTCCGGCAGCTCGATGTCGTGGATCAGGACATTCCGCAGCTTGCGGAGCTGGACAATCTGGTTGATCATTTCTTTGTCAAAGAGATCCATCCGCTTGAGTGTATTGATATTGAAGGCACCGCGGGAACGCGTCGAGGTGCGCCGTGCAGTTTTGTTGAGCAGGCGCTCTAATGGCACCCACTCCTCGAGGAACTGGTTGACTGCCTGCAGGGTTTCCGGTGAGGCGGTCTCCGGTTCCGTCCGCAGCTCCTGATAGCACTGGTAGCGCTTTTCATTGCCGGAGATAATCTGATCGATGATCTGCTGGGAAATGGTGCGCCGATCCTTTTCAAATTTGACAGACCGCAGAATCGGGGTAATATCTTTGAGACCAGTGAGCTGTAAACGCTGCAAAAGCCGGTAGAGCAGGGCAATATTTCCCATTCGAAGCTCGATGTCCTCGGTTTTGAGATGGCTGCTCAGGAAATTATAGAGATAGGACGCCAGCTCGTACTGGCTTCCAAACGCGGCATTGCGGCTGCGGAGCCGCTCATTTCCGGCTGCCTGTAGGCGTTCCAGCGCGATCTCGCCGGCAAGGACCAGACCATTTAACTCATCTAAGATCGACAGCTCTTCCTCGGATAAAGTTCCCTGCATTGGCTTGTAAATCAGATCATGTTCAACCTCGGACCAGGCGTGCATGATCAGGGACGCCACCTGGATCTCGATGCGCGCCGATCCGTATTTTTTCTGTGATTCATTCAAAATTTCATCGCGCATCCGCGCGCGGTAATGGTTCGCCCAATAGCCAGAAAACCGTTTGTGGTAAGTCGGGGGTTTCGACTGTTCCGGGAACTGTTTAAATTCCAGGATGTTGAAAAGCTCCGAGATGATCGCATCTACTTTGCCGCGGTCACCGGGGAAATACAGGGAGACGCGTACACCGGACAGATCGGCAATGTCGTCGTAGATTTCCTCGAGTGTCTGGTATGGTTCTTCACGTCTGGAATTGCGCCGCTGCACTTTTGTGCGGAGTCTGGCGGGATTCTTGGCGCGAGAGGTCACGATCGCCCGGATACCGGCATTTTGCAGGGCGAGCTGGAGTTTCTCTGCCGCGAGCCGCCCGGCTGCGTCGTAGAATGTCCATTTCATCTTGTATGTATCGATAAATTGTTGTATTAAATCCATAAGCAGCCCCTCCCAAGGTGCATAATAAAGCTTAGAAGAAAGCATTCTGATAAAAGAAATGCTTCTTCGTTCTATCATGAAGTATAGCAAAGATGGAGGCACTCTGCCAGTGGTTCTATGTAAAAAATATGTTACTGTACACGCATACGTGTCCAGTAACGGAATTTGCCGTGGCTTCGCATTTAAATACGGCAAATTCCTGCTACCACCACGTTTTCTTACGGCACTTTCGGTTCCAAAAGTGCCTACCCGTGTATAGTAACAAAAATATTACTGTCCCCGCATGTGTGCCCGGTAACCTAATATGGACTTATACACAGATTTGTGGTAAAGTTATGGACAGTGACAACGTGAAGAAAGAAAAGTAAGAGGTAACGCGGAGAAAACGGAACCGTTACAAAGAGACGAGAATTATGGGACAGTTTATAGTATTGGATCTGGAATGGAACCAGAGTCCGGCGGGCAAGGAAGGCTCGATGAACCGGCTTCCATTTGAGATTATTGAGATAGGCGCGGTAAAATTAAATAAAAATCTTCAAATCATTTCGGAATTTCGCCGTCTGATCCGCCCGCGGGTGTACCGGCAGATGCATTATAAGATATCAGAAGTGACGCATATGTCGATCGAGCAGCTTGACACAGAAGGCGAGGATTTTGTGCGTGCGATGACCGAATTTTTAGAATGGTGCGGGGATGATTACCGGTTCTGTACGTGGGGCTCGATGGATCTGACCGAATTGCAGCGGAATATGGTATATCACGGGATGGAGCTGCAGTTTCCATCGCCGCTTCTCTATTATGATTTGCAGAAAATCTATGCTCTGATCCACGGCACCAAGCAAAAGGAGTCGTTAGATACCGTGGTAGAGGAATTGCACCTCACGGAAGACCGCCCGTTCCACCGGGCGCTGGATGATGCGTACTACACGGGGCGTGTCATGAGTGAGATGGACTTTTACAGCATGATGGAGTATGTTTCAGTGGATTATTACCAGCCGCCGCTGACGGAGGAGGAAGAGATCTACCTGGAATTTCCAGAATATGCGAAATTTGTGTCGCGTGAGCATGAGACGAAGGAAGAGATTTTGGAGGAACGGCGTGTGGCGGAGATGGTTTGTTACAAATGCCGCCGGACCTTGCGGAAAAAGATCCGCTGGTTTTCCTCAAACCAGAAATTTTACTTCTGTCTGGCGGTCTGCCCGGAGCACGGTTATATGAAGGGAAAGATCCGGATGAAGAAGTCGGAGGACGGCTCGTTCTTTGCTGTTAAGACGACGAAGCTGGTCGGTGAAGAGGGAGCGGCCTACGTGGAGCAGAAGAAGGAGGAAACGAAGAAGAAGCGCGCGGAACGCAACAAGGCGAAGAAGTCTGGAAAGGCGGCAGAAGCAGCCGAGTAGGGTAAAGGCAGCCGAGCGGATGGAGCGTATGAAATAGGAATTAGAGAAAAGAAAAAATTCATAGAAAAGAGTTACTGGATATGGAAATGTTTCTCCTGCCTGTTTAGAGTAAGGTAAAAGAAGAGAATTTCCACATCTGGTAACTCTTTTTGTGTCAGTTATGGGATTTTATGCGATCGTTTCTTCCTTTTTTTTGCCAGCGCCGTTCGGCGATCCTGCATCATCAGGTCGAAATCTGCTTCGGACATTCCGCTGTCGCGCAGACGTTCCGCGCGCCGTCTGCGGCGTTCTGCGAGGGCGTCCTCCTCCTGGCGGCGCTGCATCTGGAGAAAACGGATGCCGGCGGTGACCGCGCCGATCACGACAAGAATGGCGGTCAGTGCGGCGATGAATGCCGGTGGAACGCGGACGGAAATATGAAATAACTGTCCAAAGGATTTATCGGTGGAACTATTTTCCTGATTAGCAGCCGATTCGGGCGGATTGGAGAGCGGCAAGGCCTCCGAGGAGCCGTTTGAGAGGGCAGTGTCGGAGCTGTCCTGCGCGGTAGCTGTTGCCGCCTGGGATACAAGCTTTTCGGGAATATCTGCCGCTGTCTGGCTGCTGTCGGTGAGGGTCAGATATGCCTGGCCAACCTTGTGATCGCCGAGCGAATAAGTGACACAGGCGATCGTGCCGTCCGGTGCGCCAGCCGGGATCTCATAGTCGAAGGAGGTCGTTGTCTCCGAGAAATCCGCTGTTTTTGGAAGTACCACGCGGCTATCTGGGTCGATGGACAGGGATTCGCCCCCGGCGGTAGATACATCTGCAATTTTCAAATCTTTTCCGATATTTGAAAAAGTTTGATCATAATCTGCAATTTTGACCGACTGGAAATTGTTAAATCCAAAGTCGAGCAGCCGGCTGGTATCCTCATACTGCGTGTTGTTGCTGTGCAGGATGACGGTAATCAGTGTCGTATCGCCCTGTCTGGCACCATTGACCAGTGTGTTGAGGGCGATGGAGGTATAACCGGTTTTGCCGCCGAGGACGTCCGGACGGTAGTACTGCGGCCAGTTCTTTTTGACCAGCTTATTGCCCGGGGAGATGCCCTGTCCCTCGGGATTTTTCTGGTTCGGCGGCAGTTTATAGTAGGTTGTCTCGACGATCTTGGCGAACGTAGGATTTTCAAATGCCGCCCGCGTGATGAGTGCCATGTCGTAGGCGCTGACATAGTGTTCCTCGTTATTCAGACCGCTCGGATTTGCAAAATGTGAATCCTGACACCCAAGCTCGGCGGCTTTTTCATTCATCAAAACAGCAAATGCATCAGCGGAGCCAGCAACGTGCTCGGCGAGTGCGTTGGCAGCCTCATTGGCTGATTTTAAAAGCAGGGCGTAGAGGCAGTCCTTGACGCTGGCAGTATCGCCTGTATCGTATCCGGCGCTGCTGCTGTTGGATTCTACGTTGTAGACCGCGCTCTCGGAAAAGGTGACCGTCTCATCGAGGGAACAGTGCTCCAGAACGATGAGGGAGGTCAGAACCTTCGTGATACTAGCGGGAGAGTAGGTTTCGTGGATGTTTTTTCCATATAAAACGACTCCGGTGTTGGCGTCCATGACGATCCCGGCATCGGAGTCAATCGAAATGTCCGACGGCCATTCAGTGGAGGCAAGCGCCTGCATCGGGGCGGCGAGCAGGGACAGCAAAAGTGTACCAATTAAAAACAAGGAGAACTTGCTGCCTGTGCTGCCAGCTATTTTCGTCTTCAAATCCGGAGCAGCCGGGTGGCTGGAACTACCTGGAGAGCTGCCGCCTCCGGAATTTCCGGAATTTTCTGCTCCTGATTTGCCCCTGCGGTGTTCCCGCAGGATACATGCAAGGCAGAGAAGAAACAGGGCGCCGGTCATCAGGCAGAAGGTGATGCCGATCCGGGCGGCGGTGTCCATGAAAAATGGTTCCGGCACGATGTTGATCAGAAGATCGGTCCGCGGATCGAGCTGCCAGAGATCGTTGGTAAAGAAGATTTTGTGGAAAATAATAAAATATTTCGTAAAATCAGTGGAAATGATCCCGGCAAGCAGGGAGGTCACGCCCAGAAATAAAACCGTCCCGGCGCAGAGCATCCGTGGCAGCAGGTGTTTTAACGGAACCTTTAAAAGTGCCAGCAGTGCAGCCGATGCCGCTGCCAGAAACAGGCAGAGGCGGCGCAGCGCCAGTCCTCCAAGAAAGAGGTTACGGACATCCGCCATGTGCGCCTTCTCCCTGGCGTTGAAAAATTCGCGCGGCGTCCCGTCTACGACGGTGTCAATCTTCAGATCGTCGCGGCTGCCGCGCAGATACGCCATCATCTCGTCCGTCACGTAAAGCAGGTCGTCCATCTCCATATGGACATCATCGGCAACCTGGTAGCGGGTGTATTCATTTTCATAATAATGCGGCGTCCAGTAGGCGACGGCTTCCACCGAGGTGATCAGAAACACGATCATCAGACTGAAAGCACAGATAAGCCCCAGAAGCCAGCTTAAATATGTTTTTTTCTGTGTCATATAAAACCTTTCGCGGCTGTCGGGTTGTGGTACAGCTGCAGCCTTTCATTTTATGTGATAAATTTGTAAAGAGGTCGTTTGTTCTATTTTCCTTGAAACGGCTCTGTATGTTAAAGTTTCCGTTTCGTTATCCAGTATAACAGTTTCGGGGAAGCATGAAAAGGCGCGAAATGGAAAAATATGTGAAATTTTTGTTACTGTTTACGGGTAGGCACTTTTGGAACCGAAAGTGCCGTAAGAAAACATGGTGGCAGCAGGAATTTGCCGTATTTGAATGCGAAGCCACGGCAAATTCCGTTACTGGGCACGATGCGTGAACAGTAATAAATTTTTCGAAAGAATGGCGGGAGGGTGGAATAGGGGCTTGTCAGCTGGCGGGGGATTCCTGTATACTGGGGGAAGATGTTATAATCTGGAGCAGAAAGAGAGAGGATACGAATATGATAAAGGCAGTCATCTTTGATATGGATGGGGTCATCATTGACAGTGAAGGAATTTATCTGAATTATCTGTATGAATATGCAAAAACGAAAAATCCGGAGGTGACTCTGGAGAGTCTGCACGGGACGGTGGGGACGACGAAGCAGGACTGCTGGATGGTTGTGGAGAAGGCAATCCACAATGGTCAGACCTGGCAGGAGCTGCATGACGAGTATCTGGGGCGCTGGACGGACATTTTTAATTCGATTGATTATCTCTCGATCTTCCGCCCGGAGATTCTGGATGTGATGGATCGCCTGAAAGCAGAGGGCTTCCGGCTGGCGGTCGCATCCGCGACGAATATTGAGCAGGTGGAGCGCATTTTAAAGGAAAATGGCGTGGCGTCCCGTCTGGAGCGGATGATCAGTGCGAGTACGTTCAAGCGCAGCAAGCCGGATCCGGCGGTTTACCTCTATACGGCGGAGCAGATGGGCCTGCAGCCGGAGGAGTGCCTTGTGATTGAGGATTCGACGGTCGGCATCACGGCGGGGCACTGCGCGGGAATGACAGTGGCGGCGCTCATCGATAACCGTTTTTCCTTTGACCGGAGTCTGGCGGACTATGAGTTAAATTCGCTGGAGGAGATTGTGCCGTTGGCGGAGAAAATTCGGGATTTGAAGTAAAATTTGAGTTGAGTAAATTCAGGGATTCATTGCGGAAAGTATAATTGCGAAAGTGATGAACCATTGTACAAAGAAAATGAAAAGGAACCATATATGTCAGGGAGAAGAATCACTGCATGTATGGTTCCTTTTTTGGCTGATTACTGCGAAACCTGCCGGATAAAGTCTCTGGAAACGTAGGCTTCCTGTCCGTTGTAGCTGATTACCGCCCATTTTTCGTCGTAATCACGGAGATATTCCACATCGGTATCTGGTGCTAGAACACCAATCCTGTCGGTGTCGGTGGATGGTTCCGGACGGACATTGACTGTGTCGGTGGTCCGATAAACGGTCGATTCTGCGGCAACGGTCTCTGCCTCGGTTTCTGGAGCCAGCGATTCGGTGCTGACGGCTGCAGTAGAATCCGGTTTGGCATCCGTCGCAGGGCGTATCATCTTGATGATCAAAAGCAGCAGGATGATAATAATAATCAGAAGCACTGGTTTAATAATGCTTCGAAATTCAAAAGACGGACCGCCTGCATAGGCGCGCGGACGGCGTCCCTCGGAGCTGCCGGAACGTGTGCCGGCAGGTTTTCCGTTTCCAGAGCTGGCAGAGGAATGTCGGCTGTTCCCGCGAAGGCGGGAAGAAGCGGGGGTTGGAGCTGCACTTCGGGAAGCCCGGGTGGATTTTTTTGTGTCATTGTAGTCATTTGCGAAGGTGTAGACCTCCTGCGACAGAAGGTGATGCGCCTGATTGGCGTTGTAGGCGCTGTTGTCTCCCTCATGGATCGCCTTGTTGCCGATCGTGCGGATCTTGTGGTAATGTTCGCAGGTGGTCTTGCTGATTTTTCCGGCGCTGTAGAGGGCGTCGATCATCTCCAGAAGACCGGTTTCCAGAATGCCATACCGCTCGCAGAGGCATTTAACCATGTATTCAAGGGTCTGGCGGGCTTTCACCATCGCCAGGTTATAATTCTTCTGTCCGATCAGGCGTTCGGTCTCGCGAACCCCGCCGTGGATCTGTTCCCAGGTGCTCTGACCTGTGTTAGCTGTTGTTCCCATAGGCATATCCTCCTGTGTATATGATGCAGGTCCGAAACCGGCGTGCCGGCGGCTGTTGCCGGACGGATCCTGACTTTTGAATGTCCGGCAAACGGGTGAAAAGACGGCAGCCATTTCGTGACCGTATGTTTGGTTTTGTCCTAAAATTATTATAATATAATCGGTTGAATTATTCATCTATAAAATGATGAAAATTGGAAAAGTTATGAAATTTGTAAGAAAAGGACACAAAGTCGGACGGATTAGAAGGGACGGCATGGAGGAGAGTGGAGGCTGTTTATGGGCAGGCATTTTTGGAACCGAAAGTGCCACAAGAAAACGTGGTGGCAGCAGGAATTTGCCGTATTTAAATGCGAAGCCACGGCAAATTCCGTTACTGGGCATGTATGCGTGAACAGTAACACGGGGATCGTAAAATGGTGTGAAAATAGAGCACCTTTGCTTGCGAAATGGGGGCTTCAATGGTAAGATAAGGATAGATCCGGCGGGTAAGCCGGGGCGTCTCAACGGAATGATACGGTACGGAAGAAAGTCCATCCGGGACGGCGCAGATTGTAGACAGCAGGAGGAACGAAGATGAGATTACGCCATATACCGGGCGCAGAGCAGATGATAGAAGAAACCCCGCATGTGGTTCATGGGGCGAAGGAGAAGAAGGGAACCTGGCAGCAGATTTTTGGAAATGACCATCCGATCCGTATCGAGGTGGGTATGGGTAAAGGTCAGTTTATTTTGGAGCAGGCGTCCCGCAACCCGGATGTGAATTTTGTTGGTATTGAGAAATATTCGACGGTTCTTTTAAAGGCGATCCGCAAGAGAGAACAGATGGAACTGTCCAATATCTATTTCTTATGTGAGGATGCCAGAGAACTGGCAGAGATTTTTGGACCGGGGGAAGTAGAGCGGATTTATTTGAATTTTTCGGATCCGTGGCCGAAGGACCGCCATGCGAGACGGAGACTGACCTCGCCGCCATTTATGGCAGTGTACGATCAGATTCTCCAGAAGGATGGAAGAGTCGAGTTCAAGACGGATAACCAGGATTTATTTTCCTATTCCCTGGAAGCTATCCCGGAGGCGGGCTGGCGCATCACAGAATATACCCGTGACCTGCACCACAGCGAGATGGCAGAGGGCAACGTCATGACTGAGTACGAGGCAAAGTTCTCGGCGCAGGGCAAGCCGATCTGCAAGCTGGTGGCAGTGCGGTAGGAAAATCGTTACTGTACACGGGTAGGCACTTTTGGAACCGAAAGTGCCGTAAGAAAACGTGGTGGTAGCAGGAATTTGCCGTATTTAACGGTTATCTGAGCTGGCAGAGCCGGAATAAAGAAAATAAAAGCTGCATATATTTACTATAATATAAAGAAAGATGGCTGGATGCGCGGCGGTGCTTTTTGTGAGAAACCTGGACTCACATGAATGGTAACGAGGCGCGCAGAGCGTTTGCCAGAAGTCAGGAATGGATATTAAAAAGCAGCTTACACGGAAACTCATTCAGGCGACCAGCGATAAGGTGGAACTGAATAAACAGGCGTTAAAATGGAAAAAATCGATGGAAGAGGCAGCAAAGGCACTGGGAGGCGGTAAAAAGAAGCCGTCGTAAAGAGAAACAGGGCACTTCTGTTGACTGCCTGTATGGATAGAACGAAAGGAGGAAATGAGTGATGGAGATGAAGTTTACGACCGCGAATTTTGAGGAGGAAGTACTGAAATCGGAGATTCCGGTACTGGTTGATTTTTATGCAGACTGGTGCGGTCCGTGCCAGATGATGGCGCCGGTGATCGGGCAGCTGGCGGGCGAGTATGAGGGAAGAGTGAAGATCGGAAAGCTGAATGTCGATGAGAACCCGGATATTGCAGTCCAGTATAAGGTTATGTCGATCCCGACGATGATTATTTTCCGGAATGGGGAAGTGTTCAGCAAGGAAGTCGGCGCTAGTTCAAAGAAGGAAGTGGAGAAGGCGATTGGGCGGGCGCTGTAAAAGCTGCGTCTTTGGAGTCCGGCGTGGGGCAGTTTGAAAAGAGTCGCATCTTTGAAATCCGGCGTGCGGCAGCTCGAAAAAGCTGGCGCTTTTCCTCGCTGTAGGGCATTCGCCCTATAAAACAAAAAAGGTATAACTTCTGATGCTTATGTGCGAGCACAACGCCTCAGAAGCCATACCTTTTTTATTTTGCACGCCTCATTGCCTAAACACAAAGTGCCTGCCCCACAGCTCTCGGTCTGCGAAACAAGCACTTGATAGTGCGCCTTCAGGGACTCGAACCCTGGACAAATAGATTAAGAGTCTACTGCTCTACCAACTGAGCTAAAGGCGCTTATTTTGTTTTCTTGCGGATGCCTCATCCGTAAGACATGAGTTATTCTACTCCATCCAGAATAAAATGTCAACAGTTTTTTAAATATTTTTAAAAATATTTTAAAAAGCATTATTTTCGGTATTTTTAAAACAGATAAGGGTATGGGCGAAGGAGACTCAGAGGGTATATGGGATACAGCCATGGGAGAAATGACGAGGTGGGTTTTGCACATGGGACGGTGGATAAGTCTGGAAAGAACGTCGTGGAAAGGGGATCACAGATTTGGGTGTTTGTAAAGGGAGAAAATGATTTTTGTGCAAAATTCTGATTCGAAAAAATATAGGGGAATCCTCTTCCATTTTTAATCTAATTGGTGTATGCTTAAATACGTCACGACGAACACACTATATATTGTGTTATGAAAGAAAACGAGTTCAATATTTTGTGTGTAATTCTAAAAATTACCTAAATACAAATCAAAAATAAAGCCAATCGTAAGACAAGTCGGAACGGAAAAGAATCCTGTCAGTGAAGGCATCCGGACATGAAAAATAGCCTGTCAGAAGAAGGCGCTGCTCTCATGAATGAGTAAGCTGGGGGACGGGAAATGGATACAGATGGATGTTCGATGTATGCCATAAAAGTAGAAAGAGAAATCACAGAAACAGGAACCGGCGAGTCAATTTATAGATTATAGAAGACAAGTCATAAAACGGGCTTAAGGGTAAGGAGAGGGAACAGGGATGGAAGACACAGTAACAACCAATGTAATCAAACGAAATGGAGAAGAAGTACATTTTGACCGGGCGAAGATCGTAAATGCGATCACGAAAGCGAACGGCAATGTGGAGCGTATTCACCAGATGAACCCGTACCAGATTGAAGCGATTGCAGATACGATCGCCGAGCAGGTGCAGGAGATGCCGCACGCGGTGAATGTGGAAGATATCCAGGATATGGTAGAGACCAGCATTATGGAGATGCGTGGTTATGAGGTTGCACAGAAATATGTGCGCTACCGCTACCGCAGGGAGTTAAAACGCAAGTCCAACACGACCGATAACGGCATCCTGGCACTTTTGGACCATATTAATGAAGAAGTGAATCAGGAAAACTCCAACAAGAACCCGGTCATCAACTCGACCCAGCGTGACTACATGGCGGGCGAGGTCAGCAAGGACTTATCCAAGCGTGTGCTGCTGCCGGAGGAGATCGTCCGCGCGCATGAGGAAGGCATCATCCATTTCCATGATACCGACTATTTTGCACAGAAGGAGCACAACTGCGACCTGATCAATCTGGAGGATATGCTGCAGAATGGCACTGTGATCAGTGAGACGATGATCGAGAAGCCGCACAGTTTCTTTACGGCCTGCAACGTGACCACCCAGATCGTGGCGCAGGTAGCCAGCAACCAGTATGGCGGACAGTCCTTTACTCTGGCGCATCTGGCACCGTTTGTGGACATCAGCCGTCAGAAGCTGCGCAAGAACGTGATTGCAGAGCGCACCGAGTGCGGCGAGGCACTGGATGAGGATATCATCAACCGCGTGACCGAACGCCGTCTGCGCGAGGAGGTTAAGAGCGGCATCCAGACGATCCAGTACCAGCTTATCACCCTGATGACCTGTAACGGACAGGCTCCGTTTGTCACGGTATTTATGTATCTGGACGAGGTTCCGGAGGGACGGACCAGGGATGACCTTGCGATGATCATCGAGGAAGTGATGCTGCAGAGAATGCAGGGCGTCAAGAATGAAAAGGGCGTCTGGATCACACCGGCGTTCCCGAAACTTATCTATGTGCTGGATGAGGACAATATTACAGAAGGTTCGAAATATTGGCACCTGACTGAGCTGGCAGCGAAATGTACCGCGAAACGGATGGTTCCGGACTACATTTCCGCTAAGATTATGAAGGAATTAAAGAAGGGCGAGGTTTACCCGTGCATGGGCTGCCGTTCTTTCCTGACGGTAGAAGATTCCCAGATGCTGTCGAACGGCAAGCATAAATTCTATGGACGTTTCAACCAGGGTGTTGTCACGATTAACCTGGTCGATGTGGCTTGTTCTTCGGAGGGAGATATGGACCGCTTCTGGCAGATCCTCGATGAGAGACTGGAGCTGTGCCACCGTGCGCTCCGCTGCCGTCATGAGAGGCTGCTCGGCACGATCTCCGATGTGGCGCCGATTCTGTGGCAGAATGGTGCGCTTGCCCGCCTGAAAAAGGGTGAGACGATCGACAAACTCCTGTACAACGGCTATTCTACGATTTCTCTGGGATATGCAGGTCTGTATGAGATGTGTATGCGGATGTTAGGAAAATCCCACACCGATCCGGAGGCGAAGCCATTTGCACTGAAAGTTATGCAGCGTCTGAATGATAAATGCAAAGAGTGGAGAGAGGCGGAGAACATCAGCTATTCTGTATACGGCACGCCGATGGAGTCTACGACTTATAAATTTGCAAAATGCCTGCAGAAGCGCTTCGGTATCATTCCGGGCGTTACGGATAAGAACTATATCACGAACAGCTACCATGTACACGTATCCGAGAAGATTGACGCATTCAGTAAGCTGAAATTTGAGGCAGAGTTCCAGAAGCTCTCCCCGGGCGGTGCGATCAGTTACATCGAGGTGCCGAATATGCAGACTAATATTCCGGCAGTTCTCTCTGTAATGCAGTTTATCTACAATAACATTATGTACGCGGAGCTGAACACCAAGAGTGATTTCTGTGAGAAGTGTGGCTATGACGGCGAGATCAAGATTGTTGAGGATGAGGCTGGCAAGCTGGTGTGGGAGTGCCCGAACTGCGGCAACCGCGACCAGAACAAGCTCTTTGTCGCACGCCGTACCTGCGGCTACATCGGAACCCAGTTCTGGAATCAGGGACGTACCCAGGAGATCCGCGATCGGGTGCTGCATCTGTAGGATGTGGTGAAAGCCTCCGAGAGTACATTGGTCTAGGGGAGGAAGATATGTATTACGGAACCATCAAAAAGTATGATATTGCCAACGGTCCTGGCGTGCGCGTCAGCTTGTTTGTGTCGGGCTGCCGCCATCACTGCAAGGGCTGTTTCAATGCGGAGACGTGGGATTTCCGATATGGACAGTTATATACAGAAGAGACGGAGAAAGAGATTTTAGCGGCATTGGAGCCGGGATATATACAGGGCTTTACGCTGCTCGGCGGAGAACCGTTTGAGCCAGAAAACCAGATGGAACTGGTACATTTACTCCGGAAGGTGCGCGGGACGTATCCGGAGAAAGATATCTGGTGCTACAGCGGCTATCTCTGGGATCGGGATCTGGCAGCCGGCGGCGTTGTCCATACAGAGGTGACAGACGAGATGCTGTCCTACGTGGATGTGCTGGTGGACGGCGAGTTTGTCGAGGCAGAGAAGGATCTGACGCTCCAGTTCCGCGGCAGCCGGAATCAGAGGATTCTGGAGCTTAAGAGAATAGGAAGAAAATAATAAGAATGAGATAAAAAGCTGCTGCAGATCGGAAAAAACTTTCTGATCTGCGTCAGCTTTTTGCATTACAAGGGAGATACAGCAAGCATATACGTGCCTTTGTAATCCGGGGCAGGCTATCATAAGTGGATATTTGCTTCAAGGGGCATAAATAACCCACCTAAGCATCCGTATTTGTGGTAAGATGGACTTAATAGGGGGTATAGCTATGGAGTCTGGAATTCTGATGATTGTGATAGTGGTTGTGGGCATCTTTTATCCGGCATATACGGCCTGGATTTCCCTTGTGGAGGCACCGGTGTATCTAAAGATAGGTTTCTTGTTTACTATGTCAGGAGCGCTTCTCGTCATGAGAATCCTGAGGAAAGAAAAGCAGATAAAATGGATGGTTCTGCTTGGCATTCTGGGGGTATATGCCTGGAGTCTATATAGTTGGTATGACGAAGAGTGCCATTACCAGTATGCGAGAAGCGTGCATGGAGATTCGGGCAATGCTTTGATGCTGTTTGTTGGCACCTTTACATGTCTGATACCGTTGTTTTTGCTGGATGCTGAACTGACCAGGTGGATGGAGTCCCGGAAGAAAAAGAAAGAAGAGAGTCCTGAATCTGAGAAGGAAACAGAGAAAAAAGAAAACCGTCTGGCAGCAGGAATGAAAAACTGGTTTGGAAAGCATCGCCAGACTCTCTGTACGCTGCTTATCTGTGCGATGGGCTGTGGACTTCTTATGATCCTGCTGTATCCGTATAAGTGCCGGGAGGAAGGATGTTACAATCTGGCCTTCGATGACTTATACTGTGAACAGCACTGGGCAGAGAAGATAGAAGAAAGTAAACGGGAAGAAGAGGAACGTAAAAAAAGAGAACGGGCTGAGCTGATAGAATTACAGAAGAAAAAAGAAGAAGAGGAATCCAGAAGCCATGAGGAATATCTTAAGCGGATAGAAGAGGATCCCTTGTGGGAACTGAAACAACGGAGCCGCAAAAACACACCTGTGCAGAGGGAAATACCATCGGTGCGAAAGAAGCTCCAGAATCCATATGCAGCGTATGATGCGGGATATGATGATGTTATGGAAGGCGATGATTATGACTGGGATCGCTACCGCCGGGATTCAGAATATGCCGATGGCGTAGATGATGCCCTGGATGAACGGGAAGAGTATGGACGGGATGACTGGTAAGGTATCTTGTTGGTGGACACCTTATATATAATATTCGGATAGGTTAAGCGATACTGTCTTTTCAGAGGCGGTACCGCTTCTGTTTTTAAAAATAGGATCACCAAAAAGAGCTGTCACAAAAGCCGGTGCAAACCGTCGGTTGACAGCTCTTTTTTGGCGTGCGATCCGCACATGAAATCACTTGTTTCCGAATGTTTAATACATTCCATCGTAAGGATCTTCTTCCTCATGAACTTCAAATAGATCGCCGGGCGTACAGTCCAGTGCGGAGCAGATGCGGGCGATGGTGCTGAAGCGGATGGATTCAGTTTCATTGTCCAGAATCCGGCTGGCATTTTTATAGCCAAGCCCGGTCATGGCGATAAAACGGTATTTCGTCAGACGCTTTTCAGCCAAAAGTTTATGAATGCGAAGTTTAATCGTGACAGTTTTCAATTCGGAATTTCCTCCTTTGTATACACACAGTGTTACCTTAAATATAAAGGATTTTCAATGTGCGGATAACTGGCTTAAACAATAGCTGATGTAGAGGAACTTATAGATACATTAGAAACGATTCACTGGTTTGGGTATAAAAAAAGAACTGCCACGCTCATGGCAGTTCTTACGAAAACAAATAGATAGTAAAAAACATCAGCTGTGAATCGCCTTTAAGGCGCCTCACTCCCTCCATTCTCTTCTGCGTAAAACATCCGGTACTGCGCCGGGGTGATGCCGATCTCCTGCTTAAATACGCGGATAAAATAGGAGGGGATCCGCAGTCCTACCATCTCACCGACCGACTGGATCGTGGCGTCGGAGTGGAGGAGAAGCTGGGAGGCGTGTTCGATGCGTAGTTTTTTCAGGTACTGCATCGGGCTGGCGCCGTATGCCTGGTGGAAACTGCGGATTAAGTGGGACGGGCTGTAGGAATACTGGCGCGCCAGATCGTTTAAGGAGATCTCCTCCGTGTAGTGGGCATCCAGGTAGTCGTGCAGCGTCCGGGCGATGCTTTCCTTCTCGCGACTGTAGCAGTACGGCGCATAGAGAACCTGGAGAAATTCAATGAAATCATTCTGGAGCTCAAACGGCGTCCGCACGGAGGACGGAAAGCTCTTTTTCTGTGTGTATTTGCTGAAAGAAACCAGGTTCATCCGCTGCAGATACTTTTCCAGCTTCTCCCGGTTGGCTTCCGGCACGGTGCCGGTGCGCGGCAGGGAGAGAATGAAATTCTGCGGCGAATAGTAAAATTTCGGCGCGGCGCGCCGGGTTACGTTGTCCGGGTAAAATTCATCGGACAGGCTGTATTTGCCGTTGGTATAGAAATGCACCCAGCTCGTCGTGGTCTTTTCCTGGCAGACGCGGCTGCCGCGGTGCGGGGTATCGGGGGTAATGATAAAAAACTGCCCGGCATTCAGTTCAACGCGGAACGGATCCTGTTCGAGATATAAAGTTCCGCTGTGAACATAGATAAGATCAAAGACATTTCGGATCGTCCGGCGCTCATGGATATCGCCGGGGCGGTAAACACATCCGCCTCCGACGATAAAATAAGGAAGGGGCGGACAGTTTAAATTAATAAAATTCATGATGTATGTACTCCCGTTTGAATAAAAACAGCCACGTAACAGGAATCCTGTCTGAACCGCAGAGAAGCAAACGAAAAACAGGACAATTTTGTCAGGTTGTTAAACAAATTTAAAATATCAATTTTATTATATCAAATAGAAAGAAAAACAGCAAGAATCTGTTTGGAAAATCTCTTATATTTGCAGAAACAAAACACTCTACTTGGGAAAATAAGAGGGGATGAATGAAGAATAAAGAAAAATCAGAGAAAAAGAAGGAATGAAATCAGGCTGATTTTGTTCTATAAAAATACGCGTATTCTTTTCTATAATATGCAAAATGTGTTAGATCGCTTTTCCGCTATTTGAATGGTATACTTATAAGAAAACATACAAAAAAAGAAGTCTTTTTCAGATTATTGATAGGCGCTTACGGATAAGTGAATAATAAATCAGGAGGTTTTCTGTGAATGGTAAAAAAGGAGACAAGTTTCATTGATTTGAAACAGGTAAAGATAGACGACCCGTTCTTTTCGCGGGTACAGAATGTGGTAATTCACACGATGCTTCCGTATCAGGAACGGGTGCTTCACGATGAGGTGTCCGGAATCCGAAAGAGCCATGTGATTAAAAACTTCCGCATTGCAGCGGGAGATGAGAAAGGAACGTATTACGGGCGTGTATTTCAGGACAGCGACCTGGCGAAATGGCTGGAGGCGGTGGCGTACTCACTGACCGTCGAGGCAAATCCAGAGCTGGAGGCGCGTGCCGATGCGATCATCGACCTGATCGGGCGGGCGCAGCAGCCGGACGGCTACCTGGATACCTATTTCATTGCGGCGGAGCCGGAACATAAGTGGCAGAACCTGACGGACTGCCATGAGATGTACTGTGCCGGACATATGACGGAGGCAGGCGTCGCGTACTATCAGGCGACGGGAAAGACGAAGCTTTTAGATATCTGCTGCAAGCTGTGCGATCATATCGATCGGCGGTTCGGACGGGAAGCAGGCAAAGTAACCGGCATTCCGGGACATGAGGAGATCGAGCTGGCGCTGATGCGGCTTTATCAGGCAACCGGGGAAGAGAGATACCGGAAGCTGGCGGCATATTTTATCGATGAGCGCGGACGGGATCCGGAGTTCTTCCATAAAGAAGCGGCGGCTAGAAGCTGGAGCCGCACCGATTACATGGACAAGCAGCCGCCGTCCTACATGCAGAACCACAAGCCGGTGCGTGAGCAGGATACGGTGGAAGGACACGCGGTCCGTTGTATGTATCTTCTGACGGCGGCGGCAAACCTGGCAGCGCAGAATCACGATGAGGCGCTGATGGCAGCCTGCCGGAAGATGTGGGACAACATGGTAGACCGGCGGATGTACATAACGGGTGGAATCGGTTCCACCTATTACGGCGAGGCATTTACCGTGGATTATGATTTGCCGAATGATACCGCTTACGCGGAAACGTGTGCGGCGGTGGGGGTCTGCTTTTTTGCGAAACAGATGCTGGAGGCGGATCCGGACGCGCGGTATGCGGATATTCTAGAGCGGGAGATTTACAACGGAACCATCAGCGGCATGCAGTTAGACGGAACGAAATTCTTTTATATCAATCAGCTTGAAGCCAATCCGGGCATGCCGACCAACGCATATGGCGAAGAAGAATACACACCGGAGCGGATCGGCTGGTATGACTGTGCATGCTGTCCTCCGAACCTGGCGCGTCTGATGACCTCACTTGGTTCCTATGTATGGTCTTCAAGTGAAGATACGATCTATTCCCACCTATTTGTCGGGGGAACGGCTTCCTTTGAAACAGCGGGCGGCGTGAAGATAGCGCTTACATCGAAATATCCGTGGAACGGCTCCGTTACCTACACGGTAGAACCGGAGCAGGCGGGAGCAGAATTTACTTTGGCAGTCCGTTATCCGGGCTGGTGCCATCAGATGCAGGTGAAGGTTAATGACATACCGGTTTCCGGGGCAGTCAAGACAGACAAGGGCTACTGGATGATCCAGAGAAGCTGGCAGCCTGGTGATACTGTTTCCTGCGAGATGGAGATGGAGCCGGAGCGGGTCTATGCACACCCGATGGTGCGGGCGGATGCCGGATGCGTGGCACTCAGACGCGGACCAATCATCTACACCTTTGAGGGCGTGGACAACGGAGAGGATCTTCAGACACTGCGGATTCCGCGGGAGGCGAAGATTGAAGCGCTTCCGTATCAGGCGGATCTGCTGGAAGGTATCGTGGCGCTGCGCGTGACGGGCTGCCGGAAGAAAGCGGCGGTTAATCCGGCGCTTTATGCAGAAGATGCGGCACCGGAAGAGGTGGTAACCCTGCAGGCAATTCCGTACTATGCATGGTGCAACCGCGGCATGACGCATATGCGCGTGTGGATGCAGGAATAGAGCGATAAAACCGTTTGTCTTATTTTATACTTCGGAGTTGAAAGAATATCCGGGCTATAAGAGAAGGAGAGAGACGTATTATATAAGAAAGAAGGGAGTACGGACATGAAGAAATATATCGGAAAACGTATCATGATTTCTCTTGTCACGCTTCTGATCATCATCCTGGTACTTTTTATGCTGCTGCAGCTGATGCCGGGATCTCCGTTCAACGATGAAAAGCTGACCGCGGATCAGATTGCGATGATGTCGAAGAAATATGGACTGGACAAACCGTTGATCGTACAGTTTTTCACGTATGTGAAGAACCTGCTGCAGGGCGATTTTGGTGTATCGTATGTTATCTCCAAGGATACCTCCATCTCGGTTCTGTTAAAGAACCGTGTGCCGGTCAGCTTTGGAATCGGACTGGAGGCAGTTTCCTTCGGTGCGGTAGTCGGACTGATTTTAGGTATTCTGGCAGCGCTCAAGAAAAATAGCTGGCTTGATACCATCTGTACTGTGATTTCAGTTCTGGGCGTCAGCCTTCCGTCCTATGTTTTTGCATTGGTTATGGCATATTTCATCGGCTACAAGGCACAGTGGCTGCCGCTTCTGTTTGACGGCAAGAGGTTCTTCGCATCGTCGATCATGCCGATGCTGGCGCTGTCGATGTTTACGGTAGCGACGGTGGCTCGATTTACGAGAACCTCCCTTCTGGAGGTGCTGGACAGCGACTACATGCTGCTTGCGGAGAGCAAGGGAATCACGGGACGCCCGCTTCTGGTGCGCCATGCACTTCGAAACGCGCTGATCCCGATCATTACGGTACTGGCGCCGCTGGTTGTCGATCTGATGATTGGTTCCCTGGTTATCGAGAAGATCTTCTCGATTCCGGGCATCGGAAGTTTAATGATTGCAGCGATTCAGTCCAACGATTACAACGTGACGATTTCGCTGGCATTTATCTACAGTGTCATGTACATTGTCCTGATGCTGGTGGTTGACGTCCTGTACGGAATTATCGACCCGAGAATCCGTCTGGCGAAGAAATCGGATTGAGAGGTGATGGCATGAAAAAACGGAGTGACGAAAAGACAGATGAGAAAATGACAGGTGGGGATGCGGCTTCCGTTCGGGAGCATGTGTTATCACCCGAAGAATATTTAAGCCAGATCGAATTCCTGGACGATGATTTTGAATTCCAGCACAAAGACGGGTTTGACCATGTCGATACAAACTTTGCAAGCCAGAGCTACTGGAAAGAGGCAATTGCACGGTTTAAGAAAAATAAGGGCGCAATGTTCAGCTTTGTCTGTATTCTGTTTCTGATTGTGATGGCGCTTGTCGGACCTCACATGAACCAGTTTACCTACGATCAGCAGATTATTACCAACCAGAACATGGCGCCGAGAGTGCCGGGACTGGAAAATATGGGTATCTTAGATGGTTCTGAGACGATCCGTACATCCACCGGAAGTAAAGAAATCAACTATTATGAGAGCAACAGTCTGACCGATACCTACTATTGGTTTGGTTCCGATTCGCTGGGACGCGACCTCTGGACCAGGACCTGGAGCGGAACGCGGATCAGCCTCTATGTAGCGGTTCTGGCGGTATTCATCGACCTTGCGTTTGGTCTGACGTATGGACTTGTATCCGGATATTTCGGCGGAAAAGTCGATATGATCATGCAGCGTATCGTCGAGATACTAAACAGTATTCCGTACCTGATCACGGTTACCCTGCTTTTGTTAGTCATGAAACCGGGGCTTATGTCCATCACGTTCGCCCTGATGTTTTCTGGGTGGCTGGGCATGAGCCGAATCGCCCGCGCGGAGGTCTTAAAGCTGAAAGAGCAGGAATATGTGCTTGCTTCCCGGACGCTGGGAGCAAAGAGCTTCCGCATTATTTTCAAAGAGATTTTACCAAATATTTTTGGTCCTCTGATTACACAGACGATGTTCTCGATCCCGCATGCGATTTTTACCGAGGCATTCTTAGCCTTTATTGGCCTGGGTGTGCCGGAGCCGATGGCTTCGCTGGGTTCCCTGATTTCGAGTGGATATCAGAACTTTACAAGCCATCCGTACATGATCGTGTTCCCGTTAATTGTCATGGGACTTCTGATGCTGTGCTTTAACATGCTGGCGGATGGTCTGCGTGATGCATTGGATCCGAAGATGAAGGATATGTAGGAGGAAATGGCATGGAGAAAAAAGAAGAAATTTTACGAGTGCGGAATCTGGACATTTCCTTCGAGACGACAGCCGGAGTGGTCAATGCCGTCCGGGGCGTCAACCTGACGGTAAACCGGGGCGAGACGGTTGCAATCGTTGGGGAATCCGGTTCCGGTAAATCGGTTTCTGCGAAGGCGATCATGGGAATCCTGGCAAAGAACGGAACAATCGACCGCGGACAGATCACATTTTCATATTACCGTAACCCGGAGGAACGGGTCACCAGAGAAATTCTGCAGATGAAAAAAGAGGAAATCCGCCGCCATATCAACGGAAAACGGATCGCGATGGTCTTCCAGGATCCGATGACCTCCTTAAACCCGCTGATGCCGGTTGGGAAACAGATCATGGAAGGCATGATCTGGCATTACCATACACCGAAGGAAGAGGCCTATGAGAAGGCGCTGGAGCTGATGAAACTGGTCGGCATCACCGACGCGGAGAAGCGAATCAAAAACTATCCGCACCAGCTCTCCGGTGGTATGCGCCAGAGAATCGTCATTGCGATTGCACTGGCGTGCGATCCGGAACTTTTAATCTGCGACGAGCCGACGACGGCGCTGGACGTTACGATTCAGTCGAAGATTCTGGAGCTGATTCAGGAGATTCAGAAAAAACGGCAGCTGTCGGTTATCTATATCACGCACGATCTGGGCGTCGTTGCGAAGGTTGCCGATTATGTCAACGTCATGTATGCAGGCAAGATCGTCGAGAGCGGCACGGTCGAGGATGTATTCTACGATCCGCGCCACCCGTACACATGGGGACTTCTCTCCGCGATGCCAGATCTGGGAACGGACGACGAACGTCTTTACACAATCCCGGGCAGCCCGCCAAACCTGCTTCACAAGGTAACGGGCGATGCGTTTGCACCGCGGAATAAATATGCGTTAAACATTGACAGTCGTCTGGAGCCGCCGATGTTCAAGATATCGGAGACACACAGCGCCGCGACATGGCTGCTGCATCCGAAGGCGCCGAAGGTCGATATGCCGCCGGAGCTTCGGGATCGAATTGAGAGAATGAAGAAAGAGGGGGGAATCGCATGAGTACAGTGACAGAGACAAACAAAAAGCCCCTTCTGGAAGTAAAAGGACTCAAGCAATACTTTCCGGTCAGCCGGAAATTTACCGTAAAAGCGGTTGAGGATGTCAGTTTTTATATCAATCCGGGCGAGACCTATGGTCTTGTGGGGGAATCTGGATCGGGAAAGACGACGATCGGGCGGGCGCTGATCCGCCTCTACGATCCGACCGCAGGACAAATTACCTTTGACGGGATGGATATTTCCGGAAAAATGAGCCGCCAGACAGAGGCGAGGCTCAGAAGTGATATGCAGATGATTTTTCAGGATCCGATGGCATGTTTAAATCCGCGCCAGAAAGTAGCGGATATCATTGCACAGGGGCTGGATATCCATCACCGGTACCATTCCCAGAAAGAGCGGACCGAGATGGTGGCAGACATCCTCCACAAGGTAGGTCTGGCGCCGGAACATGCAAACCGGTACCCGCATCAGTTTTCCGGTGGTCAGCGGCAGCGTGTCGGCATCGCCCGGGCGCTTGTCATGAACCCGAAGCTGATCATTGCCGATGAGTGTATCTCGGCGCTCGATATGTCCATTCAGGCGCAGGTTGTCAACCTGATGAAGGACATCCAGGACGAGACGGGGCTTGCATACCTCTTCATCGCCCACGACCTCTCGATGGTTAAATATATTTCCGACCGCATCGGCGTTCTTCATCTGGGCTACCTTCTGGAGACGGGCACGACGGAGGAGATTTTCTCCCATCCGGTACATCCGTACACCCGAAGCCTGATTTCGGCGATCCCGAACCCGAACCCGGTGGTAGAGCGCAGTCGGATTGCACTGCACTATGATTATAAGACGAGCGGCCTGGATTACGGCGCAGGTACGATGCATCAGATTGAGGGCACACATTTTGTGCGCGGAACCGATGCAGATTTGGAAAAATGGGTGTAGATTTAAAAGAAAGCCGATGCATTCCGGCACAAAATCAACCATAATAAATGTGATAAAATGACCTGTTTAGCGGGTGATTTTATAGATGAGCCGAACCAGCAGACAACTGAGGATAGACAGCCGGGACCAGGAAATGCAGCATGAAACGGGAATGGTTTGGTTTTATTAAAAAAACAAAAAAGGAGGAAGTATTATGAAGCTAAAAAAAGTAATGGCGTGGACGCTGGCTTCTGCCATGTTTGCTGGACTTTTAGCAGGCTGCGGCGGATCGACCCAGACAACAGAGACAGCAGCGGCTGAATCTGGAAGCGCAGAGGGCGGCAGCTCGGCTGAGGGCGGCAAGGTGCTTCGCTATCAGGCAAGCACTCTGGTAGACTCCCTGGATCCGGCACTTTCCAACGACTACACATCCAGTGGTGTTATCTCCCAGTTTATGATGGGTCTGATGACTAAGGATGAGTCAGGTGCTCCGGTTTACGGCGTGGCGGAGAGTGAGGAGAAGTCCGAGGATGGTCTGACCCTGACCTTCAAGATCCGTGACGACGCAAAATGGTCCAACGGCGATCCGGTAACGGCAAACGATTTCGTTTACGCATGGAGACGAGTAGCCGATCCGGCAACTGCAAGTGATTACCAGTTCTTTATCACAACTGCCTGCATCGCAAATGCAGAAGAGGTAACAACAGGTGAAAAACCGGTTGAGGAACTGGGTGTAGAGGCAGCGGACGATAAGACATTAGTCGTAACTTTAAGCTCCCCGTGTGCTATCTTTGATTACCTGATGGCATCCGGCGCATGCTTCCTGCCTTTAAATCAGAAATTTGTAGAGAGCTGCGGCGGCAACTTTGCAACTTCCGCAGATACCCTGTTAGCAGATGGTCCGTTCAAGGTATCTTCCTATGAGCCGTCTGCCATGAAGGTAGAATTAGTAAAGAATGATCAGTTCTTCGGTGCATCCGATGTCAAACTGGACGGTGTTGAGTTCTCGATCATTACCGACAGCCAGACAGCAGCCCTTTCTTTTGAAAATGGCGATCTGGACGTTGTAACCTTAAGCGGTAACCTGGTAGAGCAGTATGAGGATGATCCGAGATTCTCCACCAGAAGTGACGGTTACAACTGGTATCTGACCCCGAACATGAAGAAAGAGGGGCTTGACAATGTAAATATCCGTAAGGCACTGGCAAAATCGTATGACAAAGAAGCGATCACAACCCGTGTTCTGAAAGATGGTTCCACACCGATGGATTACTTCGTACCGCAGGGTCTTGCTACCAATGAAAAAGGCGAAGATTTCCGCGAGGCAGCAGGCAGCGCATACGACAGCTGGACCTACGATGTAGAGGCAGCAAAAGAGCTGTGGAAGACAGGTCTTGGCGAGCTTGGAAAAGATTCCTTATCTTTTACCTTAATGTGTGAAGATACCGATTCTGCACAGGCTGTTGCACAGTTCCTGCAGAGCGAGTGGCAGAACAATCTGCCGGGTCTGACCATCGAACTTCAGGTACTTCCGAAGAAAGCCCGTCTGGAATACATGCAGAAAGGTGAATATGATATCGGTCTTACCCGCTGGGGTCCGGACTACGCAGATCCGATGACTGATCTGGATATGTGGATAACCGGCAGCTCCACCAACTACTCCCAGTTCTCCAATGCAGACTACGATGCAACCATCCAGTCCGCAAAGAAGGGCGATCTGGCACTCGACCAGGATGCTCGTTGGGAAGCTTTAGTTGGCTGTGAGAAGACGCTGGCAGATCAGTGTGTTCTGTTCCCGATTTACGGACAGTCTGTAGCCGTTATGACCAATCCGGATGTAAGCGGTATCCAGTACTACTCCGTAGGACTTCCTTATCTGTTCATCAATGTAGATAAAAAGTAATAAATAAAAACAGATGGATCAAAATCTGAAATGATTTTAGATTCGAAGCGAACCGCAGAGTGAGAAAATGTACTCTGCGGTTCGCTTTTTTTGTTATTTTATGGCATTTTCGCTGTCAAACTGCAGCCTGCTTGTAACGGTTCACAGGTGGGAATTTTCTGAACTGAAAATTCCGTACGATACAGTAAGGGATGATTTACACGAATCGGAAATGATGATACAATCATAGAAATAGTACAGAGTATTGAGGTGGAAAGATGGCAGGGAAAAAACGAAACAGCAGCTTTGAAATACTGACAGCCATGCAGGACTTAAACACCCCGGCGGGAGCGCTCCAGCTGGCGCAGATCCTGCATCTTCCGTCCGCCAGCATCGGGCGGGAGCTTCTGGATTTGGAGAAAGCAGGGCTGCTTGTCAAGGTGCAGAATAAGGGGCGGATCCTGACGCCGCAGGGCGAACGCTTTCTGGAAGAAGAACGGTCACGCCGGGAGAAGATGAAGGCGGCGAATGAGCTTATCGAGGCGGCGTCGATGGAGACAGAAAGCGGTCTGGAGGATATTCTTTTAGTGCGGAAACTCCTGGAGGGATATGCGGCGGAGGCGTGTGCAGAGCGGATTGATCCGAAGGAATTGCAGAAATTAAAAGATCTGCAGGCAGACTATCTCTATGCAATCCGCCATGGAAGGGCGGGAAGCGAGGAGGATCTGGCGTTCCATCTGAAGATCGCGCATCTCTCAGGCAGTCCGTCTATCCTGCGGATGTTAAAGCTCATCCTGACCGATCAGGACGCGTATGCGCGCTTCAACCAGGCGGCAGTCCGCTCTGATGAAGTCCGGGAAAATGAACACGAAAGCCTTCTGGCAGCGATCGAAGCCAGAGACGGGGCGCTGGCGCGCCGGGAGATGGAGCGGCATCTGGAGCATGTAGGGGAGAACCTGCAGGCGTATTTTGCGGGGAGAAAGTAGGATTTGTACGGATTATAAATAAGAAAAAATTTATGCAAATCACATCTTCGATGCGGAATTTGTATGTGCATGAATTCTGTTCTTAAATATGCTTGCGTTATCTGAAATAAAAAATAATGGTCTGCAGAATAAAATTTAAAACAGAAAAAGAAAATGAAAAAAAGATACTTAAAAATGCGAGGATTTATAGCGGATAAATAACAGGTATTCATGTTTGATTATGAATCGAAAAGATATGAAATTCATATAAATGAAGTTAAAGTGAACAAAATTCACATTCAAACAAATGAAAATGAAAAATTATGAAAGCGTGTGGAACGTTATTTTTTTAAAAAATACTCGATCAAATAGTAGAAAGGAAGAATACAAATCTTCAAATAATACAACATTTGAACGGAAGTTATGCTGAAAGTCTGTAAGTAAACAGATATTACAAGGGTAAAATAGCATGTTGAAAATCCCGTATTGAGGTAAAATAAGGGGCGAACAAGTGTTCTGTCGATGTAAAAATTTCAAAATTATGAAAAATGAGATTGACTTTCGATGAAAAGCAGAGTACCATAGAGGTATCAAAACCAAAATAGAAACAATCTGTTTTTCGAGCCGAAATTGCTAAGCGGGAAACCGTATGCAGTCAGGCCAATGGGTACATCTGGAAATGGAAGTGCCTTCCGCATTTGAAAAGAAAGAGAGATTCGCTTTACATCGATGGATACGAGAAGCTGTCAGGCTTCTTGTATAGATAGGGTATATATGTGCTGACAGATAGGTATAGATATAGGTGTATCCATATCTATAGGTGCAGATGTATATACAAACTCGGATACGTTAAGCGGTACTGTCTTTTCAGAGGCGGTGCCGCTTTTCTTTTTGTGTTTCTAAGAACAGGAGGTGCGGATGGAGCCGGATATTAAAAAACTGAACCAGCTGCTTTTATCGGGAAGCTGCTGCAGTCAGGCACTTGTATCACTGGGACTTACCCTTAAGGGTGAGGAGAACCCGAGCTTTCTGAAGGCATCTGCAGCACTCTGTCTGGGAGTCAGAAGCGGGCTTACCTGCGGAGCTTTGACCGGTGCGGCGATGATGATGGCGCTCTTTGAGCCGGAAGCAGCATACAGCGAGATGATACCGGAACTGGCAGACTGGTTTCAGGAAAACTATGGTGAAATCTATGGAGGAAGTGATTGTCATTCGATTTTAGGAGATAACATGGCCAACAAGGCACTTCGGTGTCCCCAGGTGGTAGAGAATACCTACCGCAAGGCCAGAGAACTTCTGGAGGACTATGGCGTGGATCTGGCGGATCTGGCAGAGATGCTGGAAAACGCGGATGACTAAGGAATCGTAAGTATTGGGTATGATGCGGAAGGATAGTCGGAAGCATCAGGGCTCTATTTATTTTAAAGAAGGAGGACGAAGCAGCATGAAATTAAGAAAAATGATGTTGAACATCAACGGTGTTGATCGTATGTTTATGTGCGATCCGGAAAACGATAAACTGTCAGATGTTCTGCGCCGGATCGGTCTGACCGGTGTTAAGGTTGGATGTGGAACCGGTGTCTGCGGTTCATGTTCCATCATTCTGAACGGACAGGTAATCCGTTCCTGTACCAAGAAAATCAGCCAGGTAGAAGAGTATTCCAAGATTACCACCATCGAGGGTATCGGTACTCCGCAGCATCTGCATCCGTTACAGGTTGCATGGATGAACTGCGGTGCTGTACAGTGTGGTTTCTGTGTACCAGGCTTCATCGTTTCCGCATATGCTCTGTTAGAGCAGAACCCGGATCCGACCCGTGAAGAGGTTCGTGACTGGTTCCAGAAGACAAGAAACGTATGCCGTTGTACCGGATACAAACAGATTGTAGATGCAGTTATGGCTGCAGCTAAGGTTATGCGTGGCGAGTGCAGCATCGAGGATATCAAGTTCCACAATCCGGAAGATGGCAACTACTACGGAAAACCGGTTGTTCGTCAGGATGCACTTGGTAAAGTCTGTGGCCTGACCGACTACGGCGATGATCAGGCTCTTAAGATGCCGCAGGGCGTTTTATATGCAGCTATCGTTCAGCCGAAGGTTACCCATCATGCAAAGATTCTGGCTATCCATACTGAGGAAGCTGAGAAGATGCCGGGCGTTGTTAAGGTTATCACAGCAAAAGATCTTATCGCAGCAGGCGGAACTAACATCATGGCTGAGGGTCAGTTCCATGAGAGAAGTACTGTTATGACACCATCCCGTAAAGTTCTTCAGGATGAGAAGATCTATCGTTACGGTGATGTTATCGCTATGGTAGTAGCTCATACACATCGTCAGGCTCGTGCAGCAGCCGCTAAGGTTACGATGGAATACGAGCAGCTGCCAGAGTATCTGACATATCTGGATGCAGTTATGCCGGATGCTATCCGTATCCATGAGGATACTCCGAACATCTTCTGCGAGCAGCCGGTATTAAAGGGAGCAGGTCTGGAAGATGCAGAAGAGGTAAGAGACTTAATCGACAAAGCACCGCATGTAGTAGAAGGAAGCTTCTCCTCCTCCCGTGAGCCGCATCTTTCCATCGAGGGTTGTGTACTTCAGTCTTACTGGGGCGATGATGGCCTGCTGACCATTCAGTGTAAATCCCAGTGTGTATACTCCTCTATCGGACGTCTGGGTAACTGCCTTGGTGTACCGAAGGATAAATACCGTATCATCATGAACCCGACCGGCGCAAGCTTTGGATGGTCTACAAACGCAGGCGATATCGCACTGTGTGCTGCTTGTACCGTAGTTACCGGCGAGCCGGTATCCCTGTCCATGTCCTATGAAGAGCATCAGCACTTCAGCGGCAAACGCTGCCCGGCATACTCCAATGGCCGTCTGGCATGTGATAACGAAGGTAAGATCCTGGCTGCTGAGTTTGATATCGGTATGGACCACGGCGCTTACTCCTGGGGCGGTGACGACGTTATGACCAAACCGGCACGTTTCACCTTCTTCCCGTACAATGTACCGAACGTAGCAGGTCTGGTTCGTGTAGCCAACGTAAACCATGCATTTGGTACTGCTTACAGAAGCTACGGTTCTCCGCAGGCATATACACTCAGTGAACCGCTGATGGATATGATGGCAGAAGAACTGGGCATGGATCCGTTCGAGTTCCGTTATAAGAATATCTGCCGTGAAGGCGATAAGAATATCAACAGCTATGTATATCCGCAGTATCCGATGGAGAAGATCATGGATACCATGCGTCCAATCTATGAGAAAGCAGTGGCTGATGCGAAAGCAGCTGACACACCGGAGAAGAGAAGAGGCGTTGGTATCGCATGGGGCGGCTTCAACGTTACTGAGGGCGGCGGCGATAGTGCTGAGGTTGCTCTTGAGCTTATGCCGGGCAACAAGATCCGCAAATACGACACATGGCATGCAATGGGTCAGGGTGCTACAACCGGTTCTCTGGTAGTAACACTGGAAGCTCTGAAAGAGATGCATCTGACACCGGAAGATATCCAGCTGATTCAGAATGATACCAAGACCTGTCCGGATACCGGTATGGCTGGTGCCAGCCGTTCCCTGTACATGGATGGTAATGCAACCATCATCGCAGCGAACAAGCTTCTGGCAGCTATGAGAAAAGAAGATGGTACACTTCGTACCTATGATGAGATGAAGGCAGAAGGCATCGAGACCAAGTATCTTGGCCGTTATGAGACCAACACAACTCCGGGTCTGTGCCGTCTGGATCCGAATACCGGTATCGGCGACCCGACTCCGGCATTCACATACTGCCTGAACCTGGCAGAGGTTGAGGTTGATACCAAGACCGGTAAGACTACCGTTCTGAAATTCACCTGTGTTGACTTCGTTGGACGTATCGGTAATATCGATGCTGTTAACGGTCAGGCATACAGCGGTATCATGCATGGTATCGGCTTCGCTCTGAAAGAGGACTACGCAGACGTTAAGAAACATGCGAACATGTTTGGCGCTGGTACTTCCTACATCAAGGATGTTCCGGATGATATCAACCTGATTCATATCGATGGCGCTATCTCTGATGGTCCGTTCGGTTCTTCAGGTGCTTCTGAGGCATTCCAGGCATCTGGTCACTGTGCAGTTCTGAATGGTATCTACAATGCCTGCGGCGTACGTATCCATGAGATCCCGGCACTTCCGGAGAAGGTAAAAGCTGGTCTGGATGCAATCGCAAAGGGTGAGAAACCGTACGAGCCGAAGAAATACTTCCTTGGTTCCGATATGTATGAGGAACTGGAGAACATCAAAGAGAATCCGGTACAGGTAGGAACCCAGAGCTTTTACGTATCCCTGGATGATCCGACGGCAGAGCGTCCGTTCTAATCCGATTCGGAAGAGGAATGCGTGGCTGCACATGAAGCGGGCAGCTGCGGCAAGGCGTATCGCGTGATTGTAAATAAGAATTAAATAAAAGCTGCTGCGAACCTGCAGAATCTATGTTTAGAGAGGTAGGTTTTGCAGCGGCTTTTTTGTTTCATAGGAAATTGCGTCCTATGAAACAAAAAACGCTCCGCGAGGATGCGCACTCGCGCGAAGCAGAAACATGTCGCAAGCGACCGCGCTCGGCGCGAGAATGTGCCAAGACATATTCTTTGGTTATGGTGTATAATAAAAAGTATTAAAATTGGTTTCTGGAATTTTTACTTATCGATTGAGGACGGGATAAATGATTCTGGGAGAGGATAAATGGTTACTGTTCACGGGTAGGCACTTTTGGAACCGAAAGTGCCGTAAGAAAACGTGGTGGCAGCAGGAATTTGCCGTATTTAAATGCGAAGCCACGGAAAATTCCGTTACTGGACACGTATGCGTGAACAGTAACGATAAATGCAGGAGAAAAGAAGGGAGGTCCGCCCTGTGAGCTATTTGGAAGATTTTGAGAAGACGCTGGCGGAGAAATGCCATCAGAACGAGCCGCCGTTCTGCCAGGCAGCCTGTCCGTTCCGGCTGGATATCAAGGGGCTGGAAGAAAAGTGGAAAAAGGGACGTTTCAACGCGGCGTACCGGACCTATCAGAATACGGTGGGATTTCCGGATATTGTGTCGAAGCTGTGCAGCCATCCGTGCGAGAAGGCATGTCTGCGTGCGAAGCTGGACGGGGGAATCGCGATCGGGCTTTTAGAGCGGGCGACTGTCGAGTACGCGAAGCGGAAAGCACCGAATGCGTATAACCTGCCGTCGAAAGGAAAAAAGATCGCGATCGTCGGAGGCGGTCTTTCGGGGCTTGGCTGTGCACTGCGTCTCTGCAATAAAAAGTACGAGGTAACGATTTATGAGCGGGAAATGGTTCTGGGCGGTCAGGCGAGAAACCAGATGGATCCGGCGGAATTTGATGCGGAGATCGAGGCGCAGTTCCAGTTTGAGGAATTTTCATGCCATCTCGGTGAAACGGTAACGGATCTGGAGGCACTCCGGGCGGACTATGATGCCGTGTATGTGGCAACTGGGGCAGATGGCGCGGACTTTGGTCTGGAAATGGACCCGGACGGCGCATTTGCAACCCGGACACCGGGCGTTTTCATTGGAGGTTCCCTGACAGGCGGCGACAGCATGAAGGCGCTGGCAGATGGGCTGGCGGTTTCGCTTGCGATCGAACGGTATCTGAAAACGGGCGGCATGAATGAGCCATTTCGAAAGGAAGGGACACTTTTAAATCTTCAAACGAATGGGATCGAGCGTGCCGATCGGGTGGTTCCGGCAAACGGGGAATCGTATACGGAGGAAGAGGCGATGCAGGAGATCACGCGCTGCCAGAAGTGTTCGTGTGATGCCTGTATGCGTGCCTGTGATCTGATGCGCCTGCATGAGAAAACACCGCGCCGTTTGTATGAAGAGGTTTACATAACAATCCATCCCGGTACGTTATCGCGCGATGGTACGTGGGCGACCAGACTGATCAGCACCTGCGACCACTGCGGGCTTTGCAAGGAGGTCTGCCCGCAGCATATTGATTTTAGCCAGTTTTTGCTCGAAAGTATGCGGGCAATGCGGAAAAAGGGCGCGATGCCGTGGCCATTCCATGATTTCTGGCTGCGCGACATGGCGTATGCCTCCGGAAAAGCGGGGCTTACGCGGAAACCGGAGAATGTTAAGAAGAGTTCCTATGCATTCTTTCCGGGATGCCAGCTCGCCGGTTCGGATCCGCGCTATGTGACGCGGACGTATGAGTGGCTGCGTTCCAAAAAGCCGGATGCGGCGATCTGGATGACCTGCTGCGGTGCACCTGCCGAGTGGGCAGGCGAAGTGGACATCCACGCGGCACATCTGGAGGAAATGCGGCGGCAGTGGAGAGAGCTTGGCGAACCGACAGTGGTTTTAGCATGCCCGAACTGCCGGAAGATGTTTGAAGAATACCTGCCGGAGCTGCCGGTCGTCTTCCTGGAGGAAGTGATGGAAGAGTGGGGCGTGGAGAAAGATGCTGCTTTGGAACCGGACAATGCTAAAAAAGGCGAAATGGAAGCGGGAAGTACCCAGCAAGCGCAGTCGTATGCCTTGTTTGATCCATGCGCCAGCCGCTATTATCCGGAACTGCAGGAGAGCGTGCGTCACCTGGCGGATGCGGCGGGGATTGTCTGGGAAAATCTGCCGTATGACGGTAAAAAGGCGCGCTGCTGCGGATATGGCGGACATATCGGGATTGCTTCTCCGAGCCACACAAGCTATATGACAGCTTCCCGTGCAAAAGAGGAGGAGCTGCCATATGTGACCTACTGCGTCAACTGCCGGGAATCCTTTGCAGGACAGGGCAAGGAGGCGGTACATATCCTCGATCTGCTGTTTGGGTTAAATGGTGCGGGACGTCCGGCGGCGACGGTGACAGAGCGCTGGCACAACCGCCTGGCGGCAAAACGGGAACTGCTTAAGACGTATTGGAATGAGACGATCGAAGAGGAAACACATATGAAATTAGAGGTTGAGAAGGAACTGGAACGCAAATTGTCAGCGGGTCAGATTTTGATCGAAGATATGGAGCAGGTCATTGAACACTGTGAGCGGGAAGACCGCGGTATTATCGACCCGGAGACGGGACATCGGATCGGGCATCTGAAGATCCAGCATATGACCTACTGGGCAGAGTACGAGGTGCTGCCGGACGGCGGTTATAAGCTCTGGAATGGCTACAGCCACCGCATGAATCTGGAAGGAGAGTGATGAGTATGCCGACGATCGATGGAGGCGGAAGAGATCAGCGGATCAAAGAGGCGTTGGAGAAAAAAGTCATCTGCCGCCGGTGTCAGGTGGAGATGGTGCCGAAATCCACATTTTTTGACTATCTGGGGCACAATTTCCACACCGAGATCCTATGCTGCCCGAAGTGCGGCGAGGTATATCTGCCGGAAGCGCTGGTAAAAGGGCGTATGGCGGATGTGGAGAGAGAGCTGGAAGATAAATAGGAGATATATAGATTGGGATAAGGGGATGAAGGAAGATGATAATGGATTCACAGGATAGAGGCGTCCTGCCGGAAGAAATGCGCCATACATACAGTGTCTGTCCGGTCTGTTTAAAACGCATTCCGGCAAAGCGGGAAGAGCGGGACGGGCAGATATATCTGGTAAAAACCTGTCCGGATCACGGGACATTTTCCAGTGTAATCTGGAGAAATAAGCGTAAGTTTGCCGACTGGCGCGGGGAACGTCCGGCGGTGGGAGAAAATGAAAATCTAAATTGCCCGGCGGGCTGCGGTCTATGTGCGGAGCACAGACGCGCCACCTGCTGTACCTTGCTGGAGATCACAGCGCGGTGCAATATGAACTGTACCTTCTGTTTTGCGGAGCCGGACGGGACCAAGGATCCGTCCTTAGACACGGTAAAACGCTGGATCGACGATCTGACGGATCCGGGAAAAACACTTTTGCAGCTTTCCGGCGGGGAACCGACAGTGCGGGACGATCTGCCGGAGATCGTGGCGTATGCGAAGCAGGTTGGCTGTAAATATGTGCAGTTAAACAGCAATGGTCTGCGCCTGGCGGAGGACGAGGCATTTGTAAAGCGTCTGGCGGATGCGGGACTTTCGTTTGTATTTATGCAGTTTGACGGCGTGGACGATGTCGTATATGAAAAACTGCGCCGCCGCCCGATGCTGGAAGTGAAAAAACGAGCGATCGAGCAGTGTGGCCGGTATGGAATCGGCGTGACGCTTGTTCCGGTCATTGTTCCGGGTGTCAATACGGAGCAGATCGGGGACATCATCCGGTTTGCCATTCAGCGGTCGCCGTATGTGCGGGGCGTGCATTTCCAGCCGGTCAGCTATTTTGGGCGTATCCCGGAGCTTCCGGCGGATGATGACCGCTATACGCTGGATGAACTTTTGGAGGCGGTTGTCAGCCAGAGCGGGGGGCTTATCAAAGAGGAACAGATCGCGCCATCCTGCTGCGATCACCCGATGTGTGGATTTCACGGGGATTTCATTGTGATGCCTGGGGATAAATTGATGCCGCTGACAAATTATAGTGGAAAAACCGAGACAGAACCGGAGGGCGAAGGCTGCTGCTGTGGTCCGGATCCGGCGGAGAAGAACCGTGAATTTGTCGGACGCCGCTGGGAACGGCGCGATGTGGAAGAGGCGTGTTGCTGTGGAGAAAGCCAGCCAGAAAAAGAAAGCTGCTGCTGCGATGCCAATGCAGATGCGTATCTGTTGGAGAAAGCGCAGCCCGAACCAGGAAGCTGCTGCTGTGGCGGAACTCAACCAGAACCAGGAAACTGCGGTTGTGGCGGAACTCAGCCCGAATCAGAATCCTGCTGCTGTGAAGAAGAGCCGGTTGACATAACAAATATGGAGGACTTCTTAAAGCGTGCCAAAAGCCACGGCTTCACGATCACATCCATGGCGTTTCAGGATGCCGGAAATCTCGATATCGAGCGCCTGCGCCAGTGCAGCCTGCATGTGTATAAAGATGGGAAGAAGATTCCGTTCTGTGCATACTACTTGTCTCCGATGGAAAGAGGCAGATAATAGAAGCGCAGAAAGGAGAGGTGCAAAAAATGGATACAAATGAGAGCAGTCTCTGCCGACCGGGTGGATTTGCGCTGACAAGGCAGATGTTCCAGTTTGCGGGAATTGAGATACCGGAGGCGGGAGCGGCAGAGACGGAGTCTACAGATCCTGCAGTGCCGTTTCGCGTCATCGACATCGGCTGCGGAACCGGCGGCACGATGCGATGGCTTTCTGAGCATTTCCCAGACTGGCAGATTTCCGGCTTGGATAAAAATCCGGATGTGCATGAACCTGGCTGGATAGAGACTGGATGTGCGGAGAAACTGCCATATCCAGATCAGACGGCAGATATCATTCTGATGGAGTGCAGTTGTTCCAAGGCTGCGGAACCGGCGGCGGCGCTCCGGGAGGTGTACCGGGTGTTAAAACCGGAAGGATGGCTTTTGATGAGCGATATGTATGCCCGGAAGAAAGAGCTTTTCTTAGACGGGATGCTGGGACGGCTGGAGTCTGCTAAAACAATCCGTGACCGGCTGGCGGAGGCGGGATTTGTGCTTGCAAAGATGCAGGACGTGTCGGGAACATTGGCGGAGTGGATCGGGCAGCAGATCTTCGATGGAAATCTGGAATCCGTCTGCGCGGCACTGGGGGCGGAACGGAAGATTTTAAAAGAAGCGGCCTGCGGTTATTTTATTGCGGCGGCGCAGCCGTCCGGGTTATGGCGGACACTTTCGTATGTAAAGGAGAAAAGTCCATTTTATCAGAAGAAATTTACATCCGTCTGGGGACAGCTTGGGGAAATGGCAGGTTCCGATGTACGGCTCGCGCCGGATTCGTTTTCATGGGTGGATTTCCGGACACTTCCCCTCACAACCCCGGAGGAACTGAAAGCGGAGCCGGAAACATTTTTATGTGTTCCAGCCAAGGAGATCGCGCGGATCATCACGCTGAAAACCTCCGGCAGTACAGGGGCACCGAAGCGCCTGTTTTTTACCGAAGACGATCTGATGCAGACGGCGGATTTCTTTGAAACAGGGATGCAGTACATGGTAAAGCCGGGCGATCGGGTCACGGTTTATATGGAAGGACCGGGATTTTTTTCGATTGGAGGACTTTTAAAAGAAGGATTGGGGCGCATTCAGGTGGAGACGAGGGTTCATGGACTGATTCACGATATGGAAGCGGCAGCGCGGGATGGCGAGGGGGCAGACTGCCTGATCGGTGTCCCAAGCCAGATGTATGCGCTGGCAGCCCATGCGCCGGGACTTGGCCCGAAAACAGTGCTTTTAAGTGCTGATTATGTGCCGGTCAGCGTGCAGCGTTTTTTGGAAAAAACCTGGAACTGCCGGGTCTTTACACACTGGGGGATGACGGAAACTGGTTACGGCGGCGGCGTACAGTGTGGGGCGCGCGCGGGTTACCATCTGCGGGACCGGGACCTTTTGATTGAGATTTTGGATCCGGAGACGGGACAGCCGGTTCCGGAAGGGCAATACGGCGAGCTGGTTCTGACAACGCTTCGGCGGCGGGGAATGCCGCTTGTGCGCTATCGGACCGGCGATCTGGGGCGGATGATTGCAGAACCGTGTGCCTGCGGATGTTTAAAGCCTAGACTTGATAAGGTTGAGGGACGGCTGGATGACAGCGTCCGGCTGTCCGGCGGTAAAGTACTTTCCATGCACCTATTAGATGAGCTTTTATTTGCCCTGGATGAGGTGGAAGATTTTCAGGCATCTTACAATGCGGCGCAGAAGCATCTGACGGTGGCTGTTATGAAGAAAGCGGGTTATGCAGATGCGGTAGGAAGCAGAGTGAAAAATGTCAAAGCAGCATTAACGGAATACTTTGGGAACTGCCTGACCGTCTCAGTGATAGAAAAAGAAATTTCCCCCTATATCGGTTCGGGAAAAAGGCGGCTGATCATCGAGGAAAAATGAAAAATGGGTGGTAAAATTCAATATCATGAAAAACTTGACGATAAGTTTTAATTGCAGTATCATAAAATTAAAAATAATCGAGAAATTTTGAAAAAAATTAGTAAAATTTGACAAGAACAAGGAGAAAAAAATGAACATAGCGATTGCATCAGAGACAGAGGAGATCGACGGACTGGTACCGGCGACTTTTAAGGAGAGTCCGTTTTTGATGATTATTGACGCGGACAAGAACCAGATTTTCCATGTCTATGGAAAACAGGATCCGGACAATCTGGTATTCGCGAAGAAGGTGGTAGAACATGACTGTGAGGCAGTCATCTGCGGACCGATCGAGAAAGAACCGTTTGAGATACTGGTAAAAGCGGGCGTGACCCGTTATCTGGGAAGCGGGCATACGGTTCAGAAGGCATATAGCTATATGAACCGTTATAAACTGGAGCTGATCCGCGACTACATCGGCGGACCGGGACCATTTGGACACAGCCATGATTTCAGCTGCGAGTGTGGGGAAGAAGAGGAACACGAGCACTAGGAAAGGACAGAATGCGGACGATTTATTTGATCCGGCATGGGAAGCCGGAATTTCCAGATGAACGGAAATATTGCATCGGGCGGACGGATCTGCCGCTTTCAGAGGAAGGGCGGACACAGATTCGGGCGCTGGGGGAGACATTTGCGGGACGCAGAATTGAAAAGATTTATACCAGCCCGTTAAAGCGCTGCCGGGAGTCAGCCGCGATCCTGCAGGAAGTGATTGACAGAAGTATTCCGATTGAGGTCGTAGATGGTCTGGCGGAGATCGACATGGGGGAATGGGATGGCCATTCCTTCGATGAAATCCGGGAACAGTTTCCAGCGGAGTATGTGGCACGAGGGGCAGATATGTACGATTTCCGACCGCCGCAGGGAGAGAGCTTTGCAGATTGTGCAGGGCGCGCCAGGACAACCTGGAATGAACTCCGGATGAAGAGCCGGGGTGATATTCTGGTAATCGGGCACGCGGGTTGGTTCCGGACCCTGATCAGCGGCTGGGAGAAGCGGAAAAAGACAGAACTTCTGCAGATTCCCTTTGGCTACGGACAGGTGTATGAAAGAAAGGATTATGTATTTGACGCCTTGATCTCGGCGGCGGGGCGATCCTCGCGGATGGGGGATTTCAAACCGCTCATGAAGCTCGGCGCCCAGACGGTCCTGGAACGTGAGATACAGACGCTGCGGGCGTGCGGCGTACATGAAATCACGATCATTACCGGACGCCGGGCGGAAGATATACGCGCGGCGGCTGCGGGACCGGGAATCCATTTCATCCACAATCCGGCGTATGCGGAGACGAAAATGTTTGATTCCGTCTGCCTGGGGCTTTCCTATTATAAGGAAAAGCGGAAAACGGCAGGAAAAGAGACGCTGGATGGCATTTTCTTTTTCCCAGTGGATGTGCCGCTGTTTACACCATTTACGCTGGAATATGAAAAATACCGGTTTGCGGAAGGCGATGGGGATGTCTATCTCCCGGAGTATGAGAAAACACCGGGGCATCCGCTTCTGATCCGTGCAGATGTGATCGCAAAACTGCTGCAGCATGACGGAACGATGGGGCTTAAAGGCGCCTGTGAACAGCCGGAAATCCGCCGGATTCCCCTGAATGTGCCGGATCCGGGCTGTGCGTTTGATGCGGATACACAGGAAGAGTTTCAGAAATTGCGTGATTGGGAGAGAAAACGTCCTGTCCCGGACAAAGAGGAGTGTGAACGTCTGCTTGCATGGTTTCACACGCCGGAGGCGACGGTGCGCCATAGTCGGGCGGTTGCGGAGCTGGCCGTGGAATTGGCAGATAGAGTTCTAAAGCAGAGGGCGGAAACGTGTGTGGAGATGACATACAAAAGCTCTCCAATCGATAAACACAAAATCTACGCGGCGGCGCTTCTTCATGACATCGCCAAAGCATACCCCGAACATCCAGAGACAGGGGCGGGATGGCTGCGGCTTCTGGGACATACCGGGATCGCGGATATCGTTGCGGATCATATGGATCTGCCGGAAGAAAAGCTGGGATATCTGAATGAAAGCCTGATCGTGTACCTGGCGGACAAGCAGGTACAGGGAGAACGGCGTGTAACGATCGAAGAACGGTTTGCGGCAAAACGGGAGAAATTTAAGGATAACCCGGAGGCGCTGGCGGGCGTGGAACGGCGGTATCAGCTGGCAAAGCGTGCGGAGGCATTACTGTAAAAAGGAAAAGAGGAAAATCATATGAAATTAATGAAAACAACCGAGGCAGTCGGACAGGTACTCTGCCATGACATGACGCAGATTATTCCGGACGTGACGAAGGACGCCGTATTCCGCAAGGGACATATCGTGCGTGAGGAGGACATCCCGGTACTGCTTTCGATTGGAAAAGATCATATTTATGTCTGGGAAAAGGACGATACAAAATATCATGAGGACGAGGCGGCGGACATTCTGCGCGGCATCTGCCAGAATGAGTATATGCGTGCAACCGATCCGAAGGAAGGCAAGATTGAGCTGATTGCGGAGTCAGATGGTTTGTTTCAGGTCGATGAAGAACGCCTCTTAAAGGTCAACAGCCTGCCGGAGATGATGATCGCGACCCGCCGGACGAATTTCCCGGTAAAAAAAGGTGATAAGTTAGCCGGAACCCGTGTGATCCCGCTGGTAATTGAAAAAGAAAAAATGGAAGAGGCGAAGAAGGCAGCGGGTTCAGAGCCGCTGTTAAAGCTGCTTCCGTATAAAAATAAGAAAGCGGGCATTGTGACGACCGGAAATGAAGTGTTCTATGGACGGATTGAGGATAAATTTGGCCCGGTCATCTGGGAAAAGCTTCAGGAATTTGGTGTGGAAGTTCTGGGACAGAAGATTATAGGGGACAATCCGGATAAAATCACGGAGGCAATCCAGGAATGGCTGGATCAGGGCGCCGATTTTGTTGTCTGTACCGGCGGCATGAGCGTCGATCCGGATGATACGACACCGAGCGCGATCAAGCAGACCGGGGCGGAGGTTGTCTCCTACGGCGCGCCGGTACTTCCGGGAGCGATGTTCTTGCTGGCATATACGAAGGACGGAAAGCCGATCATGGGACTTCCGGGCTGCGTGATGTATGCGAAGAGGACCATCTTTGATCTGGTGCTGCCGCGTGTGATGGCAGATGTGCCAGTGACAAAAGCGGATCTGGCGAAAATGGGCGCAGGTGGTCTGTGCTTAAATTGTCCAACCTGTATTTTCCCGAACTGCGGTTTTGGTAAATAATCGAGCCAGAGAGAGGCGATGAGGCAGCAACCGCGATGGCACAACTGCGAAATGAGAAATGGATGGTTCATGCAGTATAAAAGAGAGGAAGTGCGTGATATGAATCTGTATGGGGAGATTCTGAAAAAACTGGAAGGGACGCCGTGTCTGGCGCTCGAGAGAAGCTTTGTGGGAGAAGAGGGAAATCTAGCAGATATGCGCTGTGAACTGAAAGAAGGCGCAGAGGCGTCGGAGATTGGAAAAGAAGCCCTGACACAGGGGCAGCCGGTCTGTGGGCGCGCCGGAAGCAGTTGGAATGTGGCGGAACCATTTTTCCCGAAAGAGCGCCTGATTATTCTCGGAGGCGGCCATGTGGCTCTTCCGGTGGCAGAATTTAGCGCGCGCGTCGGATTCCTGGTAACTGTGGTGGACGACCGCCTTTCCTTCGCGAATCCGGGACGTTTCCCGATGGCAGAGAAGGTGATCTGTGATGACTTTGGGCATGCGATCAAAGAACTCAAGATTCAGGAGAGCGACTATATCTGTATCGTTACGCGCGGACACCGCCATGATGCGGACTGCCTGCGGATGATTGGAAAAGGAAAAGAACCGGCGTATCTCGGCATGATTGGTTCGAGACGCCGCGTCGGCATTGTGAAACAGGAGCTTCTGGAAGAAGGCTATGCTCCGGAGCGGATGAGCCGTTTAAAGAGTCCGATTGGTTTAAAGATCGGCGGTGTGACACCGGAGGAGATCGCGATCTCGATTCTGGCGGAGATCATACAGGTAAAGCGCATGGATCGGGAAGACAAACGTGTGAAAAACCGTTCCGATCTGGATTTTGATGTGCTGAAACGCCTGGCAGAGGAGCCGGATGAGCCGAAAGCAGTGGTCACGGTGATTGAATCAAAGGGTTCCTCCCCGCGGGGAGCAGGCGCGAAGATGCTCGTCTACCGGGACGGACGGATTCTCGGCAGCATCGGCGGTGGCTGTAGCGAGGCGGCCGTGCTGGGGGAGGCGCGTTCCCTGATTGGAAGCGGCAGGTACAAAGTAGTTCATGTGGATCTGACCGGCGAGGCGGCGGAAGATGAAGGAATGGTCTGCGGCGGCATTATGGATGTGCTGGTGGAAGACTTTGCCACGGATCGGGAATCGTGTGACCGGTAAGGAAACCGAAGCACCGGCGTATTTGGACAAAAAATTTCAAATACATGAAAAATAAAAAGATAAAAATAAAATACATGAAAAAATCATCATAATAATTTCACGAAAATAGACGGAAAGATTTGGAAAGAAAAACTGGAAAATTCATAAGAATAAAGGGAAAATGCAGAAAAAAGACGCGTTATTATTTAATGCACATAACGACCATGTGCATTAAATAAGAATCATTGTAAAGATTGACAAAAAAAGTGCTACGTGCTACTATTTGATTAGCAAATATCATTATAATTTTCCAAAAATAACGGAAGGGTAAAAACCACATTGCTATGGCGTGAGGAATCGAAACGAGGAGGATGCCGGAAACATGTGCGTGAAATGAGGGAGGAACCAAGATATGAGAAAAACGTGGGCACTTGTAATGGCAGCAGCGATGGCGGCAGCATCCCTGACCGCATGTTCATCCAGCAAACCGGCTGAGACAGCAGCACCGGAAACGGAGGCAGAGGCAGCTGAGACAGAAGAGACCGAAGCAGAAGCAGAGGCAACCGGCGACCAGCAGGAGATTCTGGTAGCGGCAGCAGCTAGCCTTCAGTACGTTATGGAAGACAAGATTCAGCCGGCATTTGAGAAAGAGAATCCGGACATCAAGCTGAGCTTTACCTTTGACAGTTCAGGAAAGCTGCAGACCCAGATCGAAGAGGGCGCGGATGCAGACGTATTCTTCTCCGCAGCGATGAAGCAGATGAACGCGCTGGAGGACGAGGGACTGGTTGATGCAGATTCTGTCGTAGAGCTTCTGGAAAATAAGATCGCCCTGATCGTTCCGAAGGATTCCACACTGGGAATTACCGGTTTTGAGGATATCACAAAGGCAGAGAAGATTGCACTCGGCGATCCGGAGAGTGTTCCGGTTGGACAGTACGCCAAGGAAGCCTTTGAGAACCTGGGTATGTGGGATGATGTAGAGGCTAAGACAAGCTTTGGTACCAACGTAACCGAGGTTTTAAGCTGGGTAGCAGCCGGAAGCGCAGATGCAGGTATCGTATACCTGACCGATGCAACCACCAGCGATCAGTTTGACCAGGTAAAGGTGATCGGATATGCACCGGAAGGAAGCGTATCGAAGGTTATCTATCCGGTTGGTGTTGTAAGCGCAAGCACAAAGAAAGATGCAGCACAGAAGTTTGTAGATTATCTGGGAACCGATGATGCGCTCTCCTTCTTTGCGGAGTATGGCTTCACAGCAAATAAATAAGCCGGGAGCGATGACTGTCTGGGATATGCAGCCGACTGGGTGAATAGAAAGCAGGACAGCGAAGGACAGACAGTGAACCATGTATGGAATAAAATCCGCCGCAGAATGCAGGGTCCGTTGAAAACCAGGTGTTCTGCGGCAGTTTTTATCTCAGTCGAGAAGACTCCCACCTCTTCAGGTGGCGAATAATAGCAAATTTGTCTCAGTGGGAGTTGGGTCTCACGGACGTTCGACTTGATTCATAGGAAGGGGGGGAAGAAAGATGGACTGGTCTCCGATATGGATATCGATGAAAACAGCAACGCTGTCGATCATTATTACGTTTTTTCTAGGAGTCTGGATGGCGCGGCTGGTGGTATCGGCACGCTCTGAGAAAGTGAAAATGGTGCTGGACGGCATCCTGACGCTTCCGATGGTCCTGCCGCCGACGGTAGCAGGCTTCTTCCTGCTGATGATTTTCGGTGTAAAACGACCGCTCGGACAGCTGTTTCTGGAATTGTTTGGCGTCAAGATTGTATTTTCATGGGCGGCAACGGTGATCGCGGCGGTGGCGATCTCATTTCCGCTTATGTACCGGGCAGCGCGGGGCGCGTTTGAACAGGTCGATGTGACGCTTATCTATGCGGCTCGGACGCTGGGATTTTCCGAAAGCCGCATTTTCTGGAGGGTGATTCTGCCGTCGGCGATGCCGGGCGTCTTAAGCGGCGCGATCCTTGCCTTTGCGAGAGGACTGGGCGAGTTCGGTGCGACCGCGATGCTGGCGGGCAATATCGCCGGAAAGACGCAGACACTGCCGCTTGCCATCTATTCACAGGTGGCGGCTGGAAAAATGTCGATGGCATACCAATATGTGTGGATCATCGTGGTGATTTCCTTCCTGGTTGTCGTGCTGATGAATGTGCTGTCGCGGCGGGATATGCGCGGACGCAGCAATCATAAAAAGAAAGAAAACAGTGTGGAAGCGGGCGGTCAGGATGCAAAGGTTTAGGTGGAACTGTTTGCGGACAGGGAAGCGGATGCACAGAAGGGAGGCGCGCGATGAGCCTGCAGGCTGTAATCAAAAAGAGATTTTCCGGCTTTTCGCTGGACGTATCGCTTAACACCGATGGCGGCGTCATGGGCATTCTCGGCGCCTCCGGAAGCGGCAAGAGCATGACGCTCAAGTGTATCGCCGGAATTGAGACGCCGGACGAAGGGCGGATCGTGTTAAATGGCAGGGTGCTCTTTGATTCGGAAAAGCGCATCAACCTGCCGCCGCAGAAGCGGAAAGTCGGTTATTTATTCCAAAATTATGCATTGTTTCCGAATATGACCGTAGAAACCAACATTGCAGCGGGGCTTTCGGGCAGCAAGGAGGAAAAACAGGAGGCAGTTGCCCGCATGATCCGTCTCTTTAAATTAGAAGGGCTTGAAAAAAGGTATCCGTCCCAGCTTTCCGGCGGACAGCAGCAGCGTGTGGCGCTGGCGCGCATTCTCGTCTATGAGCCGGATGTGATCATGCTGGATGAACCATTTTCGGCGCTTGATTATTATCTGAAGGAACAACTGCAGTTCCAGGTGCGCGAGGTACTCCGCGGGTACACGGGCGATGTGCTGATGGTCAGCCACAGCCGGGACGAGGTCTATCGGTTCTGCGAGAAGAGCATCATCTTAAACCGCGGACAGGTGGCGATGAAGGGAGAGACGCGGGCGATTTTCCAGAAACCGGAAAATGTCACTGCGGCACGCCTGACAGGTTGTAAAAACTTCAGCCGGATCCGGCGGATCGGCGAATATGAGGTGGAGGCGCTCGACTGGGGACTCACGTTTCAGACCGAAGAAGCGGTTGCCGCGGAGCATGCCTATATCGGCATCCGGGCGCACCAGTTTTACCCAGCGCGCGGCAGTGCGAATGAATTTACGTGCGAGTGGGGGGACACACTCTGCCAGCCATTTGAGTGGGATGTTTTGCTGCGTCCGGTGGAAAATGCAGGGGCAGCGGGTGACAAAGAAAATGCACTGGAACGCGAGGTGATCTGGTGGAAGGTAGACTATAAGCAGAGTGATTCACTAAACCAGTATCAGCGCGGAGATCGCGTCCGGCTGGGAATTGCACCGGGAGATATCATGCTTTTAAAAGAAGGTTAGAATGATAGAAAAGGGGATATGTATGGCAGATGGGAAAACAGGTGCGATCATCCTGGCGGCAGGGCGGTCGGCGCACATGGAAGAATTAAAGCCGATGCTCCGGATGGGGCAGACCACGATGATACAGAGGGAGATCGACACGATCCGGCAGGCGGGGATCTCGCCGATCGTCGTCGTGACCGGGTATCAGGCAGATGTGCTGGAACGTCATATTTCACACCGTGGTGCGGTCTGTATCCGAAACAAGCGGTATGAGACATCGCAGATGTACGGCTCAATCTGCATGGGACTGCGCCATATCCAGAAAAAAGCCGATCGGGTGCTGTTGTTCCCTGCCGACGTGCCGATGATCACGGCGGACACAATCGAGAAGATGGCGCAGGCGCCCGGAAGCATGGCAGTACCGGTCTGTCAGGGAAAAAAAGGACACCCGGTCATGCTGTCCAAGGAAGTGTTTGGACATATCTTAACGTACCGGGGTGGAAAAGGACTCCGCGGCGCAATGGATGCGTGGGGCGAAGGTGTCCGGGAGATCGAGGTTGAAGATCCGGGTGTTTTACTGGACACCAACACGAAAATGGACTACGAATCGCTGCTTGCCTACGAAAAAGACAGGCAGAAGCGCGGGGAGCTGGCATTTCGGGCGTCGATTTCGCTGAGCCGCGAGGAAGAATGCTTCAGCGCGCTGACGGCGGATTTTCTGGAGGCAGTTGCTGAGAGTGGTTCAATGCTCGGTGCCTGTCAGATCCGGGATATTTCCTACAGCAAGGGCTGGAAAATGCTCAAGATCGCAGAGGCGCAGCTGGGAATCCAGTTTTTAGAGCGCCAGACGGGAGGAAGCAAGGGTGGATTTTCTGTGCTGACGCCGGAGGGAAAGGCGTTTTTAGAAAAATTCCGCCGGATGGAAGCAGCAGTGCAGGCGGCAGCAGAAGCAGCGTTTGAGAAAATCTTTCTGGAGCCGGAAGAAGAGGAAAAGGAGGATACAGATGGAAGAGAAATTAACGCATTTTGATGAAAAGGGAAATGCGATCATGGTAGATGTAACGGAAAAGAAGATTACCAGCCGGACGGCGACGGCATCCGGCAAGATTCACGTCAATGAAGCTGTCATGAAGGCGGTTCTGGAGGGAACGGTTGCCAAGGGCGATGTGCTGGGGGTGGCGCGTGTGGCGGGAATCATGGCGGTGAAGCAGACCGCACACCTGATCCCGATGTGCCACACACTTCTCATCACGAAATGCAGCGTGGATTTTGAGGTGAATGAAAAAGAGCTGACGATCAAGGCACTTTGTACTGCGAAGCTGGAAGGAAAGACCGGCGTCGAGATGGAGGCGCTGACCGGTGTCAGCGTGGCGCTTCTGACCATTTATGATATGTGCAAGGCGATCGACAAGCGGATGGAGATCGGAGAGATACATCTCGATGCAAAATCGGGAGGAAAGAGCGGGGAATTTGTGCGATGATAGACGGATACGGCAGAACGATTGATTACGTCCGGATCTCCGTGACCGACCGATGCAACCTGCGCTGTGTGTACTGTATGCCGGAGGAAGGCATCGGCAGCATTTCCCATGAAGAGATCCTGCGGTTTGGTGAGATCGAGAGGGTCTGCCAGATTCTGGCAGAGAACGGCATTCAGAAAATCAAGCTGACCGGAGGCGAACCGCTGGTGCGCCGGAGACTGCCGGAGTTAGCAGCAGCGTTAAAACAGATTCCGGGAATCAAGAGCCTGACGATCACGACGAACGGTGTTTTATTAGAAGAAATGTACGATGCGCTAGCGGACGCGGGGGTTGATTCAGTCACGATCAGCCTGGATACGCTGGATGCGTCGGTGTACCGGCAGCTCACACGCCGGGATGAGCTCGAAGCGGTCAGACGCGGCCTTCGGACGGCGATCCAGAAAGGCAGGATGCAGATCAAGATAAATTGTGTGCCGGTGCTTGGGATCGAGGAACAAAAGCTTTTAGAGGTGGCGGAACTGGCGAAAAACCATAACGTGCACGTGCGTTTCATCGAAATGATGCCGATCGGCATGGGAACGCAGTTTGCCTTTGTGAAAGAAGATGCGTTGAAGCATGCGCTGGAAGAGGCATTTGGAACCTTTACCCCGTGCGGGGACGTGGCAGGAAATGGCCCGTGCCATTATTTCGCAGTCCCTGGCTTTCAGGGACGGATCGGTTTTATCAGCGCGGTCAGCCATAAATTCTGTTCCGAATGCAATCGGATCCGGCTGACCTCAGAAGGATTCTTAAAGACCTGTCTCCAGTATGACAATGGGGTGGAATTAAAGACCATTCTGCGCGGCGGCGGTACCGATGAAGACCTGCGCCGGGCGATCGGACAGGCGCTTGCGGAAAAGCCGAAGGGACATAATTTTGAGAAAAAGACGGAATTTACGGATCGGGAACACCGGGGAATGTCCCAGATAGGCGGATAAGCAGGGTGTTTGTGAGGATTATGGTTTCTGCGGTGAAAGTGTGAGCCGGCGGAATGTTACAAGTGAAATATCGTATATGAAATATGAAATCGGAAAATTTATGGATAAAGAAAAGGGGAAACAATCATGGGAAAAGTAATCGCAACGTGTACCAGTGAAATCAAAGGTGTTCAGAAGAAAAATGTCCATCAGGTCTGTCTTATCGAGGACTATGGAATCGAGGGTGACGCCCATGCGGGCAAATGGCACCGTCAGGTCAGCCTTCTTTCATATGACCGGATTCAGGAATTCCGCGCGCGCGGTGCAAAGGTCGAGGACGGCGCATTCGGCGAAAATCTGGTCGTGGAAGGAATCGATTTCAAGACGCTCCCGATCGGGACAAAATTTAAATGCAACGATGTCGTGCTGGAATTGACACAGATCGGAAAAGAATGCCACCATGGGTGTGCGATCTTCCAGGCGATGGGCGACTGCATCATGCCGCGCGAGGGCGTATTTACGAAGGTGCTGCACGGCGGCGTGATCAAAGAGGGAGATAATCTGGAGATTCTGGAAGAAGCGTAGGAAAGAGAGGTGGGAAACCAATGAGAGCAGCAATTATTACATCCAGTGACTCTGGGTACGCGGGAAAACGGGAGGATGTGAGTGGTCCGGTAATCGCAGAAATGGTGAGAGAGGCTGGTTATGAGGTGGTCTGGCAGAAGGTGCTGCCGGATGACCAGGCGATGTTGGAAGAGGCGATGAAGGAGATCTGCGATGAGGGAAAGGCCGATCTGCTCTTAACAACGGGCGGAACGGGATTTTCTCCGCGCGACGTGATGCCGGAGGCGACGCTGGCGGTCGCGGAACGGATGGTTCCGGGTATCCCGGAGGCGATGCGGGCATACAGCTTACAATTTACAAAGCGGACGATGTTAAGCCGAGCGGCAAGCGGGATCCGCAAACGCACGCTGATCGTCAACCTGCCGGGCAGTCCGAAGGCGGTGCAGGAGTGTCTGGAATACATTCTGCCGCAGCTGGATCATGGATTAAAAATCCTTTTGGGGCTTGATGGGGAGTGTGCTAGAAAGTAGGGAAAGCAGCAAAAACGAAGATGGAAAAACAGATATAATATATAAGACGATGTATGCTAATAGCGAGGACTTTCAAGTCCTCGCTATTTCAACGATGGTCAGCTCATTTGTGGCTGAATGGAATGACTACACCATGCAGATGGGAGGTGATGCCAAACCAAGAAATCTACTCCATTTAGTCATGAATGTTCCGTTCAGGAATTACTTACTCGATGCGGAGCATCCGATAGCCGATTCCGATGTGTGTTTGTATGTATTGCTGCCCGTCTTTTCCGCGTTCCAGCTTTTTGCGCAGGGTTGCCATGAACACCCGCAGAGAAGCGATATCGTTTTCCCAACTGCTGCCCCAAATCTGCTGCGTGATATAGGTGTGTGTCAGAACCTTACCAACATTTTTGGAGAGCAGGCACAGCAGCTTGTATTCGATGGGTGTCAGGTGCAGCTCTGTGCCGTCAAGATATGCGCAGCCTGCCGCATAGTCGATTTTCAGCGCACCATTCGTAAAAATCGGAGAATCCTGCACGGAGTCTGTTTTCATCATCGACAGTCTCCGCTGCGTCACCCGCAGTCGTGCCAACAGTTCGTCCACGGAAAAAGGCTTCGTTAGATAATCATCCGCCCCAGCATCCAGTGCCCCGATTTTATCGGAATCCTCTGTTCTGGCGCTGATCACAATGATCGGCATATTCGACCACGACCGGATTTTTTGGATGACTTCCACGCCGTCCATATCCGGCAGCCCCAGATCAAGCAGTACAATGTCCGGGTTGTGAGACAGCGCTTCCATCACGGCACTTGCGCCGTTTTGCGCCGAAAGATACCTATATTCGTGAGTTTTTAGTGTCATCGTTATTAAATTTCGCACCGGGGTATCATCTTCTACAACGAGGATGAGCGGCTTATTCATTTAAGTTCACCTCACTAAGTGGTATTGTAAAGGAAAAGATGCAGCCATGCGGCGAATTGTCTTTCAACGTCATTTCACCATGATGTGCATGGACAATAGTTTGACAGAGCGTAAGTCCAAGTCCAAGACTTCGGCGGCTGTCGCCAATTGGATTCCCCCCAGTAAAGAACATTTCAAAAACACGTTCCTTCAGTTCATTCGGAATACCGGGACCGTTATCGCTGACACATATTTCAGCCATATTTTCTCGCGGGATTGCCGTGATCCGGATGTTCGAGCCAACTGGAGTATATTTGACTGCGTTATTCACCAGATTGATGAGCACCTGCATGATGAGTCCTGCGTCCATCCGTGCCAGCAACAGTACGTCTCCGCAATCTACTGCGATGTGATGTTCTGCCGCTCTTCGGTCAATATGCCTGAGTGCTTCCGATATGATGTCATCCACGACCTGATCAGAAAGGTGCAGCTTTACGCTGCCGTCTACAATTTTCGTAATGGAAAGCAAGTTCTCAACCAGTCCCGTCAGCCATTGTGCATCGTCATAAATGTCCGTAAAAATCTGTTTCCGTGTCTGCTCATCCAACACGTCATAGCTGTGCAGCAGCGTATCTGCGTTGCCGGAAATCGAGGTCAGTGGTGTCCTGAGATCATGAGAAATCGAACGCAAAAGATTGGCGCGAAGCTGTTCGTTCTTTGCAAGAACGGCAGCTTCTTCCTTTTCTCTGGCATTTCGCAGGTTATCCAGCGCCAGAGAGCACTCGCCGAGGATGGAGAACAGAACGCTGGATGTAAATGCGTCAGGCTGCGTTTGCTTTTCCATCGGAATCCCGACAACACCGTAAATCTGCTGCCCGGTACGGATGGCAAGATACAGCCGTTTTGCTTTTGGAAAGTTTTGCGTCGTTGCTCCGGCGCGCTTGCGGTTTTGCCAGACCCATTGAACCACGTTCTGTTCCCGGTCGGTATCTGGGATGCTGTATGGACTACTTCCGTCAGCCGGATAAATGTTCCCATCCAGCAGAGCGTTGCCCTGTGCCGGGTAAATCAGAACGTCTCGCTGCATGAGCTTTTGTATCTGCGTCGCGGTCATCCGATAGACCTCCTCCGGCGTTTCCGCTTTTTGGAGCTGTCTGTTCATATCAAAAAGGAGCTTCGTGCGATAAGCGTCCCGTGCGGATAGCTGTGCGTGGGCTTTGAGCTTGGCCGCAAGTGTACTTGTCAAAAGTGCAGCCGCGAACATGACGGCAAAGGTTATCGGGTATTTGCTGCCATAGGCTGCCAAAGACAGCCGGGGCTCCGTCAGAAAATAATTGAACAGGAGGACACTCAAAAAAGCGGACAGCACACCGCAAGTATATCCGCTGGTAAAAGTGGAAGTCAGAAGCACACCCAGCAGGTAAACCATGATGATATTGTCATTTGCAAAGCTGAGCCGCAGAAAGATCCATCCGATGACCGTCGTAACTGCCAGAATTCCGATGGTCAGAAGTAGTTCCCGGGCGGTCGGAAACGCCGAGCGGATAGTAAGCGGCTGATTTCTGCGGCAGTTCTTATAGGCTTCCACATCCGGAATAATATAAATATCTACCTCCGGTGCAAGCGTAATGAGCTGTTCTGTCAGCGTCGATTCGCTCCAGAAATGCCGCCGCTGTACGCCGCTTCGCCCAATCACAATTTTGGTCACATCAGAGAGCCGCACATATTCCGCGATCTGTGTCGCCACATCTTCACCATGCGTTGTGACAATTTCTGCGCCAAGCTGCTGCCCCAGACGCATATTCGCCTGCAAACGGACGGTATCTTCCGCGTTCATATCAGCGTCTCCGGGGGTCTGCACGTAAAGTGCGGTAAGACTGGCGCAAAATGCCTGTGCCATTTTCCCTGCCATTCGTACAATGCGTTCATTGGATGGAGACGAGGACAGGCACACAAGAATATGCTCTTTTGGCATTTCGCTTCCTTTATTCTGCACATTTTCACCCCCTCTTAAACAATATTATAGCACCAAAATGTGGAGGTTTCTACTGCGCCCAATCGGATTCGTTGTCCGGAAAAGAAATTTGCTCTGAATCATAGATCACGATTTCTACATGGGCATGACTATTGCGAAATCGGGAAAACGTTTCCTCAAGTTCGTCAGGAGAAATATTTCCGACCAGATGCACGCACGGTTCAGCCTGCTGTTGTTCGGATGATTCTTTGATGTGCTTCTGATTTTCGTCCAGAAAGCGATCCAGCCGTTTCATCAAAAACCAGCCGAACAGGAACATTAGCGCTGTCCCAGCGATCAAAACGCTATCTTCCATATACACTCACCGTCCGTTCAGATTCGGAAGCACTTTTGAAGCGCTTTGTATTCGCCCAACGCTAAAATCGTTATTTCCCCGGATAGCACCGTATCCGGCGTAATGGAAACGTCGGTTTTTCCAGAGTGTTTGATGCCGAGAATGTTAATGCCATATTTTCTGCGAATATTTAGTTCGCCAACGCTTTTGCCGATCCACCCTGCCGGAACTTCTACTTCAAAAATGGCGTGCTGCTCGTCGATCTCTATGTAGTCGAAAATATGGTCGGCAGTGTATCGGATCGCTGCCCATTTTGCCACCTGTTTTTCCGGGTAGACTACCTGGTCGGCACCGTTGCGAAGCAGAAACTTTGCCTGCACATCACGCTCGGCACGCGACACCACGCACTTCGCCCCCAGCTCTTTCAGCAGCGAGGTGGTTTCCAGCGAGTTCTGAAAGTTACCGCTGATGGTTACAATGCAGACATCAAAATTTCCGATGCCAAGAGAGCGAAGAAACTCCGCGTTTGTACTGTCGCCAATTTGTGCGTTGGTGACATATGGCAGCACATCATTGATTCGTTCCTCGTTTGTATCGACCGCCATGACCTGATGCCCCAGCTGAGAAAGCTGTATTGCAATATGTCGTCCGAAGCGGCCTGTGCCAATCAATAGAATGTTTTTCATGTGAAAAGACTCCTTATCCAATCGTGATTTTTTCCTGCGGCAGCTTTGCATTCCCTACTTTTTTGCTGGAGAATGTCGCATAAATGAGGGTAAGACCGCCGACTCTGCCCAGATACATGAGCGTGATCAACACCATTTGCGATGGAATGTGCAGCTGCGGTGTAATACCAAGTGTCAATCCCACCGTCCCGACCGCCGATGCCGTTTCATACAGGCAGGCAGACAGCGGAAGATTCTCATATGCGCTGATAAAGACAGCACCGACAAAGAACAGCATCAAGTACATCGTCAGAATGGTCGCGGCGGTCTTGACGGCGCTGCAATCGATTCTGCGTCCGAAAAATTGGGCACTATCGCGCTGGCGGAAGGTTGCAGTGGCATTGGCAAGCAGAACCGCCAGTGTCGTTGTTTTCATACCGCCTGCTGTAGAACCTGGAGAACCGCCGATCAGCATCAAAAGGATTATTACGCCCTGTGATGCACCGGACATCGTGGAAAGATTTACCGTGTTGAAGCCCGCTGTCCTCGGCGTGACAGACTGAAAAAAGGATGCCAGCAGCCGGTTTCCGGCGGGAAGCGCGGAAAAGTCTGAAAAGAAGAAAAACATAGCAGGCAGAAAAATTAAAAAACCTGTCGTGACCAGAATTACCTTGCTCTGCATTCGGTAGCGATGAAACCGCCACTTGTTTTCAAAGATGTCATCCCACGTCAGAAATCCAATACCGCCGATCACGATCAGCAGCATAATCGTGATATTGATTACCGGGCTGTCCGCGTAGCCGGTAAGAGATGGATAGCGGTTGCTTTCTGTCCCAAGAATGTCAAACCCGGCGTTGCAAAAAGCGGATATGGAATGAAATACCGCCATCCAGATGCCGCGCCATCCATAGTCCCGGCAGAATACCGGCAGCACGGCAAGCGCTCCCAGCAGCTCAATCAGAAACGTCCCTCGCAGGATGAAGCGTGTCAGACGGACGATTCCGCCGACCTTTGGTGCTGAAATTGCATCCTGCATGGTGCTGCGCTGCATCAGAGAGATTTTTCGCCCGGACAAAAGCGCAAACAATGCTGCTGCGGTTACGACACCAAGACCACCAATTTGGATCAGTGCCAGAATAACCACCTGCCCAAAGGTTGACCAGTAGCTGCCAGTATCTTGTACTACAAGCCCTGTCACGCAGACGGCAGAGGTCGCAGTAAACAGCGTTTCATTGAATGGAGTTACATTCTCTCCAGTTGTGGAGATCGGCAGCATCAGCAGTAGCGCTCCGAGTAAAATGACCCCGGCAAAACCTAATGTGATAATTTGAAAAGACGAAAGGCGGCGCTTTCGACGAATAATCTCTTCCGGCATAAAGGAACTCCTTATTTCTGTGATGGTCATATTATACAGCTGGAGATTTTAAAAGCGGATAAGGGAGATTTAACGATGTATTAAGATTGAATAAAGATGAGGAGATGGCTTATTTCAATCGCTTTATTTGCGGAAGTGGACAATTTCAAAAAAATGGCAAGGAGGATATGAACGATAAAATAAGGCGCCGGATCAAAGTGGGCTGCGAAGGTTGAGGGAGGAATTACGATGAAAACCCGGAAAAGTGCGCCGAGATATGAGTAGGATGCTGGAAAATATGTGTTTCTGGTTGTATACTGTGTATGTGAATAAAATCGGGGGAGTAACTATCAGAAAAGTTCGCTCGGAATCGTCTGGAAAAATTTCGGGTAAACGGAGAGGAGAAAGAGAGGATAGAAGTTTATGAAACTGGGATTTATTGGAACGGGAATCATTACGACGTCCGTCGTGACTGGATTCTGCGAGAGCGGAATGGAGAATCTGCAGATCGTTGTATCGCCGAGAAATAAAGAACGGGCGCAGATGCTGCATGAGAAATACCCGGAGATCGTGTCGGTCGCGGCGGATAACCAGGAAGTTGTGGACCGGTCGGACTGGGTCTTTGCGGCGCTCCTTCCGAAGGCGGCGGAAGATATCTTAAAACCGCTTCATATCGGACCGGAGAAGAAGTTTATCAATCTGGTTGCAACGCTGAGCTTAAAGCGCATCGAGGAAATGTTTGGATCGAGAGAGATTCTGGCGGATGTTGTGCCTCTGACTTTCGCGGCGAACCGCTTCGGACCGGTGGTGATTTACCCGGATATCCCGGAGGTAGTCGATCTGATGAGTCACGTCGGCAAGCCGGTTCCGGTCGATACGCCGAAGCAGATCGCGATCCTTAGGAGCACGACGGGCCTGATGAGCGCTTACTATATGCTTCTGACCGTCATTATCCAGTGGTGTGAGAAAAACGGGCTGGATGAGCCGTCCGCACGGGCATACATCACCGAATTTACTGGGGCGCTGTCCCGCAAGGCAGCGACGTGGGACGGGGATCTGGAAGACCTTGCCAGAGAAATGACACCGGGAGGACTGAACTGGATGGCGCTGACGCATCTGGAGGAAAAGGATGCGTATACGCCTTGGACGGAGATTTTGAATCCGATATTGGAGAAGGTGATAAAAGAATAGAGTCGAGGTAGAAAAGCTCGGGACATGAAAAATGTGCGCCATCAGTGCGTCAGTTATCATGTCCCGAGTCTTTCTTTATAAAAAAGTGTGAGTATTCTAAAAAAATAGTTGCCTTTTTTAAGAGGGGATGATAGTATATAGAAAACACTTTAGTACGCTACCATGATAGCGAGATAAATAAAAGTGATGGGAGCTATAACGGCAGGATATAGACGAGCGGGTGATTGTCCGGCGGATTGGGTTGAGGCGGGGCGGTTGCGGCGGCAGTTGAGAGGAGATAGAGCATGAATTTAGAGATTCAGAGCCTTCGGAGGGCGGAGGCGGCGACGCTTCGGCTGAGAGGTCTTTATGAGAGCTATGGATACCGCAAGTACCGGATGGGGCGGTTTGAGGAATATAGTTTGTATGCAGCGAATAAAAGTTTCCTGCTGGGGGAAAATGTGCCGACATTTACGGATCTGGACGGACGCCTGATGGCTCTCAAGCCGGACGTGACGCTGAGCATCGCGAAGAACACCAAGGCAGATAAAAATACGTGCGAGAAGGTCTATTATCTGGAGAGTGTGTACCGTGAGAGCAAGGAAAGCCACACTTACAAAGAGATCAGCCAGATGGGACTGGAGTGCATGGGCGGCGTGGATGACTGCGTGATCGCGGAGGTGCTGGCGCTGGCGCTCAAGAGTCTGGCGGATTTTGAGACGGACTATGTGCTCAAGATTTCCAACATGGATTTCGTGGTGGGACTGATGGAAGAGCTTCCGGTCAATGCCGATCAGAAAGATATCATTTTAGGGCTGATCCGGACGAAAAACCGCAGCGGGCTGGAAAAGCTGTGCGCGGATCTGGCACTGCCGGAGGGCGATACAGAGAAATTGATGAAGGTTTCCGGGTTGTACGGAGAGTTTGGGCGGGTGCTGGCAGAGGCAGCTGTGATCGCGGATGCACCGAAAATGAAGGAGGCGGTTGCACTTTTATCCCGTCTGTATGAGGTTCTGGAGGCGATGGGACTGGGCGGACAGCTTGACAAGGTGCGGCTGGACTTCTCGATGATCAATGACATTGAATATTATAACGGTATTATTTTCCAGGGATTCTTAGATGGTCTGGCACGCCAGGTTCTTTCCGGCGGCCAGTACGACGGTATGATGGCAAAATTAGGAAAGAAAGCCGATGCGATCGGATTTGCCATCTATTTAAAAGAGCTGGAGCGCCTGCCGGAAAAGAGCATCCGCTACGATGTCGATGCGCTGGTACTCTATGAGCCGGATGTCGATGTGGTGCGCCTGTGCCAGGCGGTTGAAAGCCTGCGCCGTCAGGGACTGCGCGTGCGGGTGGAGAAAGCTGTGCCGGAGGATCTGCGTTACTGCTATCTGTACCGGTATGACGGACGTCTTTCCCTGGAAGAGGACCGGGAAAATGCCTTTCAGGAGAATGGAAAGGAGGGCGCGAGATGTTAAACATAGCACTGCCAAAGGGAAGACTGGGCGATCAGGTGTATGAGCTTCTGGCGTCGGTCGGATATGACTGCAAGAGTATTTACGACGAAAATAGAAAACTGGTGTTTGAGAACCCACAGACGGGTGTCCGCTACCTGCTCGTAAAGCCGAGTGATGTGGCAATCTACGTCGAGCACCATGCGGCAGACGTCGGAATCGTCGGAAAAGACATTCTGATGGAGAGCAACCCGGATGTATACGAGCTTCTCGATCTGGGACTTGGAAAATGCCGGATGTGCGTGGCTGGAAAAGAGGATTACGTCGAGGACAAAGACCGCCCGGTGCGTGTGGCAACGAAATTTACGAATATTGCGAAAGAGCATTACGCGAAGCTGGGACGCGATATTGATATTATCAAATTAAACGGAAGCATTGAGCTGGCGCCGATTCTGGGACTTTCGGACGTCATCGTGGATATTGTCGAGTCGGGCAGCACGATCCGTGAAAATCACCTGAAAGTGCTGGAAGAGTTCCTGCCGATCAGCGCCCGTTTCATCGCCAACAAGAGCAGCTTTGAGTTTAAAAACAAGCAGATCACCGAGATGGCGGAGAAGCTGAAGGGCGCGGTGGAAGCACACCAGAAGAAAAAGGAACAGGAAAAGAAAGAAAAAGAAGCAAAAGAGAAAGCGGAGAAAGAAACCGCAGCAGAAGATAAAAAGGAGGCGTAGGCAGATATGAGCCGTTTTTTGAGCAAAGCAAGCGAATCACTTCTTCCGTACACACCGGGTGAGCAGCCGCAGGGGCGGAAATTTATCAAGCTGAACACAAATGAATGCCCGTATCCGCCGAGCCCGAAGGTCGCGGAGGCGATCCTGGCGGGGTATGAGGAAAATTCTTCTAAAATTATGCCGCTGGAACTTGCAAATTTACGCCTTTATTCGGATCCGGAAGAGCGCATCCTCATCGAGGCGATCGCCGACCACTACGGCGTGGGAACAAACCAGGTCATCGCGGGCAATGGTTCCGACGAGATTTTAGGTTTTGCATTCCGGGCATTCTGCGACCAGAACGCGCCGCTGCAGTTCGCAGATCTGACATATGGCTTCTATCCGGCGCTGTGCGGTCTCTATGGCATTCCGTTCAGGGTAGTTCCGCTGGAGGAAGACTTTACCTTAAATATCGAACCGTATAAAAATTGCGGAAATAATGTGATCATCGCCAACCCAAACGCCCCGACAGGCATGAACCTGCCGCTCTCTGCGATTGAGGAAGTGGCGGCATCCAATCCGGATCGCGTCGTGATGGTGGATGAGGCGTATGTGGATTTCGGCGGTGAATCGTGTGTATCACTGCTTCCGAAATACGAAAATCTGGTGGTTATCCAGACCTTTTCCAAATCCCGCAGCTTAGCCGGCGCGCGTGTCGGATTTGCGATCGCAAACCCGGAACTCATCGCGGATATGAACCGGATCAAATACAGTTTTAACCCGTACAATGTCAACCGCCTGTCGATTCTGGCTGGCGCGGCGGCGATGCGCGACTGGGACTACACGAAAGAATGTACCGGGCGCATCTGCAAAACGCGTGAAAAAACGACCGAGGCGCTCCGGGCACTTGGATTTACTGTGCTGGATTCGAAGACCAACTTCATTTTTGCCAAGAGCGGCGATATGCCGGGAAAAGTCTATTTTGACGGACTGCGCGAGGCAGGAATCCTGGTAAGACGCTGGGACAGCGAGCGGATCAAGGATTACGTCCGCATTTCCATCGGATCCGAGGAAGAGATGGAAACGTTTGTTGAGGAGACGAAGAAGCTGGTGGAAGCGGCGAGAAGTGCAGTTGTAAGATAGGCTGGAATTCAATAGGTTCACGCATTTACTGTGGGAACCGTATGAAAATGCTGGCAGCATGGTTTTTGCAGATGGGGCAGCTATGAATAAGAAAGGAAGGCTGGCGGAAATGTCAAGAGAACGCAAGATTTCATTAGAACGAAACACGGCAGAGACGAAAATCAGCCTGTCGATTGATTTAGATGGAACGGGAAAATATCAGGTCGATACGGGCTGCGGATTTTTAAACCATATGCTGGAGCTCTTTGCCAGACATGGACGGTTTGACCTCACATTGAAATGTGACGGAGATACGCAGGTCGATTACCATCATACGACAGAGGACATCGGAATCGCCATGGGACAGGCAATTTTAGAGGCGCTGGGTGATAAAAAGGGCATCCGCCGTTATGGCAGTTTCCTGCTTCCGATGGATGAAACACTGGTAATGACGGCGCTCGATTTAAGCGGACGTTCCTATCTGGTCATGGATGTGGAGATTCCGACCGAAAAAGTGGGCGATTTTGATACCGAGCTTGTAAAGGAATTTATGATTGCACTGTCCTCCAACAGCCGGATGACGCTGCATTTTAAAATGTTCCACGGCGAAAACAGCCACCATATCATCGAGGCGATGTTCAAGGGACTGGGACGCGCGCTCGGCGAGGCGGTGTCGATTGACGAGAGGTACCGGGACGAGATTCCATCGACAAAAGGGGTATTATGATCTAAGATAAAAGTAAGTATAACAAATCTATTTAATGGGTTTATAATGATTCAGCGGGTTCCTGCGTTGACTGCGGGAACATACATGAATTGATATAGGAGGCTGCAAATGATAACAATTATTGACTACGGCGTGGGAAACCTGTTTTCCCTCAGTTCCTCCCTCAGTTACCTGGGACTGGAAAATAAAGTCAGCCGCGATCCGGAAGATTTAAGAAAAGCGGATCACATCATTTTACCGGGCGTCGGCGCGTATGGTGATGCGATTGCGAAACTGCGCGGATCCGGAATGGCAGAGCCGCTGCTGGATGAAGCAAAAGCAGGCAAACCGATCATGGGAATCTGCCTCGGAATGCAGCTTCTCTTTGATAAAAGCTATGAATACGGCGAGCATCAGGGTCTGGGACTGATTCCGGGCGTGATGGCAGACTTAAAAGAAGACATTCCGGCAAACCTAAAAGTGCCGCACATGGGCTGGAACAGCCTGCATCTGACGGAAAAAGGAAAGAAGCATCCACTGTTTAAATACAGCAAAGAGGGCGATTACGTCTACTTTGTCCACAGCTTCTATGGAAAAGATTGTGATGAGAGTCTGCTGGCAACCTCGGAGTACGGCATTCCGGTCACGGCGTCCGCGGCAAATGAAAATGTCATGGGCTGCCAGTTCCATCCGGAGAAGAGCGGGGAAGTGGGACTGCGGATTCTGAAGGCGTTTTCGGAGATATAATTAATAGAAAAACAAGAAAGGTAACTGTTTTTTCAGGTTTGTAGATTGGATTTAAACAGTTATGGAGAGGAAACGGACATGGAGCTATTTCCGGCGATTGATTTGCGGGACGGCAAGGCGGTGCGCCTGGTGCAGGGCGATTATAACCAGATGACAGTATTCAGCGACCGACCGGAAGAGGTGGCGCTGGGATTCAAGGAGCAGGGCGCGAAAAACCTGCACGTGGTCGATCTGGACGGCGCGAAAGACGCGGCGCTGGCAAATTTTGACACGATAGAGAAGCTGATTAAGACAACGGGATTATTTGTAGAAGTCGGCGGCGGCATCCGCAACGAGGCATCCATCGACAAATACCTGTCGCTCGGAGCCGGACGCGTGATTCTCGGCACGGTGGCGGTCACAAATTATCCATTTGTCGAAGAAATGGTCCGCAAATACGGCGATAAAATTGCAGTCGGTGTGGACGCGAAGGACGGTTTTGTGGCGACTCACGGGTGGCTTGAGACGAGCGAGGTAAGAGGCGTTGACTTCTGCCGCCGCCTGCGCGATACGGGAGTGAAAACGGTCATTTACACCGATATTTCCCGCGATGGAAAGATGCAGGGAACGAACCTGGAGCTTTATAAAGAATTATCGCAGATTGAAGGGCTGGATATCGTGGCGTCCGGTGGAATCAGCAGCCTCAAGGAGATTGAGATCTTGAAAAATGAGGTGTATGGTGCGATTTTAGGAAAAGCGCTGTATCTGGGTGCGATTGATTTAAAGGAAGCACTGAAATATTCCGTTTAGGAGAAGCGCCGTATAAAAAGCGGCAAAAAAATCATTCGAATCATTCGAATCGTTCGAATGAATAATCAGAAAAAGAAATCAGGAGGGAACGGCATGATTTCAAAACGTATTATTCCGTGTCTGGATGTAAAGAACGGGCGTGTCGTGAAAGGCGTCAACTTCGAGGGAATCCAGGATGTGGCGGATCCGGTCGAGATGGCAGAATTTTACAACCAGAGCGGCGCGGATGAGCTGGTATTTTATGATATTACGGCAAGTGTAGAAGGAAGAAAAATCTTTACCGACATCCTGACTGAGGCGGCAAAACGGGTTTTCATCCCGCTGACGGTCGGCGGCGGCATCAGCACGCTGGATGATTTCGACCGCGTTTTAAAATGCGGCGCGGACAAGGTCAGCGTCAACAGCGGCGCGATCAAAAATCCGGAGCTTATTACCGAGGCGGCACACCGCTACGGCGATCAGTGTGTGGTGCTTTCGATGGATGTTAAACGTGTTGGAGACGAATACCACGTATTTAAGCAGGGCGGGCGTGTCGATACAGGCATTGATGCGCTGGAATGGGCAGAATCCGGCGTCAGACGCGGCGCAGGTGAGCTGGTGGTCAACAGTATCGATACGGACGGTGTGAAGCAGGGATTTGACATTCCGATGCTTTTGGAGATCGCGAAGCGTGTCGATGTGCCGATTATTGCATCGGGAGGCGCGGGAAAGAAAGAAGACTTCTTAGACCTTTTCCAGTATCCGCAGATCGACGCGGGACTGGCGGCGAGTATTTTCCACCGGAAGGAAGTAAATATTAAGGAACTCAAGCAGTATTTGGCAGAGAATGGGGTGGAGATGCGGTTGATCTAAATCGCATAGATTTCCCAAAAGTTTGAGGGCGGTGCTTTTTCTCGGAAGTGGCGGTGGTATATGTCATCGGAAGGAAAAGATGGCTGGTTTGAGGACGGTGCTTTTTCGTGAGAGGGACGGAAAACAGGCATCCAGAAACTTCCGAAAAACGCTTTCGCTCTTGCGCCTACGCAGCGGTGCTAAGTTCGAAAAGACCTCACTAAGCACCGGCGTATGCGATGTTTTCTACAGTTTTTGGATGCCTGTTCTCCTGTGGAGCACGAAGGAGAGCGTCGGCGCTGCGCTGACCGTACGAAAACGTGGGCCAGCAGGCAAAAATCCCATTGCCGTAGGCAATTTTTAATGGAATTTTGCGCGTGACTGTGAAGGTACGGAACAGTTACGATGTAATTAAAATTTTATGTGGTAAGGCAGGATAAAAATATGAGTGAGAATATCAACGAGATTGCAGGCGTAGAGCCGTCGTTTAAGATTGATGAGTTAAAGTTTAATGAGAAAGGTCTGATTCCGGCGATTGTGCAGGATCATTATAGCAAAAAGGTTCTGATGATGGCTTGGATGAATAGGGAGAGTCTGGAGATCAGCCTTCGGGAGAAGAAAACGTGTTTTTACAGCCGCAGCCGTCAGGAGCTCTGGAGAAAGGGTGAGACGAGCGGGAATGTGCAGCATATTTCCAGTATTTATGCGGACTGCGATAAGGACACCTTGATTGTCGAGGTAGTCAAGGAAGGTCCGGCGTGCCATACGGGCGCGGAGAGTTGCTTCTTTGATCCGGTTTACCAGAACGAGGAGATCACGCCGTTTTCCTATGAGGGACTTTACGACCTCATTATGGGACGTAAGACGAATCCGAAGGAAGAAAGCTACACCACCTACCTGTTCGACAAAGGTCTGGACAAGATTCTGAAAAAGGTCGGCGAGGAGTGTACCGAGGTTATCATCGCGGCAGCGAAGAAAGACAAGGACGAAACGATCTATGAGCTGGCAGACCTGTGTTACCATGCCATGGTGCTGATGGCAGACGCGGGCATCAGCGTAGAGGATGTGACGAAAGAGCTGGCGAAGCGGCATGTGGTGGATCATAAGGTGAAGCAGGAGTATATGCGGTAGAGTTGCATATTTACTGTAGGAACAACACAAAAACATTGCTTTGTAACTGTGAGGATGCTGAACATTACAAAGAAAGATAAAAGAGCATAGGGTTATGTGAAAAACACATATATGTCTTTATGCTCTTTTGTATGTTATGTATAAATAGAACAACTTAGATTGTTGAGAAAAAAAGAAAAATAGGCGTGTCAATTTCCTTGAAAAAGGATCCTGGTGTGATATAATATTAGAATCAAGGAAAAGGCAGGTGAGTTGTATGATATTGGTTGATAAGAATATAAAGGCATTATCTGCTGAAGGAAAGCTGATCAAAGAAGCGTACACGGAAGAAAACGTCAATAGCATATCATATGATTTGACACTTGGAAGCTTTGCGGATAAAACAGAGACAGAGAAAAAACTGATACCTGGTGCCACCGTTATAATAAAAACGAAGGAAGAGTTGTGCATTCCAGATAATATTACCGGGCGTGTAGGGGAGAAAAATTCACTGTTAAGAATGGGATTAAAGGTGGATGGCCCCCAGTACCAGCCAGGGCATACGACATACGCATTTCTTCGTGTTCAGAATATATCTGCAGATGAAATAACTCTGAAAGTGGGAATGCATATAGCACAGATATATTTTGAAGAGTTAAAAGAACGACCAGAAAAGACATATGCAGAACAAAAAAATGCATCTTTCCAGAATGAGGATGAGTATAGACATTTTGGAAAATATGAAGAGGAATATAGAAAAAATATTAAATCTTTTGAAAAGATGCAGGATATAAAAGAAAATATAGAGAGCGCTTCACATCGTATATATGGAAACGTTCTAACGCTAATGGGAATTATAGTTGCCATATTTTCGTTAATTTCTATTAATTCACGTATATTTGATGGGCAGACAATTAGTCCGTCTTACATAATTGCGATGAATTTGTCACTGACATTTTGTATTGCGGTGATGCTTGGAATGATTCTCTTTTTAATTAATAAGGGGAAGGGAAAAGCGTTTGCAATTATATATGGAATTGTATTGTTGGTTCTGGGAGTAGCGGCGGTTGTGTTTTGTTTAAAATTTTAAGAATGTCTAGTAAAAGATGAAAAATGGTGTTTTGCGGTTGAGCAAAACACCATTTTTCATCTTTTAATTGATAATTGCATTCGGCTAGAAACATGATTTTTCTAGGAGGGAAGGATTGATAAAACAAAATAAACAGGATACAATTGATTAAACAAATGATTTAAATATAATCATGATGATTTTTTTGAATAAATAGAAAAATGAAATGTGGATCGGAGGAAATGGAGAGATGAAAATATCTACAGCGGAAATAAAAATGTTAATAAAAAAATGTGTAAGCAAGGGCGGGAGCTATACAGTAGCAGATATCAGACAAACGAAAAGCAATAGTGATTTTTGACAAAATCACAGAAAAATGCTCCCTAAAAATCCAGACGCGATGAAACGCTGAACCAACATCATTCGGAACTGGGAAAATCACTGTTGTTATAAAGAAACGGTTAAAAGCCCCATCCCCTCTCACTTATTCATATCCGTATCAATCACCCTAAAAATTCGTTTCACAACCACCAATAAATTAAAAATGACTAAAAACGAGCAGGCATAAATTAAAAAGCTGAAAACCCAGCTAAGCTGTCCTGTGAATAAATTTACTAAACACAGGATTAATACAGATACACACATGGTTATTTCAAACATGACAATATAATAGGTTTCTATCAATGCCTGTTTTGAGGTGTTTGCTTCTATACTGTAATAATCCAAATCTTCTTTAATTTTAGCTTTCATCTGGATGATGGTTGTCAAAAGTGCAAATAACATGGATGTTAAAATGGAAATTAATACAGTTAAAATATTTTGGATCGTTTCGCTGATTGGATTTTCTCTGGCAATAATTCCAGCCAGAATAATCGGCAGGATCATATAATTTAAAAGTGGTGCTATCAACAAATGTCCTTGTTTATCCTTAAAACAACTAAAGTAATTTTTAAAAATATCCACCAAGGAAGCGTATTTAAGTTTAAGAACACAGCTATTAAACAACCATATTACCAGTATGATACTCAGAGAACCTTCTCTGCTTAATATCCAATGTTTCATCAATTCACCTTCTTATGCTAACCCCATGCTCCGCATATATTCTTTTGCTGTTTCGCGCATTTCGGACTTTAATATGTCTACATCGGGATGCCCTGTTTTGACTCCGGCCTGCTCGGTGATGTCTTCTGTCACAACCAAGGCATCTAAATTGCCGATATCAATGGTTTTTTCTGTCTTGCCTAGGCGAAATTTGAATTTCAGGCAGTCATAATCGAAATCGGATATAGAAACAACTTCACATAAGCTCCGCTGTCCTCTTAAGACCTCCCGGATCTTATCGGCGCCCTTTTCAAGAAAACCAAAAGGGTTATGGATGATCCGTTCTTCATACACTGCCTCATCATTTCCGCGTATCCCATTTCGCTCAGAAATATCCTGGGAAATTCCGTATTTAATCATCCGGAGTTCTTTTAAAACACCATCTACCAGGTAGTGTTCTACATATTCTTTAGGCATAAGAGTTTCTAATGAAAAGTTCCAGCCTTCATATGTGTGTCTGACAAATCTTTTCATGCGGTGTTCAAATGCTGATTTCATGCTGCTGCGGCCTTCGGTCTGAAAAATAAGTATGCCACGTTCCGGCCTTATAGGAGACAGTGCCAGATAGAAAGCGAATGGTATAACTTCAGCCTCTTCAACGGTCTTCTTGTGGGTCAGTCTTCTGGTTTTTGTGTGAATGAGTTCGGCTTCAGTTCCATATTCTCCGGTTTTTACAACTCCTGTAAAAGCATTAAAAATAATATGTCCATCCTCATCTTTTACGCATTCCGCCTCAAATGAGTTGACTTTAAAAATGTTCTCCGCATGGTTATCAATATCAAATTGTTTCGCATTCTGTTTAGAGAAATCTGAAAGCATATCTATAAAAGTTAAATGTCCATGTTTCTTTTCAAAGTGATACTTTCCAGAATGAAAAACATTTAAAGCATATATGGTTAAACCTATTTTTTTCATGGCATTGGCCTCCGAGGTATTATTTATAAATCTGTAATTTGTAAATGCTAATAAGCTAATTATAGAACTTATGTTCTGCAATGTCAACTGAGTTCGCTATCAGTCCGATATGTACTTCTAAATAAATATAGAATTTTGCCTTTGTACCCTTTATGTTAAGAATTTCCTAAACATTCCTTCCCACAAACTTCTATTGAATCCCCCCACAAATCGTAGTATAATAAACTAGACTTCGCATAGGCACAAATCCTCTAAAATCAGGGCGTGCCGGATGCGGACGCATGAAAGCGCGTTAAGAGGCGCAGAATAAGAATCAAAAGCACGTGGAGTAAGCTGCCTGTGATCAATGTCATGGTCAGATGAAAGATGGAACATAGGATGGATCGAGATCGTATCCGGGCAGCCAGAAGGCGGCTCCGGGATGGCGAAGCATACCCATTGTGCACCTGAAAGCAGAGAAAATGCAAAGGAGAGTGCGATATGTGGTATGTGATCCAGACACAGACAGGCAGGGAACAGGAGCTGACAGAATGCATCGAACGCGTTTTGAAAGGAAATGGGTACCGCGCCTGTTTTGTGATCGAGCAGGAATGCGTCTGGCGCAATGCCGGGGAGTTTCTGGCTTACCAGAAACCGCTCTTTCCATCCTATGTCATCGCGGACACCGATACGCCGGAGGAATTCTTTCTGGCGTTAAAGCGGGTCCCGAAGCTTTCCAAACTCCTGCGGACGGACTGTGAATTCTGGGCGATCCAGGAGGAAGAGAAGAAATTACTTTGCCAGATGATGGAGTTGGATGAATGTCTTGTCCGCCGCTCCTTTGTCACCCTCGACGAAGACGGCAACATCCTAACCGCCCAGGGACCATTATCCTTCTTCCTGGACAAGATTGTACGCAAGCGCATCCGTAAGCGGATCGTGACGGTGGAGGTCGAGCTTCTGGGAGAAAAGCGCAGGATAGAACTGGGAATCCGTCTGCCGGAAGATAAGTAAAAGAAAGGAACCAAAACACAAAAGCATGAATCAATTTGAGCAATACAAGCGCCTGATCAAGCTGGGATTTGCCCTGATATTGGTTGCGCTTCTGACAGGACTCTATGGCGTCATCTGGATCAATTGGTACAACAAGATTATCTGGGCGCCGTTCTTCCGCAGGGGTAACTGGATGATGATATTCATCTATGGACTCCTGCTTATTTTCTTTATGCAGCTGTACGGCGGATTTAAGATAGCGCTCCTGAAACGGGGCAATCTGATCTACTCGCAGATACTGGCGGTGGTATTTACCAATATCATTACGTATTTCCAGATCAGCGTGCAGGATAAGAAATTCACGGCACCGGCGCCACTGGTGGTCAATCTGATAGGGGCGGTTGTCATCATCCTCGCGTGGACGATGACATTTCTCTGGCTGTACCGGGGCATGTTCCCGCCGAGAGAGCTGCTGCTGATCTCCGGCGATCACTCGGATTATCATTTGATTGAAAAAATGAATGCGCGGGAAGATAAATACATAATCAGCCAGATTGTCAGCTACCACGAAGGACCGGAACGCATCAAAGCGGAGATCGCCAAATACGACAGTGTGATTGTCGGAGATATACCGGCGCATGAGCGAAACTATATCATCAAATATTGTTTCGGCCAGAATATCCGGACATACAGCGTCCCGAAAATATCGGACATCCTGCTTCGCAGTTCGGTGGAACTAAATCTGTTTGATTCGCCGCTGCTTCTGTCGCGGAATAATCAGGGACTGCAGATTGAGCAGGAAATTATGAAACGGATCATCGACATCGTCGGATCACTCATCGGAATCGTAATTACGATTCCGATTTTTTTGATTGTAGGAATCTGTATTAAGATGACCGACGGCGGTCCGGTGATTTACCAGCAGACGCGCCTTACAAAAAACGGAAAGAAATTCCAGATATATAAATTTCGTACCATGGTGCAGAACGCGGAAGCAGATGGAAAGGCACGGCTGGCAAGCGAGGATGATCCGAGAATCCTGCCGATCGGCAGGGTGCTTCGGGCAACCCGCCTGGATGAACTGCCGCAGATCTACAATATCTTAAAAGGCGATATGTCCATCGTAGGTCCGCGCCCGGAACGTCCGGAGCTGGCGGCCGAATTGGAAAAAGAGATACCGGAATTTTCATTCCGCCTGCAGGTCAAAGCAGGTCTGACCGGCTACGCGCAGGTGTATGGAAAATATAACACAACCCCTTATGACAAGCTGAAACTGGATTTGACGTATATTCGGAACTATTCAGTGCTGGAGGATCTGAAGCTGATTATCATGACGCCGAAGATCATGCTGATGAAGGAAAGTACGGAAGGGGTTAAAGAAGAGTCAAATCAGACAGAAATGAAAGATTGAAAATATGGATGTGATGCGAGCGATGATAGAATGAGGTGAGTGAATGAAGCGTGCGATTTTATATTTAAAAAATAAAGAAGACGGCTCATCTTTTTATCGTTTGTATCAGTATGTGGGATCGACAAATTGTCGTATCGTAAACGGAACATCTGATAGGATATATCGGTGGTATTATGACGGAAACCATGTGAAGGGGAATTTTTTTAAGCGTCTTGTAATGGCTGGTGAAAATTTAATACGTATTACATTTGTGTTGGTTTGGGATAAGCTGGTATGGCGCTCTAAAAAGGTGATTATTAATCGAAGATTATTCCCACGTAAACTTCCATTTTATGGAGAAAGGTTGTTAAGGTGGTATTTTCGAGGAAAAGAAGTGTACTGGGATTTTGATGATAATATCATATTGGATGGAGAGATTACTAGAAAAGAAGCAGACATTTTAGAAAAGACCAGTAAGAAAATTATTGTAACGAATGAGTTCCTTGAAAATACAATTCATGAAGAGCATCGATGGAAGGTAGAATTATTGCCAACAACGGATGTAGCTATGGAAAAATATGAACAGCAGAAAGTAACGGAAAAAAGGCTGAATAGCTATAACAATGAAATTAAATTAGTTTGGCTGGGAACAAGGAATAATTTGATTTATTTAACACGTATTATTCCGCAACTGGAACATTGTGCAAGAGCGTTGAAAAGTTGTGGGAAACAATTAAAGCTGATGGTAATTTGTAATCAGAGGTTGGAAGTATCAACTAGCGATGTCATAGTGGAAAATATTGTTTGGACCCGAGAAGATGGGTTGAAGAAATTAAGTGAGGCACATATAGGGTTAATGCCGCTGGAAAACACGGAGTATACAAAAGGTAAAGGCGGATTTAAGGCTGTTCAGTATATTGGAATGGGTTTGCCGTCTATAGCTTCAAATGTAGGTTACAATAGTCACGTTATTATGACCGGCTATAATGGTTATCTCTGTAACAGAGATGAGGATTGGTATCAGTATATTCTTGAATTAGCGATTAACGAAAAATTATGGAATGATTTTTCATATCATGCCAGACAAAGCTGGGAGAAAATGTTTGATGCGAAGTTTCAGCAAAAGTTCTGGAAAGAGATAATACAATGAACTGAACAGAGGAGGTGGAAACATGAACAGCAGGAAGAATCAAAATAGACTAATAAAGTTTGTTCGAAAAATTCCCGCATATTATGAAAATGGATACTTTTCTCTGGGAATGGAGTATTTAAAAACTCATGGTATCAAAAGAACTGTTTTAAAAGCATATCAGGTAGCTTTTGGGAGTGCCAAACGGATACCGGATGATTGGAAGGATTATTCACAGAAAAGAGAAATGTTTCAACGGAATGAGATCCAGGCGCATCAGGACAGTGTTGATATTATTGTCTGTGTTCATAATGCGTTGGAGGATGTAAAACGTTGTATAGATTCTGTGATAGAGTATTCGAACGATCCGTATCATATTATTATTGTGAATGATGGAAGCAATGAAGAAACAGAACAATATTTAGAAGCTATTACAGAAAAGTATTCTTCAGATAATCGAATTACATTGTTGAAGAATGAAGGAATGCTGCATGGATATGCAATTGCGGCCAATATTGGTATGAGGCATTCTGCAGGAAGTTATATTGTTTTGTTAAATAGCGATACGATTGTCACAGCAGGATGGCTCGATAAGATGATTGATTGTGCCAAAAGTGATTCGGAGATAGGGATTGTTGGTCCATTATCGAATACTGCTAGTTGGCAGTCGGTTCCGAAGCTAACGGAAAATGGAGATTGGTGTCACAATGAACTCCCAAAAGATATGGGAATTCAAGAAATGGCATCTTTAATAGAGCAATATTCAGGAAGAATTTATTTACAGGTACCTTTGATCAATGGCTTTTGCATGATGGTATTCAGAAAGGTAATAGATGCTATCGGCTATTTTGATGAGGAAAATTTTGGAAGAGGTTTTGGGGAAGAGGATGATTTTAATCTGCGAGCACACAAAGCTGGATTTAAGCTCGCAATTGTAGATAATACCTATATTTATCATGCACAATCGAAAAGCTATACAGATGAAGCTAGAAAAGAATTGTCCAGAAAGTCTGGAGAAATATTACGGCAAAAGCATGGAGGGAAATACATTGAAGACTGTGTGCTCTATATGCGGGAAAATCTGGTTTTACTGGGAATTCGTGAAAGAGTTGCGGCTGCAGTGCTGCGTCAGAACTACCTGATCGAGGCTCAGAAAAAATGGAAAGGTAAAAGGATTTTATTTCATTTACCATGTAGTGAGGCAGGCGGCGGAGCAAATGTGATCATTCAAGAATGCCGGAAGCTTTTACAAATGGGGATAGAAATTGCTTTTTATAATTTAGAAATGTACCAGGAATCCTTTGAACGGTGCTATCCAGATTTGGGAATTCCAGTTTATTATGGAATTGGTTATAATGGATTTCAAAAATATGCCGTCAATTTTGACGTTGTGTGTATGACTTATTATAAGGCGGTACGGTATGCTGATGAGATTGTGAATGATAAGAAGCAGAAAATTAAATATGCGTATTATATACAGGATTTCGAACCGTATTTCTTTGAAAAAAAGAGCAAATCATATCAGGCGGCTTTAGATTCGTATACAATAAAAGCAGATATGATTTGTGTGACAAAGACGAACTGGAATTATAAGATAGTACGCGAAAAAACAGGAAGAGAGTGCACAGTGCTAGGACCAAGCGTTAATCTTGATTTGTTTCGCCCCAGACGTGCATTCCCAGATATGGATAAAGTTAAGGTTGCTGCAATGGTTCGTCCAAGTAGCCCCAGGCGTGCTCCAGAGCTGACAATGCAAGTTTTGCGGGAGTTGAAAAAACGCCATAAAGAACGAGTGGAAGTAACCATCTTTGGAGCAGATGAGAATGAATACGTAGAATTTTTTGCTTCCATTCCAACTGATTTTACATATAGAAATTTAGGTAAAATCACTCCAGAACAAACTTCCATGCTGCTTGGTAACAGTGATGTTTTTGTTGATTATTCATCTTTTCAGGCTATGGGTTTAACGGCTATGGAAGCAATGGCGAGCGGGTGTGCGGTTGTATTACCGAAATATGGAGGTACGGGTGACTTTGCTAAAAATGAAAGTAACTGTTTGGTAATTGATACAAAAAACACATTAGAGTGTATTGAACAGACGGAGAGGTTGATTGAGGATGTTAATTTGCGTTACGAATTATCTGCACGTGCGATAAGCGATATGTGCCGTTATCTGCCGGAAAGATGTGCTGTTCGATTCATGGAGAAATTATTTAGTTAGTGGGTCTTCCTGGTGCGGGGAGTAGCAGGAAGAGAGTATATAGGAGTTTGAACTTAGAATGAAAGAAGTATTTTCGGTAATTATTTTGCATTATAACCAGCCGGACTACTTATACACAGCGATTGATTCTGTGTTGGCTCAATCATATCCAGCCATCCAGTTGATTTTTTCAGATGATGGAAGCCTTGATTTTTCTGTTGAGAATATAGAGCGATATATTCATGAAAAAAAACAGAAAAACATTATTGATTTTAAGGTGATACGGCATCAAAAAAATGTAGGGACAGTTAAAAATTTAAATGAAGCTTATAGCCAATGCATTGGGAAGTATGTGTTGCAATTTGCAGCCGATGATGCTTTATATGATTCGGAGGTTTTAGCCCAATTTTCAAGAGCACTCAATAATGTTTCAAAAGAAACGATAGGAGTGTTTGCCAGAAGTCTTGACTGTGATGAAAATTTGGTGTGGACAGGAAAAGAGTATCTTGCTCCGGATAAAGCGGAATATTTTAGTTTGTTGACGGCAGAAGAACAATATCGAAAATTTATTTATCGATGTGATATTCATATGGGATCGACGGCCTTTATAATGGACAAATTAAGGGAAATACTTCCTTTGGATCAGAAATATCATTTGTTAGATGATTGGCCGCTGATTCTGAGAATTACAAGAGGTGGAGGAAGGTTTTCTTTCGCTGATTTTAAAGCGTTATTATATCGGGCAGGAGGTGTTTCTAGACCGCTTAAAGAACGTGATATTCGATTAACCAGATATATTTGTCAAGATCATCTACGAGTGTTTGAACAGGAGATATTTCCCTATTCAAAACGACTTAATTTAAAAGAATTGTGTGATATAACAAAACGCTATGATCATGATCGCAAATGGATGAAAAGAGCCACTGGAGAGTTTGAGTCCAGAAGGAGAATTGAAATATTGAGCAATGACAAAAGGTTTTTGCTGAGAATGATAAAAAAGATAATTAGTTATCAAGGTCTGCTCACGGTTGTTTTAGGAATATTATTATTAAATTGTTTATTGAACTATCTGGATAAGATGGTTCTATTTTTTTTGTTGATATGTTTTGTTGCAGTTATGCTTCAGGATCTTCTTCAAATAAAAAGATATCTATTTAATACTTATTAAGAAAAACACAGGAAAGAGATATGGAAGAAAGGAATGCATGATGTAAATTCATGCTTGAAATTAATATGCAAATTATAAAATATGTATTTCAACAGCACGGCGATAATAGAGGACAGCTTGTTGCATTAGAGGAAAATAAAGATATCCCTTTTGAAATCAAACGAGTTTATTATATGTATGATACCGGGGAAGGGGTAAGGCGTGGTTTTCACGCTCATAAAAATCTTGAGCAGATTTTAATATGTATCCATGGAAGCTGTAAAATTCATTTGGACAATGGTTATGAAAAAAAAGAAGTCTCATTGGAAAAACCATATGAGGGTCTTTATGTGGCTAATAATATGTGGCGGGAAATGTATGATTTTTCTCCGGATGCGGTGCTAATGGTATTGGCGTCAGAGTATTATGACGAAAAAGATTATATCAGAAATTATGATGAGTTCATGAAAATGGTTCGTAATGAGGAGGAGACCAGCTATGAAAATTCCATTTGTTAGTTTGCAAAAAATGCATCAAGAAATTTCTCTAGAAATGAAAAATAAATTTTCAGAAATTTATGACAAAAATATGTTTATTCAGGGTCAGGAAACAGCTTTATTTGAAGAAGAGTTTGCTGCATATTGTGGCGCTAAATTTTGCGTGGGCTGTGGTAATGGATTGGATGCACTGTATCTTATTTTAAGAGCAATGGAGATTGGACAAGGAGATGAAGTGATTGTTCCAGCAAATACATACATTGCTACAGGCTTGGCGGTTTCTCAGACAGGCGCTATGCCGGTTTTTGTAGATGTAGATTTTCATACCTGTAATATGAATCCAGATTTGTTAGAAGAAAAGATTACAGAGAATACAAAGGCGATCATTGCGGTTCATTTGTATGGTCGTGCTGCAGATATGGATTCAATTCATGCGGTTGCGAAAAAGCATAATTTGAGAGTGGTTGAGGACGCAGCTCAGGCGCATGGAGCACTTTATAAGGGTAGGAAAATTGGAACTTTAAGTGATGCTGCAGGATTTAGTTTTTATCCTGGAAAAAATCTTGGAGCATTGGGGGATGCCGGAGCAGTAGTTACTAATGATGAAGAACTAGCATTGAAAATCCGGATGTTGGGAAACTATGGTTCTCGTAAAAAGTATGTACACGAATTTAAAGGAGTCAATTCTCGTTTGGATGAAGTACAGGCAGGTTTATTACGCATAAAATTGACGCACCTTGATCAGTGGAATGAAGACAGAAAGAAAACAGCAGAACGTTATCTGGCAGAAATTCATAATCCAGCGATTGCACTGCCATTACCAAACGACAGTGAGAACGAAGGTGTATGGCATATATTTGCGGTTAAATGTAAAAACAGAGATGCATTCATAGAATATCTGAGTGGATGCGGAATTGGAACGAATATTCATTATCCGACCCCGATGCATTTACATCAAGCATATCAGGGTTTGAACATTCCGAAAGGAAGTTATACTGTAGCGGAAGAATTATCTGATACAGAAGTTAGCCTTCCTATGTATTATGGGATGACGGAAGAAGAAAAAGATTATGTGATTGATTGTATAAATAAATATGAAAAAGTAAATTAAATTGTAATGTTGCATTAGGAAGCGAGAATAGTTATGCAAAGTAATAAAAAGAAAATCGTATTCTTTTATAAAAAGAAACATACGATTGCAGGTAGTCTTTTAATGTTTTTGGATTTGGCAAAGTATATTGCGGAAAATCATAAAGATTATGAGGTTTATTATATTAACTACTATAATGAACATATTAATGGGATTCTTAAAGATTCAAATATTATTTTTAAGGATTATGGCGAAGAAATAGATGAGAACTTAGAAAATGCAACATATCTTGTTCCTTTAAATTATATTCAAGTATTGTTGTCAAAAATCTCAAATTTTAAAAATGCAAAAATTATTTTATTAGATTGGCATCCATATTTAATAGATTATTTGATGTTACAATTTGATAACCAAAAGTATAATGCTCAAGATCTGTTGCAGTTATTACAGAATACAAGGTCGGTATATTTTATTGATAAAAGCTGTCGAGAGGCCGTGAATCGATATGCCGGATTAAAGTATGACCAAAACTATATCCCTGTATTCATTGACCAAAATATTGGAAGATATGAAAAACTTCCATTAGTAAATAAAGACCGTATAAGTATAGGTTGGTTAGGACGGTTGGATAAAGATAAGATTTGTTCCATCATTAATTTGGCAGATAATCTATTAAAATCAGAAATAGAATTGCCAATCGATATTCATATTGTAGGTGATGGAAATGCTCGGAATGCTTTGAAAATAGAAGATTATTCTCCTAAAATTCGTTTTATTTATACTTCGTATTTGTTAGGAGACGATATGTACACTTATTTAAAACAAAATGTAGATATTTTAGTCGCAATGGGAATGTCTGCATTAAATGGTGCAGAATTAGGAATTCCTACGGTAATACCGATTGTTTCAAATAGTAGATTTTACACAAATAAATATGTCTTTTTGTATGATGCAGAAGATTTTTCTTTAGGATGGGATAAGGCAGATTTAAAGACCTTGGGTTATAAAACATATTCGATAGAAGAGGTGATTGCTCAGGTATTATCGGATGAAGACAAAGTAGTACATGGAAAAAGATGTTATGAGCACTTAATAAAAAATCATAATATTGAATTGGCTGTTTCAAAAATGATAAATGCTTTAGAAAACTCCACATTAACAGTGGAAAAATGCCTGAAATGCACAGCTTTGAAAGACCAACAGAAAGAATTTTCTCTTATGTTTCAAAAAGGAGAAATATCTGATTTTGAAGAATATGTTGATATAATTAAAAATAGAAATGCGGAAAGAAATCAAGATTCGTATGAAAAAATAAAAGGATATGTAAAAAATGTTTTATGGGAAAAACATTTAAAGAAATTGTTACTGCTGTTTAAATCTGAATTAAAGAAAAAAAAATATTTAAGGATTCAGGCAGATTATCCTAGAAAGGTATCGATAGTAAAAGAAAAACTAAAAGAAAATAAAAAAATAAAAGTGGCATTTATTGTTCTTTATGAGGCAACATTTCCAGCTAGACCTATTTTTGAACAAATGTTGCAAGAAAATTCGATGTTTGAACCATATGTTATTGTTAGTGCAGATGTCCAACGAAGTATGGAACATAGAATAAAAGTATATCATTCTGCAGTGGAATTCTTTGAAAATAAATATCCAGGTAATGTTATTTGTGGATATAACGAAGAATGGGATGAATTTCTTGAATTAGGGGAAGAGTATCCAATAGTGTTCTTCTCAAATCCTTATATAAAAATGGCACATCCATACCACGAGGTGCAATATTTCTTAGATAAAAATGTTCTTACTTTATATGTAAATTATGGTTTTGCTGCGGTAAAGTATGGACGAAATATTATGCAACTTGATTTCTATAATTATATTTGGAAGGTGTTTTTGGATTCTGAAATAAACAGAAAAGATTTAAAAAAATATCAACCCATTCAAGCTAAAAATGCTGTTGTGACAAGCTATATAAAAATGGATGAATTAAGTAAAGTTGAAATAGTTAAACGTGACCGAAAAAAAATTATTATTTGTCCACATCATACAGTTATGGGATGGGATGCTTTGGATATTTCTAATTTTTTGAGATATTCGGAATTGTTTGTAGAGTTGCCATCATTATACCCGCAAATTGATTTTGTTTTTCGACCGCATCCACTGCTGTTTAATAACTTGATTGCTAATAGAATTTGGAAAGATGAAGAAGTTAAAGATTATTTAGATCGAATGTTGAACAATTCAAATGTTACATATGATGTTTCTGGAGATTATTTCGATACTTTTATGAATAGCGATGCAATGATACATGATTGCAGTTCTTTTATTGGAGAATATTTATTTACAGAAAAACCATGTTGTTATATGTTAAAATCAGAGAAACAAATCGAAGATGTATTTTTACCAATGGGAAAGATGTGTATAGATAATTATTATAAAGCTTTTTCAAGAGAAGATATTTTGAAATTTATTGATGATGTTGTTATTGGAGAAGTTGATCCATTAAAAGATAAAAGAGAGAAGTTTTCAAGAGAGGTTTTGAAGTTTAATTATCCTCATTCTGCGGAGTTTGTTGTTGATTATCTAAAGAGACAATTAGTTGATTAGTTCTATCTAAGTTAGAGGAGAATTTTATATGAATCTAGTTGCAATTTTAGCGGGTGGAGTGGGCCGTCGGATGAATGGAGGCGTTTTGCCTAAACAGTTTATAAAGGTGAAAGGTGTTCCGATTATTATTACAACACTAAAAAAGTGCCTTAATGTAAAAAAAATAGACATCATTTACATTGCAATTCATCCATCCTATAAAGATTATCTATTGGAGTTGATACAAACCTATGATATTAAAAATGACAAAATTAAAATTGTTAATGGAGGAAAAGAGAGATTAAATTCAATAGAAAATGTGATAAATGATATTTATATGAATTTTGAAATTAAAAAAGATGATGTGATTTTAATTCATGATGCGGTACGGCCGTTTGTATCGGAAAAATTATTAGAACGTTGTATTGAACAGACAGTAATATATGGAGCAACTGTTCCAGTGGTTTCGGCAGTGGATACTATGTATATTGTAGAAAATGGGATTTTAACTGCTATGCCAGATCGTAGAACTCTATATAGTGGTCAGACGCCGGATAGTTTCAGAATACCTTTATTAAAAAGCGCGTTGGATAGTCTTACTTCTGAAGAAAGAGAATTTATCACCGGAACAGCGCAGATATGTATGTTAAAAGGAATTGAAGTACACACTGTAGAAGGCGATAGTAAAAATATTAAATTAACAACTACAAGAGATCTAATGGTGGCAGAAAAATTTTTTGAGGAAGAAACAAATGAATAGAATGAAAGCTTGTGTTTTAAAAGGAATAAATGATATAGAGTGTATGTTGATTGAAAAACCAGAAGTTAGTGCAGGTAATGTTTTGGTTAAAGTTAAAGCCTGTGGAATATGTTCTAGTGATTTGAATAGAGTTTATAGAACAGGAGCATATCATTATCCAACTGTATTGGGACATGAAATTTCTGGTGAAATAGTTGAAATTGGGGAAGGTGTATCTCAAGAGTATTTGGGAAAACACGTTGTAGTATTTCCACTATTACCGTGTAACGAGTGTGAATATTGCAAAGAGGGATTTTATGCACAATGCAAGAATTATAATTATTTTGGTTCAAGATGTGATGGGGGAATGGCGGAATATTTAAATGTGCCTTTATGGAATATTAATTTGATTCAAGAGCCGGTTCCTTATGAGATAGCAGCGTTGGCGGAGCCAGCAGCAGTTGCAGTTCATGCAGCTAAACAAATAGAAAAAGTTCATGAAAAATCGATTTGTATTATTGGAACTGGAGCCATAGGCATTATGATTGGTTTGTATTTAAAAAAAATTGGTGCAAAGCAAATTTGTTTTAGAGTTAGAAACCAGTTGAAGAAGTCATTTTTAAATCAGTTAGGCTTTATGGATATTATAGATGATAAAAATGAAAAAGAAGCTAGTATGGATGTGATAATGGAGTGTGTTGGAAGTAATAGTGCAATAGAACAAGCAATAAAATTAGTTAAATCTAGAGGGAAAATTATACTTGTGGGAAATCCAACAGAAGATTTACATATTGCTCAAAAAATATACTGGAAGATATTACGTTCAGAGATAGATGTAAAAGGAGTATGGAACTCAGATTATAAAAATAAAGATGACGATTGGGAAAAGACAATTGATTTTTTAACATCGGAACAAGATGTTATAAAAAAAGTTATAACAAATAGATTCTCCTTGTCAATGGTTAAAGAGGCTTTTGAGATAATGGAAAATAAAAAGGGACTTGCGATAAAGGGAGTAATGATAAATGAATAAAAAGTGCAAGATTTCCGCTTCATTAATGTGTGCGGATCCAATTAATTTAAAAGAGACAATCAATGGTTTGGAAAAATATGGTATAGATTATCTTCATATTGATATTATGGATGGAAAATTTGTGCCTAATATAGGAATTGGAAGTGATTATATTGCATCATTAAAAAAACATACGAAAATTCCGTTTGATTATCATATTATGGCAACAGAGCCAGACTCAATTATACCGTTATTAGATATTAATGAAAATGATTTAGTCTCTATTCATTATGAAAGTACATATCAGGTGCAGAGAACATTAGATAATGTTAAAAAAACAGGTGCGAAGACGATGATTGCTATTAATCCAGCAACGCCTTTATATGTACTTGAAGAGATAATATATTACATAGATGGAGTAAATCTTTTGATGGTAAATCCTGGGTTTGCAGGACAAAGAATGGTGCCTAATTGTTTGAGAAAAGCCCAAAAAATGGCTTCCTTTTTGAGAGAACATCAAAAAGAAGATTTGATTTTTGAGGTTGATGGCAATATTACGTGTGAGAATGCTTCACTTTTAAGAGAAATTGGTGCAGATATGTTTGTGGCGGGGACTTCAAGTGTTTTTAAGGGGAACTTTTTTAATGTTGAAGAAACTAAAAAATTCATAAACGTGTTATCTTAGAAAATATGTTGAGTTTGAATTAAAAAAAGACATAAAGTTATAATTTGTTATGTGAAGAAAAAGAGGTAATTTATGCAATTGGATGTTACTTGTGGACAAAATTGTATTATATCTGAGAATGCTTCTTTGGGAAGAGGAGTGACACTTGGACATAATTGTATTATTGAAGAAAATGTAGTCTTGAATAATAATGTTTGCATAGAAAGTAATACAATTATTCGCTCTGGAGTTATAGTAGGAGAGAATACAATCATAGGTTCTAACTGTATTATTGGAGAACATACGGTAGATTATTATAGGGGAGAAAACTGTACTAATTCCAAGTTGATTTTAGGAAATGAGGGATTAATCCGAAGTGGATCTATTATTTATACGGGTTCTAAAATTGGAAATGGTTTTCAAACAGGACATCAAGTCACGATAAGAGAAAAGTCAATAATCGGAGATTATGTAAGTGTTGGAACATTATCAGATATTCAAGGGGATTGTAAAATCGGAAGTTATGTTCGTATGCACAGTAATGTCCATATTGGTCAAAAATCGGTGATAGATAATTTTGTTTGGATTTTTCCGTATGTAATATTGACCAATGATCCGACACCGCCTTCGGAAGTAATGAGAGGTGTTCATATTAAACCCTTTGCTGTTATAGCAACTGGCGCAGTTTTGATGCCTGGGGTAATTGTGGAAAGTGATTCACTTGTTGCGGCAGGAACGATAGTAACTAAGAATGTAGAAAAATATGAAGTAATTGCGGGAAATCCGGGGAAGGTTATTTCTGATGTCCGAAATATAAAAAATAAAATTACAAATGAGCCTGTATATCCTTGGCGAGACCATTTTAAACGAGCGATGCCATGGAAAGAAAGTGATTTTAATACATGGTATATGTCATTAGATAATGAAGAATTAAAAAAATATAAATTAGATTTCATTTCATAGAAAAGTGTTTTCTGAGTTTAATTTGAATTAAGTTTAGAATATTTGTTTTATCAAGTGAGTATTAAAAAGATAGGCATAGGGTTTATTAATTGTTTAAATAGTATTATGAGGGAGGAATGGCTATGGAAGCCCTTCTAATTAGATTAAATATATTTTATAAATATAAAGATCTATTAAAACAGTTGGTTGTAAAAGACATAAAGTTAAAATATCGCAGAAGTTTTTTAGGGTATGTCTGGAGTGTTTTAAATCCATTATTAGTAATGGTTGTTATGGCAATTGTTTTTTCATCAATGTTTAGTCGTAATATTGAAAATTTTCCAGTGTATTTATTTTGTGGACAAATTCTGTTTAATTTTATGAACATATCGACAAATCAGGCGATGAGTTCTATTAATGGAAATGCTGCATTATTAAAGAAAACATATGTGCCAAAGTATATTTTTACATTTGCGAAGATAACCAGTGGATTGGTGGATCTGCTTTTTTCTATGGGAGCATTGTTGTTAGTTATGATAGCAACGGGAGCAAGTTTCAGCTGGCATTTTTTATTATTTCCTTTTGTTTTGCTTCAATTATATATGTTTTGTTTGGGTTTGGGTTTGTTTTTAGCGCAGGCAAATGTGTTTTTTAGAGATATTCAGTATATTTATCATGCTGTGACAACGGCATGGCTGTATTTAACGCCTATTTTTTACCCGCTTGATCAGCTTTCACCTAAGTTGACATGGATGATTAAACATTTTAATCCGATGTATTTCTATATTGGTCAATTTAGAGATGTTGTGTATTATCATCAAATTCCAGGACCTAAAATCTTTACTGCGGGGTGTATAGCGGCGGTAGTAATGATGTTAATCGGAACCGGGACGTTTTTTAAAAATCAGGATAAGTTTATTTTATATATCTAAGGTGGGCTATATATGGAACAGAAGAAGGATGTTGTTATTGATGTTGACAATGTGACGGTTAGATTTAATCTTGCAAGTCAAAAAATAGACAACTTAAAAGAGTATGTTATTAAAATTATAAAAAAAGAATTGATGTTTCAGGAATTTTTAGCGCTCCAGGATGTTAGTTTTCAGGTAAGGCGTGGAGAGGCATGGGGGCTGATTGGTACAAATGGTTCTGGAAAATCAACGATGCTGAAAGCAATTAGCGGAATTTTAAAGCCTTATAAGGGAGCTATTACTGTAACGGGAAATATTGCTCCACTGATTGAATTAGGGGCAGGATTTGATGGTAATTTAACTGCGCGTGAAAATATTTTCCTAAATGGATGTCTTCTGGGGCATAGTGAGAAATATATGAGGGAGCATTTTGAGGAGATTGTTGATTTTGCGGAACTGCGAGATTTTTTAGATTCTCCGATTAAAAATTATTCTTCTGGTATGAGAGCACGTTTAGGATTTGCGATAGCTACGATGGTAAAACCAGATATTTTGATTGTAGATGAAGTCCTTTCCGTAGGAGATGCACAATTTAAACGAAAATGTGAGGCACGTATGAATGAGATGCTGTCTCAGGGAACAACGCTCCTTTTTGTTTCACATTCGATTGATGAAGTTAAAAGACTTTGCGATCATGCGATATGGTTGAAAAAGGGAAAGGCAGTCAAAATGGGAGAAGTTACAGAGGTGTGTGACGCGTATATGCAGTCTTTGAAGTAAAAAACAAAGTAGGATAGAGGATAAGATATTTAAGAAGGATGTTCTAACAGGATGAAAGAGTATCCAGTAAATCATTTTATGAAAAGCCGCTGCGGGCTGATGTTGATATCATACGCGGCGGCTTTTTCTGTTTTTATACAAAAGGTTTTGTGCAGTAAATGTTATTTTATGGTAAGGTTTGGGAGGTGTTTTAATGATGGCGAAAATGAATATAAAAAGATGCCGCAAGGAATGGAAAGATGTATTTCCAGTGCGCAAAGCCCTTCTGGTAACCCACGTCAGCGGTTTCGTCCCCCAGTTTGAGATGAATAATGTCCGTATTTTACAGAGGCTTGGATATGAGGTTCATTATGCTTCAAATTTTCATACACCGTCGTATGGAACGGATAATCACCGGCTGTATGGTACGGGGATCATCTGCCATCAGATTGATTTTATCCGGAGCCCGTTCGATGCCAAGAACCGGCTGGTGTACCGGCAGATGGTCGATTTGATGCGGCGGGAACATTTTTCGCTGGTGCACTGCCACACGCCGATGGGAGGGGTGATGGCGCGTCTGGCGGCACATGTGACGGGGACAGGCCCGGTGATTTATACGGCCCATGGATTCCATTTTTTTAAAGGGGCGTCGTGGAAGAACTGGCTGTTTTATTATCCGATGGAAAAGTTTTTATCGAGATATACGGATCAGCAGATCTGTATTAACCGGGAAGATTATGAACTTGCGAAGCGGAAATTCCATGCGAGGTATGTGGATTATGTGCCGGGAGTGGGGATAGATAGTTCTCAGTTTCGACTTCCTGGGGATGAGGAAAGGCAGATGAAGAGAGAAAGCCTGGGGGTGCGGCCTGATCAGGTGGTGCTTCTGACATCCGGGGAGATGATACCCAGGAAGAATCAGGAGGTTCTGTTCCGGATGCTTGCCAGAATGAAGGATGAGCCGGATCGTAGTGCATATGAAAAGCTGCACCTGCTTTTGTGCGGACATGGAGAATTGAACGAGCATCTTCATGGGTTGGCGGACAGGCTTGGAATTGCCGATCATATATCGTTTTTAGGATACAGGGAAGATATGCTGGAGATCTTTGGAGCTTCGGATATCTTCCTTTTTCCATCCTTTCAGGAAGGGCTGCCGCGGGCGATGCTGGAGGCGATGGCCAGTGGGCTTCCGGTGATCTGTTCGGAGATTCGGGGCAATACGGATCTGATGGGAGATAGCTGGACCCTGTCGGCGGATCGGAAAAGAAAGCTTTGCCCGGGCGGGTTCATGCTTAGCCAGCTTCAGGATGCAGATGTCTGGGCAGAAGCTCTTGAGGATATGCTGTCCAGGAAGAATCACTGGAAAGAGATGGGGGAAGCCTGCATCCAGCGAAGCCAGGAATTTAATCTGGATACAGTGGAAAAGAAGATGAGGGAGATCTATGGACGTTTTGCAGAAATGGAATAGAAGTATACCGGATGGAAATGGGACGGCAGCGGCGGTCTTATTTTTTTTGCTTTTTATATTTTTGAAACAATTTTATTTATTCCCTTCTGGGGGGATGGAGGCGGCGGATGTATGTCTGTTCGCCTCTTTTTTTATGCTGTTATGTGACTGTATGAGAAGAAGACCGGAGCGGCTCTTGCAGCTGAAGACCGAAAGCCTGTTTTATGTGTTTCTGGCCTCTGTTTTGATGATTAATGCATATTATGGAATTCGCCTGGGACGTGGTGAATTTTTTAAGTATACCTGCTTTTGGATCTTCAATGCCTGTGCTATCTGGAGTTTCTGCTATCTGACGGAATATGGCGGAAAAGCTTTTTTGACCGGGATTAATTGTGTGGTAAAAGTGAATATCGGAGTGCAACTGCTGATATATCTGTCGGGTCATGGACGCATGTTTCGTGAGTATTGGGGAGCGATTCGCTATCAGGGAACCTTTAATGATCCGAACCAACTGGCATTTTTCCTGTTTATGATGATATTGCTTTTGTATCTGTACCGGTGCCGGTTTGGGGATCGGAGCTTTCCTGTGTTCTATGTACTGGTCTTGCCGGTGATCGCAGCATCGAAGTCTACGGGAATCTTATTGGGATTTTTTGTATTTACTATTTTGGCTGTTTTGTATGGGCTGTATCAAATTGGATGTAAAAAGGGTGTATCAGTGAAGGTATGGATCTTGGGAATCTGTATGGGAGTGCTTATATTTGGTTTGTTTTTATGGTGGATATGGCCTGCAGCGGATTTTGATGTGAAGACGGTGGATTATAATATGCTGACACGGATTCAAGAGAAGATATGGAAGGTTGCTCATGGTGGCCTGTTGGGACTTTTTCTGGATCGTGGAATGGAGAAGCTGGTACTGTACCCTCAGTATCTTTTGTATGGAGCTGGAGAGGGCGGTTTTGACCGATTTACATTGGCAAGTCAGGTGAATGAGATTCATTGCTGCCTGTTCAGTGTGATGTTTTGCTATGGTTTAATTCCGACTAGTTGTTTGTTGGTCTGGCTTGGACGCAAGCTGCGACGCATAGATGCGGCTATGACCTGCGCTGTGATTGGACTTCTGGCGGAGAGTTTTTTCCTTGTGAATTACCGGCAGCCGATGTTTTGGATGATACTCTTGTATGGGAGTGTGGCAGGCGGATGTAGAGGCGGGGACGTATGAAAAAAATGAAACATATAATTAGTTGTAAAATTTCTGGAAGTTTGCATTAGCAATAAACTTAAAATAACTCAAAAACTTTACTTTTAACATCAGCTAAGTTAAAATGAAAGAAATTGAGTTAAGGGGGAATGGGAAATATGCTTACAAGCGTATTCGGGATTTCTATAAAATATGAAGCATGGAATC
>OGZI01000193.1_pt1 | contig 90761 bp, 76 predicted proteins | sample 1576711 | NCBI WGS metagenome assembly OGZI01 (sample SAMEA3541482, study PRJEB24748) | human gut metagenome | biome: human gut; feature: human-associated habitat; material: faeces | place: China | collected 2012
TCTCGCCAGAGACTGCACCATCCTGTGTCTGGATGTGGACGATTCTTTCTTTGATCAATATATTGGCGCCGACCGCCGCACCGACTATATGCAGGCACTCCGAAAACTTCTCAACCAAAAAAGAAGCGAATATCTCTATATCCGCTTCTCTCCTTTTGATCAGACACCTCTGACCTATCATGCTTTTTATACCATATTGGAAGAACTGATCGCCTGCCGCCCCGGCAAAAAACATATCATCATCGGCTATGTCGAGCGCATCATTGACCTTTTAACACAGGAATTTCGTATGCAGGTCATGACCGAAGATACCAAGGCATGGCACAATGCCCTGCTTTCTGATATCAAGCAGTACATCAATACCCATCTTGCCACTGTGTCAGTATCTGCCGTTGCCAATGCCTTTCACTATAGCCCGGACTATCTGAACCGTCTTTTTCGCGGGGCAGAAGATATTACCCTCTCTGCCTACATACAGGAGATCCGGCTTGCCAAAGCCATGCAGTTTTTACACACGACAGACCGATCCATTGCCTCCATTGCCGAGGCTGTCGGCTACCATAATCAAGGCTTCTTTTACCGAAAGTTCAAGGAACGCTACGGTCTGCTGCCGGGGGATATACGAAGGTGATCCTACTCCGTCTTTCCCAACTCCTTGCAGATACGGTCATATTCTTCCTCATCCAACTTGTAATGCTTCTTATAGAGGAAATAAGAAAGTAGCATCAAAATGCCCGGCACGATGGACATAAAGATCAAAAGCCCCATAGCCTGCTGATTGGTCACATGAGAAAGCACTGCGTCGATCTGGGACAACTTGCTTGCCTCTGTGATCAGGTTCTGATTGCACTGCTGCTCTAATTCTGAAATCTGGTTGGTATAATCGGTAACCCCCAGCAAAATATATGCGGCTGATGTGACCGCTACAATGATGGCTCCACCCAGTTTGGTGATAAAAGGACGTAGGGATGTGATGATGCCTTCATCACGCGAACCAAATTTGAGTTCGTTGTACTCGACCGTATTCATAATAGAGATCATCATGATCAGATAGTAGCAATACTGTCCGAAATTACAGAGCATATAGCCGATCATAAGCACCACAAATTTGCCCATGCCCTTGCCCGGCATCAGCCCGGAGGCAAAGATCATGACATACCCGATGGTTGCGATCACGGCCATATAGCCCATGAGTTTCTTACGATGGATATGGCGTGAAATAGTCGGATAAAAGATCATCAAAAATGCCGTAACCGACATACCGACGGTCGTAAACAAAGAATAAAGTCCACCTTCATATCCATAGATAGAATAAATATAAGTCGAACCGATACCGCCCACGATCAATCCATTGCCGATCTGCTGGATCAAAAAGATGACCGCTACCCAGATCAGCTGATCGTTCCGAAAGATCGTATGTACCAGTTTCCTGAAACTGAACTTCTCTTTTGCCTTATTCTCCTGCGCCGTATCGCGGTGCTCCTTAGTACCAAAAATGGTGATACAAAGAAAAAGCGGTGCTAAGATACCGATCACCAGCGCAATCCTACCGTATGCGTAAGCAGCGTTACCGCCAATGGTATTCTTGCCTGTCGTAAAAAGCGGTATCAGGATCGTTGCCGCCGTACCACCAATACCGGCAAAAAGCGTAGCTCTCGAGGCAAACTGGTTTCTCGCATCTGCATCGGAGGACAGCGCCGGAACCATGCCCCAATAAGAAATATCGTTCATGGTATAGGTAATACTAAAGGCAAAATACATGACACCAAAAAATACCACGAACTTCCAGCCCTGCAACTGCACATTAAACATCAGATAAATAACCACCGAGGTCGATAAAATGCCTGCCAAAAGCCATGGCTTGAACTTACCATATTTACTTCTGGTGCACTCGATGATATTGCCCATGATCGGATCATTAAAGGCATCAAAGACACGCGCTCCGATCATAATACCGGTGATGGCGGTCAACTGCGCTGCCGTCAGCGAATGGGTAAACAAGACAAAGGTCAAAAGATAACTGTTAATCAGTGCGTAAACCGCATCACGTCCCATCGTTCCCAGCGGATAAGTGATCAAATTCCGCTTTCTGAGTTTTTCTTCATTCTCCATAAAAAATACCCCTTTCCTACTCTCCATATTATATGTGTATATTCTACAACGAATAGAAAAGATACGCAATTCTTATGTGCAGTTTTCATAATTTATATCCTCTTCTTGCAGATATCCGCCAGACAGCATTTATCACAATAAGGTGCAGTCCGCGCGGTACACACGGCACGTCCGTGATCGACAAGACGATGGCAGAGTTCACTGCCCTCCTCCGGTGGCACGATCTTCCAAAGTTCCATCTCCACTTTTTTCGGTTCCTTGATGCCGTCCACCAGTCCGATCCGGTTGCAGAGCCGGATACAATGGGTATCCGTCACGATTGCCGGCTTGCCAAAGACATCCCCCATGATGAGATTGGCACTTTTTCGCCCCACGCCGGGCAGAGAAAGCAGGGCATCAAAATCATCCGGCACATGGCAGTCATACTGATCGCGCAGCATCTTCATGCAGGCACTGATGTCCCGCGCCTTACTTTTGCCCAATCCACACGGATGGACATATTTTTCGATTTCTTCCGGGGTCGCCTCCGCCAGCGCCTCTACCGACGGATAAGCCGCAAAAAGATCCTGCACTACAACATTGACTCTGGCATCCGTACACTGGGCAGCCAGACGCACGCTGACGAGCAGTTTCCACGCATCATCATAATCCAGGCTACAATGAGACTCCGGGTATTCTTCCTTTAATCTTTCTATGACAAGTTTTGCTAATTCTTTTTTTCGCATCCTTTTCTCCTCTACTCATACTCCGGCAGATGTATGCTTCCGCCTTCAAACATTGCCTTGACCTCTCCTATAAAATAAAGAGATCCAAAAATAATAATACGTTCTCCTTTTTCTTCTCCTAAAGCGATCGCCTTTTGGATCCCATCCAAAAGATCTCCACTTACCACAGCAGACATTCCATCTTCCAAAAGATTCTGACACAACTCGTCCGCCTGTAAACTGCGACTGGTATCAACCGTAGCACACAAAAAGGTGTCCGCCAGCGGATACATGGTCCGCATCATGGCTCTGTAGTCCTTATCTGCCATAACACCTACCAAAAAGACAAATTTTTCATCCGGAAACATATTTTTTAGTGAGTTGAATAACGCTTCAACTCCCTGTGGATTATGAGCTCCATCTACCAAAACATACGGTTTTTCGGACAAAACCTCCATTCGTCCTGGCCACTTAGTTTCCGCTAACCCTTGTCGAATGATTTCCTCTTTTTTCGACAAAAAGTTATCCCCGAGATATCCACAATGGTTATTGAATAATGTTTCCACTACCCCCACAGCCAATGTGGCGTTAGCCCTCTGAAATACGCCGTTTAGCGGTATTTCGTAGGTTGAGATTTTTGTCAACAAGTTATCCACATTTGTAATGGGGACATCCAAAATCTCCGCCTGTTTTTTTATCACATCCGCTGCTTTTTCATTCATAATTCCAAGAACTGCATGGGTACCTTTTTTCAAAATCCCGGCTTTTTCCGCTGCAATTTCTTCTATGGTATTTCCAAGAATTGCCGTATGATCATATCCAATATTTGTAAACGCACAAACCTCAGGAACAACTGATAATCCCGCAGTCGAATCTTTCGCCCCACCGAGTCCCGTTTCTAAAACAACGAAGTCACAATTCTTCTCTTTAAAATATAGCACTGCCATTCCCAGGCACAAATCAAACATCGTTGTTTCCTGTCTCATCGGAAGTGCTAACACACGTTCTCCTAATCGTATGACATCTTCTTTTCTGATTTCTTCTCCGTCGACAACGATACGTTCTGTAAAGCGGATCAGATGTGGTGATGTAAATCTTCCCACAACAAAACCGGCAGCATGTAATATACTACTTACAAATGCTGCCGTTGATCCTTTTCCATTGGTTCCGGCAATATGAATGATTTTCATGTCCGCCTCCGGATGTTCTAAACGTTCCATCATTTCCGCGGTCACATCTCTTCCATATGCCTTTCCAAATCTTCTTTTTGATTGTATGATTTCGATAATTTCTTCGTATTGCATGTGCGCTATACCACCATGATAATGCCTCCATCATTGGCATACATACTGCTGACACCTGCCGTATCAACAATAAAAATATCCTTAAAAGAGGCTACCTTTTCTATTTTTTCTTTTAATTGTAGCGCACGCTCCCTACAGTTACAATGGGAAATTGCCAGAACACGGTTCTCACAGTTCTTGGTCACTTCCATCATGGACTGGACCATGCGATCCAATGCCTTATTCATGCCTCTTGCCTGCGCCAACTGTTGAATGGAGCCTTCCTCGGTCGATCCCATGATCGGCTTGATGTTGAGGGTGCTGGCAAGTTTTGCCTTCAGATTGCTGAGACGCCCTGCTTTGCGCAGGGTCTCTAAGGTCTCCAGTACAAAGAAAGTGTGCTGGTTTTCGATGTAATTACCGACATTTTCAACCACTGTCTCAAAATCCATACCGGCTTCTTCACAGGATGCAATATAGAGTCCGATCAAAGATTCCCCGACAGAAGCGGACTTGGAATCGATCACACAGATCTTCTTATCCTCATGGTCTTCTAAGAAAAGATCCTTTGCCAGACAGGCACTGTTGTAGGATCCGCTCAACTGTGATGACAGGGTGATCACATAAATATGGTCTGCATCACAATCCATCGCCTGCATATAGGCATCCGGGGAAGGACAGGCTGACTTTGGGCTCTCCTCACTGGCAGCGACCTTTTTCAAAAAATCTACCTGATCAAAGGTCATATCATCAACGATCTCTGCATCATCGACCTGTAATGTCAGCGGAACATTGGCAAAATGTCCGTTCTCTCTCATTTCTTCTGATAATTCTCCACAAGAATCAATGATTATTTTATACATAAAAACGCCTCCCAACCTGTTTGTGGTTTTGTTTTATTTCTCACGTGGTTTTCATCACCACATCATAATAATATATAAAACCACTTTTGTAAATACTTTTTGCGCATTTTCCAGCAAAAGTGGCTTTTTCCTACTCTTTTACAAGACAAAAGTCAAAATATAGAGCGATTGATTTTCAAAATAGGTCAGTTCCTGCTGCCCCTCCAGATATGTAAAGATCCTATCCTGCCCGATCAGATCGTCTTTTACTTGCAGGTAATCCTGCAAATTTGACATACGAAGGGAGATTTCTGTCGCGCCTCGTCGATATTTTTCTCTGATCCGGCTGCCAATAGCAGACAAATCTGCTGTCTCAAAATACAGACCTTCCTGATAAAAGTAATTGTCCGTCACAGATTCACAGGCAGGCAGGTCAAAGGGCATATCCGCCGTATGGGTCGCCGCCAGATCCTGCGTACTGGCGCCCAGATAGCCGTAATCGATCTTCTTGGCACCCTGCAATTCTCCCAGAAAATGGGTGTTGCCCCAAGTGGTATCAATATAATAGTATTCTCCGTCCAGATTGGCCAGATTCCATGCATGGTTATCGCCACCTGCCAGACCGGTCACCACGATAGACGACACGCCCAGTTGCCACAAAAGATATTGCGTCGCATCCGCATAGCCCTGACAAACCGTCTTCTTACCTATAAATACGCTGATGATATTCTGATTATTCTGGCTATCGGCATCATAATCCACCTGACTGATCAGTGTTTCATAGACATACTTGACTTTTTCATAATCGGAGGCATCGCTGTCGATCCCAGCCAGCCAGAGGTCTGCAACATCATCGATCTGCGCTTGCAAGTCCTCCCGCTCCTGCTGGGTATAGGTATAGGTCGGCATAAATTCCATGCCGATCACCTGATCAAAACTGGAATAGGTGTTGTACTGGTAACCGGATGTCCAGAAAAGCCCGCCGTAATCTGCCATCACACAGCGATATGCCTTGTCTAAGACATCCTGATCCTTGGTGGATACCGTCACGCAATCGGTATGATGCTGGATGCAATCTAAGATCTGATCGTAGACTGTCTGCTCCTCTGCCGACAACTGCTGGTAGGCAAAGCGGTCTGCCGAAATGGTCTCAACCTCTTTTGCCTCGCCCACAACGACCTTTTCCAGCCGCCCATTGACGGTCTCCTGTAAAAAATCCACCGGACCGCAGGCAGTCAGAAGTAAAAGGCAAAGACTGCATACAAGCCCCAGACAGGCATATATTCTATTATGTCCTTTTGTATTTTTTCTCATTCTAATTTCCAAAGGTTAAAAAATCGTTAAAGTTCAGGCTGCTCCATAAAAAGATACGATCAGATCTTTCAGGTTGCCGTAATCTGCCTGCCCCATCAATTCTCTTGCGGAATGCATGGCAAGCATAGGTACACCCACATCGATCGTGCGCATCGGTAAAAGTGCAGAGGAAATGGCTCCCAAAGTACCGCCGCCCACAATGTCAGATCGATTCGTATATTTCTGGTAAGCGATCCCATTTGCCCGTGCGATCTGTTCTACAATGCCAATGGCTTCGCAGTCCGTAGCATAAGATTGAGAAGCAGCCTCCTTGATGGCAAAACCATCTCCCATGATCGGCTGTGATGTGATGTCTGCTTTTTCCACATGATTTGGATGCAGGGCATGCGCCACATCCGCAGAGACCATCAGTCCCTGATAAATGGCATCTTTTGCAGTCCGAGCCGTCCATCCCATAGATTCATAGATCTTTTCGATGACATCGGTGAGAATGGCAGATCCTGCGCCCTGCTTGGTCCGGCTGCCGATCTCCTCGTGGTCGTAACAAATGCCGATATTTAAATGCTTGTCACAAGTTGCCTGACACATAGCCTCCATGATCGCAGCACAGGAACTGATATTATCAATACGCGGCGATGAGATCATATCCTCTCGCAGACCGATCTGAGCCGGTTCTTCCCAGACATAGATAGACAGTTCAAAGTCCAGAATATCCTCCACCGGCACTTGCAGTTCTTTTGCCAGAAATGTCATAAAGGCATCCTCATCCTCTCCCATGCCAAGCAATGGCAGCATATCGGCCTGGCGGTTGAGTTCTATGCCCTTATTGATCTCACGGTTCATATGGATGGCAAGGTTTGGGATGGTTGCCAATGGTCTTTTACTGTCGTACAGGCGCATCTGCGGATGTAGGCACTTATCTGACCGCAGTGCCACGCGTCCGGCGATCCCCAGCGGACGATCCAGCCATGTGTTCAGAATGGCTCCGCCGTAGACTTCCACATTCAGTTTATGATATTTCTTGGTCTTGACATCCGGGCTGGTCTTGATCCGCATACAAGGATAATCCGTATGTGCCGCAGCAATGCGGAGTGCGATATTATCCTGACTTGCCAGCATCTCATCCTTTTTTGGCACGGTAAATGCCAGGATCGTTGTGCCATGATGATTGATATAATACTTTTTGCTTTCTTCCAGATGCCATGCTTCTTCCATGGCAAGCGGTGCAAAGCCTGCCGCCTCTAAGTCTGCTGCGCACTGCTGCACCAGATGAAACGGAGTGATCCCCGCCTTCAAATATTTCACTAAGACCTCATTCTTCATTCTACTTCCTCCATATATAGCATATCGCCTTTTCTTACTGTCATACGTCCTATCTGCGCAGGACGGACAACACTCTTTGTATAGGAAACAATCTAGGGCAAGTATGACCGGGGGCACTGATGTTCCCATCCTGCTCAGCCGCCGCAAAGCAAAAGGCGACATGCTATGCACGCCGCCTTTCCTTAATCATGCTGTATCCCAATTTCCTGCTCAATTTAAATCAAGATGTATAAACTAAAAAGGTACATTGAAAACGGTCTGATTAATACTTCGTAGATTAGCCTACTACTGTTACGTTTACTGCCTGTGGTCCCTTAGCACCATCTGTAACATCAAATTCTACAGCAGCGCCTTCTTCTAAAGACTTGAAGCCCTCCATGTTAAGGCCTGTGTAGTGTACGAAAACATCATTGCCTTCTTCGTCAGAGATGAATCCGTAACCCTTCTGGTTGTTGAACCACTTTACTGTACCCTTGCTCATTACAAGTACCTCCAAAAAAATTATCTATATTGGAAACCAATATGTGATTAGAGTAGCACACAAGCGCCGAAAAGTAAAGGCATTTCGGTCTTTCTTACACGGCTTTTTCCACTGCGATCGAAAGTCTCCCAAAAAAGGCTAATACCCATGTTTTCCATGCTTCTTCCATGCTTCGATCCAGAGAAAATCCCTGCATGGTGCAACCTGCCGTCACCAGTAATTCTTCCCCGACATAGCGTAAATTCAGGGTCAGATTGGCTACCTCGGACGGCTGGATGGAAAGACTCTGTCCCTCTATGATCTCGCGTAAAAGTTTTTGCGGACATAGAAAGGTAAAATGAAAAGATGCCGGTTTGCGCTTGCCCTTGATCATATCAAAGCACAATTTGCGCACATAGCCATAAGGCACACAGCGCTCCCCGGACAGTCCTTCCTCCAAAAGTTCCTCCTCGGTTAGATAGCCCTTGGTCAGATGTCCGTCCAGAGAATAAGTCATCCTGGTCGTGATCGTCGCATCTGACAACAAGAAACGATCAAAGGCTTCCGACGCCAAAAGGTCATTCATGCAATTTTTTACATCTAATACTTTAAGTGCTAACATTCTCTCTCCTTGGTATCTGTGATAGGTCACTGCCTCTATTTTAACAGAACTCCTGCTTCCCGCCTATCCTTATTATATACGCCGGAAAGATTCATACAGATCCAGCGCCCCATAGCCCCACTGTCTGTTGGGATAAAGGTCACCGGGGATCGCCCTTGCCCCCCGGATCAAAAAAATTTTAACTTGTGTCGTATTGACCAGAGTATCCTGCCGTCTGTCGCACCATTGCAGATAAAGTGCCGCGGCCCCTGATGCGATCGCCACAGCCCCGCTGGTACCAGTCTGCCTTTCATACCGAGCTTCCGCCGGGAAATTGCCCCTGCCTGCTACTGCTCCTTCGACCGCATAGCCCGGTGCCGCCAGATCCGGTTTGATCCGCCGGTCTATAGTATAGCCACGCCCGCTTTCCAAAAGAATAGCATTTTCCACGGCATTGTAGCCTGCAATGGTCAAAACGCGGTTGGCATTCGCCGGATTCATAATGGTCGTATCCGGGTTGGATGCCAGAAAGTAGATGCGCCCACATGTCAGCGCCTGCCCCGGCAGATACATATGAAATTCTCCCGGCTGTCCGTTTTCGCTGTAGACCCGGATCCGCCATATGCCCTGCGCCGGTTTTGTAAAACGATAATAGATCAGTTGGTTGCCTGCCGTGGCTTCCGGGAAACTGTAGTCCACTTCCACCGTCGTTCCATCCAGAGGAAAATCATAGATCTGACTACCCGCCGTCTGAATCCCGACCGCCGGATGTACCTCCCCGGAAGGCGAAACGATCGCCACCTCATAGCGGGCAGGTGCCAGACACCACTGTTCCATGACAAAACCGCAGACATCTTCTTCCACCACAACTTCCACCTGCCGGTAGGCCTTTTTCCCCAGTCCTTCTTCTATGTCCTCCGCCGTAAAGACTCCCTGAAAATGCTTTCTTGCCGCCGCAAGATTTCCGGTCGCCGTCACTACACATCTGCGGTAGGCAACCGCCAGATCATTCAGATAAAGTGCCAGGGAATTGTTGCCGCTGTGGCTGCTGAGCCCGCAGCCCAAAGACATACAGATCACGAGCGCCTGCCCCCGCATCCTTGCCAGTTCATCCAAAAACTGTATGCCGAACATGATGTCATTTTCCGCATAGCAGGTCGCATCCTCCGGGATAAAATAATACTGGCGCAGATAAGGTTTTGCCTCTTTTAAATGCACCATGGCGATGTCCGCCGCCGGTGCCGCCCCACTGTGATCTCCTACGTCACTGCCTGCAGCCACGCTCGCCACATAAGTTCCGTGCCCGGTCGCATCACGATTGCCATAGACAGAAAGGCTATCTTTTCCATACACTCTGCCGTAATAAGGCTGTGGCAGGTCATCCGCCGTTCTGGCCGTGCCTTCGTTTTCTTCCACATAATTCTGATCCCAGACCGCGACGATTCGACTTTCCCCAGCGGCATCCAAAAATGCCGGATGGGTCGTATCGATTCCAGAATCCAAAAAGCCAATCAAAACGCCTTTTCCATCCAAGCCCAGCGCCGGGTTTTCCCGCACCTGCAGGATCCCTGCTGCATCCAGGGCTTCCATGGACAGAGGCTGGTAGCAGTTTGGTATGGCATTATAGTGGTAATTTGCCACCCGAAAGTCGGGATAGCGATCGCGCGAGACAAAAAGAATGGTGTAATTGTTCCCCACATCCAGACCACAGATGCCATCCGAAAGCGGAGGCAAATATGCCGTGTTGCGCACGATCAGATCGTAATAATCATTTCCATAGATCATATCATAACAATTCATATGATATCTTATGCTATGATCTGCTTTCTATATCCAATTCCTGCAAAAATTCTTCCAGATAAGTCTCGCCTTCCTCATAGGCAAAATCCATAAAATACGCATGGGTCTGCTCATAGGCAGCCTGCTCGCTTTCCGGCAGGGCGATCTGCCCTAAGGTCTCCAAGCCCCGCTCGATCGATCCTGTATCATAGGAAGCAAAAGCCTCCTTGATCTCCTGCCAAAGATACTGCCTTTTGTCGCGAGACATGACCTTTTTCTGCTCCGACTCTTTTTCCGTCTTTGCCAGAGCATCCTGCATATAGGAAAGTTCTGCCCGCACTTCCTCTAAGGCATCATCCATACAGGAAAGGAGTTCCTCGATGTGGCGATCGATGTATTTCTGATTGCCTACGATCGCCGCCATTTCTAAAACTTCCGCATATTCGCTGAGATATTCCTTCTTGATCTGTCGGCTGGCACTCTTGACACCATGCACCTTGGCACGGAAAAGTTCCCGGTCCTCCTTAGCATAGACTGGTAGTTCCTCCCGCAGTTCTTCCATCTCATCCAGATAGGTCTGCAAAGCCCGCGCATAGATCTCGATATGATGTGCCTGCCCTGCGTTGTCCCGCAAGACGACCGGCGTCTGCTTTTCTTTGGGCAGCAATTCCTCCAGCGTGTTTTTGAAGCGGAACATATCGATCGGCTTGCCCAGGAAGGCATCAAATCCCTTGTCCTTAACAGCCCGTATAATATCTTCCTGATCGCTCGCCGTCAAAAGCACCAATGGCACTTGACTGTATTTGCGGATCTCGGATCCCGCTTCCAGCCCATTGACTTCCGGCATAAGATAATCCAAAAAGATCAGATCATAGTCCTCATGTCTGGCAGCCTCAACTGCTTCCATACCGTTCGCCACGATGTCCAGTTGTACTTTCCAAGGGGCTATCATATGGCGGAAGATCTGCTGATTGATGACCATATCATCTGCCAATAAGACCCGCGCCGTCGGATAGACATAATCCGGGCAGACATCATCCTTGTAGTTGACTATTCTATCAACCAAAGTAAAGTGATTGATCTCACCCGGCTGGATTTTGCCTTCATCCGCCTTTCTATGGCAGAAGGTCACCTCTACCCTTGTACCCTTTCCCTGCTGGCTCTCCACCTTGCAATCGCCCTGCATGAGTTTGCACAATTCCTTGACAATAGTCATGCCAAGTCCTGTACCCTCCTGTCCGTCCACGGTATAGGTACGATAGGACTCAAACATATGCGCCATCTGTTCTTCCGTCATGCCCGCTCCGGTATCCTCGATCAGGCAGCAGAAACGCACCCGGTCATCTTCCAGATCCTGACAGGACAGGGTCAGGTCGATCTGACCGGATTTGGTAAATTTGACCGCATTGGAGATCACATTTTGCAGGATCTCCCGCACATGTTCCTCATCCCCAATGACTGTCTGCGGGATCGGCGTTGCAAAACGCGCCCGACAGCCGACATCATGCCCATGCAAGTTGTATAAGAGCATCTGCATGAGTTCCGTGATCAGGTGTTCCATGGAATAAGCGTGTTCTTCCAATTCCAAACGTCCCACTTCCATCTTTGAATACAAAAGGATCTGATCGATCTTTTCTAAAAGATCATTGCCTGCCCCTCGCACATAAGAGATCATGGCACGGTTTCTGGCAGAAATGGCATGGCTGGTCATGAGGATGTCACTGGCTCCTATAATGGCATGCACCGGTGTCCGCAGGTCGTGGCTCATGGTCGCAAGCATGTGGCTTTTCATCTGTGCTTGCCACTGTGCCGCCTTGCTCTCCTCGGTCAACTGCTCCAGACGCGCCCGCTCTGCCGTCACATCTGCAACCGACAACTGATAGCCTAAAAGCCGCTTGCCCTGACAGATGATACGCTCTTTACATTCATAAGTCTTGTCCCGATAGACATAATCGCCCACACTGCCGTCCTGCACAAAGATCATATCTTTATGTTTCCAGAAGAAGTCATGGATATCCTCAAAATTGCAAAACTCCTTGCCATCCAGGAAAATATCCATCGCCATACCATTGGCATCGATCAATTCCAGGTTTTTATCCAGCAAAAACTGCGCCACACTGGAATTTGCAAAAGCATTCTGCTGCATGACCACGCTGGTCGCCACCAGACGATTGGCAAAGATCAGATATAAGATGATAAGACAACTTGCCAGACATACCACCAAAAGCAGGGAATGTCCCCGTGTTGATTTGACCTGCCAGGTACTGCCCACCACAGACGGCAGACAAATGGCGATAAACATAAGGGCATTCGTAATGCTGTCGCGTTTGGAAAAATGCTGTGTCTCATATGAATATAAGGCTCCCGCCGATACAAAAAGCGCGTTAGAGATCGTAAAGAAACGAAATGCCACCACATAGGTATCCGGCTGGTCGAAATGTAAAAATATCAGGATAAGTAAAACGATCAGATAAAGAAATAAGCCCACATGGATAGCGTGAGGCAATTTGATATGCAGATAATCGACCGCATAATAAGAGATAACGGTCGTCAGCGTCAGTATCAGAAGATTTTCCAACTGGGCAAAAAGACCTACGGCTCCCGTCAGCATCAAAACGATCCGATAAAAATCAAAGACGGCGATTACGCCTAAAAAGAGAGGCAAAAGACGATGTTCTCTGGAATACACATGATGCGCGATATAGGCAAATACCGTGACCAGTGTCACCAGCAAACATACCACTTGAAATCCAAATACCATCTAATTTGCCTCCCATCGGTTTATGATACGCTCGATCTCGGAACGTATGTAAACCGGCTTGTATGGTCTGACGACATAGCCCGCCACATTTAAGTCCTTGCATGCCATGATCGTCTTGGTGTCACAGAGGGCAGATACAAACATGATCGGCACACTCTCCTTTGTCATATCCATGACCCGCTTTGCCGCCTCGATGCCATCCATCTGCGGCATGTCGATATCCAACAGGATCAGATCCGGGTATGGATTCTTCTCTAAATATTTGATCAGTTGTGCGCCCGACTTCAAAAGCGTCACCTTGTAATCATCCTTTAAAATGTCATAGATCATCTGTAAATTGGTCTTCATATCATCCACCGCGATGATATGAACCTCCCGCTGATGCTTGATCATTTCCTTCCGCTCGGTCTCAGAAGAAGTAGAAACTTCCTGCTTGCCCTTTGGCGGTAAGATGGCGATCGACATATTGGCACGGTCAGACAGATCCAGTGTCGTGCCATCCAAAAGCCGCACGATCGGTCGCAGATTGTGGGCATCCGCATTCTCCTTGATCACACCGACCCTGCCATCGGACAATTCCACCTCGGTGCCCTTTGGATAAAGAGGGATGGAACGCAGCATGACCTCAACAACCTCCCGGTCAAAAAGGATCCCGCAACCGCCCATGAGATACTCTGCCGCTTCACACGGCGCATAAGGCTCTTTGTAAGGACGCTTGGAAACCAGCGCATCATAGACATCTGCCGCATGTAAGATCTTGGTAAAAAGAGTCTGCTCCTCACCCATGACACCATTAGGATAGCCTGTCCCATCGACATTTTCATGGTGAAAGAGAACCGCCACCTTGATCTGTGCAGAAAGGTCAAAACGATCCTTGATGAGTTCATAGGAAATGACCGGATGCTCCTGCATGCGCTTGTATTCTTTCTGGGTCAGACGCCCCGGCTTGTTGAGGATCTCCCCCGGGATGGCAAGTTTGCCCAGATCATGCAAAAGGGCTGCCGTGACCAGTTGTGCCATCTCTTTTTCATTCATGTGCATTTCCATGCCGATCACACCGCACAAAACACCTACATTCACGGAATGTGCATAGGTATAATCGTCATAGGAACGCAGATCCAGCATATCCAAAGAAATCCTTCCCTTGGAAAGGATCTCTTCGACCAACTTTTCTGCCACGACCTTGCAGCCGTCAATATCTCTTTTTTCGATGCAATCCATGCCCTCCGCACGCAGTTGCGGCGAAATGGCATCCTCCACCTCAATGTCCTGTGTCAGTTCATCCTCGATGTAGATACCCGCATAGCCGTATTCGATCAGTTTTTCGATGTAATTGTCCGTCAGCAGGATATGACTGCCAACCAGCGTTCGCCCATTACTATCATATAGGCTGGTCGCCAGCTGCATCCCTGCTTTTGCTTCCGTCAGTGCGATGTATCTCATGTATATCTACTCCCTCAATACCGTAAAAAATTATCCTTCGATCAGATTGGCTTCTGCTCCGCGCATAACGATCTTTGGTCCGCCCTTTTTCGTCACATAGTCCTCTGTGATAATGACTTCCCCGATGTTGTCATCCTTAGGGATCTCATACATGATATCCAGCATAAACTCCTCTATGATGGCACGCAGGGCTCTTGCGCCAAGTTCTCTCTGCTTTGCCTGTTTTGCAATGGCATGCAGTGCCTCATCCGTAAACTCCAACTTGACCTCATCCAGTTCCAGTAACTTCTGATACTGCTTGATGATGGCATTCTTTGGCTCTTTCAGGATACGGACTAACATATCCTCATCCAGTGCCTCCAGTGAAAAGAGGATCGGCAGACGTCCCAGAAATTCCGGTATCATGCCAAAATTCTTGAGGTCTTCGACTGTCGCCTTCATCAGGATATTTTCTTCCTTGTCGTACTTATCCTTGAGATCTGCCATAAAGCCCATGGAAGATGCCTTGTTGAGTCTCTCCTTGATGATAGAATCCAGATCCGGGAAGGCCCCGCCGCAGATAAATAAAATATTCTTGGTATCTACGATGGTCATCGGCACCATGGCATTCTTGCTGCTGGCTCCGACCGGAACCTCAACCTCGGCTCCCTCTAGGAGTTTGAGCATGCCCTGCTGTACGGATTCCCCGCTGACATCACGCTGATTGGTATTTTTCTTCTTTGCCAGTTTGTCGATTTCATCAATAAAGATGATACCGCGCTCTGCCTTTTCCACATCATTGTCTGCTGCCGCCAAAAGTTTGGAAACAACGCTTTCGATATCATCACCGATATAACCTGCCTCGGTCAGAGAAGTCGCATCTGTAATGGCAAGCGGCACATCCAGGAGGCGCGCAAGTATCTTTACCAGATAGGTCTTACCACTACCGGTCGGTCCGATCATGAGCATATTGGACTTTTCGATCTCGATCTCATCCATGGTCCCGGTTGCCACACGCTTGTAGTGATTGTAAACGGCAACGGACATGACCTTTTTGGCGTATTCCTGTCCGACCACATACTCATCCAGTTCTGCCTTGATCTTGTGTGGTGGCGGAATATTCTTGATATCCAGCACAGGTGCTTCCTGCTTGTCTTCTTTCTTTTTCTTCTTTTTCAGACGCTGTGAGTTTGGCATGTTCGGCATGAAATCAGAAAGATCCGAAAGATTTACCATGCTGATATTTGGCATCTTGGAAAAATCAATGTTGTTTAAACTTGCATTGTCCCCACTGCCAAAGCCAAAACCTTCCATGGAATCAAAGGTCTTTTGCATACAGTCGTTGCAGATACAGATGTTATTTGGAATGTGGATCATCTTGCCGGCAACAGACTCCGGTCTGCGGCAGATATAGCAGATATCCTCATAATCATCCTTTTTGTCGTTATTCGGATCTGCGACGCTCGGGTCTACCGTAGTATCACCTGTCACTTCTACGACATCCGCATCCTTGTCTTCTTCATCTATTACTTCTCGAAAATCATTATCGTGTTCTGACATATTTTTTCCTACTTTCTGTTTTTACTTATATTAGAGAATTATAAAACAAAAAAGGGGGAAACTCAACCGAGTTTCCCCATATTTGCATCTCTGTTATCGAATTTCTTCTATGTAATGGATCGAATCATTCTGATTGAGTCCATTGATGAAGTCTGTATGCGAACATCGCTTGTTCAGATCGATCACGACCATAAGCACCGTGTCCTTGCCCTGTAAAGATTGCCGCTTCTGCTTGTCAATGGAAGCAATCTCGTAGCCATTCTTGGTCACATAATCATACAGCACCTCAATGCCGTCTGATTTATCCACTTCCAGATACAACTTAATCTTGGTGTTATGCTCATCCACATAATGGCTTAAAGCTGTCAGCACAGTCATAACGAAAGCGATGAAAAAGAAAGCCAGCAGGCTTCCTGCGATATATCCCGCGCCGATTGCTATGCCAAGACAGGCGGTCGTCCACAGACTTGCCGCCGTCGTCAATCCCTTGACGTAATTCTTTCCGGTTACAATGATCGTACCTACGCCGAGAAAACCAATGCCGCTGATGACCTGTGCCGCCAGTCGGGCAGGATCTCCCGTGCCATATGTCACAACCAGATATTCATCTGTGATCATGGCAATGGTGGCTCCCAGACAGACCAGCGCAAAGGTGCGCAGACCTGCGGGCTGCCCATGCGATCCACGCTCCAAGCCGATCAATCCCCCCAAGACCGTCGCAAGCGCCAGACGCACAAATACAGAGAGCAAATTAAACTGCTCTAAATATTGTAACATTTCCATGTCGTCCCCTTATTGTATATTGTCTTAGCCGACTACCTCTTTTGCGATATCCGGGTAGTTAGTGATGATAGCATCCACGCCATACTGACAGCACATTTCCATATATGGTCTCTCGTTGACTGTCCATACGTTGAGTTTGAGTCCTTTTTCCTTGCACTCTTTGACAAATCCGTCATATTGCAGATTGTAAAGTGCAGGATGGAGTGCGTTGACACCGTGCTTTACGCCGTAAGACGGCATATCGATCGGACCGTCTGCATATAAAAATCCAACCTCTGCATCCGGCTTCAACTCGTGGATACGTGTCACTGTGTAATGATTGAAGGAAGAATAGCAAACGCGGTCTTCCATGCCCATTTCCTTGGTCAGGGCTAAGATCTTTTCCTCGATCTTTTCATAAAATACCACACCGGTCTTGATCTCAATGTTGATGAAAAGCCCGGTTGGCTTTAAGAGTTCAAACACTTCTCGCATGGTAGGGATATCAGCATGCTTATACTCCGGTTTGGTGCGGTTGTAATTGAATGCCCGCAATTCTTCCAAAGTATAATCCTTGACCCATCCCTTGCCATCGCTGGTACGGTCGATCATCTCATCATGGATGACGACAATCTGGTCGTCCTTTGTCAACTGGATATCCAGTTCTACTCCGTCAGCGCCTAAATCTACCGCCTTCTGAAAAGCGGCAAGTGTGTTTTCCGGTGCATATCCGCTGGCTCCTCTATGCGCCCATACAAGTGGTTTTGTGCTCATTATGTATTACTTCCTCTCTCTTAATCTTCAAAATCAAATGCATCAATACCCTGCTTGATACCTTCTCTGCTGTCGCCGTGTTTTACAAACTGCATGGTAATAAATGCGATCACCATAAAGACTGCGGCATATGGGAACAGCGCCTTGTAGCCGACATGCTCCATCAAAAAGCCTGCCACGATCGGTGTAACGATCTGTGCTGACATACTAAAGGTATAGTAATAGCCGGTGAACTTACCGATGTCACTTCCCTTACACATTTCCAGAACCATCGGCAGACTGTTGACATTGATGCCTGCCCAGCCAAATCCTACTAACAAGAAGAGAACATAGAGAACCGGGCTGAAGGTGTCACTCATAAGTGAAAATGCAAGTGCCACGATAAAACTGATCAGCATCAGGATGATACCACTCAAAATGGTCTTCTTACGTCCAATCTTGGCTGCGATAGAGCCGACCGGAACATAGGCTAAGATGGCGCCACCGGTTGCAACGGTAAGGCAAAGGGATGCCTGACCGGTCGTCATTTCCCATACGCTCTTTGCGTAAGTGGTAAACCATGTCTCCAAAGCATTGTATGCGAAGAACCAGAAAGCTACGGAAAGGAGTAAGAAGATCAGACTTCTCTTGACATCCTTTGGCAGTTCTGCATTACCGGACTCATCCTGTACTTCCAGATTCTCTTCCGGATGTGCAGCCTCATATTCGCGCATCTGCTTATTTAAGTCTACTTCATCTACCGTGATCATAACGATCATGACGGCTACGACCATGATACCTGCTACGATCAGAAAGATCGGGAAGTAGTTCTCATGCTCGCTCTTGGAATTCAAAGTCACACTGGCGATCACCAGATACATGATACCGCCCAGTGCTCCCATCAGATTGATGATGGCGTTGGCTCGGCTTCGCAGTGGCTTTGGTGTGATATCCGGCATCAAAGCAACCGCCGGGCTGCGGTAGGTTCCCATGGCAACCAAAAGTGCTCCCAATACCCCGATAAAGAGTGCCAATTTGGCTGTCGACGGGTTCTCATAGTAAGAATTATCGATGAGTGGGATCAAAAGCATCAGGATGACTGCTGCGATCGTTCCAAACAGGATAAATGGCTTACGCTTGCCCCAATTGCACTTGCACCGGTCGGAAATACCACCAAAGAGCGGCAGTAAGAACAAGGCAAGTACATTGTCCGCTGCCATGATGGCACCGGAGATCGTCTCATTCATATGGAATGTGTAGGTCAGGATGATCGGAATGATGGCATTATACATCTGCCAGAATGCACAGATGGATAAAAACGCGAATCCGACCTGGACCGTCTTTTTTACGTTTAGTTTCATTTGTAAAAAACCCCCTTATTTTTTAATAATACACAAAGATTATACCATTTCGCCCCATGTGGGTAAAGTAAAAAGAACGTTAAATAATAGCCATAGTTTCCATCCCGGAGTTGTAACTTTTTTCCCATCATGCTAGAATTTAGATAGAAATTTTCAGATGCGGGGTTTTACTATGTATATTCAACTAAACGGACAGATATTATCTTATGAAAAAGAGGGAGAAGGCAGCCCCATCATTTTTTTGCACGGCAATGGAGAAACACACGCGATCTGGGATCGCATGATCGCAGAAATGTCCATGGATCATACGGTTTATGCCATCGACAGCCGCGGACAGGGTGAAAGTGCCACCCCAAAAGAATATCATTATAAAGATATGGCAGCAGACGTCATCTGCTTTATCGAGTCCTTACATATTGAAAAGCCGGTCTTGTGCGGCTTTAGTGACGGCGCCATCATCACACTGCTCGTAGCCTTAAAACGCCAGGATCTGCTTTCCGCCATTGTTCTGTGCGGAGCCAACCTGAGCCCTAAGGGTCTGACCGGCTCTGCCAGACGCGAGATCAAATCTCTTTACAAAAAGACAAACAGTCCACTGGTGGAAATGATGCTGTTAGAGCCGGACATTGCGCCGGACAAATTGCGTTCCATCAACCTTCCTGCTCTCGTCTGTGCTGGCAGCAAGGATATGATAAAGCCCAAGGAGACCCAGACGATCGCAGATCACCTGCCACAGGCGACCCTGCATATCTTTGAGGGCGAGACACACCGCTCTTATGTCGAGCACACCGATAAACTCGCTCCGGTCTTACGCAAGTTTTTGTAGGGTTTTCATTTAAGACAAAAAGGAAAATCCCATAACGGCAATGCCCAGGACAACCAGAATGATCCCGGTTACCCGGTTTAAAGTCTTTGGCTTTGCCTTATTTGCAAAAATGGCAGCGATCCGCGCCCAGATCAGGGTAAAGACAATGCAGAGGATCCACACGGTCACGTCCGGCAAGCCACCGATCGCAAAATGTGATACTGCCCCGGTCAGTGCCGTAAATGTCATAATGAACACACTGGTGCCTACGGCGGTCTTTAATTCATAACCCAAGACAGATGTCAGGATCAGAAGCATCATCATGCCGCCTCCTGCGCCGACAAATCCACAGATAAAACCGATCAAAACGCCACAGATGATCGACTGGATCACACGTTTTTTCGGTGAAACACTCTCCATAGATTCTTTTGTCGTCATGACCGGTCGGACAATAAATTTTATTCCCAGTAAAAATGTCATAAAGACAGAGAAATTTCCCATGGTTTTCGATGGTACCAAGCTGGAAATGTAACTTCCCACGACCGTAAAGAGCAGAACGCTTGCCATCATGATCAAGCCATTTTTTATGTCCAGATTCTTGTGTTTTCCGTAGGTGTAGGCAGAAATTGCACTCGCCAAGACATCAGACGATAAAGCAATGCCGACTGCCATATAGGGGTCTAGCCCCAAAAATGTGATCAGCATGGGGCTGATGACCGCGGCTGCACTCATCCCCGCAAATCCGGTTCCGAGCCCCGCTCCCATTCCCGCAAAAAAAGTAACTAAGATCGTAAGCAACAAATTCATCTTTACGCTTCCTCCTCAAGTATATAATCAAGATTTTCTTCCATTTTTGTCATACTGCCTAAAAGGATATCCATTGTCTCTTCATCAATCCCCGCAAATAAAAGTGCAACAAAATCTTGCTGCAATTTTCTTCCCTGTGTGATGATCTCATCGGCTTTGGATGTGCATAAAAGTTTCGTCTTGCGACGATCCCCTGCCACTTCCTGTCGCACCAGATAGCCTTCCCTCACCAGTCGGTCTACATTGACCGATACCAGATTTGCTTTCAATTTTCGGATCTCAACAATATCACGGGCAGTTGTAAACTCCGGGTTATTTGCCAGAAACATAAGAATATCCAGGGCTGTCTGCGTCAAATGCCACTTCTTGCACAAAGGTTTGCAAAGTGCCATATATGCAGTGTCCACTTTTCTGCTGAATTCAAGTCCTGTTTTCATATGCATTTCCTTTCAAAATTGAATTGTTCATTTTTGAAGTATTTTAAGAAAATTACCTCCTTTTGTCAAGATGCATATTTTCATTGTCTCATAAAAAAGGTACTCTGCATCCTACAGAGTACCTCAAATAAAAACCTATATTATTATGTAGGGAAGATAACTTCCCGCTCCTACTTGGCTGCAATGACATCCTTCATATCATAATGTCCTGCCAATTTGCCTGCTAAGAACTTGGCTGCCTCTACAGCACCTTTGGCAAATACGCTCTTGGAATATGCCGTATGCTTGAAGGTGATGACCTCGTCCATACCGGCAAAGATGACCTCATGCTCGCCCACAATGGAACCGCCACGCACAGCAGAAATACCGATCTCTTTCTTTTCACGCTTCTTGCGCTCCTGAGAACGGTCAAACTTGTAAACATAGGAGTTGTCCAACTCCTCGTTGATAGCATCTGCAAGTGCCAGCGCCGTACCGCTCGGTGCGTCCAGTTTCTGGTTGTGATGCTTTTCTACGATCTCGATATCAAATCCAGCCTCCGCAAACACATCGGTTGCCTTTTTCAAAAGATCCATCAAGGTATTGATACCCAGTGACATATTAGCAGACTTTAAGACTGCTACGTTTTTCGATACTTCCTCTACACGGGCAAGCTGCTCGTCCGAAAGTCCGGTCGTGCAAAGTACCACCGGTGTCCCTGTCGTCTCACAATAATCTAAGAGTGCATCAACTGCCTTGGCATTGCAGAAATCAATGACAACATCTGCTTTGACATCACACTCTGCCAGGCTCTTATAGACCGGATAGTCGTTTGGCAGGCTGTCATTTAAGTCAATGCCTGCTACGATCTCAATATTTTCATCTTCTTTGCAAATGGCTGTAATGACCTGACCCATATGACCATTACAGCCATGCATAATCGCTTTTACCATGCTTAAAATCTCCTCTTCCGTTATCTAGTCTGCCCGATTACAGCAGTCCGTATTCTACCATTGCCTGCTTTAAGACAGCCGCATTAGCATCTGACATTTCGCAAAGTGGCGCACGCAGAGAACCAACTTCCATGCCAAGCAGGTTCAGAGCACGTTTTACAGGGATCGGGTTGACCTCGCTAAAGAGTGCATCAACGAGCGGCAAAGACTTCATCTGTAATTCTAAAGCCTTTTCACGGTCGCCAGCCATATAACTTGCGCACATATCATGTGTCTGCTGTGGTGCAATGTTGGCAATAACGGAGATCACACCGATACCGCCGATCGCCATCAACGGTACAACAAGTCCGTCCTCGCCGGAATAAAGGTCCAACTTGCCGTCACACAGGTACATAGTCTTGGATGCCTGTGCCATATTGCCGGTTGCTTCCTTTAAGCCTACGATATTTTCATTCTCGCGAACCAGCGTTGCCACGGTCTCCGGCTGGATATTGCATCCGGTACGTCCCGGTACATTGTAAAGAATGATCGGCAGTTTTGTCTCTGATGCGATCTGGCTGTAATGCTTGATCAAGCCTGTCTGTGTTGCTTTATTGTAATACGGTGTCACGATCAGTGCACCGTCTGCACCGTCTTCCTCTGCTTCCTGGGTAAGCTGGATCGCTGTCTTTGTGCAATTAGAACCGGTCCCTGCCACCACCGGAATACGATGTCTGGTAAACTCCACTGCCGCGCGGATCACGTTTCTGTGTTCTTCCATGGATAAGGTCGCGCCCTCGCCTGTCGTTCCGGCGATGACGATACAGTCCGTGCCACCTTTTACATGAAAGTCAATGAGTTCTTCCAGTTTATCGTAGTTTACCTCTAAATTATCCTTCATCGGTGTAACGATTGCAACTCCTGAGCCTGTAAAAATAGCCATATTCTTCTCCTCCTTTATACAGTATATGCGACCTGTTTGCCTCGTGAAACAATGCATATATGTTTTATCTCTATCTTGTCATAAGGTCTTGCACATAAAAGACCAGCTCTAAGGAGCTGGTCAATACATACGCATCCATGATAGCTCCCCATCTCTTACGAGATGACAGTCACAAGCCTATTAAACTTGCGCCCAAGAAAACATCCGCAGAAGACGTATCCTTTCGGCGTGCCTCCCTTTCCTTCACACTCCACTGTGCCTGCCACATCCTGTGAATTACTAATGAATTACGCAACCTCTACCTTTTTATATAATACTTTTAAACTATAGCATTACGCTATTACCTTGTCAATAAATATCGATGGTTCAGACTTTCTCCGGTACGATATTTAAAATGTTGTCTGCCATATCAAATACACGCGGTAATGAATCCCTGCCTGTCAGTATCACATCTGTGTATAAGGACTTTGCCTGCAAGACCTCTAAGATCTGATCTTCCGTTGCCATGCCTTCCTTTACCAGTCCTAAGACCTCATCCAGAACCAGCATATCGCACTGTCCGGTCACAAGGGCTTTTTTTGCAAAATTCAAGCCATTTTGGATGTTCTGCTTCTGCTCCTGCTTTTCTGCCTCATCCAGCGCATCAAATCCCTCGCTGCAACGTTCAAAGCGAAAGACCTTGACCTCCGGCTCCAGCCTTGTCAGATATTCCGTATCCAGTTGTCCTTTCATGAACTGCACCACATAGGCACTCTGTCCGTTACTTGCCTTGCGGATGGCATTGCCAAGTGCTGCAGATGTCTTTCCTTGTCCCTCTCCGTAATAAATCTGAATAATACCCTTATCCATAATTCCTCCTACGACGGTTGAAATTTAAAAATACATCACCAAGTGCACTCAGTTTACCACAGATTGTAAAATATGGCAATTATGTGAATTTTTAGTCCAATTCTTCAATCTTGCATACAGATACCTCATATGCAATTCTGCGTTCTGCCTCGTCCTCCGATAATTTCTTTACATATTCCCGGCTTTGGATACGACCGATCACGCTGACATGACTACCGATCTCAAATGTCGTGGCATAACGGGCATTTCTGCCCCAACAGATGCATGGAATGTAATCTGATTTTCCATAAGAGCGGTTAACTGCCACCAGAAGATCTGCGATCTCCCGTCCCAGCGGCGTTTTACGATAAACCGGGGCTTTGCACACATAGCCATCCAGTGTGATGTAATTGCTCTTTCTTTCCTCATCCTCGTTTTCCATATATTCATCTACAAATTCAAGTTCCCTGACAAAGACAGATAAGATCAATCTGTTCTTTGTTTCTTCATGGCGATTATACGAGCGAAATTGTCCCGTCACATGGATCTTTTCACCAATATAAGACTGTGTCGTGTCAATTAATCTTTCAGATACCATGAGTGGAATGTAATCTGCATAATTGCTCAGACGGTTCACGGCTACTTCCACCACAAAAAAACCTTCCCCATACACCTCATGACTGTAAGAAAAATCCGAAACAATTTCTCCCACGATTGATACCTGATTGTTTTCTAACACTTTATCTGCCATTTGATTAGCCTCTCCCTTCTTTTGGATCTTTCAATCTTTTCTCCATTATGGTTTACCATGTGCAAGGTAAAAAGTGACAGGCATTTTGTCGATAAACTTGTAAATCCCTAAATTTGTGGTAAACTAGTACAGTATGTGTAAATTTGTATTATATTAAGGAAAGACCTTATAGAAAGAAGGATGACATGAAGCAATCAAGAGATGACATTCGTAACATTGCCATTATCGCTCACGTCGATCATGGTAAGACGACACTTGTAGATGAATTATTAAAGCAAAGCGGTGTGTTCCGTGCCAACCAGGAAGTTGCGGAACGCGTGATGGATTCTAACGATATCGAGCGTGAGCGTGGTATCACCATTTTATCCAAAAACACAGCCGTTTATTATAAGGATACCAAGATCAACATCATTGACACACCGGGACATGCAGATTTCGGTGGCGAGGTAGAACGTGTCCTTAAAATGGTAGACGGCGTTGTCCTAGTCGTTGATGCCTTTGAAGGTGCTATGCCACAGACCAAGTTCGTGCTCATGAAGGCACTGGATCTGGATCTGCCGGTTATCGTATGTATCAACAAGATCGACCGACCGGAGGCAAGACCGGACGAAGTTATTGATGAGGTATTGGAACTTTTCATGGATCTAGATGCCTCTGACGAACAACTGGACTGTCCATTCGTTTATGCTTCCGCAAAGGAAGGCTTTGCTGTCTTAAATCTGGACGACGAAAGAAAAGACATGGTTCCTTTGTTTGAGACCATTTTAGATTATATCCCGGCACCAACCGGTGATCCTGACCTTGGTACACAGGTTCTGATCAGCACGATCGACTACAATGAATATGTGGGACGTATCGGTATCGGAAAGGTCGACAATGGTTCCTTGCGTATCAACCAGGAAGTTGCCGTTGTCAACCATCATGAGCCGGACAAGTTAAAGAAAGTCCGCATCAATAAGTTATATGAATTTGACGGTCTGGAAAAGGTTGACGTCGAGGAAGCCCGCATCGGTTCTATCGTTGCCGTATCCGGTATCGCGGACATTCACATCGGAGATACCATCTGCAACCCTGACGATCCAAAGCCGATCCCATTCCAGAAGATCTCTGAGCCGACGATCTCTATGAACTTTATCGTCAATGACAGCCCGCTCGCCGGACAGGAAGGTAAATACGTTACCTCCCGTCATATCCGCGATCGTCTGTTCAAGGAATTAAACACGGACGTTTCCCTGCGTGTAGAAGAGACCGATTCTCCGGATTCTTACAAGGTTTCCGGACGTGGAGAACTGCATTTGTCCGTTCTGATCGAAAATATGCGCCGTGAAGGTTTTGAATTTGCCGTATCTAAGGCAGAGGTACTTTATCACACCGATGAGAACGGCAAGAAATTAGAGCCAATGGAGCGCGCTTATGTCGATGTACCGGACGAATTTACCGGTGCCGTTATCGAAAAACTCAGCCAGCGCAAGGGTGAATTACAGAACATGACCCCGATCACCGGCGGCTACACACGAATCGAATTTTTGATTCCTGCAAGAGGTCTGATCGGTTATCGTGGCGAGTTCATGACCGACACCAAGGGAAATGGTATCATCAATACGATCTTTGAAGGCTACGCACCATACAAGGGCGACATTGCTTACCGTAAGCAGGGATCTCTGATCGCCTTTGAGTCCGGCGAATCCGTAACTTATGGTCTGTTCTCTGCCCAGGATCGTGGAACCCTCTTTATCGGACCTGGCGAAAGAGTCTATGCCGGTATGGTCATCGGATCTTCTTCCCGTGCGGAAGACATCGAGTTGAATGTCTGCAAAAAGAAGCATCTGACCAATACCCGATCTTCTTCTGCGGATGAAGCACTGACACTGGTTCCACCAAAAGTCCTTAGTCTGGAACAGGCGCTGGACTTCATCGATACGGATGAACTGCTTGAAGTAACACCGGAAAGCCTGCGTATCCGCAAGCGTATTCTGGATCCTACTTTAAGAAAGAGAGCCAACTTTAATAAAAAGTAAGGAAACGAAAAAAACGCGCTGGGTTGATAGATTTCTATCAGCCCAACGCGTTTTTTATTTATTCTCCACCGTATCATTTTGCCAACAAACAGGTTGGCTACTTTTTATCCTTTTTCTTCATCTACCACGCACCATCTTGAAAAGTCAGCACATATGTTTCTCCCGGAATCAAGTCATAAATTGTCAATGAATCATCCGTAAATTTATCTCCTTTTCCAAGTGCATTCCCTATAAAAATTTGATCAGAATTGACCACATATCCATTTGCGTCACATAACTGGTAATCTATCATGTCATATCCCAAACTCGTACGACTTCCAAATGTCTTTTCTCCAGATATACTAAAAGTAATACCTGCCATCATATCAGATGATGTACTATATGTTACATCCGTGATCATAAATTTTGCTTTCACAGAGCCATCCCAATCCTTTTGGCATATTTCTTGTGGCAATCCCTGTACATCTATCGTTATTTCTTTCGTTGGCAGATTATATGCCTCGCAACGAACCTCGTCAAATACATAATCACTTCCACTAATCATAAAATAAACCGTACCATTCTCCGAACTTCCTTCTGTCATTTCATCTGTGCCAATTCTAACATCAGCCAGAAAATGTTCACCAGCCGCCTTGCTGTCATAGGTTCCGAAATCTGATTTATCAAATGCCTTCTTTCCCTCATAAACAACCTGACCATTCTCATTTTCTATTTGGATACTAACTTTTCCGGATGCCGCAACTTCTCTTTCTTTCGTATCACATAGCGCAAAGAAGAGACTATAATCATCTGTGCTGTCATTATATTGAAAAGACCAGTTTGCTAATGTATTCACACGATGTGAAGAAATCTTTCCAATGGCTATCACCAGCACCACTACAATGATGATCCCTATGATTACCTTCACTTTCTTTTTCATTCGCATCCCCATGTCTCCTTTAATGCTGCAACTCGGTCATACCACATATTAATTTCTAAAAATGTTTCTTTTAATGATGATGGCACTTTTTGCAAATCTACTTTTATCATATTTGTCAGAAAATATTCCATTTCTTTTTTGCTGCTGTAAAAAAAAGAAACTATGTGATTATCCTTCGAAAAGTTAAAGTAATTTAAAGTTCCCACTTTAATACTTTTCTGAATGTCTTTATATATTTTATTGTCCTCCTCCCACGTTCCACACCACTTCTGCTTTTCTTTCCACTCAATTTCATATGCAGCATCCAGCATGGAAACCACTTTTTTATATGTTTTTTCATTATGTTCTAAAACACGTTTTGCCAGAAATTTTGCCTTTTTTTCTTCATGCAGACATGTCAACATTCCTAACAATTCACCGCAAAAAGGATATATATATGTATTTTTCCACTTCTGACAATTTTCAACTTCAAATTCCTGAGAGAAATAATCCAAAATATCTAATGGCGCACCGGCGATCATCCTGACATAATCTTCGCTATAATATTGGTATGCATTATCTCTATCGTTATAAAATGTTACCCGGTGTAAAAAAGGAGTTTCTCTGGCCAAAAATTTGTCTAGAATACCATAATCCTTATTCTCCAATGCAAGCGTTAGAATTTGCGTTCTTAACTGATCATCATATTTCACCTGTAATGGTACAGCATTATCCATGTCCCATGGAGCACGCTTTTCTATGCTTGTTCCACCACCATATGAATAACCAAATTGACGATATTCACTATTATCTACAAGCCATATAAATTCTTCATCCAACAACCACTTAATAAATGGATAATTTTTAAACTCTATTGCATAGTCAATCACGGTTTTTCCATACTCATCACTATTCAAAAACAGTTTATCTTCACGCTTCATGTAACTAGACCATAATTCTTCATCTTGTGAAAAAGCAATGTCATAATTTGTCATATGACCAGATATCGGAACACGCCTTTCTCCTGCGCTTAATATTTCTTCGCAGGATACCCCCAGTAAATCTGAAAAAATCAACATATCCTCCATCTGTATTCCATTTTGTCCATTACAAATCTGTGACAGTCGGTTATTCATTCTATTGAGTTCCACATCATCTGGATCAGTGCATCCCATCATTTTCAGACATGCCTTGCCAAATTGTCTGTTTGAGGGATATTGATTTTCTTTCACTAATTTTTTTAAATATGCGCCCACCTTTTTCTTATCTACGATATAATTCATCTTTAAACCTCCCTTCGTTCTACTAATAGTCTAAATGAACTTTTTTCGTCTGACTATCCATTAATTTATGTACATGAAAAGCATATGTCTTCACAGTTATGTTTTCATGTATGCTTTTTGCATATATCAACTATATTTGACTTATATAAAAAAAGGAAGATCCCGCGGATCTTCCTCTTCATCATATATAATATTGTTCTGCGCAAACTCTGAATCGTTCAAATAACGGTATATATTCATTTACAATTATCGAAAATTCCGCTGTAGCCAAACTGCCATCATAGTCATGTGCTAACTGATTTCTAATGCGGAGCATCTGCATCCATTTATCATCATCAATCAAACGATTGGTAAATGCCTGCTGCAAGGTATCGCGGGGTGATCCGATTGCGAAATCTAATATTCCCAACTGCTTGACCAGTATATCCTTCATAACCTTCCACGCAATATCGAAGGTAAGATTAAAATTCATAACCGTCCCTTCCAATACAAAATCCTCATTTGGACTGGCTTTCCGACTCTTTTTCAGATTTTCCAGACATTTACAGAAGGTATGATAACGGTTAATATATCTGCTTTCCATATTTGTGAATATCCTCCAATAAGAATTGATTATGAATGCTATTATAATCGAAGACATCTATTTTTCGCAATGTTTCTATCTGCTCAAGTTCCTCTTCCAACCGGAGCAGATCATCACAATCATATACCACAAAATCGATATCACTGGTCGGCGTCGCTGTACCGGTTGCAAAAGATCCAAATAAATCTAACCGCTTGCACCCATGCTTTTTACAGATATCTGCCACGCGATCAATCACTTCTGCTATTGGCATTGTGCCCATAGAACAACCTCCGCAATCTTTCCAAATTCTATGAAAAATACTTCTCCTTGATGATCTCCACCGGCATTTCCTGACCTGTCCAGAGTTCAAAAGATGCTGCTCCTTGGTACAAAAGCATATACATGCCGTTGCCAGTCTTGCAGCCTGCTTCCTTTGCTTCGCGCAGAAGTCTGGTCTCCTGCGGGTTGTAGATCACATCAAATACAAAGAGATCCGGGCGGAACATAGTCGTGTCGCTAATGATCGTTGCATCCGTCTTCGGCGCCATGCCAACTGATGTGCCATTGACAAGAATAGCACTGTCCGCAATGGATGCCCGCAGCACTTCCGGATCCTCATAATCATGTAAAGTCACCTTACACTCGGTACGCTCGTTCAACTGGTTGACAATATCCTGCGCACGATCCCAGAAAGCATCTTTGATATTAAATACATTGATCTCAGCCACACCATCCAAAGCCGCCTGCACCAGAATTGCTGTCGCAGCCCCACCGGCACCGAGAAGTGTCATCTTCTTTCCAATGATATCCACACCATTTTCCTTTACGGCACGCATAAAACCGATACCGTCTGTCGTATATGCTGTCAGAACGCCATCATCATTAACGATCGTGTTACAAGCCCCTGAAATCTCAGATGCAGGTGAGACCTTGTCTGCAAGTTTACACATAATGTTCTTGCCCGGCATGGTGATATTCCAGCCGCGTGCTCCCATGGTGCGCAATCCCTCGACCGCCTGTGGCATCTTATCTTCCGGTACGTCAAATGCCAGATATGCATAATCCAGTCCTAACTGCTTGCATGCCTCATTGTGCATAGCCGGTGATACGCTGTGTGCAACCGGGCTGCCAAGCAGGCAAAGGAGTCCTGTATGTCCTGTAATTTCTTTTCCCATCTTTTCTTCCTCTTTTCTATATTTTGTAGTTTAAACTTGTATCACCAACAATTTCTACTCATTGACCTTGGTAATGATCTCCTCGCAGATGTCATACACGCTCTTTCCATCGGTAGAGATCACAATATCCGCCGCCGCCTCGTAGGCATTCTTTCTCTTGTCCATGAGTTCTGCGATGTACTCAACATTTTTGTTGTTCTCCAAAAGCGGTCTGTCATGGCTATGCTTGACATGCTCCAGGATTGTCTCCGGGCTTGCGGTAAGCAGCACCACTTTACCACTCTTTTTCATCTCATCCACATTGACCTGACGCATCGGAACACCACCGCCACAAGATACGATCATGTTCTTCTTGGCACGGCTCTCGCGCAAAAGTTCCGTCTCCTCATTGCGGAAATATTCTTCTCCGTGCAACTCAAAGATCTCGGAAATGCTCATGCCGTTACGCTTTGCGATGATCTCGTCCATTTCGACAACATCCATGGCAAAGGTACGCTGCAAAGCCTTGGATACGGTACTCTTGCCAACGCCCATAAAACCGATCAGGAAAATATTGAAATCAAACAATTCATGTGACTGGATCCGCTTGCTGCGATACAGGATGCTCTCATAGACCTTAAGCACAGACTTTTTATATTTATAATCGCCAAGTTTTTCCAGAACAAATTTTTTCTTTCGCTCCTCTTCCTCCGGCTGAACGACCTCTATGCCATTCTCCTGCTTGTAATTGGTGATCTCCTGTATGATCTGATAACGCATCCGCAGTGCGTCCACGATGATCTCATCGCACATATCCAGATCATTACGCAACTTGTCCAAATCTTTCATCTTTTTAAATCCTTTACTTTTCTCTTTGGCAAAACCAACTGCGCTATCCCGGCAAATGATTTTACAGGTCCTTTCTATCATACCTTATGATAGATCTTAATTCAAGCACTGTTTAACTTTAAAGTGATAAAGTTTTAACTTTTGAGAGATTTTCCTCGTCGCCATAACAAAAAGGGAAACGACCGTCGACAGACAGCGTTTCCCTTTTCTCTTATCAGCAATTAGATGCCTAATTTTTCTTTCATATAATCTACCGGTGTAGACTTTCCTGTGTAGAGTTCAATGGCAATGAGTGCCTGGAAAAGCATCATGCTCATACCATTGTAGACGCGATCACATCCGGCTTTCTTTGCCTGCTTCATCATAACCGTCTCGCGCGGTGCATAAACCGTATCGGTTACGATCAGATCCTTGCGGAAGAAAGACGGATCCGGAATATTGGAAAGATCCTCAAGCGGATGCATGCCAACACCTGTAGCATCGCAGAAAATATCTGCTTCCTGCATCAGTTTCTTTAAGAGATCCTTGTCAGCAAGATCATTCATGGTAGCCTTGCAGTCTGTGTTCTTGTTGATCGTATCAACGATCTCCTCGCCTCTGGCATAGAACTTATCCTTGATATTGAAAATGTGCATCTCAGCGATACCATCTAAGGCACCACGTACAGCGATCGCAGTTGCGGCTCCACCGGTACCAATCAGAACCATCTTCATACCCTTGAAATCGATGCCTTCTTCTTTGATGCCCTGCCAGTATCCCATACCATCAGTATTGTAACCTTTTAATTTGCCGGTCACATTGCCTTCTGCATCTCTGGTATTGACAACCGTATTGATGGCTCCGCAAAGTCTTGCTGCCTCGTCTACATCATCCAGATATTTATGTACAACAGTCTTATTCGGCATGGAAATGTTGGATCCCAGCATCTTTAAAGCACGGATACTCTCTACTGCTGCCGGAAGGGAATCGTTGTCCACTTCAAATGCAAGTTGTACAACGTCATCTCCGTTCTTGTCATAAGCAAGGTTATGTGTTGTTGGTGACTGGCTGTGGCGGATCGGGTACGCCATCAATCCTACTAATTCTGTATGTCCTGTAATGTTTGGCATAATGATTACCTCTTTTCTGTATTTTCTTGTTGATGTTCTGCTCGCACTAGGTTCATCCGTCGCCTGCGGCTCGGATTCACCAAGTTGCTTTCGTTCTACTCTTCTATCGGCGAAAGATCCAAAAATCCTCTGGCTTCCAGTACGTTTAAGATCGCACGTCCCTCCATGGTTCCTTCCATAATGCGGCGGGCACGGACGGAGTCGCCGATCGGATAGATAAAGGTATCGGTATCGTCAAATGCTTCCTCTAATTCTGCAAGGATCGGGTTGTTGGACCGCATGCCCAGACAGTTAAATCCAAGGTCAAATGGAAGATCCACGATCTCGCCGTTTTCTAATTTGACGGTAAATGCATTTTCTTTTACTTCCTGCAAAGCCGTGTTGACGTATTCCTTGACACCATACTGGTCAAAAGTCTCGCGCATAGAGCACTTGGTGATCGGATCTGCCAGCATACCGATCTGTGGCAGCATATCAATGATCGTACATTCTGCCCCTCTTGGTGCAAAATACTCGATCACGTCAAGTCCTACAGAACCACCGCCGACAACCACAACTTTCTTGCCCTTGCAGTAATCCTCCGGGTATTTTCCGGCATTCATATTGTTGATCATATCAAAGATCGTTGCTACATTTCCGGCCTCCAGATTTTCCTTCAGACCGGTGATCGGTGGAACAAGTGGCACGGAACCTGTGGCATTTACCACAATGTCCGGCTTAAACTGCTTGATCTTGTCAACCGTTGCTTCTGTATTCAGGAAAACATAAAGGTTTTGCAAACGTGCGGCTCTTGCTTCCAGATACTTTGGAAAATCTTTCATTCTGGTCTTGCTTGGCATATCCGAAATGAAAGTAGAAAGTCCGCCCAAATGATCTTTTTTCTCTAATACAAATACATTACAGCCAACCTCTGCTGCCGTACATGCTGCCTCAAGTCCGGCGGTTCCGCCACCGACAACAACGACATTACAATTCTTGTTGACTCTTAACTTTTTATAAATATCACCTTCCGGTACTGCCGGGTTTACCGTACAACGGATCGGATGATTGACTCCGATACGATTGCCCGCACAACCGACATTACAAGAGATACACTTGCGAAGGATGTCCTCCTCGCCTGCTGCTACTTTATTGACCCAATTCGGTTCGGCGATCAGCCCACGTCCCATGCCGACGATATCAACGTCGCCACTCTCTAATACTTTTTCAACGACCTTTGGATCGCGGTAATTTCCGGCATTGATCACCGGCTTTTTAAACTTGTCCTTTACGGCTCTTGCCATATAAGATCTCCAGCCATCCGGTAAAAAGTTTGAATCAATCTGATACTGTAAGGATGGATTCAGTCCACAGGACACATCATACATATCTACAAATTCATCTAAATATTCCAGATACTCCAAGGTATCTTCCAAGGTATTTCCACCTTCTACACGTTCTTCGGCAGAAACACGCACGATGATCGGAAACCATGGTCCTACGTTCTTACGAACTTCTTCCAGCACCATTCTTGGAAAACGCAGACGGTTCTCCACCGATCCGCCGAACTCATCTGTTCTTTTATTATAATAAGGTGAAATAAACTGACTCATCAGATAAGAATGTCCGCAATGGATCTCTACGGCATCAAATCCGATATCTTTGACACGCTTTGCAGCCTCTCCGTACTTACGCACCGTTGTCAGGATCTCCTCTTTTGTCATTGGACGAGGGATCTCACCGCCAACCTTGGTCGGTACATTGGATGAAGACACGGTCTCCATACCGGTACGGGCGCTGGATGCAGATGCTCCTGCGTGATTGATCTGGATAGCAACCGTAGCACCACTCTTGTGCAATTTCTCAACCAACTGATAGTAGCGAGGCATAAAACTGTCATGATCAATACGGATCTGGCTGGTTCCGTTGGAGCCTACCGGATATTCCACATTGGCATTCTCTAAAATGATCAGTCCGACGCCCCCCTTAGCACGAAGGGAATAGTAATTCATGTGACGGTTACTCATCTCACCGCTTGTCTCGCCGTAGTTCGTTCCCATAGGTGTCATGGCGATGCGGTTTTTGATCGTCGTCCGCTTTACAGTGATCGGTTCAAAAATCTTTGGATAATTTGTTTTCATCAATTTCCTCTCCTTAATCCTTTTGTTGTTTGAACGACATTTCTTTGTTTGTGACACCCTAATCATAACGCGATTGATTAATAATTAACAATATCTTTCAAGTACACTTTTGATGCATTCGCGCTATCAGTTTCTACTTCTGCCTGTTCTTTCATATAAGAAAGAAAACGCTCCACCGCCGGCAAATGATATGCATCTTTTCGCCAAAACATAAAGATCTGATGGCTGATATCCAGATTTTTGATCTCGTGGATGCTGACGCCGGGGTCCTTTTCCAAAACGTCGGTGCGCGGCATTAGGGCAATGCCAAAATTCTCCCTTACCAGTGCAACGATAGAATACTCATCCGGACATTCCACAACGATATCCGGTGTAACATCATACTTCTTATATAATGATTTCAAATGCGTTCCCATCCAACAATCTCGGTCATAACCGATAACCGGATAATGGTCGAGCGCCTCCAATGGAATCTCGCCTTCCTTTTCGAGAGGGTGACCAAGCGGTGTAACGATCACCATATTCTGATTGATCAGAGGAAAATAAGCGAGGTCATCTTTTTCCAGGCAGCCACCAAAGCCAACATCCAGTTCCCCCGACTTCACCTTTGCAGCAATCGCAGGTGTATGGTTCTGCCAGAAATTAAAGACCACTTTTTCATTTTCTTTATTTTCCAGAAAACGGCGGACTTTATGCGGAATATAGTGCCCTGCCAGCGGGAAAACATAGCCGATATCGATCTTTCCACCGTTGCTTGAGAGTTCCTGCATCTTATCAACAGCAACACCACACTCCGTAAGTATCTTGTTCGCATGCTCTAAAAAAAGCCTGCCTGCCTTGGTGAGGACAACACCTCTTCCTTCTTTTTGAAATAAAGTGATCCCCAGTTCTGCCTCTAACGATGCCATCGAACGGCTGAGGGAAGGCTGTGAAACGTAAAGTTCCTCTGCAGCCTGATGATAGTTTTCCAGGGTTGCTACCTTTTGAAAATAAAGTAATTGGTTTAAGGTCATTTTTTGCCTCCTTCTATATAAATTGAACAAAAATATATTTATCTATTTGGGCACATTGACTATCTATGTGTATTTCTACCCAAATTATACTCTATTGATGCACTCACTGCATCATTTTTTTACACTTTCGGCATTAGACGTTATACATACTCCTTGTTAAAATATTCTCATAAAGGCTTTGTTAAAAAATAAACAAAGCACGGTTAAGAACATTTCTTCGGTTTGTGACAGAACAAAAGAAATCAGTAAAACCCTTTGTAAAGGAGAATGTTATGAACAAAAAATACTTACCAAGTGCCCTGATCTTGTACTTGAACTATTTTATCCATGGTGTCGGCTGTTCCATCTTAGGACAGGCTGTCATCAAAGAATCTCTGGCAAGTGCCTGGGGCGTTGAAACTATGGCGATCACAGCCATTGCTGCTGCTTTGGGACTGGGACGTTTGATCGCTCTTCCATTTGCCGGACCGCTTTCCGATAAGTTAGGCCGCCGCATTTCCACCGCCATCGGCAGCGGCTCCTATGCCATCTACCTGATCGGCTTAGCACTTGCTTTTAACGCCGGAACACACGGCGGTTATACCATCGCTTATGTATGCGCGATCCTCGGTGGTATCGCCAATTCCTTCCTGGATACCGGTATCTACCCTGCTGTTTCCGAGATCATCTACAAGGCACCGGGTGTTGCTACCATGGGTATCAAGTTCTTTATCGCCATCGCACAGATGATCCTTCCATTTGTTCTCGGCGTTGCCGTTACTACAAATGCAGCCGGACTTACCTCATACAATCCGCTCTTTATCGGATGTGGCATTATCTATATCGTACTTTTTGTACTTGTCTTTCTCTTTCCTCTCCCAGACGGAGATGCAAAGGCAGAAGGCAAGAAGGAAGGTCTGATCGACTCTTTGAAGCACACACATTTTTCTTTGGAATCCATCGCTATGATCCTGATCGGATTCACCTGTACCGGAACTTTCCAGTTGTGGCTCAACTGCGCACAGAACTTTGCCAAAGAAAATGTTGGCTGGGCTGATCCTTCCATCATGCAGACATTTTACTCTGTGGGCACGCTCCTTGCTTTGATCGTAACTGCGCTTTTAACAAGAAAGATCAAGGATGTCCGCTTTATCGTTATTTATCCGATCATCTGTCTGGTAACTTTGATCGTCGTTTTACTCGGTCAGAGCCAGACCTTGATGATCGCCGGTGCTTTCATCATTGGATGGGCAGGCGCAGGTGGCTTACTTCAGATCGTCACCTCCGTATGTAACATGATCTTCCCTAAGATCAAAGGAACCGTTACAGCACTCGTTATGATTGCATCCTCCCTTTGCAATTACACGATCCTGACTGCCGCATCCAAGATGACTCCATCCGCTGTTATGACGATGAACATCATTTTGACGGCTGTCGGCGTGATCTTAGGTATCTACGTCAATGTCCGCTACAAGAAGATGCTTGCACTCGCTGACAACTAAGCGTAAATTTAGAAGAAAAGGAGAAAACATTATGCATACAGTAAAAGTTAGAAATATTGAAATCGGTACCGGCGCACCAAAGATCATTGTTCCGATCGTGGGCGTTACCAAGGAGGAGATCTTATCCGCTGCCCGTTCTTTCGATGCGATTCCGATCGACGTTGTAGAATGGCGTGTGGACTGGTTCGAGGGTGTCTTTGATTTTGCAAGAATCGAAGATGTCTTAAAGGAACTCCGCGATATTCTCGGAGATACGCCACTTCTTATGACTTTCCGTACTTCCAAGGAAGGCGGTGAAAAAGACATTGATGCAGATGCTTACAAAGAGTTAAATATCAAGGCTGCAAAGACCGGATATGTAGATTTTGTCGATGTCGAGATCTTTACCGGAGATAAGATTGTTTCCGAGATCATTGATGCTGTTCATGCTGCCGGTGTAAAAGTCATCGCTTCCAACCATGATTTTGACAAGACACCTGCAAAGTCAGATATCATCTACCGCCTGCGCAAGATGCAGGATATGGGCGCAGACATTCCAAAGATCGCCGTGATGCCACAGAGCAAAAAAGATGTTCTGACCCTGCTTGCCGCAACCGAGGAAATGACCTCCTGCTACGCTGACCGCCCGATCATCACCATGTCTATGGCTGGCACCGGTGTTATCAGCCGTCTATGTGGCGAAGTCTTTGGATCTTCCATGACTTTCGGTGCTGCCGGCAAGGCTTCCGCACCGGGACAGATGGGTGTCGAGGACTTAAATACGGTCCTTGCGCTTCTGCACGACGCAATGTAAAATAAACATATTAGGAAAGAGCCAGTCCCTTTAACAGATTTTTTGAAAAGTGTGGCTGGCTCTTGTTGTACTATGAATCAACTAGGGGGGCTTTCATGAAAAAGATACTTCATTGGCTTGACGAAAATTTAGAAGAATTTATTATTATCCTGTGTCTGATCGCGATGACACTGATCATGGGCATACAGGTCTTTTGCCGCTATGTGCTGGGGATGTCCTTGTCCTGGTCCGAAGAACTGACCCGCTATCTCTTTATCTGGTGTGGCTTTTTGAGTGTCAGTTACTGTAGCAAAAAGTGTCTGTCGATCAAGATCGAACAGTTTGTTGCTGTTTTTCCGCGACGTGGCAGAGCCATTTTTAAGGTCGTCAATCACACATTTGAATTTATCTTTTTCCTCTATATGATCCCGTTTGCATTTTCCTATATGATGTCAGCGGTGGAAAGCGGACAAGTCTCCCCTGCCTGCGGTATTCCCATGTACTATATCCAGGCAGCGCCTTTTGTCTCCTTTGTACTGGTTGCCTTCCGCATCCTACAGCGCTGGATCATCGAGTTTCGCATTGCGCGCGGAGAAAATGTCTATGATCCGGCACACCCGGAACGCAACACCCCGGAATCCTTTATTGATGCCAACACCGACCTTTCCGTAGAAGATGCCGGCGTTGACAACCGGATCCAGACCTTAACCAAAGCAAACGAGGAGGAAGATTCATGCCAGTAGTTGTTTTATTCATTATATTTATCATCGCACTTGTGATCGCCATTCCGGTGTCGATCTCCCTTGGCATCGCATCCGTCCTGCCGTCAATCTTTGATCCATCTTTTACGGTCGGTGCCAAATATCTGATCCGCGCCATGTTTGGTGGTCTGGATTCCTTTCCCCTGCTTGCCGTTCCCATGTTTGTCCTCTCCGGCATCATCATGGCAAAGGGTGGTATTTCCAAGAAATTATTTGACGTTTTTGCATACTTCCTCGGCAATTTTACCGCCGGAATGCCTTGCGCCGTGATCGTGACCTGTCTTTTCTATGGTGCGATCTCCGGTTCCGCTCCGGCTACCGTTGCCGCTGTCGGCAGTATGACCATTCCGATCCTGACTTCACTGGGCTACGACCTGACCTTTTCGACAGCCCTTGTTGCCGTTGCCGGAGGTCTTGGTGTTATCATCCCACCGAGCATCCCTTTTATCATGTACGGTATGGCATCCGGTGCTTCGGTCAGCGACCTCTTTCTTGCCGGTATTGTTCCGGGACTTATGATCGGTCTGCTCCTCATGCTCTTTGCCATTTATCACTGCAAAAAGTATGGCGAGGAAAAGGTCAAGATCGCCGCAGAGGTAAAAATCTTACATGACAAGGGCTTACTTGGCGTATTGAAGGAGAGTTTCTTTGCCCTGCTCAGCCCGGTCATTATCTTAGGATGCATATATTCCGGTATCGCCTCCCCGACCGAGGCGGCTGTTATTTCTGTTTTTTATGCACTGATCGTCAGCCTTTTTATCTACAAGAGTATCCGCCTGCGCGACATCTGGGAAATATTAGTGGAAGCTGTTAAGACCTTTACACCAATCCTCTTTATTTTGGCAGCATCTACCGCCTTTTCGCGTGTTCTAACCCTAATGCAGGTACCGCAAACCGTCAGCAGTTTTATTTTGGATAACTTCCACAGCCCGGTCGTCATCCTCCTGATCCTCAATCTTTTCCTGTTGATCGTCGGCATGGTCATGGATACGACACCTGCCATTTTGATCCTGACACCGATCCTGCTTCCGATCGTCGAAGCCATCGGCATGGACCCGATCCAATTTGGTGTGATCATGGTTGTAAACCTTGCCATCGGTTTTGTAACGCCACCGATCGGCGTCAACCTCTTTGTTGCCAGTTCACTGACTGATGTGCCGGTTATGAACATCGCCAAAAAGGCAATGCCTATGATCGCACTCTTTCTGATGGCACTGCTCCTCATTACCTTTATCCCAGCGATTTCCTTGGGACTTTTATAATACGGGAGGTTTTTCATGAAATTATTTAAAACAAAGCGAAATAAGAGATATGGAAGGCGCGCCTGCGGACTGCTTTTTGCCACAACACTTTCCCTCTCATCCCTTCTTCTCTACGGATGTGGAAAAGATGATGATGTACAGCGTTACGCTTGGCCGCTTGCAACTGCCAGCCCGGAAGATACCGTGACCCAGTTATTTGCAGAAAAATTTGCAGAAGAAGTCGATCGTCTCAGTGGCGGCAAGATGCAGATCCAGGTCTATGCCAATTCGACCCTGGGCGGCGACCGTGATCTTCTGGAGTCCTGTGCAGATGGGGACATTCCTTTTGTCGTACAAAATACAGCACCACAGGTATCTTTCATGCAGGATCTGGCGGTATTCGACCTGCCTTGTGTCTTTGACTCTTTGGATCAGTGTCGTGATAAGATTGATGATCCGACTTTTTACGGACTGATCAGTGACGTCTATACAGATGGCGGCTACCATCTGCTTGGCATGGCAGATCAGGGTTTCCGCGTCATGTCCACCAATAAAAAGGTAAGTGATTTTTCTGATTTCAAGGGACAAAAGATCCGTACCATGGAAAACTCTTACCATCTGGCTTTCTGGAAATCCATTGGTGCCAGCCCGACACCGATGAGTTTTAGTGAGGTCTATATCGGTCTGCAACAGCACACGATCGATGCACAGGAAAATCCTTACGAGGTCATCGTTTCCAACAATCTCTACGAACAACAGGACTATATCGTGGAGACCAACCACCTGCCGCATCTGATCTCCCTGATTGTCAATGATGAGTTCTATCAAGATCTGACACCGGACCAGCAAAAGATCATGACCCAGGCTGCCCAGACTGCGACCGCTTACGCCAGAGAGCAGTCTGACGAGCGCATCGCCGATAAGATCGCCGTTATCGAGGACAGCGGAACCGAGATCATCACCCTTTCCGATGAGACACGCGCCCAGATCCGTCAGGCATCCCAGAGCGTCTACGACAGCATCAAAAAAACGATCCATACCGATATCTATAATGCTTATTTGGATAACTAAAAAACAGCCATAGGAAGTTCGTTCATGCTTCCTATGGCTGTTTTCTTATCGGTCACTCTTATTCTCCCGGATGACTTGAGATCACTTTTCCGGTATTCCAAAGATCGGCTGCCCGCTGGGCTGCATCTTCGCGTCCTGCTTCCTCTTTATAGTCAATATTTACGGAACGGCTGCCGCAATCCATGCATGCCACATAAAAACTATTGCCATTTTCTTCTTCCAAAAGACCTGCGCCTCCGCAGATCGGACAATCCTGTAATTCAATCTTGTCAAAAATATCCATTTGTCTGCTCCATTTCTTATTTATTGTCCGTCAGTTCATCGATCAGTTCGATAGACTCCTTGATCATATTATCACAATGTGCCTTTTTCTCGCCACCCTTGCTGGCATTTTCCTGTAAAAGGGCTGCACAATCTGTCAGTCCGTCATGCATACCCGCCATGCGTCTTCGGAACTCTCCGACTGCCATGGGCGAATCCACACCCATAGCCCCCAGGACCATCAGACCACTGGTAATGGCACCACAAGTGCCGCCGCATTTCATGCCGCCGCCAAAATTGCAGCCAAGGGCTGCCGCCTGTTCCTCCGTCATCCCCAGTTCATCTGCATAAGCACGCATAATGGTCTGCGCACAATTATTGACCATGGGTGTCTGATTTCTCAATTCCATGGCTTTATCTACATGTTGATTCATTGTCTTTTCTCCTTTTTAACGTTCCTGGAAAAACTCGATTTCCTCCCCCAGTGGTCCTTTGCAAAATGCCACCCGAATAGGAAATGGCGGCTCAGATGACATCAGGACGTCTTTGGGCTCGACCGTCACTTCATAGCCTGCCTTTTTCACCCTATCGATACATGTGTCTACATCGTCCCCTCTTTCCAAGTGTGCAATACCGGCAGTTCCAATACGTCTTTATAGAAAGCGATGGTATGTTCATATTCCTTAGCATCACGACATTCTAAAGAAACGTGATGGATTCCTTTTATCATGCTCATAGTTTTTCCTCCATTTGTTATAAATATAACACAAACGTCAAACTCATCTCTTTTACCATCTCGATTCCGGTCTGTATCCCTACATCTGTGAATGCAAAATCCTGCTTTTATTTACTTGTATCAATATTGGAATAAAAGCATAGATCTTAATCATCTAATCGAATCTTTTGAGATATGCGAATCGGGTAGCCCTCGCATAGATAAGACTTCTTTGAAAACAAATATGCCTTGCTAGATTATAACATCCAGCAAAGCATATTTGCAAGTTCTTTTTGTATCGAATATGATATTTTAATTTTCAGCAAGAATCTTTTTATAATGTGCTGTCTCTGTGTAAAGTTCATCCTTCAACGGATTCTTCTTACTCTTGCGTACCACATACATCTGGTAGATGAAAAGTCCCACATTGCTTGCAAGCGCAAGGAAACTTACAATAAAGAATGCCGTCGGATTGTGCGTTGTCGGCACCGGTGCTACACGATCTGCAAAGGTCGGGACCGTCATGATAAACATGATCCAAAGTGCCAGCGTCTGCGCTCTGTGCTGTAACCAACATCCCCTCTTGATAAAGAAAGACGGTATTGTGCAGGATAGCAAGAGTAACATTCCACAATATACGGAATGATCTGAAATGCAGTTATATGTATATGCAAAATTCCACAGATCATAAGTCAGAATATAGATCCAGTCCATATCTGGCCACATCATATCACGAGATTTTTCTTTTGATACGAAGATTCCTGACCAACCACAGATTAATAAGATATTGAAGATACCTGCAATACCATTCATTACGTTCCAAGGTCCGGAAATCGTCCACAAATTGTCTACATATCCGCCCTCTGTCAATCCCCACGAAAATACCTGAAAATCTCGCATAACCGCCTCGCAGATATTCGCTGCTAAAATAATTGGTGGAAAATAGATTGCAAACTTACTATGTTCAATCTTTGGGCAGTAGCGGATCAGCATAAATCCTACGCAACCAGCCAGCGCTGAATATGTCTTTACCCAGTTGAACCAGTTTCCTGTTCCATATTCATTTCCCGGTGCTGCTGTTGTCGGCCAGATTGTGATCGTTAGAACCAACGGCACAATCACAAACAGCAAAATTCCACCCCACTTCTTGGTTCGCCCCAGTTCATTAAAAGCGATCAATGCCAATAGGACAAATGCCATAAATCCCCACGTCTTTAAATCTGGTACATTGTACAAAATTCCCATAAAAAATCCCCCTCCTTGTACTTTTGATGCACACATTGTGTATTTATTATGCTATTATTATATAAATGTTTCTGGCAAAAAAACAATCGCCAGTCCTTTTAGAAATGAGCAGAAATGCACAAGTCACAACTTTATGAGCAATATTACAGGGGGGAGAAAATTTATGTCTGAAACAAAAGAACGCAAAACAGACCGTCGCGTAGAAAAGACGAAACAGGCAATGCGTCATGCCTTTGTGGAACTATTAAAAAGAAAACCTTACAACGCCATTACCATATCTGAATTAACGCGTGAGGCTGATATTGATCGTCGCACCTTCTATCTTCATTATGAGAGTATCGAAGATCTGGTAAAAGAAATGCAAAAGATTGCTCGCGATGCCATCACCGAGCAACTCAAGCAGCGCGGAAATGTGCAGTTAGATACTCTTTTTGACTGTCTGAGCGCTGTAGCACAAGATAAGATAGACTTTTACCGCGTGATCTTTACCGAGCCAAGTTGCTCCGGATTTTTTCAAGATGGCGTAGCAGCGATCAAATACTGCATTTTGGAGTCCAACTGTGACACTTCACTTTCCGAGATACAGAAAGATTACTACGCAGAATATATCGCCAATGGCATCATGGGCTTGTATGCCTACTGGTTCCGGCAGGAAAGTCCTGCACTGTCACTAACAGATTTTACCCGAATAGCAAAATCATCCATGGCAGAGAGCATACGCCTGATCCGCCATGGATGACTTGAACATCCTAATTACTCTGTTACTTTATATAATTCCACATAGTCTACATTTGGCACCGAATACCCAATCACTGTCCAAGTGATCGTATTCGTCCCCGCCTGCAAATCTACCTGCAATGGGCCATAGCTAGCGAACTGATTATATTTCAAAACGCCACTGCCCAAAATCTCTATCTCCGATACATCCGTATCCACGCCGTTGACCTGCATATTGATCTGCTTACTTAACGCCACATCTTTCCCGATCAGATTTGTACTTGCCAATGCCATAGTCAAATCATAGGTTCCTGCCTCCGCTACATCAAATGTCCATGTTGCCACATTGCCTTTCTTGGACAGATTGCAGAGCACATATCCCTGACTTGCACCATCTGCTTTTTCCGTAAACCCGGCATTCTTGACAGACTTACCCTTGACCTTTGCCGTCTCACCTTCAATGTGTATGCTTTCCGATGTGCCCACCTGCCTAGAGAATGCACTGGATGCCATTTTCATATGGATAATGTCTCTTACACACGCCCGCATGGCTGTACCAAAGGCTACCGGATTTTCTTTATACTCCTGCTTCATCGCTTTTTTGATAGATAAAAACTGGACTGCATAAATACCTGTCAGATTTGCATCATTCTGCGCATATGTCGCCTGTAAAGGATTCATATAACTTCCATACAGACCATGTACGGAAAAGTCTGAGATCACATAATCGGAATAGCCCCACTCTGTACGCAAAAGATCCTTTAACAGTACATCATTTCCTCCGCACCAGGTCTTTCCCAAACGGCTGTAAGCAGACATGACACCTCTTGCTCCGCCTTCCTTGATCGCTATCTCAAAAGGCTTTAGGTATATCTCCCGTATCGTCTGTTCATCCGCCCAGGTCAAAATCCCCCAGCGGTTTTTCTCCTGCTCATTTAAGAGCAGATGTTTTACTGTAACTGTCAGGTTTTGTGACTGCGCCCCCTGCACAATGGCACTTGCCATCTTTCCGCAAACGATCGGATCTTCGGAAAAATACTCAAAATTTCGTCCGCCCTTTGGATTTCTATGAATATTTGCCGTCGGTGCATACCAGATATTTGTACCTATATTTTTTGCCTCGATACCACAGCGCACGCCATGTGCATAAGCAAGATCTACATTCCATGTGCAGGCAAGACACACTCCCGCCGGCCATGCCACACCGGAGTCCCGATACAAAAGACCGCCTGCTCCTTTTACGGAAGCCGGTCCGTCATTATCATTTGTCTTTGGGATTCCCAGACGATCTACGCCCGGTGTCTTATAGCCGCAGTTACAGATCAGATCGATCATCTCATCCAAAGTCAACTGATCTAAAAATACCTCCTCTAATGATGGATCCACAGCCACTTCCTGCAGCATGATTTTATCCTCATAAATCGCTCCGATCGTCGGTGCCACGGCATCCGCATCCATTTCCGGTGCTACAGCAGCATCCATATCACTGATATCAACCGGACAGGTCTCATTGACAGGTGTGGTCGGATAAGTCCCCACCGGATCCAATCTTGACAGAACCGTCATCTGATCACAGAAAGCATCCGAAAATAAATTCTTGATCTCTGCACCGGATACTTCATCCGTTTTCTTTACCAGTTTTTCCCCAAGTGCATAAGAGAAATCACACTCACTATCTTTTACATCATGTGCCACACGCACCGTATAATCACCGGCATCTAAAATATATGCCTGTTCGCCGTCAGCATCATAAGAAGAACAATCCCATATGTCAAAGGTTGCCGTATAGCGTGCACTTGCTCCCGGCTCCAGAAGATCCGTTTTGACAAAAGCCACCAACTGTGTCGCCGCTTTTTCCACACCTCCTGCCTGATATGGCAGGCTGACATAGATCTGGACCACATCTTTACCGGCACGTTCTCCGCAATTCGTCACCGTCACTGCCACCTGACAGTCCCTTCCGTTTTTATCAAAGCTGATATCGCTCCATGCAAATTCTGTATAAGAAAGTCCAAAGCCAAACGGATACTGGACCGGAACCCCAAAGGTCTCAAAATAGCGATAGCCGACATAAATACCTTCCTCATACTCCACAAAGTTGGCTTTCTGATCCGCATAAGTATAATCGCCAAAATTTGCTGTAGATGGATGATCCGATACATGATATGCGACCGTATCCTGTAATTTTCCGGATGGATTTATTTGCCCTGCCAACATCTGTGCGACCGATTCCATGCCCGCTTCACCGGGTGTCCATATGATCGCAGCCCCCTGGATCGATGGGTAATTTTCTAAAAATCCCATCTCCATCATATTTGCAATATTAAACAATACGATCACATGATCAAAAGTCTTTGCCACTGTATCGATCAGACTGCTTTCCTCCGCGCTCAACTGCAATTCTTCCAGAGTAAGGTCATTTCCTTCGCTCCCGGATCTTCCGATCATAAGGAGCGCTGTATCGGCATATTCCCTTGCCTGGGTCATATCCAACTCGCTGACGGGCATTTCTTTATGATTGCAGTTCTTTCCATACCAAGTCTGGTAAGATTGATAAAGGGTATCATTATATGTAATACCTGCTGCAGAAAGCGCATCATAAAATCCGATCATGGTATCCGACTTGATCGATCCGGAACCGGAACTGCCATAATACGGATCGATCGCTGCGCTTCCAAAGACACTGACAGCCTGCTCTGCTGCAAGTGGCAGCACCCCGTCTTCATTTTTCAAAAGAACGATGCCCTCTGCTTCGACCTGCTTTGCCACCTGTAATGATTCCGCTACGATTGCGGCATCAATGTCCCCTGTAGACGCCTCGACCAAAGATGTTCCCAAAGTCGTCACTGTAAGAATAAGGGTCAATAAACCAGCCAGACATCTGCTTGCTATTCTTCTTTTCATAAAAAACCTCTTAACTTTCTTTTACATTTCCATCTGCTCCTTAATCTCTTTTTCTGTGCAAAGTTCCTGACAGGTCTTTGCCATTTTCTCTAATTCGTCTATCCTGTGCCTTGCCAATTCTGCTTTTACTGCAGCCAGCATGGCAGCATTCATACTGAGTTTTCTCGCGCCAAGTCCGACCAGAAGTGCCGCCCCCTTGGGATTTCCCGCCATCTCACCACATACAGAGATCGGCTTGTTTGCCTTCTGAAAACTTTCAAAAACAAAGCCCAAGAGCCGAACCATCGCCGGTGCATAAGTCTGATAGTAAGGCTCCATGGCAGCGTTCATGCGGTCTGCCGCACATACATACTGGGTCAGATCATTCGATCCGATACTGGCAAAATCCACCTCCTGCGCAACAAGATCTGCCTGCAAAGCCAGACTTGGGACTTCGATCATGACACCGATCTTAACCTTTGGATCATAGGCAATCCCCTCCTGCTTCAGTGCATCCATGACCTTTCTTACCGCTTCCTTTGCCTTGCGGATATCCTCCATACTGCCTACCATGGGAAACATGATCTGTAAATTTCCATAGACAGATGCCCTGAGTGCCGCACGCATTTGCGTCTCAAAGATCTCCATGTGGGAAAAACATAAACGCAGCGCCCGCTCTCCCAGAAATGGATTATCCTCTTTTGGCAGGGAAAAATACGGCAGGGTCTTATCCCCACCGATATCCAGCGTCCGCAGGGTCACCGGCTTGCCTTTTGCACCTTCTAAGATGCGACGGTAGACACTGAATTGTTCTTCTTCCGTCGGCATATGGTCGTTTTCCATATACAGAAATTCCGTCCGGAAAAGACCGATAAAATCATATGCCGCCCCTGCTGTATCGTACGCATCCGATCCTACATTGATCCCCAGCGCGATCTTTACCTCATCTTTGGTTGCTCCCGGACGAAGCAAATAGGTCTGCTCCTCCTCTATCTGTTTTTTCCACAACTGTCGCTTTTGTTCATACTGCTCTTTTTCTTCTTGGGAAAAATCCAGCCATATCTGACCGGTCAGACCATCCAGGATCAGGTCTTGTCCGTCCTGGATCTGCGTCATGGCATCTTCTGCTCCCAGTATCGCCGGAAGTGAAAAACTTCTGGCTAAGATCGCGCAGTGCGAATTGGAACCACCCACTTCCGTGATCAGACCTTTGACATGGTCGCGATCCAGATTGGCAGTGTCGCTCGGCAAAAGGTCATGTGCCACCACGATCACATCCTCAGCAAAATGATCCAGTCTTTTTTCTTCTTTTCCCAGTAAAAGACGAAGCACTCTCGCCTTAACATCCAAAAGATCTGCCGCCCTGCCTGCGATCAGGGGATCCTCCACCTGCTTTAGGAGATCGGCATACTGGTTGAATATTGTATCAACTGCACTTTCAGCCGTCAGACAATCATCTTTTATAACATTCTCCGTCTCCTCGGTCATTTCTTCATCTTCCAGAACTTCCTGATGCGCCACAAAGATCTTCGCCTGATCCGGGTGTTCTTTCTCCAAAGCAGCATAAAGTACCTGCAATTCCTCCTTTGCCTGTTCCCTTGCCGACTGAAAGCGCCGACACTCGGCTTCTGTCTCCTCCTTGTCGCACTTGCTTTTGCTGACCTTCAGATCCAATGGTTCATATCTATATGCTTTTGCGATCGCAATCCCTTTGGATACGGCATTACCACATAAAAACTTCTGTCTCTCGCCCATAGTCGCTGTCCCCTTATTCTCCAAATCCGCTGGCAACCAGACCTGCCAAAGCCTCGATCGCTTCTGCCTCATCCGGACCTTCTGCTGCAAGTTCCGCTTTTGTTCCCTGCCCGATTCCTTCTGCCAAAAGACGCACGACCGACTTGGCATTGACCGGCTCTCCACCTTCCTTACAGATCGTGATCTTAGACTCATATTTTTTTGCCAGCATGACAAAATCCGATGCCGGTCTTGCATGAAGTCCTGTCTTATTGATAAATTCCACTTGTTTTGTAACCATATGATCCACCCTCTTATTTCTATAATTCCTCGCCATGGCTGGCAATACACTTCTGATACCAGTAAAAGGAATCCTTCTTTATACGTTTTCCGGATCCTTTGCCCTCATTATCCAGATCTACATAGATAAAACCATAACGTTTTTTCATCTCTCCTGTGCTGGCACTGACCAGATCGATACAGCCCCATGGCGTATAACCGATCAGGTCCACCCCGTCTTTCATGGCTTCCTTCATCTGTTCAATGTGTGCCTTGAGATATGCGATGCGGTAATCATCATGGATACATCCGTCCTCCGTCAACTGATCGACCGCTCCCAAGCCATTTTCTACCAGCATGACCGGAATCTGATACCTGTCATAAATCGCATTGAGCAGATAGCGCAGCCCCTTGGGGTCGATGATCCATCCCCATTCGCTGGCCTTTAAATACGGATTTTGCACGCCCAGCATCATATTGCCGGCAGTCTTTTGTACCTCGGCATTTCTTGTCACACAACGCGAAGTATAATAACTGAAACTGAAAAAATCCACACAGCCCTTTTTTAAAATGTCAGCATCCTCTGTCTTGCTGACAATGGCAATAGCATTTTCTTCAAAAAAACGCTCCATATAATAAGGATATGCCCCGCGGATGCAGACATCCCCACAGAACCAGTTGCTTTTTTTCATCTGCCACTGTGCCTCTAACATATCATCCGGTGAACAGGTATATGGATAGACTCCTGCCGCCGACAACATACAGCCCACCCGGTTTTTCGGATTGATCTCATGGGCTAAGGCTACCGCCTTTGCGCTTGCCACAAACTGATGATGGAGTGCCTGAAAACGCGCCTGCATTTCTTCCTTTGTCTCCGGCGTCTGCATACGACCAAGCCCAAACATATCTGCTCCATCTTCCGGCAAAATTCCTGCTCCCAGCAGGGTTCCAAAACGACTGACTAAAGTATTCATCTCATTAAAGGTCAGCCACAGATCGACCTCATCCTGATACTCTGTAAAAACCGTCCGGCAATAACGCAGGAAAAAGTCTATAACTTTACGATTTTGCCAACCGCCATATGCCTGACACAGATGGTAAGGCATTTCATAATGTGACAGTGTCACCAGCGGACGGATGTTCCATTTTTTACACTCAGCAAATACGGCGTGGTAAAAATCCAATCCCTTTTGGTTTGGCTTTTCCTCATCCCCCATAGGAAAGATGCGTGTCCACGCAATAGACAGACGCAGTACCTGAAATCCCATCTGCCCAAACAGGGCAATATCCTCTTTATAATGATGGTAAAAGTCTATGGCATGATGGCTGGGATAGTGTTCGCCTTCCCTCACTTCTTTGGTAAATCGCCGCGGAGACATTTTTGTCCCCGCGGTGATATGGTCTGAGATCGACTCTCCCTTCCCATCATCCTTCCATGCACCCTCTACCTGGTTGGCAGCGATCGCGCCACCCCATAAAAAGTCTGCATTCATTAAGCCACCTCTTTTGCTTCCTGCTCCTTTGCGATCAGATCGCGCTCATATACCTTAAAGAATGGACGATATACCACCCATGCCACGATAAAGGCAATGACCGGAATCAGGATATTTGTCCAGGATAAGGTACACAGGTATGGTGATACGCCGACCGGTAAGGTCGCTGTAATCATGGTAAACGCCGGTTTAAAGAAGCCGACCATATAACCAAAGTAGCAAATGATCATGGTAATCAATGGGTTGATCACAAATGGAATAGCAAGTGTCGGATTATACATGATCGGATAACCGAAAGTTGCCGGTTCATTGATATTAAAGATACCCGGTACAACAGCCGCCTTGCTGACTGCTTTGATCTGCTCAGACTTGGAGAAGAGACCCATGACGCAAAGTGCCAAGGTATTTCCCGTTCCGCCACAGCAGTTCATGATACCAAACAAAGCAACCGGTACAAAGACGAGTGCTTCACCCTTGGATACATGCTCAGCATTGTTGGCTATGTACTCCATGAGCGGTGCCATAATGGCGATATAAACAACCATGGTTCCATGGATACCAAAAGTCCAGAGGACATTTGCAACCAATACGACAATGATGATACCCGGTACGCTGGTCAGTGCGCCAAGCGGTGCAGATAAGAGATAAGAGATCGCGTATGGCAGAGAGATCGTCATGACATTCAAGCAGATGCTTCCGATCGTATGCCAGATCGCGATGTTGATAACCAGTGGAATCAAAGATGCAAAGGTGTCCTGCAAAAATTTCGGCACGACATCCGGCATCTTGATCATCAGATGATGCTTTTCACAAAAATGTGCCATCTTGACGGTACAGAGCGAAATGATGATGGCTGTGAACATACCCACAGCACCCAGGCAGGAGTTGTCAATACCGGTAAAACTGCTTCCGTCCGCCAGTTCTACCGTCTTGATCGGTCCTGCAACGATCAAAAAGATCAACATGGCATTTAATGCGTTAGTCAGTGCCTGCATCTTAAGCGACTTGGCATAAGAATAGGCAATGGTAAATGCCATATAAACAGAGATCAGCCCCATAGACAGATCATACGGTACCAATAAGATGTTATAGATCGCATCGTCCGTCGTCCACGCCCCAAAGAAAGTCGGGATGATCGCGATCAACTGGAAAATAGCGCCGATCAGGATGATGCCCATTGCCATCATCATACCGGCAGATACTGCTGCGATCGCTTTGTTACCCGCACATTTTTCGCCTATGGATTTTACTTTTTGCATGAATTTGCTTTCATATAAATTACTCATATCCTTCTCCTTTTCCTTTCCCTAAAAACCCTTACCGGATATTACTGTGGATAGATCTCATCCACTTGTTTCATGATGTTGTCTACATTACCGATAGCGTAATCATAGGCTGCGATCACGGCGATCGGCATCTGCGTTACCTGTGCGATCTCCTCCTTTTTGTAAGACACCTGCGGTCCTAAAAGGATCACATCATAATTTTTGTAGGAATCTTCGTATGCGGACATCCCCACTGCGTCGACCTTGAGCTCAATGCCTTTGTCCTCTGCATACTTTTCCATTTTCTTCATCAGAATCCCGGTTGACATGCCCCCAGCGCATATCAATAACACTTTCCTTTCCATATGCCCCTCCTTATTTTTCCTTGTATAAAAGGATCATTTCCTTGATGAGATCCCCCGCTAATGCACTTCCCATCAGATGATCCTGTGCATGGCAAAGCAGAATGCTGACGCTGTCCACTTGACCTTTTGCATCCATCTGCAAGAGTTTCCGGTGCGCCTCATGGGCTGTCTGTAAACTCTTTTCCGCGCTTTCCATCAGTTGATCCGCCTGTGCAAAATCCTTCTTTTTGGCAGCCTGTAAGGCTTCAAATGCCGCCGATCTGGCTGCTCCGGAATTAGCAATGATCAACATGGAAATCTCTTCCAATGCTTCCTGTAATTCTTCGCTCATAGTAACCTCCTTTGTTTTATATCTGATATATGATCATCAGCATATTTGCCACCTCGTCGTCGCTAAAGATAATGTGAAAGGCTTTTTCCATCGGTCTTAGCATCCGAAGCAACTGCTGAAATTCTTTGTGATATTGATGCAGGATTGCCTTGCGCTTTGGATTTTCGGGTGAAGTCTCCCCGGATGCCAAACGCTCAATACAACAGGCAGTATGAACCAATAGTCCCATCTGTGCATCCTGTGCCATATGTTTTAATTTCTGATCGACCTCCTGTAAAAATGCTTCTACCGATGACTCTACCTTTTTTATCTCCACATGGCTAAACTGCCCGGCAAGATAATGAAAGACTTCCTGATGATCGACCTCATAATCCTTGGACTCGGTCTTTCGCAAAAGTTCCGGCAAACGTTCTTTGGGTGTCGTAAAAACCTCCGTGATCGAGCAGAAAGGAATGGAATATAACTTTGGATCAAAGGTTCCTACCACACAAAGTATGGTTCCTCGCCGCATCAGGTCACGAAATGCCTCCTGCAAAGCCTTGGGATCACTCATGGATAAAGGAATGATCTGCACATCCTCCATGTGACCGTAGCGCTCAATATAGGTCTTTAATTCCTCCGCGCCACCCTTGCCCGTAGTACATAAAGTGATGAGATACTTCTCATGGCTGGTGGCAAAATCACCGACACTTTTCATGGCATCCCGATAAACGGCATCCAGGTTGGATGAGATCATTGCCTTTCTCGCCAGTTCGATCCCCAGGGTCGTCACCGGTGCCGGGAAAAGACGGATCATAATACCTGTCTCCGCAGAGATCTCCTCTGCCACTTTGGACACCAGATCACTGTCATAGACTATGAACACACCTTGTTTTTGCTCAATCTCCAAAATACATTTTTTCAAAGACTCATAGATCTGCGTCTCGCTTTGACGGTGCGATACCTCAAAGGAAAAAATATGGTTAAATCCTGTGATCTCGGTGATCGTACGCACAATGGATGCTGCAATGTCCTTGCCATAAAAGGCGTAGAGGATAACCGTCTGTCCCTTGTCCGTCTGCTTTGGCGGTTCGTAGCACAAAAACATGGTGATCAAAATGACCTCGTCTATGGTCAGTTGTCTGCCATAGACTTCCTGTATCTCCTCCGCAAAGGCAAGGCTTAGCATATATTCCTGCTTGTATTTGGTAACGACCTCAGATATTTCAAGCCGATCCATGGACTCTGTCGTCTTTGTACCATTCACTACATTTTTCATATGCAGACAAAGTCCAAAAAATACGGCATCGTCGATCTTTTTGTTCCTTGCGTTCTCCACTTTTGCCAGAAATCTCTCCACCATGTCGATCAGTTCCTCATCTACAATGAGTTCCAATTCTTTCCGGCTGCGGACTTCATGGATCAGTTTTTGCTGATATTTGCCAAAGGCTCTTTCCACTTCGGTACTGAGCAGCATCTTGATATCCTCATCCTCAATGCCCTCCGACTCCAGTTGCTTTGCCTTTTGCCGCAATTCCTTGTAAATATTTTTGGTCTCTGTCTCACTGACACGCATCCGACTGCCGTCAAAGGTAAAGGTGCTGTTTTCCGGGATCAGTCTTTCGATCTCCTCCCGCATCTGTCCGAAACGGGACATGCCCTGACGTATGGTCGGTTCAAAGTCGCTGACATAGAGGGTGATCCTCCGGTCATTTGCCAGTTCCCTCACATAAGCATTTGCACAACCGATCTTGATATCCCGCTTCAACTGTTGAAAATTTTCAGGACATTCATATAAGAGCAGGCAGCGCATCAATTCTTCCTTTACGACCAGTTCCCTGCCTACCCGCGAAGCTTCGGTCGAAAAAAGTGTCTGGATCATTTCCATACGTTCTTCGATCGGTCGTTCTGTGATCCTCGGCATTGTAATAACGATTGGAAATTCACTCTGAAACTCCTCCTGTGCCGGCTGTGCGTCCGGTGTGCAACTGGCGATCAAAAGCCCTTTCCTTCCGGGCTTTCCGCTGTAGGAGGCGATCTCCCGCAAGAGTCCACCGTCCAGATACTGCACATTATCCATGTATAAGATACCGCTCTCCGCATCCTTTAACATGCCACTCTGCCGCTCGCCCATGAGTTTTTCCCTGGCATCTTTGGCACTGCCCTGATAGTCCCTGCAATTCATCTGTAAGAAAGGACTCTCCGCTGAAAAAATTTGTTTTACCAGACAATATTCGTAGATAAGGTGTGCGAACTCTTTCTTTCCGGTTCCCTTTTCTCCCACGATCAGGATATTCAGGCTTCTGCCCGGATATAAGACTGCTGCTTTGGCTAACTGGATCGGATGCTGTAAACTGCCCTGCCATCCTGTCATCTTGCAAAAACATTCTTCCTCATCCCCCCGGCTGACACCGGCAATGGAATAAAGAACTGGTCTGCCATTGGATTTATGTATCCTTCCCTCTTCCACGAGAGCATTCAAAAGACTGCTGACATTGGTTCGCTGTAAAGATAGCGCCTGTGCGATATATGTCGTTGACACACCTCCCTCTTTTTCTGCCGTATCATGCATCTGAATAAAGTCATAGATCTTTTCTTTGTTTGATTTCATAAGCGGATCTCCTCTGCCGGTTTTGTTACTGTATATACAAGAAGAACTATACACTTTATACAATAAGAAATCTACCACGACCTGTTTTTATCGTCAAAACGCTTAGTGTATGGTATTTTTCCTGTAATTTATATACATAAATATAGTAAATTTGCATAAGTCCTTGTGCTTTTTGCATATTTTCTTTTATTTCTATGCTTAGTGTATATGTTTTATGTCAGTAGAACATCTAGTGTATAAAAAAACGGATACGTCTGGGTTTCCAAACGTATCCGTCGTATGAATTTATTTTTTCTGTTTATTTTCTCAATTTGATGACTTCCTTTAAGACTGTCATGGCATTCTGTTGCAATTCTGCCTTGGTCAGGGCATATGCATGCTCCTTATTGGTCAATGCGTCCAGAATGTCCGCAAGATCACTCGATCCGCCCGGCATGGTGATATTGTTGCCAGCCTTGACACAGCCTGCGGCAGATCCTGTCTCATACTTGTTATCACGGTGTTCTGCACCATTGCCCATGCCACCGGTCACAAACCAGTCTGTCATGACAATGCCCTCATGTCCCCATTCATTCCTAAGTACGTGGGTCTGGATATCCTTGCTGTTGCAGGTATGCTCGCCATTTACCAGGTTATAGGATGACATGATAGCCTCCGGCTTTGCACTTCTGACGCAGATTTCAAATCCCTTGAGATAGATCTCACGCAGGGCACGTTCACTGACAACAGAGTTGGATAAGAAGCGGTTGGTCTCCTGATTGTTGCATGCAAAATGCTTGATGGTAACCCCGCAGCCCGGATGCTTCTGCACACCGCGCGTCACGGCAGCGGAGGTACGTCCGCTGACGATCGGTTCCTCAGAATAGTACTCAAAGTTTCGTCCGCAAAGCGGGGAACGCTGGATATTCTGTGCCGGTGCCAGCCACAGATGCACACCGAACATTTCCATTTCCTGTCCGACCATATCGCCACAGATCTCCGCGACATCATCATTCCAAGCCTGTGCCAAAGCCGTGCCGATCGGGATTGCGATACAGTACTGGTAGTTTTCCGGTGCTGCAAGTTCCGCTTCCGATGGCTTTGGTGCCATAGACGCCATCATCTCGAGTTCTTCCTCGCCCATAAATTCCATAAAGTTGGCAAAAGCATTGGCATTGCCCTTGATCTCGCCATCCACGATCTTGTAGGAAGTAGCAAGACGCAGTCCTGCCGGACCATCCGCCATGTAAAGTCCGCCAACGCCAAGATCTTCCAGACGGCTGGTAGATTCGCCTGCGGCACCTGCTACATGGGATCCTGCTGCACCGATGACTGATTCTGCCCCCGCGCCTTCCGGTACATCCTTATAATTGCCAATGGCAAGATAAGCCAGTTGCTTATCCGAAAGTCCTGCGACAAATTCCTCCAAAGTCTTTTTACCGGAAAGCACTTCTGCAAAATCAAAAGTCTGTCCCTCCGGGATCTCCGCTGCCACTTCCGGGTAAGTATAAGTCACGGTCTCAAACTTGGCTGCGGATAATGCAATATGTTTTGCAGCCTCTTTCTGTTCTTCCTCGCCATCTGGGTTGAAAGCAACTTTTTCCGGCACAAGATCATCAAAGCCCCAGCCTTCACAGATGTGCTTGGTCTTTTCCAGGACTGCCTTGTCATCTAAGGTCAGGATGCCTGCTACCATGGTATCTCTGGAATGACTTCCCAGACGGATGACATATTCACCTGCCTCCATGATATAGGCGCTGTCCTTCTCACTAAAGGAAGCAAGGGTCTGGGTTGCAAAAGTGACAGAAACTTCTGTGCTCTCTCCGGCTGCCACTTCCTTGGTCTTGGCATAGCCGACCAGTTTCTGATAAGGCTGGTCAAGGTCTCCTTCCGGCAGGCTGGCATAGACCTGTACCACTTCTTTGCCTGCGCATTTTCCTGTATTTATCACCTGGGCTGTGACTGTGACTTGCTTTTCATCTGCGACAATATCCTTTGTCTCAACAGCAAATGTCGTGTAAGAAAGTCCGTAACCAAATGGATAGGTCACTTCTTTTCCGACAGTATCAAAATAACGATAGCCCACATAGATACCCTCACGATAGTAGGTATCATCCGGATCGCCAAAGCCCTCGGTTGATGGATATTCTGCGATCGGCGCCCATGTCATAGCCAGTTTACCGGATGGGTAAGACTTGCCAAGGACAAGGTCTGCCAAAACATCGCCGGTCGGTGTTCCCAACTGTCCTAAGAGCAGGATATTTTCTACGGTATTTACCGGTGTCAGATCTACCATGCCACCAACATTTAATACCAAAAGGAACTTGTCATACTGCTTCTGTAATGCCAGAATATCGCGGATCTCGGTCTCGGTCAGATTGATATCGCCCGCTACCATGGTACGGTCAGCGCCTTCACCCGAATTTCTTGCCAGTACATAGATGGCGATGTCCGCGTCGCTTTCCAATGAAAATTCATAGGCAGTTTCCGGCATGACCTTTCCCATGCAATACATAATACCATTGATGCCTGCGGCTGCCGCCTCTGCCTTCATGGCGGTGATCCATTCTTTTCTTGTCTTTGTCATATGTTCTTCGTAAGCATCCAGCCAAGCCTTGCTCACCACCTCAAAGCCAGCATTCTCCAATCCCTGCTCTACGGTCGTATAGGCTCTGACATTGACATCCCCGGATCCGGTTCCACCCTTGATCGTCCTTCTGGCGCCACTGCCAAAGAGCGCGATCTTGCCTGCTGCATCCAAAGGAAAATCTCCATTGCTCTTTAAGAGTATCGCACATTCCGGTGCAACCTCGCGCACCTTTGCGATATGCTCTTTTTCAAATTTCTGCATACTTGCATCTGTAATATGTACCATCTTCTTGTCTCCTTTTCTTTTATTCTCATACAAGGCTGCTTGCAGTCTGAATTTTCTACACCAGATATTTTCGGAAGAATGCACATTCATCCTGATTGATCTCTTTTGCCTCTTCCAGATTCATATTGACATGGCAGACATGCGCCATATATTTTTTATCCTCTGATCCATAGCATTTCCATGCACAAGGGATGCCCTTGCCTTTTAAAAATTCATACATAGGCTGGGCGTTTTCCTTCAAAAAGTCATAATAGGATGTCATGACATAAGTCGGCGGATAATCGGCGGTGATATGCCCCAGCACATCTATTTTTTCATTGGAAAAATCAAAATCTTTGCCCAGATAATCGCCATATAATTCCTTGTTCATCTTGTTGACCTTGCCATCCTTACCCAGAATGGTCAGGGTGTACATACCACAATTCAGACCAAGGGCACGTATCTTGATTTCCTCCGGCATCGTAAAGGGGAATAATTTTGCGTAATCTGCATTGGTCGCGATGGCTGCGTACTGGCTTGTCATCTGGGATCCGGCAGAATCGCCCACCAAAATGACATTATTTAGATCCAGATGATACTCATCAGCATGATCGCACATCCACTCCATCACCATATTCGTTTCCGTCAACTGGGTCGGAAATTTGGCTTCCGGTGCCAGATGGTAATTGAAATTGACAAAAGTAAATCCCTGCTGGGCTAAATACATACCGTAATATTTGTAGATTTCTTTGGTTCCATAGACATAGCCGCCCCCATGGATGCTGACGATGACCGGCAAAAGATGATCGGTGTCCTTTGGATAATACACATCCAGTAAGTTATAAGCATCCGCATTCCCGGCGTAATTGATATCATAGACTGCGGTTACATCCTCCGGTACGACTAAGTTTGCGTCACGCTTGGCATCTGCCTTTCCGGATACCATGCGAAACATCTTTGCTGTAAATGACATAAACCTCTCCTATCTCTGCGCTTTTTATATTTCAAAAAGTACAGTCTCTGCTATTTGTTACACGCATTCTAACAGACACTGCACTTTTGACTTATTAAATTTTTACGTTTTTTTAATTATTCGCTTTCTTCTTACTGTGCCTCATGCTTTTTTGCAAGGTCAGCCTTGATCTGTGGAAGTTCTTTATCCAACTTGTATGCAATACCAAGGATCAAAAGTACAACCATCAGAACCATAGGTACATAGTTAAAGAGTACCTGGATAGAGGTCAGAGCGGATGCTGACTGGGTTGCAAGACTTCCATCATATCCGGCAAGTCCCATAATCAGTCCTACCAGGCCAGATGCGATACCACTTCCCAACTTAGAAGCAAAAGAGTTGACAGAAGCAAGCATACCTTCTACTCTGGTTCCGGTCTTCCACTCGCCATAGTCCATGGTATCGATCAGATAAATAGAGATCATCATGGTAACCGGTAAAATCGCAACACCACCAATAACAGAACCAAGTGTCAGAGTAACCAGATTGGTTCCACCAAGAATACGGATGCCATAACCAACAACGCCTAAAACAGCACCTGCACGCAGGATCGGAACGGTTCCGAACTTTCTGGAAAGTACCGGGAAGATCAGCATGATGACCGGTGTCAGCATACTACCGATAGAAACCAGTGTTGCCAGACCGATATTACCCATGATGTACTTGAAATAATATGTATTTACGGCTGTACCGATATTGGTTGCCAACTGTACGACTAAGGTCATACCAGCCAGAATAAAGATGTATTTGTTAGAGAATACACACTTTAAACTCTGCTTGAGCGGGATCTTCTGTACCTCCTCTTTCTGCTGGTCGGATGGCTGATTGTCATCTACCACTTCCTTGACAAAGATGAAACGGAACATACCGATAATAGCACATGGAATGGCAAAGATCAGTGCCATGGTCGTCCAGCCTTCCTTGGTAGATCCCATGCCTGCGATCAACTGTGGCAAAAGCATGCTGATTACGATAGAAAACAGCATGATGATACCACCATTAAAGGACATAACGGATACACGATTCTTCTCGCTTCGGATACTTCTTGCCAGATATACGGCATCGCCACCATTTAAGAAAGTAGCGCAGACGGAATTGATCAGTGTATAAAGTACAAATACAAAGATTGCTTTTCCGGTCGTACTCATCTCCGGTGCAGAGAAAAGAAGTACGGTGAGTCCCCATACAAAGACGATAAAGATCTCATACGGTCTTGCCTTGCCCCATTTGGTATGCGTCGCATCGATGATAAAACCAACAAACAAATCTGTCACACCGTCAAAGATCTTGGATGCCAGAAGCAAGGTTCCGACCAGTGTTGCCCCCATGCCCAGCATGTCGGTACAATAATAGGTCAGTTGCATGATCAAGATAACATTGAGTGCTAGAGACAGTCCTCTGGATGTCCATGCCCACTTCAGATAGCCCGGCAGGACTTCATTTTCGGCTGTTGTACTCGGATCCAGCCAATTTGCTTTTTTCTTCATAAGTAATACCCTCCTTGTAAGATCATGTGCTTTCACATGACCATTTCTTGTATTCATCATACCAATTCCTTGTGTTTTACCCTGTTAAAATTTCGATATTTCTAACAATATTTCATTAAACATTATAGAAAATTTAACAAAAGCGTGCTAGGATATGGATAATACAAGATGAGAAAGAAAGGACTTAGCATGTATCAGACACAAAAACTTACTTATTTATTCGACTCTTTATATGCAGTAAATAATATCTGCTTCTGGCACTATACAAAGGATTGGGAACTCCTGGATACCAACTGTCCCTGGATCAACGAAGTCCGCAACTTCTTTTTTGACTCCAAGGATGATGCCTTAAAGACCTATGCTTCCAACTCCACCATGCCCATCCTCTACCCGGACCGCCTCTGCCTGACCTGGGCGATCCAGCCTTATATTGTAGATGACAATTTAGACTCTTTCTACGTCTTAGGTCCCTTTTTAAACTCCTCCGTATCGGAGATCAATTTCAAGCGCCTGCTGGACGACTGGCATATGTCCATATCCTCTCAGCACCGCATGATGGAAGTGCAGAAGGAGATTCCGGTCATTCCCTATAGCCTCTTTTTGCAGAGCGTGCGCATGCTCTACTACACTCTTTATGGAAAAACACCGGGAAATCTGACCACCACCTCTTTTCCCACCCTCAATCCACTCAGTTCCAAAAATACCTTGGCTCCAACCAAGAAAAATGGCAGCACAGCACACGATATTACCATCACCGAACACAGTAGTTATGCCATGGAATGTGCTATGCTAAAACATGTCGAGACCGGCAACATCCATTATCAGGACGAACTGCAAAATACGGAATTATCTGCAGACAACTACCTGGTAGGACTTATGAGCCCGGGCGATATCGTCAGACAGGAAAAGGATGAGATCATTGTCTTTGTGGCACTCATTACCCGCGCCGCCATCCGTGGCGGTATGGATCCGGACGAAGCCTACTCTCTCAGTGACTACTATATCCAGCAGATCGAATCCCCTGACTGCACAGACCTCAACAATATCATGGATATCCATTTTCTTGCCTATGATACCTTTATCCACCGCGTGCATGAGATCCAGTTACAGGGAAAGGAATACTCTCCTTTTGTCAATGACTGCATCGCACTGATCCACCGCAACATCTATGAAAAGATCACTCTGGAGGATCTGGCAGAAGCCCTAGGCTATTCCACCTATTACCTGTCCTCCCAGTTTAAAAAACAGACCGGGCAGTCCATCGGCGATTACATGACAGATCTGCGCATAGAAAAAGCCAAGGAAATGTTGACCTATAACAACATTTCCCTGACTGATCTGAGTGCCAAATTACATTTTTCCACGCCGTCTTATTTTTCTTCTGTCTTTAAGAAGCGCACCGGGCTGCCCCCATCCGCATATGTGCAGAGCCTTTCTAAGCCTGCTTCTTCATCGCAACCGTGATCTTAAAGAGATCACCGTCAATATCGATGGTCAGTTGTCCGTCCATGAGTGCGGTCAGGCTGGATGCGATGGAAAGTCCCAAGCCGTGACCTTCGGTATTTCTCGATGCATCACCTCTGACAAAACGTTCCATCAACTCGTCACTGCTGATGTTGAGCGGATACTTGGAAATATTCTTAAAGATCATGCGCACCTGGTCACCTGCATCTTCCACATTGACATAGACTCTGGTATGGTCCTGTGTATATTTGCAAATATTGCTCATGATATTATCAAATACCCGCCACAGATGTCTGCCGTCTGCCATGATGTTGGCAGAATTCTTTGCTTCATTTACCACAATCTCAATATCCTGTGCTTGCAGTTTATCCTGATACTCTCCGACCACCTGCGAGATCATCACAGCGGCATCACATGGCTCCATATGCATCTCTACATTACCGGTGGATGCCTTGGATGCTTCTAAGAGATCTTCAATAAGTTTTTTCAAACGAGCTGACTGGCGATCCAAGACCTCGACATACTCTCTTACTTTTTCCTCAGAAATACCCTCCTTTTTGATCAGATCTACATAGTTGATAATAGAGGTCAGCGGTGTTTTGATATCATGCGACACATTCGTGATGAGTTCTGTCTTGAAGCGTTCACTCTTCATCTGTTCTGCCACTGCAATCGCAATTCCCTCGCCCACATGGTTGATATCTTCGCCGTGTTCTCTCATAGGAGCAATCATATGTGTGGTATCGATCGGCTCATTATAATTGCCACTGGCGACACGCTTTCCACCATCTTTTAATTTCTTTGCCATCAAGACCAGATAGAAGATCAAGGCTGTCTCGGCTATCTTATATAAAAAGAAAAGGAAAACGCCTGCGCCATAAATACCGGTTGCCAGTAAGGCCATCAGTTCCACCAAGGCTAAAATGGCAAGCCCCAGGCCTAAACGCGTGCTTAGTTTTGTATTTTCATGTATTGCACGATGCAGCCGTCTGATAGGATCGATCAGCCACTTTCTAAAAAAGGCTGCAATATAATGCCAAAGTGTATGCTTCCAGAATTGACCTGACTTGATACGCGTTGCCGTACTCATGCAAAATGCCAGTGCAAGCAATGTCCAAAGGATTGCAAGCACAATGGACAAAGTAACGAACTCTGCCAATGCCAGAACCCCACTATAATAGGCCATCCACAATCCTATATTCCCTATCACGCCTAAGCATACACCTGTTGCAACTACAATGCCGTAAATACCATAAGGTACGCGATCCGCCCATCGTAGGTAAATCGCATCATCTTCCTTGCGATGTCCGGACATGGTCATCAGAAAAACAAAGGAAACGATAAACAAAAGCAACGATACCAGAAGGATCGGCAGATAAACCTTCTGCAGCATAGTCAGTATGGCAGTAAGTATATACGGAATCCACAGATAATCACTCATGCCATTGGCAAAGACCAGATCATCTTCATATTTTTGCAGACGATTGATGACTTCAAAGAAATTGCCTGAATCCAAAGCACTTTTTCCATAAGAAAAAGATCCCATAATGGTGATTGCCGCATCGCGGTAATTCTCTTTGACTACATCCTGCTGTTCATCCGTCAATTGCGCTGTATCATTTGCCTCCAGAAATACATCTTCCAGATTTGGAATCATATAAATACGGTAGAAAGTATACGTTCCTTCCGGCGGCAGTTCTCCTGCAAGAAGGTCTCCTGCATTATTCCCTTCATTTTCGACATCATCCGACATATTGTCTTCATCTGTCAGATTTTCTTCTATATTATCTGCATCTTCACTGTCTACGTCATAATCATAATACTCCAACCGATCTCCATTTTTGCTTTCATCCAGATAGACTTCATCATTTCCAACATATCCATAGACATTGGTCTGCATGGCTCCCAACCAGGTATCCGTGTTATAATGGTATTCATTTTTATCGAAAAATACATTTTCATACACGCCATTCATTTCCCGATGGTTTTTATCCTGCAGCCACTGGATCAGATAAGGAGATCCATAGACAAAATTATTGTTCCGCACAACATTGAGTTTGTCGCCATCTCCTGTTACCTGAAAATCAATCTGCTCTACTGCGTAGGTCAGCAAAGAGCCATCCAAAGCATCCCAGGAGCCGCCCTCTTCGGTTGCACTCTCCTTCAAATAGGCTGCATAGTTGGAAACCATATGTTCCTGCATGAGTTCTGCGATCGTATCATTTTGATTCCCATATTCGGCACGTAAACCGATACTGAAGATCATCATGATAGCGGCAAGCAGTGTAGTTATTCCGGTTATACAAGCAATCAAAAGCGCAAAAGCCTTATACGCCGTTTGTCCTTTCCAATTTTTTTTCATATCAAATTCCTCACATTTCTTCCTGTTTTATTTCATCGTGACAGTTTGTACGGACGGGCTCTATTTGTCTTCAACCTTGTACCCTCTTCCCCACACAACCTTAACATACCTTGGTTCTGCCGGATCATACTCCAGTTTTTCACGCAGATGACGGATATGGACAGCAACGGTATTTTCTGTGCCAAAGGCATCTTCCTTCCAGACCTGTTCATAAATTTGTGCCGGGGAAAATACTTTTCCCGGGTTTTCCATCAAAAGATGCAGGATATCATATTCTGTCCTTGTCAGATTGACCAGTTCTCCATCTAACGTCACTTCTTTAGCCCGATCATTTAATACGATCGGACCGATCGCGATGATGCCATCATCGCCGGAAGCGCTTGCATGGTTTCCCCCCAGTTGCATGTAGCGGCGCAACTGTGATTTGACCCTTGCCTGCAATTCTACCGGATTGAAAGGTTTTGTCACATAATCATCTGCGCCGACATTGAGTCCTAAAACCTTATCCGTATCCTCACTCTTTGCTGTCAAAAGTATGATCGGAACATTAGATGTCTCGCGAATCTTTGCCATGGTCTGGATCCCATCCAGCCGTGGCATCATCACATCCAGGAGCACCAAATGTATTTCTTTTGTTTCCAGCACTTCCAGCGCTTCTAAACCGTCATATGCCGTATAGACCTGATAGCCCTCACTTTCCAGATAAATCCGCAGTGCAGAAACAATATCTTTTTCATCATCACAAACCAGTACGTTTACCATTTTATCCTCCAGAGAATTTTGTTGTGTTTTTTAAGATGATATCTGATGCCTTGCAAAATTATGCATCCGACACACAAAAACCGCCACAACATGTATTGATTAATCATATACATATTGTAGCGGTTCATCATTTAATTTCCAAGTAGGGAAGTCTTTAAGACTTTCTTAAGTTATCCCTTATTTTCAACTTCATATTTCAGGAATTCGTAGGAATACTCTGCCTCCCCTCCTGTAATAGAGTGAAGTGTTGTCCCGATACCATAGAGTGTTGCATAGGGAATCTCTGCCTCAATCCTTTGCCTGCCATTCTCCTGCTCCGGATTCATGCCCATGATCCTGGCACGGCGCTTGCTGAGTTCTCCCATAACATCACCAACTTTATCCTCCGGTACACGCACCTGAAGCGATGCGATTGGCTCCAAAAGGACAGGATCGGCTTTCATGAGGGCATCCTTTAAAGCCATGGTGGCTGCTGTCTTAAAGGCTGCCTCTGACGAATCCACCGAATGAGATGAGCCGTCGTAAAGATTGACATGGATGCCGACCACCGGATATCCTGCGAGCGGTCCTGCCTGCGTTCCCTCGGCAATACCCTTTTCCACTGCCGGAAAGAAATTCTTCGGTACGGCTCCGCCGACAACAGTCTCTTCAAATTCATATGCGCTGGTCAGATTTCCTGACGGAGATACTTTAATTTTGACATGCCCGTACTGTCCATGTCCACCGGATTGCTTCTTGTGCTTGTATTCGACATCCGCACTGCCCCGGATAGTCTCACGGTATGCTACTTTCGGTGCTTCTAATTGCATCTCGACATTATATTTGGCTCTTAGTCGGTCTGCGACCGCCTGCAAATGTTGTTCACTGATGCCATATACAAGCGTCTGACGGTTTTCACTGTCATTTTCCACCCGAAGTGTCCTGTCTTCTTCTGCCAGTTTTAAAAGCGACTGCGTCAGTTTGTCATCCTCCTTGGCATCGGCCGCAAAATAGCGCATTGCACAATATGGCGTGGAAATTGCGGTCGCCGGATAAAGAACCGGCGTTGCCTTGGTCGAAAGTGTCGTGGAGGTCTGCAAGCCCGACACCTTGCTGAGGGCACCCACATCGCCCGCGTGCAGTTCCTCTACTTCTTCTGCCTTGCTTCCCTTCATGACATACAACTTACTGATGCGGATCTCCTGTCCTTTGACTGGGTCGTATAGGTTATCGTCTGACTTGATAACACCGGACATGACCTTAAAGAGGGAATACTTTCCAATAAAAGGATCCATGATAGTCTTAAATACATAGGCTGTCTTTGCCTTAGCAAAATTATAATTTGCCTCGAAAAGTTCCTGGGTCAGAACATTCATACCGGTTGCACTGCGCTGATCCGGTGACGGCAGATATTTGATGATGTCTGCCAATAGTGTATACATACCTCTTTCCATGGTATTGGAGCCCATCATGACCGGTACGATCGTTCCCTCGGATACATTGACGCGGAGTGCCTGTCGGATCTCGTTCTCCGAGAAAGTCTCGCCTGCAAAATAGCGGTCCAGAAATTCTTCACTGGTCTCTGCTACCGCCTCCATCAGGGCTTCCCGATAGATAGAGAGATTTTCCATAGAATATTCCGGCACTTCTGACTTTACAACCGTTCCATCGGATTGCCAACGCTTTGCCCGCTCTTGGATCACATTGACATAACCCACAAATTCCTCATTTTCACGCAGCGGAAAATGAAAAGGTGCAATACACTTGCCATACAATTCCTGTAAACCCAGTACAACATTTTTAAAAGAGACATCATCAATATCCATGTCGCTTACATAAACGATACGCGGTAAATGGTATTTTTCGCACATAGCCCATGCCTTGCGCGTTCCGTTCTCCACACCATTCTTACCGGAAATAACGATGATGGCAGCATCTGCAACGCCTACGGCTTCTTCAATCTCCCCCACGAAATCGAATGCTCCCGGCACATCCAGAATGTTGATCTTGTGATCGTCCCACAAAATCGGCTGCACAAGCATCTGCGTTGTTGCCGCCGGTTCTGTCATGCGTTGCTTGGATGCGGTTGCAATACCATTCATCGCGGACACCAGACTGGTTTTGCCTGCCCCACTGTGCCCCAGAACAACCACATTACGAATTTTGTCCGTTGTAAAAACCTTCATGTCACATGTCCTCCTCGCTTCGTTTTCTCTTACTGCTATTGTAGCAAGGTGGATGGCATATTACCACTCTTTTTTCAGAATTTTCTGTTTTTTTATCGCTTGTATATTAGTTGGCAGATATTTGTCCCGTAAACAAGAAGAAGCACAGCGATTGGCTCACTGTGCTTCGATATGTTTCTTTTTGACATACTAATGCTTTGGAACAAGCACTGTCTTGCCGCCCATGTATGGCTGTAAAGCCACTGGAATATTAACAGAACCATCTGCATTTAAGTTGTTCTCTAAGAATGCGATCAACATTCTTGGTGGTGCAACAACCGTGTTATTCAAGGTATGGGCAAAATACTTACCATCCTTACCTTTCACACGGATCTTTAAACGGCGAGCCTGTGCATCCCCAAGATTTGAGCAGGAGCCTACCTCGAAATATTTCTTCTGTCTAGGTGACCATGCCTCTACATCACATGATTTTACTTTCAGATCTGCAAGATCTCCGGAGCAGCACTCCAGGGTACGAACCGGGATATCCAGACTGCGGAAGAGATCAACGGTGTTCTGCCACAACTTGTCATACCAAGCCTTGGAATCTTCCGGCTTACATACAACGACCATCTCCTGCTTTTCAAACTGATGGATACGATAAACACCACGTTCCTCGATGCCATGGGCACCTTTTTCCTTACGGAAGCAAGGAGAATAAGAAGTCAGGGTATATGGTAATTTTTCTTCATCATTCAAAGTATCAATGAACTTACCGATCATAGAATGCTCGGATGTACCGATCAGATAGAGGTCTTCACCCTCGATCTTATACATCATGGCATCCATTTCTTCAAAACTCATAACACCGGTAACCACGTTAGAACGGATCATAAACGGTGGTACACAGTAGGTAAATCCACGGTCAATCATGAAGTCTCTTGCATAAGAGATCACTGCAGAATGCAGTCTTGCAATGTCTCCCATCAGATAGTAGAAGCCGTTTCCAGCAACCTTTCCAGCGCTCTCAAGATCAATGCCGTCAAAGCGTTCCATGATATCTGTATGATATGGAACCTCAAAATCAGGAACGACCGGCTCGCCAAACTTCTCGATCTCGACGTTGCAGGAATCGTCCTTGCCGATCGGTACGGATGGATCAATGATGTTTGGAATGTTCATCATGATCTGTGTAACCTTTTCCTGTAATTCTTTTTCTTCCGGCTCTAACTCCGCAAGTCTCGCAGAAATACCGGCGACCTCAGCCTTGACTGCTTCTGCCTCTTCCTTCTTGCCCTGTCCCATCAAAGCACCGATCTGCTTAGCGATCTTGTTCTTCTTGGAACGGAGTTCATCTGCTTCCTGCTGTGCAGCTCTCGCCTGCGCATCTAACTCGATAACCTCATCTACCAGATGAAGTTTGTGCTCCTGAAACTTATTCTTGATGTTCTGTTTTACAATTTCAGGATTTTCTCTTAAAAACTTAATATCGATCATTTTGTTTTCCTTCCATTATCAAAAATCTATTGGTAATCCCACTGCTTTGCAGCAAAGTTATTACTTCAACGGATATTTATCTGTGAGTTCGTCCACAATCTTGCGCGCCTTTGCCACGCCATCTTCGCCTTCCCTGATCACGCTGGCGATTGCCTCTGCAACACGATCAAAGTCGTCTTCCTTCAAGCCTCTGCTTGTAGCTGCCGGTGTACCAAGACGGACACCGCTTGTAACAAATGGGCTCTTTGGATCGTTCGGAATGGTATTTTTATTGGCGGTGATGTGTGCATCATCCAGCCACTTTTCAACTGCCTTTCCTGTCAGATCATATGGGGTCAGATCGACAAGCATCAAGTGATTGTCAGTACCACCGGATACGATCTTGATATCTCTATCCTGCAAGCCCTTGGCAAGTGCCTGTGCATTGTCAGCCACCTGTTTCATGTAGACCTTAAACTCCGGCTGCAAGGCTTCCTGGAAGCAGACTGCCTTGGCTGCGATCACATGCATGAGCGGACCGCCCTGTGTTCCAGGGAATACAGCCTTATTGAAGTTATATTTTTCATTCGCCTCTGCGGTAGCCATGATCATACCACCACGCGGACCACGTAAAGTCTTATGGGTTGTTGTCGTAACAACATCCGCATAAGGAACCGGACTTTCATGCAAACCTGCTGCAACAAGACCGGCAATATGTGCCATATCAACCATGAGCACCGCATCTACCATATCGGCGATCTGACGGAAACGCTTGAAATCAATGGCTCTTGCATAAGCAGATGCACCTGCAATGATCATCTTAGGATGACATTCTTTTGCAAGGCACTCCACCTCATCATAATCAATAAATCCCTCATCATTCACACCATAAGGAACAATATGGAAATAAGTACCTGAGAAGTTGACTGGTGATCCATGGGTCAGATGACCGCCGTGATCCAAATTCATACCCATCACAGTATCTCCCGGCTTTAGTACGGCAAACTGCACTGCCATGTTTGCCTGAGCCCCGGAATGTGGCTGTACATTGACATAGTCGCATCCAAATAATTTTTTAGCACGCTCTCTTTCCAATTCTTCTACCACATCAACACACTCACATCCGCCATAGTACCGCTTTCCGGGATAACCCTCTGCGTACTTGTTGGTCAGTACACTGCCCATTGCCGACATCACGGCCGGACTCACCCAGTTTTCCGAAGCGATCAGTTCGATATGGCTGGACTGTCTGCCAAACTCTGCCGTAATGGCATCTGCAATCTGTGGATCTACTGCTTTGATATCTTCTAATGTGTACATCCTTTCCTCCTTATGATGTGCATGTTTACAAGTAACCTATCTTAGTTTGCCTTCTTTTTTCCCTTAATATGTACCTTCATCACATACCATAATTCTGTAGCGATGCAGATAGAAGAATAAGTACCGCATACAATACCAACCAAAAGTGGCAATGCAAATTCGCGGATACTTGTTACACCAAGAATCAGAAGCATAAGTACCATAACAACTGTCGTAAAGGAGGTACTGATGGATCTGGAAAGTGTCTGCGTGATACTCTCATTTGCCAGTGTCTGCAGACTCTCCGGTGTCTCATCACGAAGTACTTTTTTATTTTCACGGATACGGTCAAAGATAACGATCGTATCATTGACAGAATAACCGATAACCGTAAGCATACATGCAATAAATGCGCTGCCCACAGAAATACGTGCAACTGCATAAAGTGCCAGTACCACAAGCACATCATGGATCAGGGCAATGATGGCACTACTTGCAAACCGGATATCTTTAAAGCGGAACCAGATGTAAAGAAGCATAAAGAATGCTGCTACGATAACAGCAATCAAAGACTGTGAACGCATCTCTCCACTGATGGTAGAACCAATATTGGAAGAAGTGATCGCGCTCTCGTCTACACCATAATCATTTTCTAACATGGTATTGAGTGCTTCTCTCTGCTCCAGATCCAGACTTCTGGTCTTAAAGATGATCTGATTGGTATTATCAACAACCTGTGTCTGGACGTCATTATTGCCGATGACCTCAGCGATCTTTGGCACGATTTCATCATCTGCCTGTGCCAAAGTGTAGGCTTCGTTAAATTCTACGGTTGTTGAAGTACCGCCCAAAAATTCCAGACTATAATTTAATGCCTTATCTCCCTTTGCACCATGTACGCCCATGCCGACAAAGCCGACACAGATCACCAGGATAGAGCAGGCAAAGAAGTCTGCCTTCTTGCTCATGAAGTTGATATTCTTCATTGCCTTTGCCTTGCCATAGAACTTCTGATCACGGAGTCCTACTGCATACAGAGCGTTCATCAAAATTCTTGTGATGACCAAGGCGGTAAACATAGAAAGAACAACACCAAGCGCTAAGGTAATGGCAAATCCCTTTACCGTACCGGAACCTAAAACACCAAGAACCGCTGCTGCGATCAATGTTGTCACATTACCATCAACAATGGCAGAAAGTGCTTTCTTAAATCCAATCTCAATGGCTGCGATCACACTCTTGCCTGCCGCAATCTCTTCACGGATGCGGGCAAAAATGATAACGTTGGCATCCACCGCCATACCGATGGAAAGGATGATACCGGCGATACCCGGCAATGTAAGGGTAATATCAAATGCCCACAGGATAAATAACATAAGTCCTGTGTAAAGTGCTAAAGCAAGGGACGCTGCCACACCCGGCACACGGTACATGATCATAAGGAAGATCATGACAATGATCAGACCGATGGCTGCTGCAAGCAAACTGGTAGATAATGCGCTGCTTCCCAGTTGTGCGCCTACGACTTCTGACTGCAACTCTTCCAGTTCCAGATTCAGACCACCAATACGGATATAAGAAGCAAGGCTGTCTGCCTCATCAAAATCACTCATACCCTCGATAACACACTTGCCATCTGTGATGGCTGCATTTACCTTTGGTACACTGACAAACTGTCCGTCATAGTAGATACCGATAGATTCACCTCTTGCGTAAGCCGTTGTGGTTGCATCCGCAAATGCCTTTGTTCCGGCATCTGTCAAGCTAATAGATACCACCGGCTCTGTTGCTCCTGTTGTCTGGTTCTGCTGATTGGTAGCCGTAGCATTTTTTACATCAGACCCCTGCAAAATAACGGAACCATTTGCGATCAGATCATTCAGGTCATAATTCAACTTATAACCACCGGTCGTGCTGTCATAAGAATAGTTCTGGTTTCCATCAGCATCTGTCTGCGCGATGAAATAAATAGAGCCCGGCGTTCCCAGTTCTGCTAAAAGTGCATTAGCATCCTTAACACCTGGAATCTCAACAGTGATTCTGTCATCACCGACCGGATAAACACTCGCCTCTGTTGTAGAGGAGTCGGATCCCAGTTCATTTTCGATACGCTTCTGTAACTTGGTGACCGTATCGTTTAAGTCTTCGCTGGACGGGGTATCTCCCACAACCTGATAAGTAATGCTGACACCACCTGCAAGGTCAAGACCCAGACGGATGTCAAAATCATCTGTGCCGGAAACGGTCGCTGTCACAATATTCCATGCCAGATAACCAAATCCGACAATGCAGGCAAGCAGGACCACAAGCCACGCTACTCCCTGCCCTTTCTTTAATCGTTTCATACTTCTTCTCCTTCTTTTGCAGCCAATGCCGCTTTTATCATAATGGCACATTCAACACGTTTTTTCTGAAGTGCACATCCTATATCGTATGCATTATGGATATCGCCATGGAAGTTGTAAGAATTGGCTGCACATCCACCACTACAATAAAACCTTGCAAAACATTCCCTGCACTTGTCCTTGGCATAGACATTGCAGGACTTGAACTCGTCACGCAGGTCTGTATTGACCACGCCATCATCCACATTTCCCATCAAAAAGTCGGTATTTCCAACAAACTGATGGCAAGGATAAAGATCACCTGTCGGTGTTACTGCTAAATATTCTGTTCCTGATCCACAACCTGACAAACGTTTTGCCACACAAGGACCGCCTTCTAAATCAATCATAAAGTGGAAGAAGTTGAAGTCATTTTCTTTTCCATGACGTTTTACCATCTCCAATGCCAGGTTTTCGTATTCTTCCATCAACTGTGGCAAGTCCTCCTCGCGGATCGCATAGGAATCTGTCTCCTGTGCAACGACCGGCTCTACCGAGATCTGCTTGAAACCAAGGTCTGCTAAATGCAGGACATCCTTAGAGAAATCCAGATTGTTATGGGTAAAGGTTCCACGCACATAGTATTTTTCCTGATGTCGGCTGTCCGCGAACTTCTGGAACTTCGGTACGATCAGATCATAAGATCCTGCCCCCTTGCGGAAAGGTCTCATGCGGTCATGGACTTCTTTTCTGCCATCGATACTCAAGACCACGTTGCCCATCTCTTTGTTGGCAAATTCCATGATGTCATCATTTAAAAGCACGCCATTGGTCGTAAGCGTAAAGCGGAACTTTTTGTTATGTGTTTCCTCCAGACTCCTGCCGTATGCGACCAGATCCTTAACAACCTGAAAATTCATCAGCGGCTCTCCGCCAAAGAAATCCACCTCTAAGTTGCGGCGATTGCCGGAATTGGCAACCAGAAAATCCAATGCCTTTCTGCCGACTTCGTAAGACATGAGTTCACGCTTACCGTGATACTCGCCCTCCTCTGCAAAGCAATACTGGCATGCCAGGTTGCAATCGTGGGCAATATGTAAACACAGTGCCTTGACAACCGTAGGTCTCTTGGCAAAATCTGTGATATAAGGCTCATATGAGTCCTTTGTAAATAATTCCTCTGCGGCGATCAGTTCTGCGATCTCGTCCCAGACTTCTGCGATCTCATCCTTGTGATCCGGGTAGCGTTTTGCCATCTCTGCAAAAATGCTGTCCTTATCGGATGACTCATACATCTCGATCATATCGTAGGTCATGTCATCCACCACATGAATGGCCCCGCTGTTGACATCGATCACGATATTGTAACCGCCCATTTTGTATTGATGAACCAAAATAGTCCTCCTTCTATAAACGCACAAATGACCGAACGCTATCAAGCGTACGGTCGCGTGTACTTTTTCTTGTTTTAACTACAGAATGGAGCCTCCCACGAAAAGTAGGACGCTCCGCATTGTACAAATATGATGATTAGCGATTGTTCTCGCAAGACTGGTTACCTACAGTACAAGATGTCTTGCATGCAGACTGGCAAGATGTCTGGCACTCGCCGCATCCACCCTTCTTTACTGTGTTCTGTAACTTCTTTGTATTTAATGTCTGTACATGTTTCATTGTAAATATCTCTCCTTTACTGCTTGATTACGCTATATTATAGCATACAAGTGCCTAAAGGAAAAGCATTTTTTCTGCTTCCTCAACTCAGCATACCGCCCAGCATTGCCGATCCGATGCAGATGGCAGATGCAGTTCCCATATAGGGGATGGGCGGCAGGCTTCCTTTCTGGATCCAGAGGGCTGCCCCAAGCAGGGTTGCCACATATAAGATCCCAACCAAAAGCCCCCACAAAAACTTCTGCCTTTTCTTCCATTTTCCCAGGACAAAGCCCCCGATACCGCAGGAAAGCACATAGATGACGATCACGCCGACCTGGGCGACTGCATCCTCTTTTTCCACACGTGACACGATAAGGGCTAAAAGTACCAACAATAATCCACTGATAATATACATGACAAGCAGGCTGCGCACAACGCATCCCCTTCGCACCTTTGTCTCTTTCATTTTTCCATCCTTTCTCCACACTGGGATCGGATCCGTCCCATCATCCACTATGAATTTATGTAAATTCCATCTACAATATGACACATCCATTGCTTTTTTAGGGGAATAATGCTACAATGGACTCCGATATTTTTAGGAGGATAACGGAATGAGTACTGGTTGGATTGTATTGATTGTTGTATTGGTCATTCTCGTTGCGCTGATCATTGGATTGTATTTCCTTGGCAAGCGTGCCGAAAAGAAACAGGAAGAGCAAAACGCACAGGTGGAGGCAACCGCCCAGAATGTGACAATGCTTATCATCGACAAGAAAAAGTTACGGATCAAAGATTCCGGTCTGCCGGAGCAAGTGATCGCACAGACACCTTTCTATGCAAAGTTGTCCAAGTTGCCGATCGTTAAGGCCAAGGTTGGTCCAAAGGTCATGTCACTGATCTGTGATGCGACGATCTTTGATGAGATTCCTGTAAAGAAGGAAGTCAAGGCAAGAGTCAGCGGACTTTACATCACAAGTGTTCGCGGATTGCACGGAAAAACAGAATCCGAAGATGGCAAAAAGAAGAAAAAGGGGCTTCGTGCTTGGGCACTGCGCAAGCAGAAAGAACTCAATGCCAGCAAATAAGACATATCAAAAAGGCTTGTCCGATACGGACAAGCCTTTTTCTTTGCTCTCTTTATGCCGGTTGCACACGGACTTCCAGCCGGTTCTCTGCCAGTGTATTTCCACCGACATAGAGATCATAGACCAGTAAGATCTGCATGTGTGGTTCTTTTTCCTTGACAACATCCAATTCATAGACATGCGTGACAATATCCATATCCATGCATCCCATAGGGGTCCGCATCTGCGTGCTTGTGCGCTGCCCCGGAAGAAATTCCATGACCCGTCCCATATCTCCTGTCGTCGTCATGCGGCAGCCGCCGTCCCAGACTTCCAATTTATTGCGGGTACGCCCCATCTCATCCACCTGCATATATTGAAGGATTGCTTTTCCATCCGTTTCCTGATATCTGCCGTGGTAGGTAAGCCGATTGGTATCCGCCTGCCCATCCACGGTCTGTATACTTGTCATTTCTATAAGAATACGATTATCCATTGGTATATCCTTTGTCTTTCTGTCTTAGTCTGTCAGCCCCGGTGCTTCCCGGATGGCTCATATAGGATTATACCCTATTCCTATCTTCTCTTCCATGGCATTTTTATCTGCACATTTTACGGACATCAGAGATAACGGAAACGGATCTGCTTGTCCTCGGACTCGATGAGTTTTTTATACTGATATAAGGTAAAGACCTGGTACATCTGCTCTTTTTCATCCTCTCCCACGACCTCATATGTATTGTCCCGAAAACACATATTGGGATACATGACGCACCACCAGTTTTTGCCCTGCGCCTGACCGATCCGCACCTGTAGGGAAGTATAATTACCTGCAGGCAAATGATAAATGCCGTAAAACTTCTCCGGGAAATCCACATCCTCGATCGCCGCCGTGACCGGATAGGTATAACCTTCTTTTGCGATCTCCTGCCCCGCAATCTTCTCAATCTCTTTCAGATGCGCACGGATGATGCTCTCTGTCGCCTTTTTATCGCTTGCTGTCGCAAGCAATCCCGAAACATAAGCCCCCACCTGATCCCGCACCTGCAATTTGAGTGCCTGATCTTCCTCAGTATCACTATTGGCGATCACATGAAAACGAAAGACTTCACTGGCGTAGTCCTCCTGCAAATGCCGGCTCTGCCCTATGAGGACAAGTAGTCCTACGATCAAAAGTCCTGCCACGATCCTTATATTTTTCCTTTTTGCATACATATCTGCTTCCTGCTCTTTCTGTCTTAAGATTAGAAACACCGGACATCCATCCGATGTTTCTAACCAAAGTATGCAACCAAATTTTTCTTTTATACAATCCTTATTCCACGACACGGAATTTACAGATTGTTTCCAGATGCAGATCTTTCCGATAAGCCCCTGCCCGCCCCTGGTATTTTTCATAAAGATCCAGATCATGGCAGCGCAGATGTCCATAGGAGTTGGCAAGATCCAGCCCCTTTTGCTCGTATGCATTTTGGATCATGCCCGCCAGATAGGCAGCGGCAGCCTCCTGCAATTTCTGGGCAGAAAGATCAATGCTGTCCTTTTGTATGATGTCTCCGCGAAAGGTCAACTGACAGCCGACACCGGAGTTTGTCGCCGTATATTCATAAGAGACTTTGACATTTTCCAGATGGATCTGCCCGCCGTCCACGTCCATATCCACCATGCCAATAGCACCACTGCACAGTCCTGCCACATAGCCTTCTTCTGCGGTCACTTTTCGCAAGATCTGGTCATCTCCACTGACGTCGGTCTGCATGAGATAGTAGCCCTCCACGACCGGCAGATCGTCCTGCACGCCAAGGCTCGGCAGGATAGTACTGCTGCCCCCATTGTACCAGTCACAGATCAGGCTCTTAAAAGTCGCTCCGCTGGTATCCTCGTAATTGGGATTGCCCTCCAGCATCTCTGCCAGATAATTGCCCAGATCTTCGTCCATTTCTTCTTGCAGATTGCTGATGGCATCCACATCCTCCGCCACAAAAACGATCATGTTGCCCGGCAGATCCACACCGCTGTTTCCGATCTCCACCAGTTCCTGCATAAAATCCTTTTCTTCCAGAAATTCTGCCTCCAGCAAAAGGACTTTGACATGGTTGAGGTCTAGGATCTTTCCGTTTTTCTCATCCATACGGCGGATGACACCTCTCACGGAGGATGACCGTACAGTCAGTTCATCACTGCCCTGCTTGGTCTTTTCTTTTTCGGACACCCGGGACAGATCCATATATTTATAGGTAAGCACGCAGTCGCCGTCCTCCGCGCGCAGGGCCATGACCATAGGGAAACTCTTATTTTCCAGTTCCTGCACACTACAGCCACATCCAAACAAGACCATTCCCAGACAAAGGACCGCCAGTGCCATCCCTCTTTTTCGCTTTTTCCTTTCCATCAGGAAAAAAGGAAAACACAGGGCAAGGGCTGACAGCCAAGCCAGAAGCACCACCAGTCCGCCGCTTTTTCTACTGTAATAATACTGTCCCAGACTGATCAGAAGCATGGCAAGGGCTGACAGCCAGACAACTGCCTTTTCCCCTTTCTTGTGTGCTTTTTTTTCCAGTCCCAGCCCTCGCTTGATGCAGAAGATCCCATAATGCAGACCACTGCCGCAAAAAGCGATCAGCCCCGCGAAACACACGCCTGCCACCAGGGCTTCCTGCCGCCGCAAAAAACCGCCGGGAATGACAATGTTGCTGGTAAAGATCATGATCGGTGTCTCCGCCGCCGCCAATGCCTGGCTGCCAAAAGAGCCAAGCAGCATCTCATAAGTCAGGAAGAGGACAAGGGCTGACAGCCAGATCATCTCACAGGTTCCTTTCCACTGGGCTTTCTGATCCACGCCGTCTTCCAGACCATCCCCCATAAAAAAGACAAACTGGCAGGAGGAAAAGACCAAAAAAGCAGGATACCAGCCCAGAAAGGCAAAGCCCTTTTTGGAAAGCTGCAGTGGGAAAAGATTCATGCCACGCAGGCTGCTTGCCCCCAGTGCCAATAGGATGATCAAAAGCAGGAGCATAGGCCAGAACAAGACCTCAAAGGTCCGTCCCCGCCCTTCCAGACCGGCGCGCCTGCTATAGAGCACCAGAAGCAGGATCAGGACTGTGAGCAGGAGAAAGGACTCCTCCGGCAGCAGGAAGGTATGCACCAGGTCTGCCAGAAGGTATAGCCCAAAAGCTCCCACGAAAAGCAGATAGATCCCATAGGGAAGATAGAGCCAGGACCGATCACGAACCCCGCCCCGCATACAGGCAAGCAAAAGCCCGCCATACAGGCTGGCGAGCAGGGCTCCCAGGAAAATAGAACATCCGCCTGCACGCTCTGCGTGTCTTGCCAGAAGATCCGGCAGGATGACCAGTCCCAGACCGACCATGTCAAAAAAGAGCAGTCTTTTATACTGGCGCAGGGAAATTTTTCCGTTTTGCATCTGCATGGCTATTCGTCTCCTTTCCGACGGAATTTTCTTTTCTGATCCCATTTTGCATGTACCGACCGGTAGAAGATTTTTCCCAGTGGAAAGCGGATCAGTGAGTCCTTACGTCTGGTCTCCTCATCCCCTTTGGCCCCGATAAAAGGTAACAGATAAGGCTGACCGAAACTTTTCAAAAGTGCCAGATGAATGAGAATGGCAAACATGGACCATAGGAAGCCAAAGAAGCCCAGCCACGCGCTCATAAGGATGACAAAAAACTTAAGCATCCTAAAGGCTCCTGCGAATTCCTCATTGGGGATGGAGAAGGAACACAGGGCGGTAAACGCCACCACAATCACAACGATAGGACTGACAATATTGGCATCCACTGCCGCCTGCCCGATGATGAGTCCGCCCACGATACCGATGGTATTACCCATGGCTCCCGGCAAACGCACGCCCGCCTCCCGAAGAAGTTCAAAGGATAGTTCCATCAAAAGGACTTCTACGACAGCAGGAAAAGGCACGCCAAGACGAGCCGCCGCAAAGGACATCAGCAGGGTCGTCGGCAGGATGCCAGTCTGAAAATTAGTAACCGCCAGATACAGCCCCGGCATAGCGACTGCCAGAAAGGACGCCACATAGCGGAGCATCCTGCCAAAGGAAGCCACGATCGGACGCTGATAGTAGTCATCGGCGGTCTGGATAAAGGAGTTGTAGTCTGACGGCACGATCAGCGCCGCCGGAGAGTTATTGCAGAGGATGAGGACTTTTCCATCCAAGACTGCCATGACCGCCCGATCCGGGCGCAGGGTCGACTGGATCTGCGGGAATGGGGACAGCCAGGTTTCTTCCGTCAACTGCTCTGCCATCCCGCTGTCTAGGATCCCATCAATGACAAAATCAGATAGTCTTGCCTTGACATGCTCCAGTAGTCCTTTTTTCACGATCCCATCCATATACACCAGGTTGACCAGGGTGTTAGTGCGCACGCCCAGACTCATATTTTCCACTTTCAGATCTGTGGATTGCAGGCGTTTGCGTAGAAGGGCTGTGTTGATCTTGACATTTTCATTGAATCCCTCGTTAGAGCCACGCAGGACTTTCTCTGAGTCTGTGTCCCGCACGGTCGCCCCCGGATAGCCCTTGTCCGGGATCTTCATGGCATGGGCAAAGCCGTCGATCACCAAGATAGCATCCCCGGTCAAAAGACCGGCGGCTGCCTCCTCTGCCGTGTCATATAAGACCATGTCCGAAAGTCCCTGCCCATTTTCTGTCAACTGCCGCCGAATCTCATTTTCCGGCATGACAGATAACCGGGTCAAAAACTGCCCGATGGCTGTGGTTTCAAACATAACGGACGACATGGTGATCTCAATGTAAAGTAAAAAGCAGTCAATGCCGTGCTCTGCTCCCAGCGTCATATCCCGCTGTAGGATGTCGTCGCAATTTGCGAAGATCTTTTGCATTGCGCCTTTGTCTTCTGCGATCTTTCCTGTGAATTTATATCCTTGCTCCATCCTAACTACCTCTCAAACATTAAAAGAGACAGGCTCTCGCCTGTCTCTTAGTATGGTCTGATAATTTGAAATTTATTCCTGCTCACGGATAACCACGCGCACAGCCTCGATCTGATTTTCCAGATGCGTATGCATGATCGCCTTGACATACTCGCTGTCCTTTTTCTCAAAGCCCGCGATGATCTTGGCATGCTCATCGATCAACTGATTGTAAGTGCTATTGCCCTTGACATATTCATAGCGATAACGATAGGTCTGCTCACGCATATTGTTGACGATAGTCTCCAACTTTGGATTGTCCGCCATGCGATAAATGACATTGTGAAATGCCTCATCTGCCTCCACGATCTTTCGCACATCCCCGGATCTCGTTGCGATCTCAAAATCCTTCATAGACTCTTTGAGTTCCAATAACAATTCCAGTGTCATACGCTGGCATGCCATGCTGACCGCCAGTTCATCCAAAGCATCCCGGATCTCTAAGACATCCTGCAGATCCTTTTCCGTCATCTTAGCAACCTGAGCTCCCTTGCGCGGAATCGTCACGGCAAGTCCTTCCTGCTCCAGCATACGAATCGCCTCACGGATCGGTGTTCTGCTGACTCCCAATTTATTTGCCAAATGCATTTCCATCAAACGCTCGCCCGGCTTGAGATCCCCTCGCAGGATCGCATTACGCAGGGTATTGAATACCACGTCTCGCAGGGGCAAATAGGAATCCATGTCCAACTGTAATTCTTCACTCATTCTCTATTATCTCCTATTATTATATATGGTCGTGCATTGTACGCGATTGGCAAGTCCCGATGCCTCTACTGCACGCTTTGCTCTCTGTAAAGTCTCCTCATCATCAAAAAAACCAAAGACGGTCGGGCCACTGCCGCTCATCATGGAAACCACGGCTCCATTCTGCCGCATCAACTCCTTGATCTGTGCGATCACCGGATATTTCTGAATAGTCACATCCTCTAAGATATTGCCCATATGGGATCCCAACGCATGCAGGTCTCCCGCTGTAATATCTGCGATCATGGCATCTATGTCCGGGTGCACCGGATCCTCGATCGCATCCAGATGCTCGTAAACATACTTGGTAGAAACAGAGATGGGCGGTTTTGCGATCAAAACCGGACAACGCATCATCTGGGGAAGTTCTGTCAACTCCTCACCGATCCCTTCTGCCAAAGCCGTCCCCCGCATCAGGCAATAAGGTACATCTGCACCGATCTTTACGCCTCGCTCCATCAGTTCTTTTTTGGTAAGTCCCAGTCCATGGATCCGGTTCATACCATATAAAACGGCTGCCGCATCTGAACTGCCTCCAGCCATGCCTGCCGCAACCGGAATCCTCTTGCTGAGTCGGATCTGTGTACCATCCGTAATGGAAAATTCATCTGCCAGCAACTTGGCAGCCTTAATACAAAGATTATCCTCATTGGTCGGCAGATACTTGGCATTGCTCGTCATGGAAATGCCTGTCTCTGCACTCTTAGACACCGTCACCAGATCATACATATGCACCGTCTGCATGATCATGCGCACCAGATGATATCCATCCTCCCGCACGCCAGTCACATCCAGACCGATATTGATCTTGGCGAGTGCCTTCACTGTCATCTCGTCCATATAAACTCCTCATCGCTTTAGCGATGTATTTATTTTAGTACAATCCCTATTGTATCATTCTCTTTCCAACAGTTCAACCTATTTTTGTATTCAAAAAACAACAATATGCAATGCTACAGACAAGAAAAATCCCAGTCAACCTTCCTTGTTGACTGGGTAAACAATTCTACTTTTCTTCTGCTTCTTTTTTCTCCTGCTCCTCTTTTGCCTTTAAGATCGCCTCATTTAACATGAGCATCTTTTCGTCAAGTTCGGATACGATCTTGGAACACTCCTGTAAGTCATGGCTGATATACGCCGGTGCATGCCCCTCGAATTTATAATAGATCTTATGCTCCAGACTCGCCCAGAAATCCATGGCGATCGTACGGATCTGGATCTCCACCTTGGTATCTACCATGCGATCGGACAAGAAGATCGGGATCGTAACGATCATATGATAACTCTTATAGCCGCTCGGCTTTGGATTTTTGATATAATCCTTGATGGATAAAACGGTGATATCACTCTGTCTGCCGATCATATCCGCCAGACGATAGATATCGGATGTAAAGGAACAGACAATACGCACACCTGCGATATCGTTACAGTATTCGATCATATTCTGAATGGAATCCTCGTATCCATAGCGCTTCAATTTCTTGACAATACTCTCCGGCGATTTCAATCTGGTCTTGACGTATTCAATCGGATTGTACTGATGCACATGCTGGAATTCATCATTTAAGATCTCAATCTTGGTTCCCATTTCTTTCAGTGCTGAATTGTATAAAAGCATTGCCGTATTCCACGACAAAACCGAATCGTCCTGCATCATTATGCTTTCCATTTCTAACTACCCCCTGCTTTTCGACCCATCCTAGTCTTCCTCAATGACATCGATCTCTAAATAATCAAACGGAACTTCTTCCATAAAACAATCTTTGGTAAATCTGGCTTTTGCCTGGCGTTTAAAATCACGCACCGTAACATCCAGCCATAAAGGTCTGCCCAGATCCATATCATAACACGCCTGATCCAGTGCGCCAAATACCTTGTGCGTTCTCGTCTCATCCGAATTGTCCTCAATGACCAGATCCCGCACCATACGGCTGTCTTTCCACTGTTTGAACCATATACGCAACTTCTTACGTCCTCCTACTTTTGTCTTCTCTGCCTGTTGACCTCATACATGAGTATGCCTGCCGCCATTGCCGCATTCAGAGATTCTACCGATCCCTCCATCGGAATACGCAGATAAGCGTCCGCCATCGCTGCCGTCGCATCCGTCAGACCATTACCCTCGTTTCCGATTAGGAATCCGCAATCAGACCTATAATCAAACATATCATACATTTGCTTTCCTTGCAAATGCGCTGCATATAAAGATATGCCTGCCTCCGAGATTCTATGCAGGTCTTTTTCCCAGTCTTCTGCCACATAAAAAGGCACCCGGTAAAGGCTTCCCATGGTCGAGCGCACGGTCTTGGGATGAAAAAGATCTACCGTCGTCTTGTGCATGATCACACCGGTAACGCCTGCGCCTTCCCCGGTGCGAAACATGGTCCCCAGATTTCCCGGATCCTGAATTCCTTCCACCAAAAGCAGATGTGCCGGGCGCCTGGCAAGAATATCCTCCAGATCATAGGAAGGTCTTTTTACCACAGCAAGCACTCCCTGTGGGGTCTGTGTATCCGACATAGCCTTCATCACCGCGTCACTGACGATCTCATCTACCGGTCCATCCCAGGTATCTTCAAAAGACTCTGCCACATAGATCTCTTCCAGCATTTCTTTTGGCGTCTCAATGACCATGCGCGGGCCCTCTGCGATAAAGACATTTTCCTCGCGACGAAGCCGCGCTTTTTTCTGTAATTGTATAATGTGTTTTATCTGCTTATTTGCGGTGCTTGTGATCATACTTCCTGCCTTTCTGTATGGTAGAAAACCAAAAAAGGGATGATGCACGCGGCACCACCCCTCATATCATTCCTGTTATGAATTGCAAAGCGTATTGCAGATCTCGAACTGATATTCATCAATTCCCTTTGTCATTGCAAGTGCCTCATCAATATCAAAATCAACGAACTCGCCATGACGATAACCTACAACGCGGTTAGATGCTCCCTTGCAAAGCAGGTCAACTGCCAATGCACCCATGGTAGATGCATAAACACGATCCTTACATGTCGGGCTTCCGCCACGCTGCATGTGTCCTAAGATCGTTGCTCTTGTCTCAATACCGGTAGCAGCCTCGATACGTTTTGCCATAGAAGCAGAATGTCCGATACCCTCGGCATTGATGATGATGTGATGCTGCTTGCCCTTTTTCTTGCCCTCGATGATATGGTTGACAAGTGCCTGCTCGTCATAATCATATCTCTCCGGAAGCAATACATCCTCGGCACCGTTGGCAATACCGCACCAGAGTGCTATGTAACCGGCACCACGTCCCATAACCTCGATGATAGAACATCTCTCATGGGAAGTAGAAGTGTCACGTACCTTGTCAATGGCTTCCATTGCTGTATTTACGGCTGTATCAAATCCGATCGTGTACTCTGTACATGCGATATCCAGATCGATCGTGCCCGGCAGACCAATCGTATTGATCCCCAGTGTTGCCAACTTCTGCGCTCCCTTGAAGGAACCGTCACCACCGATAACGACCAATCCATCTATTCCATGCTTCTTGCAGATGTCTGCTGCTTTTTTCTGTACTTCTGGTTCAATGAACTCCAAGCATCTGGCTGTCTGCAAGATCGTACCGCCTCGCTGGATGATCTCAGATACACTATGCGCATCCATATCTATGATCTCTTCCTGCAAAAGTCCGGCATATCCACGCTTAATTCCCTTGACCTTTTTACCTCTGGCAATCGCCTGTCGCACGACTGCACGGATGGCTGCATTCATTCCCGGTGCGTCTCCACCACTTGTTAAGACGCCAATTGTCTGTACTTCTTTTGCCATCGTAACTTCCTCCTATAATTTAATCCATTCACTCGACTTATATTCTAATATCTTTTTCTTTGAAATTCAACATTCTTTTCCACAACTTTTACATTTTGTCTGCCAAAAATCTGTGATATTTTCTCCATCGCATCCTCATTTATGGAAATATTCCAATTTGCCGGCATGCGCTTCATCGCCTTGATAGCAGAAATATATACCACAATGTTATCTTCCCCATCCATATCGGCAATGGCATCGAAGAGAGTCTGCTGTTTTGCTTCAAACTCCTCCTTGGTCGCAAACTGGATCCAGAGTTCCTTGCGCACTTCGTCAAATCCATGCATTTCCGTACAGATCAGTTTTGCATTCTTTTCTTCCTCTGCCTGGGCACGTCCCTTGATCAGGATCTTGTTGTCCACTTCCAGAAGATTTCGGTATTTTTCGTATTCTCTGGCAAAGACGATCACTTCCACACTGCCCAAGAGGTCTTCTATGGTGATAAAAGCCATGGTCTGGTTGTTTCTGGTATATTTGATGGTCTTGTCCGTGATCATGCCGCCGATAATGACCATTGCTCCGTCTGCCACAGTCGCCTTATGAGTCTCCTCATCCAGCATAAAATCACGACAGCCTGCAGTCACGTTCTTTTTTAAAAGTTCTGTATATTTTTCTAAAGGATGCCCGCTGATATAGACACCCAGCACCTCTTTTTCCAATGCCAGAAATTCTTCCTTATCGTATTCTTCCAGATCCGGCATTTTGATCTCAAATTCTTCTTTGATATCATCCGATGCGATGTCAAAGAGAGTCATCTGCCCTGCCATGGAAGATTTTTTATCACTGCTAATCCGATCCATGATGGATGGGAATACCGTGATCATCTGGTGGCGGTTGCCGTCCAGTCCATCCATGGCTCCCGCCTTGATGAGGTTTTCCACCGCACGCTTGTTGACTTCCTTGCCACTGACACGCTTTAAGAAATCCTCGATAGTCTTGTAATCGCCGTTCTGCTGACGCTCTGCCACAATGAAATCCACGACCGGACGTCCAATACTCTTGATCGCATACATGCCATAGCGGATCTTTCCGTCCGATACGGCAAACTTGCCCTCTCCCACATTGATATCCGGTGGTAGGACGTCAATGCCCATCTCCCGGCAGACCATGATGTACTCAGCAACCTTGCCTGCATTATCCAGCACCGAAGTCATGAGGGCTGCCATGAATTCAACCGGATAATAATATTTCAAAAAGGCTGTCTGATATGCCACAACCGCGTATGCTGCCGCATGGGACTTGTTGAAAGCATACTTGGCAAAATCGATCATATCGTCGTAGATCTTATTTGCCACAGCCTCACTGATCCCGTTGGCAATGCAACCCTTGACGCCCTCTTCCTCATTTCCGTAAACAAAGTTCTGGCGTTCCTTTTCCATGACCTGGGTCTTTTTCTTGGACATGGCACGGCGCACCAGATCGCTCCGACCCATGGAATAGCCCGCCAGATCACGCACGATCTGCATAACCTGTTCCTGATATACGATGCAGCCATAGGTCGGGGCTAAGATAGGTTCCAGTTGCGGACAGTCATAGGTGATGGATGCCTTGTCGTTCTTGCCCTTGATATAGGCAGGGATAAAGTCCATTGGTCCCGGACGATACAAAGAGATTCCCGCGATGACATCCTCTAAACTCTCCGGGCGCAGTTCCTTCATGAAATTCTTCATGCCGGCACTTTCCAACTGGAAAATCCCTTCCGTCTTACCGGATGAGATCAGGTCTAAGACCTTTTTATCATCATAATCAATATGATCCATATCCAGCGATACGCCATAATTTTTCTTGACCAACTGGACAGCATCATCAATGACGGTCAAGGTACGAAGTCCTAGGAAATCCATCTTCAAAAGTCCCAGTTCCTCGATCGTCGTCATGACGAACTGGGTTGTGATCGTACCGTCTCCGCCACGCGATAACGGCACATATTCATCCATTGGTTTTTGGGAGATAACGACACCTGCCGCATGCATTCCCGTATGCCTCGGCAGACCTTCCAGACGTTTTGCCGTATCGATCAGCCGCTTGACCTCCGGGTCATCCTCGTACATCTTGCGCAGATCCGGGCTCATTTTCAAAGCCAGATCCAATGTCATGCCAAGATCATCCGGCACTGCCTTTGCGATGGAATCCACATAATTGTATGGCATATCCATGACGCGTCCAACGTCCCGGATGACGCCCTTTGCCTTGAGGGTTCCAAAGGTGACGATCTGGGTCACACAGTCCTTGCCATATTTTTCAATGACATAATCAATGACCTCACCTCGGCGGTTGAAGCAGAAGTCGATATCAATATCCGGCATGGATACACGTTCCGGGTTCAGAAATCGCTCAAACAAAAGATTGTAACGGATCGGATCGATATTGGTGATACCGGTCGTATAGGACACCAGACTTCCGGCTGCACTGCCTCGTCCCGGTCCTACCGGGATATGATGTGTTCTGGCATAATTGATAAAATCCCAGACGATCAAAAAATAATCCACATATCCCATCTTTTGGATGGTCTCTAATTCATAAGTCAGACGCGGTTTCAATTCCTCTGCCCGGTCTCCGTAGCGTTCCTGCAAGCCTTCAAAACAGAGTTTGTTGAGGTAGGTCCAGGAGTCGTAGCCCTCCGGCACCTGATAATGCGGCAGTTTTGTCACGCCAAATTCAATCTCTACATTACAGCGGTCAGCGATCTTTTGCGTATTGGCAAGCGCCTGTGGTGCATAAGGAAAAAGTGCCGCCATCTGTTCTTCGGATTTGACAAAATATTGTCCACCCTCGTAACGCATACGGTCGGTGTCGGTCAGTTTCTTGCCGGTCTGGATACACAAAAGGACATCATGCGGCGCCGCATCATCTGCATAGGTGTAATGGATATCGTTGGTGCAGACCAGTTCAATGCCGGTCTCCTTGCTCATGCGCACCAACTGCTGGTTGACCAGTTCCTGCGCCTCGATCCCATGGCTCTGCAATTCCAGAAAATAATTGTTTTCTCCAAAGATGGCACGGTGCTTAAGAGCGATCTCCTTTGCCTCCTCATACATGCCACGCTGCAGATAACGGGGTACCACGCCTGCTAAGCAGGCACTCAGGGCGATGATACCTTCATGGTATTTTTCCAGTGTCTCCATATCCACACGCGGTTTGTAGTAGTAGCCATCCACAAAACCAATGGAAACGATCTTGATCAGGTTTTGATAGCCGACATTATTTTCTGCCAAAAGCACCAGATGATAATAGCGGTCGTCCCCATGCGACAACTCACGGTCAAAGCGGGAACCCGGTGCCACATAGACCTCACAGCCTAAGATCGGCCGGATGCCCTGTTTTTTACATTCTTTATAGAAATCAATGACACCATACATGACACCATGATCCGTAATGGCAGCCGCATTCATGCCAAGTTCTTTCACGCGCGCCACATATTCAGTTATCTTGTTGGAGCCGTCCAAAAGACTGTACTCCGTATGTGTGTGTAAATGTACAAATGCCATGTCTTTCCCTTTCGTAGTTATGATAAATTACGCCATATTTTTGGCATTCTTGTTCAAGAGCAAAATGCCAAGATAAGTAGCCACCATGGAGCCAAATAAGATACAGAAGAACTGCATCGGTCCATTGCCGCCTAAGGCCAGACCACCGCTCAAAACGCCCACAGCATTAAAACTCATATGCAGGCAGATGCCCATGGAAAGATTGCCTGCCTTTTCCACAAAATATCCAAGCACTAAGCCAAATAAAAAGGTATATACTGCCTGCAGCGGATTCATATGCATACCGGCAAAAAGCAGTGCCTGTACCACATTGGCTGCCCAAAACGGCATAACACGTCTGGCATAAGAAAAGGTCAGTCCGCGGAAGGTCAGTTCTTCACAGATCGGTCCGATCACGACCGTGTAGAGTACCAACGGCAGGGTCAGTGACTCTGACAAGCCCATGCCGTCCATCAAGGTCTCATACTGGGTCAGCCAGCTGGGAAAAAGAACGGAAACTACATTCATCAGATAAGTACACAGATACTGCATCCCAAAAGAAAGCAGGATCACGCCCACAATACAGGTCGCCGGATTTGCCTTCAAAAGCGCAAAGGCTCCCTTTTTTGCACTCTTATCACATACTTTTTTGTAGTACCAGAAGAAAAACAATACGGCTGCAATAGCGGCATATACCAACATAACGCCCACGTTAAAGTCCGTTGATGTCACCGCGTTGTAGTAACCCTGAAAGAAGTCCGAAAAACTTCCACTGGTATAAGTGTGTGCCTTATAACAAAAGACAAAAAACATCCCCACAAAAGAAATCGCCATCTGTAAAACAAAGATACAAACGCTCGGCAGAAAGCACTTCCAAATATTTGACAATTTATTTTCCATTTAAAAATTCCTTTATCTGACTCATCTGTTTTTGGGCATCCGCGATCCCGTTATCATACAACTGCATCATTACCGCCGGGTCGGTGGTGTAGGTGCCGATCTTGATGTCTGCGGACGGACAGAAAGTCATAACCTTTCCTTCTTTTTCTAATGTGTCTACCATATCCATCTGCCGGTTATAGACTTCGTGGCGATGGTTGAGATCCTCTACGATCTTTGGGTATTTATGCTTGAGCCCAAGCGTATAGACGATCTTGCCGCCCTGCGGCTTCATGCGAAAGCCCCGCGGCTTGGAAAAGATCACGATCAAACGGTCGCAGCCATGCTCTAGGGCATGCTCGATCGGCATGGAATCCGATACCCCGCCGTCATAATAGACATGTCCCTCATAAGAAATCGGACGGCATGCCACCGGAAGGGCACAGGTCGCCATGATCGGCTGGTATTCGTTGCGCCGGATCTCATTTTTATTAAAATAGTGAGGCAGCCCTGTCTCGGCATCCGTTGCCGGCAGATAAGCCTCCGTCGGATTGTTATGATAAGCATCATAATCCAGCGGATCGCCGCCTCCCTCATTTGTCATCGTTCCATAAATGTATTGCAATCCAAATAAGGATCCTGTTGTCAGCAGACTGCGCAGACTGATATAGCGCGGATCCTTGACATGTTTGGTGTAATAGCGCATGTTTCGCTCACGCTGCCCTGCCAGAAAAGACGCACTGTTTGCCGCGCCCGCAGATACACCGATGCAGTAATCAAACTGAATCCCCTCGTCTAAAAAGATGTCCAAAACTCCTGCGCTGTATGCGCATTTCATGCCTCCCCCTTCAACGATCAATCCCGTTTTCATCTCTTTGCTCCTTGTGATAGCGTACGCCATAAGCACACGTTTATAAGACGCAATATAACAGCGAGCCGCAGGAAAGCGATCGCTGTCATATGTGCGTAAAAATATTTATTATTTGTTTACTGTGATCTTATCCAAATGCCAGATATCATCCACATAGTCCTGAATGGTGCGGTCAGATGAGAACTTACCAACATTGGCATCATTTAAAAGTGCCTTCTTTGCCCATCCGGTCTCATCCATATAGGCTTCCATGACACGCTGCTGTGCCTCTGCATAAGAACGGAAGTCTGCAAGTACAAAATAGGTGTCCGCGTACTGCGTACACTGTGTATTCAAGAGTGAATTGTAAAGGTCACGGAAGAGTTCAGAATCGCTGCCACTGTAAAATCCGTTGACTAACTGGGTCAGGACTTTACGGATATCCTGATCATTGTTGAATATATCCATTGGGTTGTAATCACGGTTCTTCTCATGCGCAATGACTTCCTCTGCACTCATACCGAAGATAAAGGCATTTTCCTCGCCCATTTCCTCAACCATTTCCACATTGGCTCCATCCATGGTACCGATGGTCAGCGCGCCGTTTAACATGAACTTCATGTTGCCGGTGCCGGATGCCTCCTTACTGGCGGTAGAGATCTGTTCAGATACATCCGCCGCTGCAAAGATCCACTCTGCGTTGGATACGCGATAGTCCTCGATAAAGACAACTTTGATCTTGCCTTCGATACTCTTATCGTTATTGATGACCTCTGCCACATTGTTGATCAGTTTGATCGTCAGTTTGGCATTCTTATAGCCTGCTGCTGCCTTTGCGCCAAAGATAAAGGTGCGTGGATAAAATTCTTTTTCCGGGTGCTCCTTGATCTGGTTGTAAAGATACATAACATGCAAAATATTGAGCAACTGCCTCTTATACTCATGCAGACGCTTTACCTGCACATCAAAGATAGATCTCGGATCGACCTCGATGCCATTGTGCTCTTTGATATATTCTGCCAGACGCAGTTTGTTCTGGTATTTGATGTTCATGAACTCATGCTGTGCCTTTTTATCATCCGCATAGAGTTCTAATTTCTTCATCTGGGACAGATTGGTAATCCATTCCTTGCCAATGTGATCTGTCACCCAGTCTGCCAAAAGGCGGTTTCCATGTAAGAGGAAACGGCGCTGTGTGATACCATTGGTCTTATTGTTGAATTTCTCCGGGTACATATCATAGAAATCTTTTAAAGACTGGGTCTTTAAGATCTCTGTATGGAGTTTTGCCACACCGTTGACAGAATAGCCTGCCGCAATGGCAAGATGCGCCATCTTGACCTGTCCGTCACGGATAATACCCATGCGGGCTACCTTCCCCTCGTCTCCCGGGAAGCGGTT
>OGZI01000201.1_pt1 | contig 88313 bp, 82 predicted proteins | sample 1576711 | NCBI WGS metagenome assembly OGZI01 (sample SAMEA3541482, study PRJEB24748) | human gut metagenome | biome: human gut; feature: human-associated habitat; material: faeces | place: China | collected 2012
ATCCCCAATCATTATCATAGAAGATCTTAATTACAGACTTTTCTTCACACACTCGCCGATGGCAAGCCCGCGCTCGATAAACGGCTTCGTCACATTTTTTGCGTCTCCTCCCAGCCATTCATCCAGAAAACGATTTTTGATATTTTCATCCATTTCCTGCTTTTCTTTCATAGAGAGCTCCTGAATTAAAAGCTCTGTCATGCGTTTGATAATTTTGGCGCAGGACAAGGTTGCGGCGTCATTTCCGGTAACGCCTACCACGCCGATCAGCTCTCCATTCACAATTAAAGGATAATTAATTCCTGGAAGGCTCCCCTCATATCCCTCCTCATTATTGATAATCAATTCGTCAAGCCCTTTGCTGATCAGTTTCTTAGCGCCGGCATGATAAGTTCCTATTCTGGATTCATCTGTGCTGGCAATAATAATACCGTTGGCATTGATCAGATTCATTTTTTGATTGATAATTTCATTAATATTTGTGACGATCTGACAGGCATTGTGCTGGGAAAGCTTCATGAAATTCTCCTTCGATAAAAATGTTTTCTGTAATATTAAATAACAGTATAATATGTTTTCTGTAATATAGTCAAACAGATTTTTAGTTTGTATAATAATATCACAATAAAGGTAATAAACCTCAGAAGTGGAGAGATTAAATACTATGAAAATCGTAATCGCAATGGATTCTTTCAAGGGAAGCCTGTCCTCAACAGAGGCCGCGGCAGCGGTAAGAGAGGGGATACAGGCGTCTGGAATGGACGCAGAAATCGTGATAAAGCCGTTAGCAGATGGAGGTGAGGGAACGGCAGCCGCTTTTGTGGAGGGAATGGGGGCAGAGGAAATTCAGCTGACAGTAACAGGGCCTCTTGGAAAACCGGTCAAAAGTTCTTACGCAGTGCTCAGAGAAACAAATACAGCTGTCATAGAAACTGCCTCGGCCGTTGGTCTGACCTACATCCCATCAGAGCTTCGGAATCCGCTTTATACTACAAGCCGGGGAGCCGGGGAGCTGATCCGGGATGCCTTGGACAGGGGGCTGAGAAAATTTGTTGTGGGAATCGGAGGAAGCGGAACCAATGACGGCGGCATCGGGATGCTGACAGCCCTGGGCTTTTCATTTCTGGACAGGGAGGGGAAGGAGACTGGCTGTTTTGGAAGAGATGTGGCAGAAATTGATCGGATTGACAGTTCCAAAGCAGATCCCAGACTTTCCGAGTGTACCTTCCAGATCGCCTGTGATGTGAACAATCCTTTGTGCGGAGAGACGGGAGCCAGCATGGTATTCGGCCCCCAGAAGGGAGCGACAGAGGAGATGGCGGAGGAGCTGGACCGGGCGCTTCTTCATTTTTCAAATCTTGTTAAAAGAGACCTTGGAAAGGATACGGCAGATTTGCCGGGAAGCGGGGCGGCGGGAGGACTTGGCTACGCCTTCAGAACCTTTTTAAATGGGTCGCTGGAGCCTGGAATTTCTATTATCATGGAAGCAGTGGGGCTGGAGGAAGAACTCCAGAATGCAGATATAGTGATTACCGGGGAGGGGCGTTTAGACGGCCAGACAGCTATGGGAAAGGCGCCTGTGGGCGTGGCGAAGCTGGCGGCAGAATACGGCTGTCAGGTGATTGCTTTTGCCGGTGCGGTGGCGCCGGAGGCCAGACTCTGCCTGGAACAGGGCATTGACGCCTATTTTCCCATTGTGAGAGGACCAATAAGCAGAGAGGAGGCGATGGAGAAGGAGCGTGCCAGAAGAAATATGAAGGAAACGGCGGAGCAGGTGTTCAGGCTCATTAGCAGTGTGTACAAAAAACAGAAAAATGATTAGACAGAAGCAAAAAAGGAGACTTCCCGCCTGACAGGCAGAGGCCTCCTTTTTTATAAAGCTGTTTTTATTTTACCAGTTCCTCGGCTTTTGCAATCGCCGCGTCAATGTTTTCACAGAAATTTTCACGTCCTACTTTATCCACGTATCCGGCCTTCTCCATGACCTTCATAGGCTGTGGATTGACATGGGAGAGAATCAGGGTAATTCCCTTTTTCTGGCACCGCTTCAGCAGATCGTTCATAGCGTTCATGGCGGTGCTGTCCATAGACGGGACACTTCTCATACGAAGAATCAGGCAGGTAGCGCGCTCCCTGGCCACAATCCGGCCGATTTCGTCGGCAGCTCCGAAAAACAGCGGGCCGCTGATCTCATAGACATTGATATGGGGAGGGAGTTGTCTCAGCTTTTCACGTTCTGCTTCCTCCTCATCCTCCGCGTATTTCCAGCTGTGAACCTCCGTCACGTCGCTCATGCGCTTCATAAAGAGAAGACCTGCAAGCAGAATACCGAATTCGATGGCAACGACCAGGTCAAAGACGATGGTCAGGAAGAAGGTGATGATCAAAACGGCAATATCGCTTTTGGGAGCTGTTTTTACCAGCTCTGCAAAGGTTCTCCACTGGCACATGTTGTAGGCGACCATGAATAGAATCGCCGCAATGGCCGACATGGGGATCATGCCTGCGTAGGGCATGAAGACTACGAGAATCAGCACCAGCACAAGCGCATGAATCATACCTGCTACCGGCGTGCGGCCGCCGTTTTTGATGTTTGCCGCCGTTCTGGCAATGGCTCCCGTAGCGGGGATTCCTCCGAAAAGGGCGGAGGCAATATTTCCGGCCCCCTGGGCGGCCAGTTCCATGTCAGAACGGTGCTTTCCGTTGATCATGCCGTCAGCCACCACGCAGGACAGGAGAGATTCAATAGCAGCCAGCACGGCGATAGTGAAAGCGTCCGGCAGGGCAGACTGAACCATGTCAAAGCTCAGCTGCGGCAGATGAAAGGATGGAAGCGCGCTGCTGATAGTGTAGAGATCGCCGATCGTATTGACGTTCAGCGGAAGGAATTTCACCATCAGGACTCCGCCGATGACCGCCAGCAGGGAGCCTGGAATTTTCTCAGAGAAATAAGGCGTGATAATGAGAATCGCCAGGCATACAAGCCCCACAATCACAGCATCCATGTTCAGCGTTCCAAATCCTGCGGCAAAGGCTTTGAGCTTTTCCATGGTTTCGATAGTGGGCATTCCTTCCGGATAGACAACCCCGAAGAAATCCTTCAGCTGTCCGATGACGATGGTGACGGCGATACCGGAGGTAAAGCCAGTAGTAATGGTAAACGGAATGAATTTAATCAGAGATCCGAACCGGCAGAATCCCATAAGAATCAAAATGATTCCTGCCAGAATCGTCGCCACGGCCAGCCCGTCCATACCGCTTCGGGCTACGATTCCCGCTACAATGGTTGCGAAGGCGGCAGTAGGACCTGCAATTTGTACCTGGCTTCCGCCAAGAAGTGAGATAACGAAGCCCGCTACAATAGCTGTGTAGATACCCTGCTCCGGCCCTACTCCGGAGGCCAGCGCCAGAGCGATGGACAGCGGAAGGGCAATGATCGCCACCACAATTCCAGCTATCAGATCTTTAAAAAACTGTTCTTTGCTGTAGGTTTTCCATGTTGTAAACAGCATGGGACGCATCTTTTCCATAAGTTCCCCCTTGTAAACATAGTAATAGGCAGGATATATTCACACCTGCCGCTATTATTATACATTTCCTGTATACAATGTCCAGATAGAAAAGGGAAAAAGATTGTTCTTTTTGAGAAACTTTGCGTACGGTCCGCCGTCTCTTTCAGTTGACACAAAAAACTCTTTTGCTTATAATGAATATCAGAAAATAAGCCGCTTTTCGGCAGAGGGGAAAGAAGGCGGAGGGAGAATATACTTATGAATAGTGAAACAAGCAGCGAAGTGCTGGAGAAGACGGCGCTTCTTCAGAAGATGAGAAGCGTTCCGGAGTTATTTGTGTTAATGTCAGCCTGTACAAAGGAGCCGTATGTAGAGTGCGACGCAGAGACCTTTGACGACGAGATTTTCATGTTTTTTACAGAGGATGAAGCCAGAGAAAAGGGAAAGGCTCTGCTGGAGGAGAAAATCCCTGTGTCGATTGTCAGAGTTGAGGAAAAGCAGAAGCTTCTTTTCTTTACCAGCCTGTTTACCATGGGAATTAACGCCATTGTGATGAGAAACGGCAGTGAAAATACGAGGTTTCAGTTAGAGGAGCTGGTCAGACGGAAGAAACCGGAAGAGCAGCCGGAGGGAACGGTATGGATTGAGAATCCGCAGCTTCATTTAACTGCTCTTTACTATGCCCAGGAGATGAGAAAGCAGCCGAATCCGCAGCCGGATGAGAAAACCAGCGAACTGCTGGAGGAGCTGCTGGCTGATTTTAAGAGGGGAAAATATATTTTAGCCCTTCAGAAGGAAGAAAAGGGAGTTCCGTTAGCCAAGTTAAAGGATGGCCAGATGTACCAGCCGATTTTTACGGATGCGCTGGAATTCCAGAAGTTTAACAGAGAAAATAAGTTCCGTCCTGTGGCGGCAGATGCAGATAAGCTTGCCGTTTTAGTCGCTCCTGAGGCCAAGGGTGTGGTTTTAAACATTATGAGTCTGAATCTGCCGTTTAACCTGAATCGAAAGCCGGCTGTCCCGGCGGAGGGAGACGGAGGAGAGAAAAAGTCCGAAACAGTATAAGATATTCCAGATGAAAAGGATGCGTAAGCCTGTCAGAACCAGATGCTTCGCATCCTTTTCTCTTGCCTTTCTACTGGCTGGAGGCCTTTAAAAGGCAGGATTCGATGGCCTGGACCAGGGCAGAGCATGTATACTGGCTTCCCTCTGGATATGTAAGGTTTTCCAGAGACTGAGAGGAGCAGATCTGCTCGGACAGCTGTTCCAGAGCCGGGGCCATCAGCGGGTACATGGTTTCGACTGAATCGCTCAGCGGCGTCATGGAAACAGAGTTAATGTGATCTGCGTCCACGGCCACTTCCAAATCTGCATTCTGACTTCCTAAAGACAGAGAAGCCCGGTAAAGTCCGGGGGTGTAGGAGGCCTGAGCGGCCTGAACCTGGCCGGAGGAGACGGTCTGAGGTTCCTTTTTGGGACGGAACATGATAAAAAGCAGCGTTACAAGGATGATTCCCAGCCCGATAAAGATGGCGGTATAGATGATTTCCTTCATCCGGAGCACCACGATTTTCGTTTTAGAGCTCATAAAAAGACCTCTTGGTATTATTTAGTACAGTGTATGGGAAAAAATATGATTTATTCACAGCGTCCAAGGCAAAATATATTTTCTGCTTGACCAGAACATATGTTTGTTATACAATGGAGATATCACATAAATACAAGGAGGTTTCCATGTCATTACAGTTTATCATCGGCGGTTCCGGTTCCGGGAAAACCCATGTACTCTATGAAAATTTAATTAAATGTTCCATGGAGAATCCGGAAGGAAAATTTTTTGCCATTGTGCCGGAGCAGTTTACCATGCAGACTCAGAAGGATATTGTGACGATGCACCCGCGCCATGGCGTCAGGAATATTGATATCGTCAGTTTTGAACGTCTGGCTTACCGTATTTTTGAGGAATTGGCTGTGGAGACGCCAGCGGTACTGGATGATATGGGAAAATCCCTGGTGCTTCGGAAGGTAGCTGCAGCCAGGAAAAAGAATCTGCGTCTGTTTGGCAGCCATCTGGAACAGTCCGGTTTTATCGGGGAACTGAAGTCCATGCTGTCAGAGCTGTTTCAGTACGGAATTTCAGAGGAGACCATACGGGAGATGGCAGACAGCGCGGACAGCGCCATGCTGCGGCAGAAGCTGTCTGATATGAGCGAGCTGTACGAAGGCTTCCGGGAGTACACCAGGGAGCGGTTTATTGCCCAGGAGGAGATTTTAGACATTCTCTGCCGCGTGCTCCCCAAGTCCCGGTTAATCAGGGGAAGCGTGGTGACTCTCGACGGATATACGGGATTTACTCCTGTACAGTACCGGCTTTTAGAGCTTCTTTTAACCTGCTGCCGCCAGGTGGTTGTGACAGTGACGATGCCTCCTGAGGAGAACCCCTACCGTGAAAAACCGATTCAGAATCTGTTCCACATGAGCAGTCATACTGTCTGCAGGCTGACAGATTTGGCGTCAGGTACAGGAGCGGGGAGGGATGAGGATATTCTCCTGACAGGACCATGCCGCCGCTTTCAGAATAGTCCGGCTCTTTCTGCGATTGAGAGGGGCCTGTTCCGGCCTTGGGCAGGCCGTTTTGAAGGGGAGCAGGGGGACAGACTGCTTCTCCATGAGGCGGAGAATCCCATTGGGGAAATTCAGTTTGTCTGCACAGAGATTCAGCATCTGGTGAAGGAGAAGGGATACCGTTACCGCGATATCGCCGTAGTGACAGGAGCTTTGCCGGATTATTCCGGAGAGCTTGCCAGGCAGTTTCAGGAGAATGGAATCCCCTGCTTCCTGGACAGCAAGAAAAATATTCTGAGCAATCCTGTGGTAGAGCTTCTGCGGGCCGCGCTGGAGACGATTACGGAAAACTTTTCCTATGAAAGCATGTTCCGCTATTTGAAGACCGGCATGGTGACAGAGGAGAAGGAGAAGCTTTCCAGGCTGGAAAATTATGTGAAAGCCATGGGAATCCGTGGATTTAAGCGCTGGAGCGCGCCCTGGGACCGCACCTATAAGGATGGAGAAAGATTAAATCTGGAGGAATTGAACGAGTTTAAAGATTCTCTTCTGCGTCCCTTTCTTCCTTTGAAGGAGGTATTTTCAGACCGCCAGTCTACAGTCAGAGAGATGACGGTGGCTTTGGCGGAGTTTCTGGAGAGCGTGGAGGCGGAGAAGCGTCTGTCCCGCTGGGAAAAAGCGTTTCACGAGATGGGAGAGGCTGAGCTTGAGAAGGAATACAGCCAGGTTTATGGGCTTGTGATGGATTTGTTTGACCGCTTGGCTGCACTTTTGGGGGACGAGACAGTCAGCCGGAGAGAGTATGCTCAGATTCTGGACGCGGGTTTTGCAGAGATTCAGGTGGGTTTGATCCCGGCTGTCGTAGATCGGGTGGTGACAGGAGATTTGACCAGAACGCGTCTGTCCCATGTCAAGGCTCTGTTTTTCATTGGAGTGAACGATGGAATTGTGCCGGGAGCCGCCAGGCGCGGAGGCATTCTGACAGAGGCAGAACGGCGGATTCTAAAGGAAAGAGGGGTGGAGCTGGCTCCTACAGCCAGGGAAGAAGGCTTTTTGGAGCGTCTGTACCTGTATCTTGTGATGACGAAAGCTTCAGATTTTCTCTATCTGACCTGGAGCCAGACTTCGTCGGCGGGAAAGAGTCTCCGGCCGTCCAGCCTGATTGGACAGGTGAAGAAGCTGTTTCCCGGGCTGAGAGAGACGCGCATGGATCAGTACAGGGAGGCGGCGCTGTCAGCTCCAGCCGGCAGAAGGACTCTGATCGCTGGCCTGAGGGATTTGGAACATGCGGTGTCAAGACCGGAATTTCTGGAGCTGTACCGCCATTTTTATACAGATGAAGATAAGAGGGAAGAGACGAAACGTCTGGTAGAAGCCGCATTCCACGTATATGAGGATAAGGGAATTGGAAGGACAGCGGCCCAGAAGCTCTACAGCCCCATTCTCCGTGGCAGCGTGACCAGGATGGAGCGCTATGCTGCCTGTGCCTACGCGCATTTCTTAAGTTTTGGGCTGGAGCTTCGGGAGCGCAGAGAGTATGAGCTGGCTGCTGCGGATCTGGGAAATCTCTTCCACAGCTCCATTGACCTGTTTTTTAAGACCATGCAGGAGGAGAGAAGGAGCTTCCGCCAGCTGGATGACAGAGAGAGAAAGGAACTGGTCAGCCGATGTGTATCTGAAGTGACGAGAGAGTACGGGAATACGGTGGTTTCCGATACGGCGAGGAACGAGTATCTGGGGCGCCGGGTGGAGCGGATTACAGACAGGACAGTCTGGGCTTTGACAGAACAGCTGAAGAAGGGAGATTTTGAGCCGGCTGGCTTTGAACTTACGTTTACTCCGGCAGACAATCTGAAGGCGATGAAGATCCCGGTTTCCAGGACGGAGGCTGTTCATCTTCAGGGACGCATTGACAGGCTGGATCTGTGCGAGGACGGGGATAAGCTGTATGTGAAGATTATCGATTATAAAACCGGGAAGACGAAGTTTGAGCTGACAGAGCTGTTTTACGGGCTTCAGATGCAGCTGGTCGTCTATCTGGATGCCGCCATGGAGAAGGAACAGCGCAGACACCCGGACAAGCAGGTGCTTCCGGCAGGAATTTTTTACTACAATATTGCGGATCCCATGGTGGAAAAGACGGAGGACATGAGCGAGGAGGAAAAGGAAGCAGAGATTTTAAGGACTCTTCGCATGAACGGTCTGGTTAACAGCCGGGCGGAGGCTATCTCACATCTGGATCGGAGGATTGAGACAGAGTCGGACGTCATTCCTGTCGCTTATAAGGCGGGAATCATCCAGGAGGCAAAATCCTCTGTGGCAAATGAGAAGCGTTTTTTGGCGATGACCGGCTTTGTCAACCAGAAAATCAAGGCTATGGGAAGAGAAATTCTGGATGGAAGAATTACGGTAGATCCTTATAAAAAAGGAGAGAAAACAGCCTGCGATTACTGTCCCTACCATGGGATCTGCGGATTTGATCTGAAGACAAAGGGATATGGATTCAGGCGGTTTAAGTCCATGAAACCAGAGGCGGTCTGGGAAGAAATTGAGAAAAGCGTTGAGGAAGATGAGCAGGAGACTCTTGAGACAGAAGGAGGCGAAGCAGCAGAATGGGAGTAAATTGGACCCGGGATCAGAGACAGGTCATTGAAAGCAGGCACAGGAATTTGTTAGTATCCGCCGCAGCGGGAAGCGGGAAGACGGCCGTTCTTGTGGAGCGTATTATTGAGATGATTACAGACAAGGAGCATCCGGGAGATATAGAGAGACTTCTTGTGATGACATTTACGAAAGCCGCTGCCTCCGAGATGAGAGAGAGGATTCTTGACGCCATTGAAAAGAAGCTGGCGAAAGAGCCGGATAATGAATATCTGCAGCAGCAGGCGGTTCTGGTTCAGTATGCCCAGATCACCACCATCGACAGCTTCTGCCTGCATCTGCTGAGAGAGCATTTCGACTGCCTGGATTTAGATCCGGCATTTCGAGTGGGAGACGAAGGCGAGATGCTGCTTCTGAGGGGAGACGTGATGGAGGAACTTCTGGAGGACTGGTATGGGAAGAAGGATCCGAAATTTGAAGAATTTGTAGACGCCTTTGCCTCTGGAAAGGCGGACGGCGGAATTGACGAATATATTTATCAGGTTTACAGTTTCTCTCAGAGCAATCCGTGGCCGGGAGAGTGGATAGCGCAGTGCAGAAAGGAGCTGTCGGATACTTCCCTAGAAGCCCTGGATCAGACAGAATGGATGCGGTTTCTTCTGGCGGACGTAAAAACTCAGGCTTCAGAGTGGGTAAAGGAGCTGAAAGCGGCGTCCGGGCTGTGCAGGGAGCCGGATGGCCCGGAACCGTATCTTCCTATGATTTTATCTGATCTGGCTCATGCAGAGCGGATGGAACAGGTATCGGGCTATGGTATGCTTGCCCGGGAGGCAGACAGCTTTGAATTTCCCAAGCTGGCGGCTATCCGGGGCAAAAATTCCGCTGTCTCTCCGGAAAAGAAGGAGGCTGTGGCAGAGTGCCGCAAGCGGATCAAGAAGGCGTTAGAAAAAATCAAAGCTCAGTTTCTCTTTGCCTCAGAGGAGGAGATACTTTCGGATTTGACGGGAAGCAGAGATTCAATTTTTATGCTTCTTTCGCTGGCCGAGGAATTTGAACAGCGTTTTTCGGCTAAAAAACGCGAGAGAAACCTGGTGGATTTTAACGATCTGGAACACCTGGCGCTACAGGTTCTTTATAGAGACAGCGGAGAACTGAGCGAGACGGCGGACGATCTGGCCCGCCAGTTTGACGAGATCCTGGTGGACGAGTATCAGGACAGCAATCTGGTGCAGGAGGCCCTGATCAGGGCAGTTTCCAGAGAGCGGTTTGGAGAGCCGGACGTATTTATGGTAGGAGATGTGAAGCAGAGTATTTACAAATTCCGTCTGGCCAGACCGGAGCTGTTTCTGGAAAAATATCAGTCCTACACCAGGGAGGACAGCCAGTTTCAAAAGATAGAGCTCCATCAGAATTTCAGAAGCCGTCCCCAGGTGCTGGAAAGCACAAACGATGTGTTCTTTAAGATTATGACAGAGAAGCTGGGCTCTGTGGCTTACACAGAGGACGCCGCTCTTCATCCAGGAGCTGGATATGAGCCTCTTCCGGAGTCTGCTTCAGAGGAGGAGAGGGATTTTTCCACGGAGCTTCTTTTGATTAACACGAAGGATAGTATTTTAGAGGAGCTGGACGACGACAGTGCAGATTACACCAGGCAGGAACTGGAAGCCAGAATGATCGGCATGAGGATTCGGGAGCTTACCGATCCGGAAAAAGGGTGTCTGGTATGGGATAAAGAAGAAGGAGCTTACCGGAGGGCGGAGTACCGGGATATCGTCATTTTGCTGCGAAGCGTTTCCGGCTGGGCGGAAAGCTTTGTGGAGACGCTGGGGCATATGGGAATCCCGGCCTTTGCCGAATCGAAGACAGGATATTTTACCACCATTGAGGTGGAGACGATACTGAATTTTCTGGCAGTGCTGGATAATCCGATGCAGGATATTCCTCTGGCGGCAGTGCTCAGGGCGCCGTTTTTTGGCCTGACGGATCGGGAGTTGGCAGAGATCACAGCAGAGTTTAAAAGCAATACGGAGAAAGGGCAGGATAGGGGACTGTACGGGGCAGTCTGCGCCTGCCTGGACACTTATAGGAAGGAGAACCGTTGTCTGGAAGCAGAGGAGGGGGAAACGGCCAGGAAGCTGGATTTCTTTACAGAGGTCATGGAAGAGCTTAGAATGCAGGCCGTTTATCTGCCGATCCACGAGCTGCTTTACAGAATCTTCGATCGAACGGGATATTATGATTATGTATCTGCGATGCCTTCTGGAGAGACTCGGCGGGCAAATCTGGATATGCTGGTGGAGAAGGCGGCTGCCTACGAGTCTACCAGCTACAGAGGCGTGTTTCATTTCATTAAATATATTGAAAAGCTGAAAAAATATAATACAGATTTCGGAGAGGCGTCCACGGCGGCAGAAGGCGGAAATACAGTGCGGATTATGAGTATCCACAAAAGCAAAGGTCTGGAATTTCCCATTGTGTTTGCCTCTGCTATGGGAAAGCAGTTTAATAAACAGGATACCAGAGGGAAAATTCTCATTGATCCCCAGTTTGGAATAGGAGCAGATTATCTGGACAGCGAGACCAGGCTGAAGGCGTCTACCCTTAAGAAAAATGTGCTGAAGCGGAGAATGGATCTGGAAAATCTGGGGGAGGAGCTGCGGGTTCTCTATGTAGCCATGACGCGGGCCAAGGAAAAATTAATTTTGACTGCTTCTGACAAGAATTTGGAGTCAAAGCTGGAAAAATGGAAGGAATCTCTTTTTGAGACAGAGGGAGGACTTCCCTTTACCCTTCTGTCCCTGGCCAGCTCTTATCTGGACTGGATTTTGATGGCCATAGCCCAGGGAGGATGCAGAATCCGCGTCAGAGAGACGATGGCGAAGGAACTTTTAGGACAGGAGATCAGCCGTCAGGTGCAGCAGAAACTGACAAAGGATATGCTTCTGAGCATGGATACTTCCCAGAAGACACTCTGGGAGGAAGCTCTGGGGCTTTCAGACGAAGCGTACCGGGCGCAGCTGAAGAAGCTGGCCTCCTGCCGGTATCCATGGCAGGACGACCTGCGTCTCAATACGAAGCTTTCCGTCTCGGACATTAAAAAGGAGGGAGAGGAGGAAAGCCTGGAGGAGAGCGCGTTTCTGCCTACTATTCCGAAGTTTTTGTCAGACGAGAAGGACGAGGGGCAGGGAGCCAGAAGGGGAACTGCTTACCACAGAGCCATGGAGCTTCTGGAGTTTCATAAAATCAGGACAAAGCAGGATATCAGAGAACAGCTGGATCGTTTTGCAGAAGAGGGAAGAATGACAGCCGATGACAGAGCACTGGTACGGGAGTCTGTGATCTGGCCGTTTTTCCAGTCGGATCTGGGGAGAAGAATGGCAGACGCCCAGAGAGAAGGTCGTCTGAAAAAAGAGAGCCAGTTTGTCATCGGAATCCCGGCCCGGGAGATAGGAGACTGGGATTCGGACGAGCTGGTGCTGATTCAGGGAATCATGGACGCCTTTTTTGAGGAAAACGGAGAGCTGATTCTTGTAGATTATAAAACGGATTACGCAGAGCAGGAGGAGACGCTGATAGAACGCTACAAGCTTCAGCTGGACTATTACAGACGGGCCCTGATGCAGATGGAGAATAAGCCGGTGAAGGAAACGCTCATCTATTCCTTCAGGCTTGGGGAGATAAAGCTTTAGAAAAACGGTTTTTCAGCTCCTCTATAAATTCTGCTGTGATTTCTGATACAGGACCTCCCTTGGGAAGAATATATCCGAATTCCAGCCGATCCCTGCATTCCTCAATAGGAATGGAGATAACCTGATAGGTGGAATCCTGGGCGGAGAAACCGTAAATTCCAATGCCATAAAAATCGCTGTTGGCCAGCAGGTGGAGAAGAGAGGCGCGTCCGTCCAGATAAACGATTTTTAAGCCGGAATTTAAGTTGTACAGGATATTTTCAGAAAAAATATGGTAGGCAAAATCTTCTGCTGCGTCCTGATACCGGGCGAAGCCATAGAGAGCCAGATTCTCAAGGGTAACTGGCTTCCCTTCCCGGATCAGCGGGTGATTCCTGGAGAGAACGATATGGGGCCGTACCAGAGACAGCGTCTCGTAGGACAGTCCCATGGACGCTAAACGGGCGAGAACGCTTTTCTTTTCTTCCGGATTAAAGTGAATGACTCCTACATGAAACTGTCCGGAATACACATCTTCAATTACTTCATCTGCTGTGCCTTCCCGAAGCCGGTGTACAAAGGCGTCGTCGTTTTTGTGGCGCAGAACAATTTCGATGAAACATTCCATAATGTGGGAAAAACGAGTCATGGAAACCATCAGGGAATGAGCGGAAGGACTGGAGGCAGAGCGGAATTCCAGAAGGGACTGGGCCGCCCGCAGAGTTCCCTCTGCCCGTTCCAGAAAGTCTCTTCCATCCGGAGTCAGGATCACACCCCCTCTGGTGCGTTCAAAAAGCATAGTTCCGGCTGTGCGCTCCAATTCCTTAATGATTTTTCCAAGGTGGGGCTGAGAGATATACAAAGTCTGTGCGGCCCGGTTGATGGAGCCGAGGCGGGCAGTTGTGATAAAGTAAGAAAGATGCTTTAAGTTGATATCGTAATCCATAGAGAACCTCCTGAACAAGAACGTCAGCAGAAAAAAACAGAGTGCTGCTGAATTTTGTTAAAAGTATATCATGAAATGCGAAAAAAGGCCAGGTGTGTTGTAGCAATCTGCTATAGCCTTATAGGTATCAGGTATTAGAAAGGCAAATCATTTTCTGCTATACTATGAATATAAAATAAAATTTATAAAAGATATAAAAATAATTTATAAAAAATCTTTTTCAGAGTGCAGCTGTGCCTGCTGAGATATGAGAAGCAGCCTGCTCTCAGAAGGAGATGGAAGGGAGAAAAAATGACAGATAAGGAGAGAGGAAGAATTTTAGAGGAAGCTCTTCTGGTGGGAAGCATGGAAGTGAACAAGGGTGAGACTGCGTCTTATATTCCAGAACTTTCCCGGGCAGATAAGCATGATCTGGGAATTTGTATCTATACGAGGGACGGAGAAATTTATGAGGCAGGGGATTCTCAGAAACGGTTCACTATTCAGAGTATTTCCAAGGTGATTTCCCTCTGCGTGGCGCTTCAGCACTGCGGATTTGACAAGGTATTTGAGAAGATCAGGATGGAACCGTCTGGAGACGCGTTTAACTCTTTGCTGAAGCTGGATATGACCAGCAACTATCCATACAACCCTATGATCAATTCGGGGGCGATCACTGTAGTCAGCTACCTGATGCCTATTTTCAGCTTCAAAGAGCTGCTTGACTATGCGGGAAAGCTCTGTCTTGATCCGAAGATCCGTCTGGATGAGAGGGTCTACACCTCGGAGATGGCCAACAGCGCGAGAAACAGAGCCATTGCCTATCTGCTTCAGAGCAAGGGGATCATTGAGTGCGACGTAGAGCGCAGCCTGGAACTGTATGTGAAGATGTGTTCCCTCAGCGTGACGGCAAAGAGCCTGGCAGCGTTCGGCCTGGTGTTGGCCAATGGCGGCATTCATCCGGAGACAGGAGAAAGACTTCTGGATCGGGAAGTCGTGCGGACCGTTAAGACGATTATGCTGACCTGCGGCATGTACGACGGCTCCGGCGAATTTGCAGTGGAAGTGGGAATTCCCTCTAAGAGCGGCGTAGGAGGAGGCATCCTGTCTGTAGTGGACCGAAAAATGGGAATCGGCATTTACGGACCTTCTCTGGATAAAAAAGGAAACAGCATTGGCGGAAAAGCCATGCTGAAATATGTGTCAGAGGAGCTGAATCTGCATATGTTTGCCTGGGAGCCTTAATAGAAAGAGCCGAAGAATATAAAAACGGCACAGCCTGCAAAGGCATCTGGAAAAATTTGAGAAAATTCAGTTGTACAGCAGCGCCATTTTATATTATAATAAAAAAAATATAAAAATTATTAAAAATTGCTAAATCAAAGAAAACCCAGTACAGAGAAACAGGGGAAAGGAGGAAAGGAAGCTGGGGAAGATTTGGCAGCGCCTTCAAGCTGTAATATAAGGGGCAAGCAACAGGAAAATTAAGGAAATTGAGAAAGGAAAGACAAATATGTTTTCAGAGATTATCAATACCCTCAGTAACTGGCTGTATACCTATATTCTGATCGTTCTGCTTCTGGGAGCTGGTATTTATTTCACAGTAAAGACAAAATTTATTCAGTTCCGCTGTCTGAAAGAAGCAATCCGCGTAGTAAAAGAACCCAGCGATGACAAAGAGTCAATCTCATCTTTCCAGGCTCTGATGGTTTCCACAGCGTCAAGAGTGGGAACTGGAAATATTGCAGGTATTTCCACCGCTATCTGCATCGGTGGAGCAGGAGCCATGTTCTGGATGTGGCTGGTAGCGATTCTGGGCAGCGCTTCTGCATTTATTGAGAGCACCCTGGCACAGATTTACAAGAGAAAAGCAGCGGACGGAAGCTCCTACGGAGGACCGGCGTACTACATACAGGCAGTTTTGAAAAAGAGATGGCTGGGAATCCTGTTTGCGGGAACCTTGATTGTTACCTATATGGGCGGTTTCAACATGGTAGCGGCTTTCAATATCGCCGATTCCTTCCGGGCATACAGCTTCTACGATCCGTCCACTACGCCGCTCATTATCGGCGCTGTGCTGGCAGCGGCCTTTGCTGTCTGCATCTTTGGAGGAAGCAAGCAGATTTCCAAGATCACAGGAGTTCTGGTTCCTGTTATGGGAATTTTCTATATCCTGGTTTCTCTGGTTATTATTGTGACACACTTAAACCTCGTTCCCCAGATGTTTGCAGATATTTTTACTCAGGCATTTGACTTCAAGGCTATTTTTGGAGGTTTTACAGGTTCTGCCATTATGCAGGGAATTAAGAGAGGTCTTTTCTCCAATGAGGCCGGTGTAGGTTCTGCTCCTAACGCAGCCGCTTCCGCAGGCGTATCCCACCCGGTAAAGCAGGGACTGGTTCAGATGCTTTCCGTTTATATTGATACTATCGTTATCTGTTCTGCAACAGCATTCATGCTTCTGTGTTCCGGCATTGAGCCGTCCACAGACCTTCAGGGAATGCCGTACGTGCAGGCGGCAGTTGCCAACACGCTGGGAAGCTTCGGAACGATCTTTATTACAATCGCTCTGGTTCTGTTTGCGTTTACTACCTTAATTGGTAACTTCTACTATGCAGAAATGGGACTTGGATATATCTGTGACAAGACGCCAAATAAGGCTCTGTTAATGGTATTCCGTCTGGCAGCAGCTCTGATCGTATGCTTCGGCGCTACCATGGAGTTCAGCGTGGCATGGAACACAGCGGACGTTCTCATGGGACTGATGGCAATCATTAACCTCCCGGTTATCCTGATTCTGGGCGGACCGGCCGTAAGATGTATGAACGACTATCTGAAGCAGAAGAAAGAGGGAAAGAACCCTGTATTCAAGGCAAAGGATATTGATCTGGAGACAAAAACTGATTTCTGGAATTAAATGGATCTGGGACGCCGAAGCTCTGGCCTTCGGTGTCCCTGAATGGCAAAACAGAATAGGAATAAAAAAGACACATGGCCTGTCAGGTGAGTTCCAATGACAGTTCATGTGTCTTTTCACTTGCAGAAGAGAAAGGGCTGCTATTTGCCCTCTCCGACAATCAGCTCTTTTGCGTAGGGCAGAGTCAGGATCCAGTCGCAGAAGGTATGCCACTCGGCCAGCTTGTGATCCTTGCGGGCATAATAAATATTAATCAGCGTCTCATAGTTGAAGGTGCAGGTTCTCATCTGGTTGTAGCTGGAGGGGAGAAGCTGAATCAGATCGTACCAGTCTTCCTTGTTCTTAGTTTCCAGATATCTCTTTCTGGTTTCCTCCAGCTTATCTACAATCGTCTGCATAAAGGCTCTGGCCCCGTCTGTCATGTGATCGCAGCTGAAATCGTCCATGGTGAATTCCTTGCTGTGGATTTTATGCATGGTGCTGCAGGAGTTAGCCACTGTCGCCACCTTGTAGGTATCGTACTCCTTCCACCAGTAGAGGGGAGCAGTAATATCCACAGACACGAAAATCTGGCGGACGTATTTGCGGTGATCGCTTCCAGCCTGGCGGAGTCTTTTAGCCAGATCCAGATCATTGGGACCTAAAAGATAGGAACCATTTTCATCATAGCAGCTGTCAGAACGGTGCCAGCTGTTCATGGGATTTCTGGCCCCGCGCATGGCGTTTTCCAGGTTCATTACGCTTGTTCTTTCTAATGTGATCATCGGTTCAGCCTCATTTCTTTTTAGATTCAGTTAAAACTAGACTCATTATAACCGTCCCAGAGAAAAAAAGCAATCCCGCCATAGATTCTCCAATGGCGGCTTTTGTTTTTTCATGATATACTTACAGATAAATTTAGAAAATTCAAAACTGCAGGAGGCAAGACATGAAATTTGCGTTTTTAATATTGGGAGATTTCCGTGCAACGGAGGATCGGGCAGAGATTCATCATGGTTCAGCCAGAATGATCGGCGTATCCACTCTGGACGAGGCCTGCCAGGCGGCCAGGGAGCTGTATGAGGAGGGAGTCGGCTGCATTGAACTGTGCGGAGCCTTCGGACCAGACGGAGCCAGAAGAATTATTGAGGTCACAGAAAACAAAATTCCGGTAGGCTATGTTACCCATCTGCCGGAGCAGGAGGAGATCTATCAGGCGGCTTTTTCAGATAAGAAGGCTGAAACTGTGAAAATCATAGATGTGACGGGAGTTGGAGAGGGCGCGGTATTTCTGCTCCGCGGAAGGGCCAATATCCTCTTTGAGGCGGGGATGGCCTACGCTGCCGACGCCATGATAGAGAAAATCAAACAGGAGCTTCAGGAGGAGCCTCTCCACGCGGTGCTTTTATCCCATTCCCATTACGACCATGTGGCAGGACTGCCGGCAGTGAGAAAGGAGTGGCCTGATGTGAAGGTGTACGCGTCAGAGCGGGCAAAGGAGATTCTGGTAAAGCCGGGAGCGTTAAAAACCATCCGCCGCCTCAGCGGGGAAGCGGCGGAGGCCTCCGGACTTTCCTGGGACAGCGCCTACGACGACAGGGATATCCAGGCGGATATCGGTCTGAAAGATGGGGAGACGACAGAAATTTCAGGAGATCAGGTCTATGCCTTTGCCACGCCCGGCCACACGAAATGCTCCATGTCTTATGTGATAAACGGGGAAGTGATGCTCTGCAGCGAGACGGTGGGAGTCATGAACAGAAATCAGGAGTATATGCCAAGCTTCCTGGTTGACTATAAAGGCGTGGAGGATTCCATCCGCCGATCTGCTGAAATCCCGGTGCGAGAGATCATTTTAAACCACTATGGACTGGTAGAGGAAAAGGATAAAGCCGGAATCTGGGAATTTCTTCTGGAGACAGCCAGAAAAAGCAGAGATCAGATGCTTGGCATTTTAAATGAGACGGACAGCGACGAGGAAGCGTTGAGGAACATGGAGCGGACCTTTCATTCCACAGTAGATAAAAAGGACCAGCCGGACGAAGCGTTTTATATCAATGCAGCCAGCATGATAAAGACCTTAAGACGCCAGTATCCGGAGAAAATCAGAGAAGACAGAAGGGAGAGCGAAGTATGCAGTTAATAGCGGCAGTAGACAAACACTGGGCCATTGGAAAGAACGGACAGATGCTGGCCGTGATCCCGGCGGATCAGAAGCTGTTCCGCCAGGAGACGATAGGAAAAGTGGTGGTAATGGGACGAAAAACCCTGGAATCTCTTCCAGGAGGACGTCCTCTGGAGAGCCGGACCAACCTTGTGCTGACAAGAGATCCGTCCTTTAAGATAAAGGGAGCTGTAACAGTCCACAGCATGGAGGAGGCGCTCTCAGAGCTTTCGAAATACCGGGACGAGGATATCTTTATCATTGGAGGGCAGACGATTTACGAACAGTTTCTGCCTTACTGCCAGGAAGCCCACATTACGTTTATTGATTACGAGTACAACGCAGATACCTACATGGTCAACCTGGAACAGGAGGGCTGGATTGTGACGGACTGCAGCGACGAGCAGACATATTTCGATCTGTGCTATGAGTTCCGCCGGTATGTGCGGCCTTGAGAGGGGCGGTGAAATCTGGAAAAAAAATAAAAATAGTAAAAAAACAGAAAAAATTACTGGTAAAATTTTACTGAATAAAAAGTCAGATTTTGTGATTAAAAATACTTTTATAACGAAAAAAATATAGAAAAAAAGAAAGGTGTATTACAAAATGGGGAGATGTACCTGGGTTAAGTGAAGAGATGTTTAAATAATAAAAAAATCAGACAAAAGAATCTGAATTCATACGTTTTTTAACGTAAATTTTCCTCTTGTTTTGCTTGCCAGAAGTGAAAAGGAATGATAGAATAGGAGACAGGTGAGATTTATCGCTGAAAGAACAGGAGGAGAGGGAAAAAGACATGTACCAGATTTTAAAAGCAGAAAAGCTGGCAGACAAGATTTACCTGATGGATGTGAAAGCTCCCAGGGTTGCCTGTGCCTGCGAACCAGGTGAATTCGTAATTGTAAAGATGGATGAGGAGGGGGAAAGAATCCCGCTTACGATCTGTGATTTCAACAGAGAAGAGGGAACAATCACTATCGTATTCCAGACAGTAGGAGCTTCTACAGAGAAGATGGCTGAGTTAAAGGCCGGAGACGCGTTCCGCGACGTAGTAGGACCTCTTGGAAACGCTTCCGATTTCGTAAAGGAAGACGTTGCTGAATTAAAGAATAAAAAGTATCTGTTTGTAGCCGGCGGCGTGGGCGCAGCTCCCGTATATCCGCAGGTAAAATGGATGCACGAGCACGGAATCGATGTGGACGTTATCGTTGGTTCCAAGACAAAGGATCTGATCATTCTGGAGGAGGAGATGAAGGCAGTAGCCGGAAATCTTTACATCACCACAGACGACGGCTCCTACGAGAGAAAGGGCATGGTAACAGAGGTAATCAAGGATCTGGTTCAGAACCAGGGTAAGAAGTACGACGTCTGCGTTGCCATCGGACCGATGATCATGATGAAATTTGTCTGCCTGCTCACAAAGGAATTAGGCCTTCCGACTATCGTCAGCCTGAACCCGATTATGGTAGACGGAACAGGTATGTGCGGCGCATGCCGTGTAACAGTAGGCGGCAAGGTGAAATTTGCCTGCGTAGACGGACCGGAATTTGACGGCCATGAGGTAAACTTCGACGAGGCTATGAAGCGCCAGCAGATGTACAAGACAGAAGAGGGCAGAGCTTTATTAAAACTGAGAGAAGGAGATACCCATCACGGCGGATGCGGACACTGCGGAGGTAATGACTAATGGAAGCAAATAGAGATATGATGAAGAGAGTTCCTGTAAGAGAGCAGGATCCGAAGGAGCGTGCCACAAACTTTAAGGAGGTATGCTTAGGCTACGATATGGACGAGGCGATGGCAGAGGCAGTTCGCTGCTTAAACTGCAAGAACGCACAGTGCGTCAAGGGATGTCCTGTATCCATCGACATTCCTGCCTTTGTTCAGGAGGTAAAAGAGGGAAATATTGAGAAGGCGGCAGAGATTATCGCCAAGTCTTCCGCACTTCCGGCTGTCTGCGGCCGCGTTTGTCCGCAGGAGAGCCAGTGTGAGGGAAAATGCATCAGAGGAATCAAGGGCGAGCCTGTTTCCATCGGAAAGCTGGAGCGTTTTGTTGCCGACTGGGCAAGAGAGCACGGCTTTGTTCCGAAGGCAGCTGAGGAGAAGAACGGCAAGAGAGTCGCTGTCATTGGTTCCGGCCCTGCAGGACTTACCTGTGCAGGCGATCTGGCCAAGCTTGGATATGAAGTAAAGATTTTCGAGGCCCTTCACGAGGCAGGCGGCGTTCTTACCTACGGTATTCCGGAGTTCCGTCTTCCGAAGAGCGGCGTTGTTCAGCCTGAGATTGACAACGTAAGAAAGCTGGGCGTAGAGATTGAGACAAACGTAGTAATCGGAAAATCTGTTACCATCGACGAGCTGATGGAGAAAGAGGGCTTCGACGCCGTATTTATCGGTTCCGGTGCAGGACTTCCTAAGTTCATGGGAATCCCGGGAGAGAACTCCAACGGCGTATTCTCCGCTAACGAGTACCTGACAAGAAGCAACCTGATGAAGGCTTTCCGTGACGATTATGACACACCGATCGCAGCAGGACACAAGGTAGCTGTAGTAGGCGGCGGAAACGTAGCGATGGACGCTGCCAGAACCGCTCTTCGTCTCGGCGCTGAGGTTTACATTGTATACAGAAGAAGCGAGAAAGAGCTTCCGGCCCGTGTGGAGGAGGTTCACCACGCAAAGGAGGAGGGAATCCAGTTCCACCTTCTCACAAATCCGGTAGAGATCCTGGCAGACGAGCAGGGCTGGGTAAAGGGCATTGTATGCCGCAAGATGGAGCTTGGAGAGCCGGATGAGTCTGGAAGAAGACGTCCGGTAGAGGTAGAGGGTTCTGACTACACATTAGATGTAGACACAGTTATCATGGCTCTCGGAACTTCTCCGAACCCGCTGATTTCCAACACTACCAAGGGACTTGAGGTAAATAAGTGGAAATGTATCGTAGCGGACGAGGCGAACGGAAAGACAACTAAGGAAGGCGTTTACGCCGGCGGAGACGCTGTAACAGGCGCAGCAACCGTTATCCTTGCCATGGAGGCAGGCCGCGCCGGAGCTAAGGGAATTCACGAATTCCTGTCCGGAGCTAAGGCAGAATAGTCTTGAATTTAAAATAACAAATAAAAAGAAGGCCGGGGCGAAGCGTCCGGCCGGAGTAAAGGGGCATGATAGACAGATATCATGCCCCGCTTTGGTTTCAAAGTATCTTCGCCGGTCAGGTCCGGAGAAGAGTGAAACAGAAAAAAGGAGAATAGAAAAAGGAGAGAGGAGAGAAAACAGGATGAAAAAACAGGTTGATTTACTCCATGGAAAGATTGTTTCATCCCTGACGGAGCTGGCCCTTCCTATCATGGGAACTGCAGCGGTGCAGATGGCCTACAACCTGACAGATATGGCATGGATCGGCCGGGTGGGAGCCCCGGCGGTAGCGTCCGTAGGGGCGGCAGGTATGTACACCTGGCTGTCCAACGGCCCGGTTATGCTGGCTAAAATGGGAGGACAGGTGAAGGTGGCCCATTCTCTGGGAGAGGGCAGGAGCGAAAGGGCGGCCCAGTTTGGAAAGGGAGCGCTTCAGCTGACCGTTTTTTTGGCTGTGCTTTACGGCCTGATTATGAATCTGTTTACCCACCGGCTCATTGGATTTTTTGGGCTGGGAGATCCGAAGATTATTGGAGACGCGGTGATTTATCTGAGAATTGCCGGAGGCCTGATTATTTTCAGCTATCTGAATCAGACGCTTACCAATCTTTTCACTGCCATTGGAAACAGCCGCGTGCCCTTTGCGGCCAACTGCATCGGCATGCTCAGCAACATTGTGCTGGATCCCATGCTGATTTTTGGAATCGGCTTTTTCCCCAGGATGGGAGTGGCCGGAGCGGCAGCGGCTACTGTGGCTTCCCAGGCAGTGGTGACGTCTGTGATGCTGTGGCATGTAAAGAAAGATACCATTTTATTTGACAAGATCCGCTTCTGGGAGAAGACGCCGCTCCCTTATTTTATCAGTATGATTAAAATCGGATTTCCTTCTGCAGTGCAGGAGTCCCTCTACTGCGGCATTTCCATGATTCTCACCAGATTTGTCACAGGCTGGGGAGATACGGCTGTGGCGGTGCAGAGAGTCGGAGGCCAGATTGAGTCTCTGTCATGGATGACGGCAGAGGGCTTCGGCATGGCCATCAACGCCTTTGTAGGCCAGAACTACGGCGCGAAGCAGTATGGCCGGATGAAAAAAGGATATTTTATAGCGGCCGGCATGATGACTGCCTGGGGAGCCCTGATCACGGTGATTATGCTGACCTTCAGCACGCCGATTTTCGGCCTGTTCATCCGTGAGGCGGACGTGCTTCCCTACGGAGCCGATTATCTGAGAATCATGGGTGTCGGCCAGATTTTCATGTGCGTGGAGCTGATGACAGTGGGGGCGCTGGCAGGCATGGGAAAAACGCTCTACAGCTCCATTATCAGTATTCTTCTCACGTCCGCCAGAATCCCGCTGGCCATGGCGCTGGGATCCACAGCTCTGGGGCTGGACGGAATCTGGTGGGCTCTGACCATCTCCAGCATTTTAAAGGGTATCACGTTCTTTCTTGTCTGCTGCATGGTGTTCAGAAAAATTACGCCTTTTTTGCGGCCTTCTGATTGACTAATTGGCTTATCCATGCGATAATACGATTAGTACGGTGTGATAAAATTAACAATGTACTAAAACACTTGTTTGAAAGGAGTCATACAATGATTTATTCACATGAAGTAGAAAAGATGTGTACAGTTGCACAGGATGTCTGTCATGGCGCAGCTCCGATTCCGGAGGAGGCAAAGTGGGTTCAGGCTAAGGAGATTAAGGATATTTCTGGTTTAACACATGGCGTGGGCTGGTGCGCTCCTCAGCAGGGAGCCTGCAAGCTGACTCTGAACGTAAAGGACGGCGTAATCCAGGAGGCTCTGGTGGAGACACTTGGCTGCTCCGGTATGACGCACTCCGCAGCTATGGCAGCAGAGGTTCTTCCAGGAAGAACGATCCTCGAGGCACTGAACACAGACCTTGTATGTGATGCAATCAATACAGCCATGAGAGAACTGTTCTTACAGATCGTTTACGGAAGAACACAGAGCGCATTCTCTGAGGACGGACTTCCGATTGGAGCAGGACTTGAGGATCTGGGAAAGGGACTCCGCTCTCAGGTTGGAACCATGTACGGTACATTAAAGAAGGGACCCCGCTATCTTGAGATGGCAGAGGGATATGTAACAGGAATCGCTCTGGACACAGAGGATCAGATCATCGGATACCAGTACGTAAACCTTGGCAAGATGACTGACTTCATTAAGAAAGGCGACGATCCGACAACTGCTTACGAGAAGGCTAAGGGACAGTACGGCCGCGTGGCAGACGCTGTAAAGATCATCGATCCAAGAGAAGAGTAATTGGTTCGTTTCAGTTAGAACCGTGAAATTGCAGAGAGATTGTTAATTACATATCAAGGAGGAAAACCACTCATGGCATTATTTGAATCATATGAGAGAAGAATTGATAAAATCAATTCCGTATTAAACAGCTATGGAATTGCTTCTATCGAAGAAGCTGAGAAAATCACGAAGGACGCCGGACTGGACGTTTACAATCAGGTAAAGGGAATTCAGCCTATCTGCTTCGAGAACGCATGCTGGGCATACATCACAGGCGCGGCTATCGCTATCAAGAAGGGCTGCCGCAAGGCGTCTGACGCAGCTGCAGCAATCGGAGAGGGCCTTCAGGCATTCTGTATTCCAGGATCTGTAGCTGACCAGAGAAAGGTAGGTTTAGGCCACGGAAATCTTGGAAAGATGCTTCTGGAAGAGGATACAGACTGCTTCTGCTTCTTGGCAGGACACGAGTCCTTCGCAGCTGCAGAGGGCGCGATCGGTATCGCTGAGAAGGCCAACAAGGTTCGTAAGAAACCGCTGCGCGTTATCTTAAACGGTTTAGGAAAGGACGCTGCCCAGATCATTGCCAGAATCAACGGCTTTACCTATGTTGAGACACAGTACGACTACTACACAGGCGAGTTAAAGGAAGTATTCAGAAAAGCATACTCCGACGGCCCCCGTGCAAAGGTAAACTGCTACGGCGCAAACGATGTCCGCGAGGGCGTTGCTATCATGTGGAAGGAGAACGTAGACGTTTCCATCACAGGAAACTCCACAAACCCGACACGTTTCCAGCACCCGGTAGCAGGTACTTACAAGAAGGAGCGCGTTGAGGCAGGCAAGAAGTACTTCTCCGTAGCATCCGGCGGCGGTACAGGACGTACCCTTCACCCGGACAACATGGCAGCAGGTCCTGCTTCCTATGGTATGACAGATACATTAGGACGTATGCACTCTGACGCACAGTTTGCTGGTTCCTCTTCCGTACCGGCTCACGTAGAGATGATGGGTCTCATCGGAGCAGGCAACAACCCAATGGTTGGTATGACTGTTGCAGTTGCAGTTGCCATCGAGGAAGCTGCTAAGGAAGGAAAGTTCTAAGTCCTTAGTTCTTATTAAAACACACTAAAAGTAAAAACACAGGGGAGCTTGTGAGCAGGCTGAGAGGAAGTAATCAAACTTCGACCCTTTAACCTGATGCGGATAATGCCGCCGTAGGAAGTCAAGAGGGATGAACTTTTTTCGGAGACGCCGTTTTCAGGCGTCTCCGTTTTTTCGTTATAAGGAAAGGAAACTATCTTATGAATCAAAATCATGCGGTAAAAACAGGAATCAGGGCAGGAAACAGGACAATCAAACTGGTGATGACGGGAATGCTTGCCTGCCTGGCCTTTGTGCTGAATACATTTGTCTATTTTCCCTCCATGGCCCCGTTTCAGCATTTCGTGGACGTGCTGGCGGCAGTTTTTCTGGGACCGTGGTACGGCTGCGCCAGCGCCCTTCTGTGCGGCGTAATGCGGATGATGTCCGGCAGGACCATTCAGGCGGTGACAGGGGCGGTGTTCGGCCCTGTGCTGGGAGGACTGTTATACAGGAAAACAAAAAATCTTTACCTGGTCTGCGCGGGAGAGGTGATTGGCACAGGGCTTCTGGGAGCGATGGCGTCCTACCCGCTGATGAAATGGTTTTATGGCCTGGACGCTCAGTCGCCTTTTTATTATATCCCCTTTTATACGCCCTCGGCGGTGACAGGAGCCGCCATGGGACTGGCGGTTCTCCTGATGCTTAAAAAGGGAAAAATTCTGGAACGGATGGAGAGAGAACTGGAGTAAAGGAAAGCAGAATGGGAGTAGAGAGAAGCGGAACGAGAGTAAAGAAAAGCGGGACGGAAGAAAAAAGCGGAATTGGAGTATGGAGGAAAGAGGGAAGGAGCTGTTATGGAGGATTTGACGAAGCGGGCATGGGAGATCTTTAGGCAGGTGCAGGAGAAACGCCCCTTAGTGCAGTGCATTACTAATTTTGTCACAGTCAACGACTGCGCCAATATGATTCTGGCGGCCGGAGGCTCTCCCTCCATGGCCCACGATATCAGGGAGGCTGCGGAGGCGGCAGCTGCAGCCTCCGCGCTGGTCTGCAATCTGGGGGCTATAGGAGATACGGACGCTATGGAAGCTGCGGGAAAGGCGGCGAACCTTCTGGGGATTCCAGTGGTATTCGACCCGGTGGCGGCCGGAGGAACCAGCCTGCGCCGGGCAGAGTCGGCAAGGCTTATGAGAGCCGTCCATTTTTCTGTGATCCGGGGAAATGCGTCGGAGATCCGTTTTCTGGCAGGAGAACAGTCATCTGGAAGCGGCGTGGACGCAGGAATGTTCGATGAGATTACGGAGGAGAATTTGTCCGCCGCTATCGGGATAGTAAAGGGGCTGGCAGAGAAAACAGGCAGCGTGATTGCCGTTTCAGGAAGGCTTGATCTGATCTCTGACAGCAGGCGGACGGCAGTTTTGAGAAATGGAAGTCCCGTGATGGCGCGTATCACGGGAAGCGGTTGTATGCTGACCGCTCTTACGGGGGCTTTCTGCGGGGCGTGCCAGAAGGACTGCTTTACCGCAGCCTTTGCCGCCTCCGCCGTTATGGGAGTCTGCGGGGAACTGGCGGATGCGAAGAGACTGGAACGGGGAACAGGAAACGCGTCTTTTCGCAATGATTTGATCGACGCGGTCTTTACTTTGACGGAAAAACAGTTTAGGGAGGGAATCAATTATGAAATTTTCTAAGGAACAGATCAGGCAGGCCATGCTTCTTTATGGGATCACGGACCGCTCCTGGCTGAAGCCAGGGGAGAAGCTCTCAGACGTATGCCGGGAAATTTTAGAACATGGAGTGACCTTTCTCCAGCTTCGGGAAAAGGAGCTGGATCAGGAGGCGTTTCTGAAGGAAGCGGAGGAGTTAAAGGAGCTGTGCGCCCGGTTTGGCGTTCCGTTTGTGGTAAACGACAGCGTGGAGACAGCTGTTCAGGCCGGGGCCGACGGCGTCCATGTGGGACAGTCAGATATTAAGGGGCGGAATATCAGGGCCATGATAGGGCCGGATCGGATTCTGGGCATTTCCGCCGGAACTGTGGAGGAGGCCAGAGCAGCAGAAAAAGCAGGGGCCGACTATATCGGGGTGGGAGCTGTGTTTGGGACCTCCACGAAAAAAGACGCCAGAAACCTTTCGGTTGAGAAGCTGCGGGAAATTTCTGCTTCTGTATCGATCCCGGTAGTTGCCATTGGAGGAATTAACCGCTCCAACGTGGGGGAGCTTTCAGGCAGTGATGTAGACGGAATCGCTGTCATATCGGCTCTTTTTGGAGCGGAGCGTCCAGGAGAAGCGGCTGCAGAATTGGCAGAGCTGGCAAAGGAGATCAGAGACAGTGAATAAAAAGTATGCGATTTTCGATTTAGACGGCACTCTGATCGATTCCATGAGATGGTGGAAGGGATTGGCGGAAGAATTTTTGCGAAGCAGAGGAGTGACAGAAATTCCAGACGGTCTGACAGATCAGATTCAGACGATGACGGTCCTGGAATCCTCCAGACTGTTTATCCGCACGTTTGGAATTTCAGGGACAGCGGAATCGGTGGCTGGGGAAATGAACGCCCTGATGGATCGCCATTACAGAGAAGATATTTCTCTGAAACTGGGAGTAAAAGCCTGCCTGGATACGCTGAAAAAGAAAGGCGTCAGGATGTGCGTGGCTTCCGCCGCATCGGCAAAGCTGGCAGAGGACTGTCTGAAGCGTCTGGGAGCTGCAGATTATTTTGAGGAATTTCTTTCCTGCGAGGACGTGGGCGCAGGCAAGACGCGCCCTGACATTTATCTGAGGGCGGCAGCGGGAATGGGGGCGGCCCCGGAGGACACGGCTGTCTATGAGGACGCCCTGTATGCGGCTGAAACTGCAAAGAAAGCAGGCTTTTATGTGATAGGGGTATATGACGAAGGCAGCTGCAGAACAAAGGAGGAACGGAAACGCCTGGGAGATTTGGCGGACGAGATGATAGAATGCTGGGAAGAGGAGGAAAAGCTATGAGCGCAAGTATTGGAATTCAGGTGCTTCCGCAGGTGGGAAGCGACGAGGAGGTATGCAGAATCGTAGACGAAGTGATTGCCTGTATTAAGAGCACAGGCCTTCGCTATGAGGTAGGGCCCCTGGAGACGGTGATAGAGGGGGAGAGCTTTGACCAGCTGATGGAGCTGGCGGCAGAATGCCAGAAAACGGCAGTCCGGGCCGGAGCGCCGAAAGTGATTTCCTATATTAAGGTTATTTATAAGCCGGAGGGGGAAATTTTGACGATTGATCAGAAAATCGGAAAATACAGAGAGGAGGGGAATCAGTGAAAACGGTATTGACGATTGCGGGAAGCGACTCCAGCGGAGGAGCTGGAATCCAGGCAGACTTAAAAACCATGATTATGAACGGCGTATTCGGAATGAGCGCCGTCACGGCCCTGACAGCTCAAAACACGATAGGGGTATCTGGTATCCTGGCAGTGGACGGAGACTTTCTGAGACGGCAGATTGACGCGGTGTTTGAGGACATCCGCCCGGACGCAGTCAAGATTGGAATGGCCGTTTCCAAAGAGCTGATCCAGGTGGCTGCAGAGCGCCTTCTGTTTTACAGAGCGGATCATGTGGTAGTGGACCCGGTTATGATTTCCACCAGTGGATCCAGGCTGCTTCAGCCGGACGCCGTAGAAGAGCTTACGCGCAGGCTGTTTCCCCTGGCCCAGCTGGTTACTCCCAATATTCCTGAGGCGGAGCTTCTGTCGGGGAGAACCATTGCAGACAGAAACGACATGGAGCTGGCGGCGGAGCATATCGGCAAAGCGTACGGCTGCGCGGTGCTGTTAAAGGGAGGACACAGCGTCCAGGATGCCGACGATCTTCTGTATGCAGACGGAAGGACAGAGTGGTTTGCTGGAAAGCGGATCGACACATCCAATACCCACGGAACGGGCTGCACCCTGTCAAGCGCCATCGCTTCCAACCTGGCCAAGGGCTTTTCCCTCAGGGAATCGGTGAAAAGATCCAAGGAATATCTGTCCGGCGCCCTTTCTGCCCGGATGAATCTGGGAGCGGGAAGCGGCCCTGTAGATCACGGCTTCTGCCTGAACGGATATTTTTCGGAAAGCGCAGTTCTTCCCGTGTGAGGCGTACCGCGCCCTGTTTTTTATCTGCCTCTTGACTAATACCCTGATGGGGTATATAATAGCATCAGGAAAAGGAGGTAAATAGATGAAACAGTACGTTGTGACCGGTATGAGCTGCGCGGCCTGCAGCGCCCGGGTAGAGAAGGCTGTGTCAAAGGTGGAGGGAGTTACCTCCTGCTCTGTCAGCCTTCTGACTAATTCCATGGGCGTGGAGGGCACGGCTCAGCCTGAAGATATTATCGCGGCAGTGGAAGCGGCGGGATACGGCGCTTCTGTCAAAGATGGATCCGGGCAGAAGAAGGACAGCGCGGCGGGAAGCGCTGAGGAAGATATGCTGGCAGATCGGGAAACGCCCGTTCTGAAAAGACGCCTGACAGCCTCCCTGGCTTTTTTGATTGTGCTTATGTACGTTTCCATGGGCCATATGATGTGGGGCTGGCCTCTTCCGGAGGTTCTCGCTGAAAATCATGTGGCTGTAGGGCTTGTGCAGCTGCTTCTCACAGGCATTGTCATGGTGATTAACCAGAAATTTTTTATCAATGGCTTTAAGAGTCTGTGGAATAAAGCACCCAATATGGACACTCTGGTGGCTCTGGGCTCCGGCGCGTCCTTCCTCTACAGTGTGTACGCCTTGTTTGCCATGACGGACGCCCAGATGCGGGGCGATATGGCTGGGGTCATGGAATACATGCATGAGTTTTACTTTGAGTCGGCAGCCATGATCCTGACGCTGATTACCGTCGGAAAAATGTTAGAGGCCCGCTCTAAGGGAAAGACTACGGACGCCCTGAAAAATCTGATGAAAATGACGCCGAAGACGGCTGTCGTGTGGCGAAACGGCGAGGAGACAGAGATTTCCATTGACCAGGTGGCAGAGGGAGACATTTTTCTGGTCCGCCCAGGCGGAAACATTCCGGTGGACGGAGTGATCCTGGAGGGAACCAGCGCGGTGGACGAGTCGGCGCTGACGGGAGAGAGCATTCCTGTGGATAAAGCGGCAGGGGACAAGGTGTTCGCGGCCACTCTGAACCAGTCCGGCTTCATCCGCTGCCAGGCGTCCAGAGTGGGGGAGGATACCACCTTTTCCCAGATTATCCAGATGGTCAGCGACGCGGCTGCCACGAAGGCCCCTATCGCCAAGGCGGCGGACCGGGTGTCAGGCATTTTCGTGCCGGCGGTTATTGGAATTTCCCTTGTGACGGCTGTGGGATGGATGATAGCAGGACAGAGCTTTGGCTTTGCACTGGCCCGTGGAATTTCCGTCCTTGTTATCAGCTGCCCCTGCGCGTTAGGACTTGCCACGCCGGTAGCCATTATGGTGGGTAACGGCGTGGGAGCGAAAAACGGGATTCTGTTTAAGACGGCCGCCGCTCTGGAGGAGGCTGGAAGGACAGAGATTATCGCTCTCGATAAGACGGGAACCATCACTATGGGAGAGCCCCGTGTGACCGATCTGCTGCCTGCTCCCGGAGTGACAGAGGATCAGCTGTTAAGTCTGGCGGCTGCCCTTGAAAAGAAAAGCGAGCACCCTTTGGCCAGGTCTGTGATGCGGAAAGCGGAGGAACTGGGACTGGAACCGGAGGAGGCAGAGGAGTTTGAGGCCCTGGTGGGAAGCGGCGTGTCCGCCTCATTAAAGGGCAGAAAGCTTCTGGGAGGAAGTCTTTCGTTTATGAGCGGCCGGATTGAGGTCCCGGAAACAGCGAGAAAGCAGGCAGAGTCTTTTGCGGAGCAGGGCAAAACGCCGCTTTTATTTGCGGAGGATGAGACGTTTGCAGGCGTGATTGCGGTGGCAGACGTGATCAAGGAGGACAGCCCTCAGGCTGTGAGGGAACTCCAACGTATGGGTATCTGCGTGGTTATGCTGACCGGGGACAATGAAAAGACGGCTCAGGCCATTGGAAGGCAGGCAGGCGTGGACGAGGTGATTGCAGGAGTGCTTCCGGACGGAAAGGAGGCTGTAATCCGCGCCCTGAAGGAAAAGGGAAAAACGGCTATGGTGGGAGACGGCATTAACGATGCGCCGGCTCTGACGAGAGCGGATCTGGGAATTGCCATCGGAGCGGGGACAGACGTGGCTATCGACGCGGCGGACGTAGTTCTGATGAAAAGCCGGTTGAGCGACGTGCCGGCGGCCATCCGTCTCAGCCGGGGAACTTTGAGGAATATCCACGAAAACCTGTTCTGGGCATTTTTCTACAATGCAGTGGGAATTCCACTGGCAGCAGGGCTTTTCATTCCTCTGCTGGGATGGAAATTAAATCCCATGTTTGGAGCCGCCGCTATGAGCCTTTCCAGCTTCTGCGTGGTATCCAATGCGCTTCGTTTAAACTTCCTTTCCATCAGAGATGGATCGAGGGATAAAAAAATAAAAACAAAACATCATGAATTAGAAAAGGAGAGTCAAAAGATGGAAAAGACAATGAACATCGAGGGAATGATGTGCGGACACTGCGAGGCCAGAGTTAAGAAGATTCTGGAGGCTATTCCGGGAGTGGAGGCAGCGGAGGTCAGCCATGAGAAAGGGACTGCCGTAGTGAAGATGGCATCAGAGGTAGCGGATGAGGTGCTGAAGAAGGCCGTGGAAGATCAGGATTACCAGGTGACTGAAATTCAGTAGAGAGAGGAGAGGGGGGAGCGTTCTCCCCTCTTTGCCCGTTTATGGGACAGGAGGATACGCGGCCAGCTCCGCTGTGTGAAATGAAACAAGCAGAAATGAAAAAGAAATCAAAAAGTTGAAAAAATTTAAAAAAATTAAAAAAAGTGCTTGCATTTTTCCGGAAGTATGATATACTATCTAAGTCGACAGCGAGCGACAGAAAAACAAAATAGAAGGCCTGTTGGTCAAGCGGTCAAGACGACGCCCTCTCACGGCGTAAACCCGGGTTCGATTCCCGGACAGGTCACTTAGAAGAAAGAGAACCAGAGATAAAAGATCTGGTTCTTTTTGCTATATACAAACAGCGTCAGTGGGCAGGAGAACATTTTCCTGCTCATCAGCGCAGGGAAACGAGGAGGAATGGATATGGATTTACTGGAAATGCTGAAACACAGAAGAAGCGTCAGGGATTATACCGGAGAGGCGATTCCGAAGGAGCAGCTGGATCAGATTCTGGCGGCAGGCCTTTTATCTCCGTCCGGGCGCAGCAGAAAGCCGTGGGAGCTTGTTGTGATCCAGGACAGAGATACGCTGAAAGAACTGGTCAAATGCCGGGAGGGGGCAGCGAATATGCTGGAAAAGGCTGGATGCGCCATTCTGGTCTTTGCAGATCCTGAGAAAACAGACGTATGGACAGAGGACTGCTCCATTGTGATGAGCAATATGCATCTGATGGCGGACAGCTTGGGGCTGGGCAGCTGCTGGATCCAGGGCAGACTCCGGACGGCCCAGGACAAAACGACAACAGAAGAGTTCTGCAGAAAGCTTCTCCATGTTCCGGAGAGGTACTGTCTGGAAGCGATTCTGTCTGTAGGAATAGCACAAAAACGTCCGGCACCCCACGGCCTGCAGGAAATAGAGACTGAAAAAGTACATAGCGAAGCGTGGGAGAGCAGAGAGTAAAGAAAAAAGCCACTGAAATCCAGTGGCTTTAAAATATGACCTGTCCGGGAATCGAACCCGGGTTTACGCCGTGAGAGGGCGTCGTCTTGACCGCTTGACCAACAGGCCTTCTATTTTGTTTTTCTGTCGCTCGCTGTCGACTTAGACAGTATATCACACTTCCGAAAAAATGCAAGCACTTTTTTTGATTTTTTTAAATTTTAAAAATTTTATTTTTTTCCTAATTTTTTAAAAGGTGTAAAAAGCGTGGATACAGATTTCAATTTTTCCCCGGAAATGGTATAATTAGTTTCAAACGCAGCTAAAATATTTGGCCTCTGCCATATCATCCAATGGGATGCCGCGCCAGATCGGGCAATATGCTGTTAAGTGACTGGGGAAGGGAGGAGATAGCATGAAACGATACAGGGCGGTGAGAGGAAAGGAAGCCCCCTGGCAGACAAAGGCGGTAAAATCGGCGGTTCATCTGTTCCGGGGAACGTTTGATATAGAAGCTTCAGAAACGGAGTCTTCAGAAACAGAATATGCAGAGATAGAAAATTCGGAAGAAGAGGCGCAGGCGGAAGAAAAGGGACAGCCGGAGGATACCGCCAGGATCTGCCTTCCGGGATTTGGACTTCCGGTGAAAAATCCTGCCATAAGGGAGAAAACCCTTCTGTGGAAAAATCTGAAACGAGTTCAGCGGGAGAATGGAATTACTGAGAGCAGACCGATTAGGGAGGACAGACTGGACTTCTGCATGGAGATGCCGGAGGGAGAAGGACGCAGCTTTGTGCTTTTCCGGACGATTTTAGAGCTGAACCAGGCTTATGGTCTTCTGAAATTTATTGTAGCGGTTCCCTCTGTGGCGGAGAGGCTTAAACTGGCGGAAGCAGCGAGAAAATTTTCCGGATGCTTTTTGAAGCTGGGGTATCCCGGCCTTTCCGACTGCTGTTTTTCCTGCCGGGGAGAGAATCTCAGGGAAGTCAGCACGCGGTTAGTAGAGTCGGAGAGGCTTTCCATCTGCATTATGAATATTCAGACCTTTAACAGGGGGACGAACCGGCTGAGAGCGGCCGACGAGTACGGACAGGTGCTGTGGGAAGATATAAGAGCGGTAAGGCCTGTGGTGATTCTGGACGAACCGGGAGCGGACAGTGGATGTTCGGATCTGCAGGAAAACTCCGGGGCATTCCAGGCCTTGGAAGGATTAAATCCCCTGTTTACCCTGCGCTTTCAGTCAAAGGCGGGATCTGCGGAAAACAGGATTTTCAGTCTGACAAGGGAAGCTGCGCTGCGGCAGGGAGCGGTGAAGACATGCTTTTTAAAGAACCCTAAATCTCAGGAGGGGGAGGAGGGACTGGCTGAAGAGAAGATCCGCCTGGCCGTAAGGCTTCATATTGAAAAGCAGCTGGAGCTTTTAAGAGCAGGGCGGCGCGTAAAATGCCTGACTTTATTTTTTACAGCGGCTTCCAGCCATGAGAGAGAGCGGCTGCTGACGCTTTTTGAACAGGCTTATCAGGAGATTCTGGGAGAGTACGACGGCCAGATCCGCCAGCTGGGTGAAGAGGCGCTTTCTGTATTCTGCCGGGAGCCGGAAAAGGCGAGGAAGGTATTTCTGGGGATAGATAAGAGCGGACGTGAGCGCGAGCTGGACGGCTGGGAGAAAAAGGACGCCGGAAGCTTTCGAAAACGCCTGCTGGAGGACGTGAACCGCGGAATCGGAGAAATTCTGAGAGAAAGCGAAACGCTCTCTTCTTTTGAACGCCAGGAAGCGTTTCTCTTCGCCCATCCGGCGCTGCGAAGAGGCTGCGGCAGCAGAAACCTGTTTGTGATTTGCTGTCTGGATTCCGGGGTGCCGGAGGCGTCCCTGAGAAAAAAGGCAGCCTGCGGACAGTGGCTGTCAGAGGATCAGGAGGGGAATCAGCTTTCCGGTGATGAGACAGAGAGTCTCTGGGTGATTGGAGAGGGAATTCCGGAGGATCCTTACTGGAGCTGCGGGAAGGAGACTGCATGTTCAGAGCCGTTTCAGAAGGCCCTTGAATCGTTAGAGAGGATAAAGAAGGAGCCGGCTTTCGCAGCGCCTTCAGGACTTTCGCGGCTTACAGAGGAAGAGAGAAACGAGCTGTTGTCCTGTATGGACAGAGCGGAGGAGCTTCTGAAAAAGGCTGCAATCCTCTAGAAAAACGTGAAAGAGCAGAGAAAATCCGGGAAAGAATGAACATGCAGGCAGAAATGCATTGCCAAACACAAGTGTTTTCATATACAATAGGAAAATCGAAAGGAGAAGCGTATGCAGAATTATTCAGGTGAAGTGGGTTTAATGTATCATTTACAGATCAGAAAAGGCGACGTGGGCCGGTATGTGATCCTGCCGGGAGATCCGAAACGGTGCCAGAAGATCGCCCAGTTTTTTGACGATCCGGTGCTGGTGGCTGACAGCAGGGAGTATGTGACCTATACTGGAACGCTGGACGGGGAGAAGGTAAGCGTGACTTCCACGGGAATCGGCGGCCCTTCCGCCTCCATTGCCATGGAAGAGCTGGTTCAGTGCGGAGCCGACACCTTTGTCCGGGTAGGAACTTGCGGAGGAATCGATCTGAATGTAAAGGGAGGCGATATTGTTATCGCTACAGGCGCGGTTCGCATGGAGGGAACCAGCAAGGAGTACGCGCCTATCGAATTTCCGGCAGTGGCGGATCTGGAGGTGGCCAACGCTCTGGCAGCAGCGGCAAAGAAATTGAATATGCCTTATCACACAGGCGTAGTGCAGTGTAAGGACGCCTTTTACGGACAGCACGATCCGGAGCGGATGCCAGTCAGCTACGAACTGTTAAATAAGTGGGAAGCCTGGAAGCGCCTGGGCTGCAAAGCTTCTGAGATGGAGTCGGCCGCCCTCTTTATTGTAGCCGCTCATCTGGGCGTGCGCTGCGGTTCTGATTTCCTGGTGGTGGGAAATCAGGAGAGGGAGAAGCTGGGGATGGAAAATCAGATCTGCCACGATACGGAGGCGCCTATCCGCGTGGCGGTGGAGGCGATCCGCAGCCTGATTAAGGCCGACAGGGAGAAATAGCAGAAAAAGGCAGATCAGCCGTTCAGAGTATGAAAAAGCCGGAAAAGACAGAAAAAAGAGACAGAAGGAGGCAGAAATTAAAATGGGACAGTATAAGAAATACAAGCGTGTTTTTACAATCGTATTAGATTCCCTGGGAGTAGGAGCCATGGAGGATTCCGCCCAGTATGGAGACGTGGGGGTGGATACCCTGGGACATATTGCGGAGTATGCAGAGAGCCTTGAGATCCCCAATCTCAGGAAGCTGGGCATGGCAAATCTCCATCCGATGAAGCAGAACGCGCCGGTGGATCGCCCTATGGGAAAATACATGAAAATGAGGGAGAAAAGCTGCGGGAAGGACACGATGACCGGCCACTGGGAGATGATGGGACTTCACATTACCAAGCCGTTTCAGACCTTCACAGACACAGGATTCCCCAAAGAGCTGATCGACGAGCTGGAGAAGCGGACCGGCAGGACAATTATCGGAAATAAGAGCGCCAGCGGAACAGAGATCTTAGACGAGCTGGCGGAGGAGGAGATTGCCACAGGCCATCTGATCGTCTATACATCGGCAGACTCGGTGCTTCAGATCTGCGGAAATGAGGAGACTATGGGACTAGAGACCCTGTACCGCTACTGCGAGATTGCCAGAGAACTGACCATGCGGGACGAGTGGAAGGTGGGACGCGTCATTGCAAGGCCTTATGTGGGCAGGAAAAAGGGCGAGTTCAAGCGCACGGCCAACCGCCATGACTATGCTTTAAAGCCTTATGGCCAGACGGCGTTAAACGCCATGAAGGACGCTGGATACGATGTGATTTCAGTGGGAAAAATTTTCGATATTTTTGACGGAGAGGGACTGACGGAATCCAACAAGTCCAAGAGCTCTGTCCACGGCATGGAGCAGACCATTGAGATTGCAGAGAGAGATTTTACAGGCCTCTGCTTCGTAAACCTGGTGGATTTCGACGCTCTGTGGGGCCACAGAAGAGACGTGAAGGGCTACGCAGAGGAGCTTGAGAAGTTCGACGAGAAGCTGGGAGAGCTGCTTCCTCTTCTGAAGGATGACGATCTGCTGATTCTGACGGCAGATCACGGCAATGATCCGACTTACACAGGAACGGATCACACCAGAGAAAAGGTTCCCTTTATCGCCTGGTCTCCGTCCATGGCCTGCGGCGGCGAGATGGAGGAGAACGATACCTTTGCAGTGATTGGAGCTACCATTGCGGACAACTTCGGCGTGGCCATGCCGGAGGGAACGATCGGATCCTCCAGACTGGAAGAAATTGAGAAATAACAGGAGAATAATCAGGAGAAAAATATGGAAAAACAGGAAATTTTAAAGCGTCTTGATCACACTCTGCTTCAGCAGACAGCTGTCTGGGAGCAGATTAAGGTTCTCTGCGACGAGGGCATGGAATATGGAACAGCGTCTGTGTGCATTCCGCCCAGCTTCGTAAAAAGAGCGAAAGAGTATGTGGGAGACAGACTGGCTGTCTGCACGGTTATCGGCTTTCCAAACGGCTATATGACTACGGCTGCAAAGGTTTTTGAGACAGAGGACGCAGTGAAAAACGGAGCCGATGAAATTGATATGGTTATCAATATTGGCATGGTAAAGGAAAAAGATTATGACGGCGTCCTGGCTGAGATCCGGGGGATCAAGGAAGCCTGCCGCGGAAAGCTTTTAAAGGTTATTATCGAGACCTGCCTGCTGACTGAGGAGGAGAAGGTGGAACTGTGCCGTGTGGTTACAGAATCAGGAGCTGAGTACATTAAAACCTCCACAGGATTCTCCACAGGCGGAGCTACGTTTGAGGATGTGGCCCTTATGAGAAAGCATGTGGGAAGCGGAGTGAAGGTAAAGGCGGCAGGCGGAATCGCCAGCGTTTCAGACGCAGAGAAGTTTATTGAGCTGGGCGCAGACCGTCTGGGAACCAGCCGTCTGATCAAGCTGCTGGAGGCAGAATAACAGAAAAAAGGGACTGACGGGAAAGGGAGGAATACTCCCTTTCCACGTTTTTTCATAATCCGGTTGACAGCCGGATTATTTTGTTGTATAACTGTATTAAGTAATTAATACAACAATACAATGATACAGATGGCCGGATACAGCAGACGGAGACGGACTGCTTTCAGGAAGAAAATGAGGTGAAAAAATGGAATGGAAAATTACAGACGACAGGCCTATCTGGATGCAGCTTTCAGAACAGCTTTCTGCCCAGATAGCGGCGGGGACTTACGGGCCGGGAGAACGGCTCCCTTCAGTCCGGGAATTTGCAGCCCAGGCAGGGGTGAATCCTAACACCATGCAGAGAGCGATGGCTGATTTGGAAAGCCAGGGGCTGATTACTACAAACAGAACAGCAGGAAGGTGTGTGACGCAGGATATGGAAAGGATTAAACAGGTCAGAAACAGCCAGGCCAGGGAGCAGGCCATCCGTTTTTTAGAGCAGATGGGAAGTCTGGGATACACGAGAGAAGAGATTAAACATGTACTGGAAGAATTGTTTGACACGATGAAGGAGGAGGGGACAGTATGAGCAGGGAAATTTTAGTTTGCAAAGGCTTGGGGAAAAAATTTGGAACCAGATACGCTTTGAAGGATGTGGATCTTACCATAGAAAGCGGAAAAATTATCGGACTTTTAGGGCCCAACGGTTCGGGAAAGACGACTCTTATGAAGCTGGCCAACGGCCTTTTAAAGCCGGAGGAGGGATGGCTGTCCATTGACGGAAATGAACCTGGTGTTGAGACCAAGGCGGTGGTTTCTTACCTGCCGGATCAGACCTACTTTGCCGACTGGATGCGGGTATCGGATCTTTTGAATATGTTTTCTGATTTTTACAAAGATTTCGACAGACAGAGGGCGGCCGCCATGCTGAAGGATCTGGATATTTCCGAGAAGGCCAGGATGAAGTCCCTCTCCAAGGGAAACAAGGAGAAGGTTCAGCTGATTTTGGTGATGAGCCGGAATGCCAGGCTGTATCTTTTAGACGAGCCTATAGGAGGCGTAGATCCGGCGGCCAGAGAGTACATTCTGCAGACGATTCTCACCAATTATTCAGAAGACGCGTCGGTCATTATTTCCACTCACCTGATTGCGGACGTGGAAAAGGTGTTGGATGAGGCTGTTTTTCTGAAGGAGGGCCGCCTGGTCCGTCACAGCAGCGTAGACGAGATAAGAGAAACGGAAGGAAAATCAGTTGATCACCTGTTCAGAGAGATTTTCGCCGTACACGGAAGCGGCTCTGGCGATGGGGACAGATAGAAAGGAAGGCAGTATATGTTTGGAAAGCTTTTAAAATATGAATGGAAGGCCATGATGAAAACCATGCTCCCCATTTACGGGGCTACTATGGTTCTGGCGGCGGTGAACGGATTCCTGTTTCAGAGTATTCTGGGAGGATGGATGGACCGTTCGGCTCTGTTTTCTACTATGCAGACGACGGCGATTACGCTTTATATGCTGATTTTGATGATCATGGGAGTGTTTACGGCAGTTATGATTGTCCAGCGTTTTTATAAGGGGCTGCTGAGACAGGAGGGGTATCTCATGTTTACGCTTCCGGTAAAGACGTGGAAACTGATCTTCTCCAAGGCCTGCGTCTCCTTTGCCGTTTCTGTCTTGTCTCTGGTAGTGGGAATCCTGTCCATGGGACTGTTTGGAGGTCTTGATTTCTTCCGGGCTCTTTACGAGCTTCCTATCCTGATGTGGGCTTTTATGCAGGAAGGGTATGAAGCGAATCCGGAGGCTTTTGCATACATGGTATTGTTTGCGCTGGAGGTATTGGCTGGACTTGCCGTGGCGGCGTTTGCTTCCATCTACGAGCTGTATTTTTCCATGGCTCTGGGACAGCTGTCCAAGAATCACAAGGTAATCTGGTCAGTGTTCTGGTTTATGGCAGTGAGCACAGCGATGAATTTTGCGGCAATGCTTCTCGTGGGAAACGGGATGGCTCTGATGGATTTTGCAGAGACGGCAGAGGATATGACTATGAGACTTCACATGGCGGGGCTTGGAATGCTGGCCGTTCAGGCTGTCAGCCTGGTGCTTCTGATGTTTGGAACAGGGTATGTGCTGGACCGAAAACTGAATCTGGAATAGATAGAAGGGCAGCCAGGCTTTTGACGGCGGGGAAGGAAGAGACTTCCCTGCCGATTTTTATATAATTAAAAAGCATGGTTTATAGAACAGGTTCCGCCGCAGATGCGGCAAACTGGTAGCCGTTTCTCCGGGTTCTCTTTACCTCGTACAGAGCCTTGTCTGCCGCCTCATAGAGCTGGGCAAAGGATTCTCCGCCCTGGACAGGGACGATTCCGATGGAAGCGCTGACGGTTACAGAGTATTCCGTGCTGGAAAAAGTACGGTTCAGGGCTGAAACCAGCTTCTCTGCACAGCGTTCCAGGCCACGGCGATCCGCCGCGTTCTGGATAAACAGTACAAATTCATCCCCGCCCAGACGGCCCGACAGATCGGTGCTTCGAACGACAGATTTCAGGATCAATCCAGTTTCCTGCAGAACCTGATCTCCCGCCATATGTCCCAGCTGGTCGTTCACTTCTTTAAAATGGTCCAGATCCAGAAGAAACAGAGCGCTGACTCCCGGGCTGTTGCTGTCAGGCAAGCGCAGAATTTCCTCTGTCTTCTGGATAAAGGTTTCTCTGTTGTAAAGGCCTGTCAGCGGATCGATCTGATTTTTCAGATTAATCGCTTCAATCGTCCGCTCGCTCTTCATCTGTTCGTTGTAATCCTCCAGAAATCCGATGACGTGCTCTCTGTCAACTGTAAGAGCGTGGATCTTATTGCAGTCCCATTTGTGATTCAGCCAGATGTCCAGCACAATCGGTTCCGCCGTTCCGCCGCTCATAACTGTCTCGTAAAAGGTCTTGTAGGAATCATAGCCCTCTTCTCGTATGAGGCCTGCTTTCAGGAGATAATCCGGGGTAAAATCAGAGATTACCTGGTAATCCAGTCCCGATTCATTGGGATGCTGGTGGTAGAGAAAAAGCAGGTTCTGCTCCAGGTTGATCTCAAAAGGAATGTCCTGGGTTTTCTTCAAAATAGTGGAGAGAAGGGAATTTTTCACCTGAATCTCCTGATTCTGTATCTGAATCGTTTTCATTACCCGGCGGATAAAATGGCCGATAATCAGAAAAACTGCTACGACGCAGACAGAAAGGCCTGCCAGAAGCCATACAAAAATATGCTCAATATTTTCTGCATAATCCTTCAGAAAGCTTTCCACTACCACAGAAAAAACGTACCAGTTGTTGATGCCGAGAGGCTCGTAAGTCACATATCTGCCCTGATTTTGAAAGGAAAAGTAAAAATATCCGGATTCGCCGTTGATAACGTCCTGGTGGATACTTTCTACCGTCACGCCGTCGGCAAAGGTATACCGCTTCATTTCCTCCCAGATGTTCATATCCTCGGCAAAGGCATAGACGTTTCCAGAGTGGCTGATGTAGTTTCCGTTATCGTCCACAATCTGGAAGTAGCGGTGCATTTCTTTGTCCATCTCGATACTTTCAGCAATCGAAGAGATGGACAGGTGGCCCCACAGAGCTCCCACGACCTGTCCGCCATGATGAAGGGGGACGGCGATTACCATATCGTCAGAGGCAGTCAGAACATTGGAAATATAGCTTTGATCGTTCAGAATACTCTCAAATAGCCGGGGATCCGCCAGCTTTCTGATAACTCCAGTATCATCTATGCTGGATCCGTCCAGACTGGCAACTCCTATTTTTTCGAAATGAAGCCCCTCCCGTATTTCCTGCAGGCTGCCTTGTACCCCCTTCTGCCCGGTTCCCTCGCTTGCGTGAAATATTTCTTCGCTGGCCTGCAGAATATCGACGCTGTGCTGAATTTCTGTATGGATCAGCTTCGTGACATAGTGGGAGGTCCACTCAATCTGTTCCATATCTTTTTCCAGAACAGAGCTGTAAACCTTATTAAAGTAAATGATAAACAGGCTGATCATAATAATGATGGAAAGAATAATGGCTGTTGTAATGACTATCAGCGGCTTGCTTCCAGAACGCATGCCTGATATGCGCGACTTTTCCATATAGCAAATTCTCCCTGTACAGTTTTACTGTGATTGTCAGAATAGGGTGACAAAATACCCATTAATTATAATTATACAATAAAGGGATTTATTTGAATAGTCTTAAGATAGGAAATTCTGATGACAGAGGGGAGAAATTCTGATATGATTAAAAAATACGTATTTTGCTGAAGACGGTTTTGACAGACGCAGGAGACGATTTGAAAGAACAGGATGTGAAATAAAATGAAACAGAGAGTATCAGCTGGCAGAAATATTGATCTGACAGAGGGACCGGTAGCGCGCTCCATGTGGACCTTCGCTCTGCCGCTCATTGCCGGAAATCTGCTCCAGCAGTTTTATAATGTGGCGGATACCCTGATTGTGGGCCGTTTTCTGGGGCCGGGCGCTCTGGCGGCGGTGGGATCCTCCTACACGGTGATGACATTTCTTACCTCTGTGATTCTGGGACTCTGCATGGGAAGCGGAGTGCTGTTTTCCATGCTCTGCGGGGCGGGAGATACAGAGCGGATGAAGAACAGCTTTGTCCAGTCGTTTCTTTTCATTGGTCTGGTAACGGCTCTGGTGGAGGCGCTTTCTCTGATATTTCTGGATCCCATGATGGGAATTCTTAAGATTCCGTCAGATATTTTAGAAGAGACGGGAGAATATCTGCAGGTTATTTTTATGGGCCTTATGTTTACCTTTGTGTACAATTATTTTGCCGCGCTTTTAAGGGCTCTGGGAAATTCTGTGGTTCCCCTTTTATTTCTGGCAGTTTCAGCTCTGGGAAACATTGTCCTGGATCTGGTATTTATTCTGAAATTTCATATGGGAACAGCCGGAGCGGCCTGGGCTACGATTCTGGCCCAGTTTCTGTCTGCTCTGGGAATTGGCCTCTATGTATGTGTAAAAATGCCTCATCTGCTGCCGGGAAGGCGTCACTTTTACAGGGACAGGAATATTTTAAAGACGATTTCCAGGTATTCGATTTTAACCTGCGCCCAGCAGTCGGTCATGAATTTTGGAATTCTCATGGTGCAGGGGCTTGTAAACAGCTACGGAGTCACGGTTATGGCGGCTTTTGCGGCAGCAGTGAAGATTGATTCCTTCGCCTATATGCCGGTGCAGGATTTTGGAAACGCATTTTCTACCTTCATTGCCCAGAATCAGGGAGCTGGAAAAACGGAGCGGATCCGCCTGGGACTTAGAGCGGCCGTGCTGAGCTCCGGCCTGTTCTGCCTCGTTATCTCGGCGGTGATTGTGTGTTTTGCAGGGCCGCTCATGACTATTTTTATCAGTCCTGAGGAGACAGAAATTATCAGAATTGGCGTCCAGTACCTTCACATAGAGGGGGCCTGCTATGTGGGAATCGGCTGCCTGTTTCTGCTCTACGGACTCTACCGCGGCCTGGGACGGGCAGGAGTGTCCGTGGTTCTCACAATTATTTCCCTGGGAACGAGAGTGGCTCTGGCCTATCTCTTGTCGCCTGTTCCGGCCATCGGGCTTCTGGGAATCTGGTGGGCTGTGCCTATCGGGTGGTTCCTGGCCGACGCCGCGGGATTCTGGTATTTCTGGAGAATGGGGAGGAGAAAAGGAGTTTAGAGGGGCGTCAGTGCGCAGGGGATGGAGTGTTTTGCAGCAGAAAAAAGTATTTATTGATTAAAAACGAAAGTTTTAAAAAATTAACAAAGTGTACTTAACGGTTGATTTTTTCCTCAAAATGAATATAATAGTAACTAACAGAACCCAACACGCCTCTCAACGATGCGGACCACGTTGGGTCTTTTAATTTAAGGAGAACGTTGGATGGGAGAGTTAAAACAACATCAGCCTCCTATGACAATTGATGAACAGATAGAGAATTTAAAAAATATTGGGTTGATTGTCGAAGATGAAGAGTATGCAAAAAGAATATTAAACGACATTTCATACTTTAGATTGATTAAAGCTTATAGTTTAAATCTTAAGACGAATGAAGGAAGATATAGAGAAAACATTACGTTTAAACAATTGGTAGACTTGTATCTTTTTAATACAAATTTTCGTCAAATTATATTCCCTGAAATCGAAAAAATAGAAATAAATGTGCGGTGTAGAATTTCGAATTATTTTGCTGAAAAATACGGTGTTTTAGGTTACTTAAAAGAAGACAATTTTGTAAATGCAAAATATCATCAAGAATTCATGAAGGATATTCAGGAAGAAATAAGAAGAAATTCTAAGGCTCCTTTTGTTAAAAATTTTCGAGTAAACTATGCAGGTGGCATGCTGCCAATATATGCACTGGTGGAAGTTTTTAGTTTTGGTACATTATCTAAGTTTTATAAAAGATTGAAAAGAGGGCATCGCTCAATCATCTAATTTGATGATTTTGCGGCGCCCTCTTTCTCTGCATTATTTATGAGTTTATGCTGTTTTGCCAGCAGCTGAAAGTTAACTGGATACCCATCTAACGCTGAGCCTTCTGTGGATGTTTATTCCACAAAGTCATCCTGAGTACAATCAGGACGGCAATCGACGCGCCGCAGAAGATGAGACCAGCGGCAAGAGGGCCGATGCTGTTAATAATATAGGGATAGGCGGTTGTCACAAGGCCGCCTCCGATAAAGGGACTCATCAGCGGGCAGCCCAGGGCGTAAATCGTTCCGGCATCTGTTTCCATTTTAGGATCTACAGTACGCAGAAGCATGTAGCCAACAGCAGCAACGCCAGCGAAGGCGCCATAGCGGATGATTCCCTGTTCAAACCAGCATTCCTGGAAAATATGCGGGCTGAGCCAAAACAGCCAGACCAACATAAACGCCATAATGACAATGCTTCCAATGAGAAGCGGCAGCCAGTAAGCTACGACTACTGGAACCTTGATGGAAGCCATCGCGCCTACAACCAGGATCTCCAGAGCCATTCCTTGAATTCTCTGGAAAATTCTCCGATCTAAGAGATGGCGAAGAGAGGTTTTCTGTATCATGCTGTTAAGTATCCAGCCTCCAATCATGGCGAAGGGAAACAGCGGAAGGCCTGTGTATGTAAACACTTTTCCGAATCCCCACACAATAAACTGTCCCATAAGAATAGCGATTCCAATAATTCCCAGGTGGAACGCAAACGGCTCTACTACATCCTGGCTGACAGTGAGGTAAGCGGCAGGTTCCCTTTCTTCTTTTACAAAAATTTCCTTTACCTGATCGGCGGCAGCAGGTTCCGTAATAATTTTTGTATATTTTTTTCGAACGCTGTAATTGATGATGATCATACCGCCGAAAATTCCACACAAAAGACCAATCGTAGCTGTTGTTAAACCAAGATCAGCGCCGTCCGGCCAGTTAAGAAGAGCAGGATCCTGAAAAACAGTGGCCATACCGCTGGCGGTTCCATGTCCTCCGGCAAATCCTATTTCAAATACAGAGCCAAACAGGGGGTTTACCCCTAATACTGGACAAAAGAAAAGAGCGCAAAGAAGGCATGCAACGCCGAACTGCATAAAACTGTTTGACCAAAGCCAGCCAAGACCGGCGGCAGCGTCGTGAAACATTGCTTTTCCAGATTCCTGTTTCTCTACACCCAGAAGCATACAGGCAAATACAACAGTAATCATAGGAGTAGGAAGAGCTCCGATAGACGACATCATATCAGCAGGAATAATTTTTAAAGCATACGGTCCCAGGATCAGTCCGATAATTCCGGCTAAAAGAGAGGCAGGAATAAAGGCTTTCCTCAAAAGCGGTACTTTCAGCCGAATAAATGATGCGACAACGAGAAGTAATCCTACAATCGATACATAAAGGACGATATTGCTGAGCGTACCGCCGGAAATTTTTTCGATGGGTATCATATGTATTCCCCCTTTGATAAAAATAAAAATATTTTTAAAAGAAAGAATTATAATATTATTATTTCTAAACTGATATTATCATAATATGAGTATTGAGTCAACAGAAAACTGCGCGAAAAACGATGGAAAATTCTGTCATTTTATGTAAAAAAATCTCCTGTCTCGAAAGACAAGAGATAAAAGCGTTTTGATGAAATGTATCTCGCAAGCCTGACACGGCCCGCTTTGGTATTCAGACAAAGAAAGTATTAAATTCTTCAAACAGATCCTCCAGCTTTTTCAGATATTCCTTTGTCTCCTCCATATGGGAGAGGGAAAGAGCGGTACAGACTGCATTGATAAGCGCCAGGCCGCCTACGTGGGAAGCTGCGTAGTAGTACGACTTCATCTCACAGGAGAAGGTCAGATCTACCTTGGGGTAAATGGGATTGGCAGGACTGTCCGTAATGAGCACGCAGGGAACGCTTTTTTTGGCGGCGATTTCCACTGCCTTTACAACTTCCTTAGAGTAGCGGGAAAAGTTTATGGCTACCAGCAGATCCGTTTGCTTGATCTTGCAGAGAGTGTCCGCATAGGCTCCAAGACCTGGGGTGACGGCGATGGCGTTAATATTCTGCTGGCTCAGGTAGAGGGCCGCATATTCGGCCAGAATAGCGGAAGAGCGGAAGCCCAGGATATAGACGGTTTCCGCTTTCTGGATCAAATCCAGAAACGGTTCAAAATTTGCCCGGTTTAAAGGATTGTTTAAGGTCTGGGTAATATTGGCCGCTTCACAGGCACATACCCGATCCAGAGTATTGGAATCGTTTTTTATTTCCTCGGCCTGAAGTTCCAGCTTTTTGTAGGAGGTCATTTCTGACTGCACATACTCAGAGAGAATCTTTTTGAAGCTTCCATATCCGTCAAAGCCCATCTGCATACAGAATTTAATAATAGTTGTCTCGCTGACTCCGATTTCTCTGGCCAGGCTGGTAACGGAGAGAAAGGGAATTTCCTTATAATTTTCCAGTATATAAGAAGCTACGGATTTCTGGGCTGCAGACAGGTTGTTGTAGGCCATCTGAATTTTTTGAAGTAACTCTTTCATAGTCGTTCATCTCCCATTCTTGACAGCTCGATGAATAAGTTTCAAACGCTGTCTTTCACTTCTATTATAGCGGAGGAAACAAAAAAAGAAAGAAAAAAATAAATAAAAATATTTTTTTCTATTGAAACAAAAATAATATTATGCTATATATTGGTTAGAGAGAATTATATTATTATTTCTGGTACGTGAAAACCATGTGCAGAGAGACGATGGAAAGCTGTTTCAGGAAACGGCGGATTCGCTTTTTGCACAGCTTGGCCGCAGAGAAAGGACAGCGGCAGGAGGACACCATATGGAGGGACTTAAAATAACCATATGCGGATGCGGGAACGGAGCTCACGCCTGCGCGGCGCTGATGAGCCGTCAGGGACATGAGGTAACTGTATTCAGCCCGTTGAAGGAAGAAATAAGAAAGTTCAGGAAAAATTACGAGGAGAATAAAGGCCTGGACGCAGTGATCGTGGGAGAGGAGGAGAAGGGGCTTACTATCAGCCGTATTACAGATGATCCGGAAACAGCTTTAAAGGAGACGGATCTTGTGTTCGTCACAGTTCCCGCCTTCGCCCATGAGGCAGTTTTGGGATGCCTGAAACGCCACGTGAACCGTTCGGCGCTGATTGCGATGATGCCCTGCAGAGGCATGATAGAGCTGGAATTTGATCATTTTTGGAACGAAGTCCATATGATCGCCTTTCAGACTCTCCCGTGGTCCTGCAGAAAAGAGAAAATGGGCGCCAGGGTCAATATCAAAGGAATTAAGGAGAAAATTCAGGCAGCTTCCTATCCTTCGGGACTTTCAAACCTGTTTTTCAGACAGCTGGAGGAGCTTCTGAATATGAGAATCGAGAGGGTTCGTTCCGCTCTCACGCTTACCTTCGCCAATATTGGTCAGATTTTTCATCCGGGAATCATGTACGGGCTGTTTAAGGAAGAACCGTTCCGGGAATATGGAGAACATGAGATTCCTCTGTTTTACCAGGGGGTGACAGAAGAAGGAGCGGGCATTCTGGAAGGGCTGTCAGAGGAGATACGGCAGGCCGGAGAGGCCTTTCAGGCAGTGATGCCGGATATCGAGACAGACAGAATTCTGACGCCCAGAGAGTGGATTCTGGATTCCTACGAGGATGTAATAGAGGATAAAAGCTCTCTGGCGGCGATGCTCCGCACCAATCAGGCCTACAAAGGAATTCAGGTTCCAGTAAAAAGGACAGAGAGGGGTACCTTCCGGGTGGATTATTCTGCCAGGTATATTACAGAAGACGTTCCGTACAGCCTTTTGGTGACTCGAACGCTGGCTAAAATGGCAGGGGTAGAAACGCCTTTGATGGATCAGGTAATCGAGACGCTGGGCCAGTGGAGCGGATATCCCTATCTGGAAAACTGCGAGCGGGCTATGGAGCTGTCAGGAAAAAGCCGCCTTCCGTTCTTTTTTGGAAAACGGGAGATAGCAGATCTGGCAGGGACGAGGCAGATTCAGTAGAAGAATGCTGTATACAGGAGAGCGTAAAATAGAAGATAAAACGGGAGGATATAATTATGAAGCATGATATTCTTTTTATGAATGATAAACTGGTCAATGAGCTGGCAGGAAATGACATGAAAGGAGTCATTCACGATGTGGAAAGAGCGCTGTCCCTGTTAGATTCAGGAGAGGCTCTGAATCCGGAGAAGGCCGTTATGAAGTGGGGAAAGACAGTGGAGGATGAAAATACCCTGGGACGGATCAACGCCATGGGGGCTTATCTGGGTGGAGAGTATCAGATGGCAGGAATCAAATGGATCGGAAGCGGTCCCATGAACTATAAAAAAGGACTGCCCAGAGCAAGTGTGACGGTGATTTTAAATGATCCGGATACAAAGCTTCCTCTGGCTGTCTCTGACGGAACGAAAATCAGCGTTATGAGAACGGGAGCCGCCGGAGGCTTGGCAGTGAGATACCTGGCCGGAAAAAATGCAAAAGTCATGACAATCTGCGGAGCCGGCGCGCAGTCCAGGACACAGCTGGAAGCATCCCTGATTGAACGTCCGGCGATTGAAAAGGTTTATATTTACGATATTATCAGGGAAAGAGCTGACCAGTTTGCAGAGGAAATGAAGGCCCGTTTTGGTATTCAGGTTATCCCATTAGACGAGGAGGGGCTTCCGGAAGCAGTAAAGGAAAGCGATATTATCACTACAGTGACTCTGGCCTCCCAGCCTATTGTCAAGGGGGAATGGATTAAAAAGGGCGCTCTCATGCTGAATATGGCAGACTTTGAGTTTACCTATGACTGTGTTCAGATGGCGGACAAGATTGTGGTAGATACCTGGAACAACATTAAGCACAGAAAAATCAGCACAGTGGCTTTGATGTACGCTGACGGCCTTATTAAGGACGAGGACATTACTGCCCATCTGGGAGAGATTATCAATGGAAAGAAGCCGGGAAGAGAGAGCGAGGAGGAGATTATCTATTTTAACGCAGTGGGAATGGGAATCGAGGATCTGGCGGTGGTGACCAGAGCCTACCGGGCCGCGAAGGAGCGGGGGCTGGGAGTGACCGTCAACTACTGGGCTGAGTAGAAAACGCAAAGAGCTGAGTAGAAAACGCAAAGAGAAGCTCTTGTCCCCCACACCTTTTTATGTCATAATAGACGTATTGCAGAAAACATATGACAGAAAGGAAACAGGGATTGATGATGAAACAGGAAGCTTCTCTGGAGCAATGGAACTCTCTTTACCAGGCTGCCGCCGCTGTGACGAAGCTGGCCCCCTGGGAAGATTTTTGGAATACAGATTTAATTGTCATTCAGGAGAGCAGGAAACAGGAACCGCTGTTTATGAGCGTATCTGGCCGGGGAATTCACAATCGCGGCGTGACGATGTATATAGGAAACGAAGGACTGGAGGATTTTGACCTGACAGAGAGCACCAGAGGGGAGGCTCTGGCCTTCTTTGCTCTCAGAGAACAGCGCTGTCTGTCCTTTAAGCTCTGCGATCGGGAGGATGTGCCTCAGGAGCAGCGGGATATGATAAAGGAGCTGGGCCTGGCCTTCAGGGGACGGGGAAAATGGCCCTGCTTTCTCTCCTGGCGGAAGGCCTACGCGCCCTGGACGCTGGATGGAGAGGAAGTGCAGATGCTGACAGAGGCGTTCTGCCGTATGGAAGAAGCAGTGAAGGACGCCAGAGACGGCGCGGTTAAGGTGCGTTTTGAACGGGGAGAATTTCTCTGGAGAAGCCGGGATGAAGAGACTGGAGACTGGCGGACGGTATCCGCTCCCATTCCTTCCGGCAGAAGGAAATACCCCCTGGCCCGTCTTCGAAGCGTGGATCAGATCGAGGCGGTGAAATCCCGTCCCAGAAGCATAAACGAGCTGTCCATGGATTTGTTTTATATGAACGCGGAGGTAGTGGAAGAGGGCTATGACAGGCCCTTCTTCCCCAGAGCGTTCCTTGTAATGGAAAAGAGAACCAGGGCGGTTCTCAATATGCAGGTGCTGGAGCCGGAGGACAACGAGGTCAGCGCCATTCTTCATTTCCTGTTAAATTACATCATGAAGAGCGGAAGACCGAGGACTGTCTATGCGAGAAATCCCTGGATTTTTGCGGCGCTGACAGATACCTGTGAGAAGTGCGGGATTCCTCTTCTTTCCAGCGCTCTGGAGGAGATGGAGGAAATGGTGAATCAGCTGACAGACGCAGGCATGGAGGAATAGAAAAAGGGCGTTCCGGTTTGGTTTTGGGCGGAACGTCCTGCCGCTCCTGTCAGGAAGGATCCTGGCAGGAGAAGGTATATCCGATTCCCCACACCGTTTTAATGTAGCAGGGATTTTTCGCCTGATCCTCAATTTTATTTCTCAGATGGCTGATGTAAACCATGATCACGTTGTCGTCCACAGCAGAGTGATTCCAGACCAGCTCATAGAGCTGCTCCTTCGTGAATACCTGGCCGGGATGGGACAGGAACAGCCGCATCAGCACATGCTCTCTGGAGGAGAGAGGAATCGGAGTTCCATTTTTAAAAAGCTCCATGGTAATTGTATTATAGGAGAAGGGACCGGCAGTGATGATGCCGGTCTTTTCCTGTTTTCCGGTCTGATTGCGGCGGATCAGGGCTTTGATCTTTCCGCCCAGAATGACGGGATTAAAAGGCTTTGAAACGTAGTCGTCAGCTCCGATGTCCAGGCCGTAAAGAGTGTCGAAGTCATCGGTTCTTCCGCTTAAAACCATGATGGGAGTGGTATTTCCAGACTCCCGGAGCCGTTTGATAGCGTGAAAGCCGTCATCGTTTCCATTCATCATAATATCTAATAAAATCAGTGCAAAGGATTCCCGGGAAGCCAGATGGACGGCTTCCGTTCCGTCGCAGGCAGTGACAGCCTGAAAGCCGCTGCCTTCCACCACCCGGATTAACAGGCGGCGGACAGCGGGATCATCGTCTGCAATGAGTATCTTTTCTTCGGCCATAAAAGGTCTCCTCTCTGTTTCATTCTCTTTGTTTTGAACATCTGCGTTATATTCATGCTACCACAAATGATGGAAAAAAGCAAAAAACAGCTGTCGAAAATGTGCTAAGATCTTGTAAAAAAAGGAAAATCTTAAAGTTTTTTAAGACTTTTTCAGGAGATGTTAAGGACAGGGCTCTATACTGGGAATCAGAAATAAGTTCTGCCGGAGGAGGGAAAGGCCGGCAGAGGAGAGAGAGGGAAAAGTATGTATTTAGCACTTCTGGGCTTTGCCATGATCGTAGTCTTCATGGGACTGATTATGGCGAAAAAACTGAGCCCCTTTACGTCACTGATTCTGATTCCGATTGTGTTCGGACTTCTGGCAGGATACGGCTGGGATACCTTAGAGTATGCCATGACGGGAATTAAGGATGTGGCCAGTACCTTTGCCATGATGACTTTCGCCATTCTGTATTTCGGCGTAATGCTGACGGCGGGAATGTTCGACCCGATGGTGGACAAGGTTGTTTCCTGGTGTAAGGGAGACCCGTTAAAAGTTTTAGTGGGAACAGCCGTATTAGCTGCCTTTGTTTCTCTGGACGGAGACGGAACCACTACCGTTATGATCTGCTGTACAGCCATGATTCCGATTTATGAGCGGTTAAAGATTAAGAAAATCTATCTGGCAACCCTGATTATCCTTCAGAACTGTATTATGAACCTGATTCCGTGGGGCGGCCCCACAGCCAGAGTCATGTCTGTCATGAATCTGGACGCAGGAGAGATTTTAGGACCGTTGGTGCCTGGAATGGCTTTATCTGCTGTTTATGTAATCGGCGTTTCCTACTACCTGGGATTAAAGGAGAGAAAGCGCCTGGGCATCAGCAGGGATGTGGAGAACCACGCGGTAAAGGTGGAGCTGTCTGAGGATGAGAAGGCATGGAAGAGACCGAAACTGATTCTGTTTAACCTGGCTCTGACAGCCGGCATTATTGTGGCTCTGATCATGGGACTTGCCTCCTCCGCCATTCTTTTCGGCGTGGGAACAGCCGTTGCTCTGTTAGTGAACTACCCGAACCAGAAGGTTCAGAGAAATGTTATCAGCTCTATTGCACCAGACATGATCAACGTAGTTATGATGGTTCTGGGAGCCGGCGTATTAATGGGAATCTTAAACGGACCGGAGGACGCGGGTATGTCAAACGCCATCGCAGAATTCCTGGTAGCCGTGATTCCGGAATCTCTGGCAAAATACTTTGCCATTGTCATCGCTGTGATCAGTGCGCCTGGCACCTATCTGTTAAATAACGACGCGTTCTACTACGGAGTGCTTCCGCCGTTAGCGGCCACCGCCCAGGCATACGGATTCACAGACTTAAATATTGGATTTGCCGCCCTGATGGGACAGGCATTCCACTTCTTGAGTCCGCTTGTACCGTTTATCTACCTGTTAATGGACAAGACAGAGATCACGCTGGCACAGTACCAGGGCTACATTTTCAAATGGTGTATCGGAATTTTCGTTATTTTTATGGCCATGGGCCTTGTGACAGGATATCTGCCTATCCTCTAGGAAACTGGGGCTGGACTGCTGTAAAGGAAAAGCCTCAAACATGAAAAATGAATAAAAAACAGTTTCAGCCGGAGATTTGACAGGAAAATCTCCGGCTGTTACAATTTATGCAGAAGGGGGAGAGGAAAGATGGCTTTTTTCAGCCGCGTTTCTTTTAGGAGAAGAGACAGGGAGCTGGCGGCGGCAGCGGGAATCGTACTGGCGGCAGCTGCCCTTTTGCTGACGCTGGTGGGAAATATGATTTCCGACAACCAGAAAACCATGATTCAGATGCAGAGCGGACAGCTCCGCTCCATTTCGGAGAGCGTCGCCAAGCAGATCGAGGTATTTGCAGACGAGATGGCTTCGGATCTGGAGATGGAGACAAAGCTTAACCAGTTTATTGAGGCGGAACGCTCCCTGGAACAGGGACAGCAGGAACCCATGGCGCAGCTACTGGAGGAATTTCTGGAGGGAAGGGAAGGCAGCGTGGAGGGCATGGCATGGGAAAGCGGCGGCCAGAGGATAGAATGCTGGGCAGAAGGGCAGGAACCTCTGACTCTTCAGACAGCCAGCTTTATGACAGAGGAGAACGCGGATCTGGCAGTCTCTATTCTGCAGGATGAAAACGGCTGGTGCTATCTGAAGCTTGCTAAGATGACTCAGGCGGGAAACCGCCTTTCCTGCCTTTTGAGTTTTAACGATATCTACGAGAAGACGGCTGCCCACATAAAAATGGGAAAAAACGGGTATGTGATGGTGAAATCCTCAGACGGACTGATTCTCATGCACCAGGTGGAGGAGCAGATTGGCCAGAAGGTTCTGTCAGGCAGAATGGAAATGTATCCGGATCTGGATTTTACAGATTTAACACGATTAATTGAGCATCAGAACCAGGGCAGGGGAGGCGTGGAAGTCTACCATTCCTACTGGTGGATTGAGGATCCTCCTAGACCGGTAAAAAAGGTTTCCGCCTATGAACCGGCCTGGATTGGAGACGACTTTCTCATTGTCAGCGCTGTCATCGACTATGCGGACATTACCCTGCCCATGCAGAAGTCCATCGTGAAGATTGTAGCCGCAGCGGTGCTTCTTGTGATCTTTTTCGGCCTGTTTCTGCTTTTGACTGGAAGGATGTTTCTTCACCAGAAAAAGGTGGAGAAAGAAAACGTCCGGCTGAAGGAGGTCAACGAGCGGCTGGAAGAGCTGAGAAAGAGGGAGGAAGCCATGGCCCACCAGCAGCGGCTTCAGCTGATTGGAACCATGACAGGAGGAATTGCCCATGAGTTCAACAACCTGCTGACTCCGATTATGGGATACTCTGCCATGATGCTGTCGGAAATGGAGCCGCAGAATCCTTACTATGGGGATATTGAGGAAATCTTAAATTCTGCTGAGAAAGCCAAGGAGATTATCGGACAGATTTCAGCTTTCAGCGGGAAAAACGCCAAGAAGAGCTTTCAGGAGCTTTTAATCAGCCAGACGGCGGCCAAGGCCATGCTGGTGGCAGAATCGGGAAAGCCGGAGCAGGTAAAGCTTTCCATGCAGCTGGTATTTGAGCCCTACTGGATGTGGGGAAATGAGACTCAGATCCACCAGATTGTATTAAATTTATGCACCAACGCCTTTCATGCCATGGGGAAGTCCGGCGGCTGCCTGACCGTCAGCGGGGTGGTGAGACAGGGAAAGGATATAGCGGAAAACCGTTTCTTCTCCGACAAGCCGGAGCAGGAATTTTATGAGCTGACCTTTTCTGACACTGGCTGCGGCATGAGCGAGGAAGTGAAAAGCCAGATTTTCGATCCCTTCTATACCACCAGAAAAGCGGGGGAGGGAACTGGACTGGGGCTTTACCTGGTTCACAGGATGGTGGAAGAACACAAAGGAACCATCACTGTGGAGAGCGAACCGGGGCGGGGAACGGTGTTTCGGATTTATTTCCCTGTGTTCAGAAAAGATGAAAAAGGAGATTCTGACCTTTGGCCCGGTATGCATTCTGTCGAAATACCAGAGAAGGGGATACGGGAAAATGCTGATAGAGCATTCCTTCCAGACAGCTCTGAAGCTGGGCTATGACGCGGTCGTTATATTCGGAAGTCCTGCCAACTATGTGGGCTGTGGTTTTAAAAGCTGCAGGAAGTTCCATGTGAGCGTAGAGGGCGGTCTGTATCCGGCAGCCATGATGGTCAGGGAACTGATTCCCGGAGCGCCGGGAGAGAAAAACTGGACGTATCGTGACAGCCCTGCCATGAGCATCAGTGAGGAGGAAGCCAGAGCGTATGACGATACGCTTGCGCCGAAGGAGCGTAAATATCAGCCCAGCCAGGAGGAATTTTATATTATGAGCCATTCCTTTCTGCAGGATTAGGAAGAGCCTGTGAAAGCGGAAAAATCCAGTGTACAAATTTCCCGTCAAACGCTATAATAAAAGTAATTTTACCAGCGGATTCAGAGAGGGGGATACAGAATGAATCAAGTCATTACAATAAGCCGTGAATATGGAAGCGGAGGCCGGGAGCTGGGCGTGAGACTGGCGAAGGCTCTGGGAATTCCATTTTATGACAAGGAGGTTATCTCCATGGCTGCCGACGATATGGAGATTGCGGAGGAGGCGTTCCGAAGATATGACGAGCAGATCGAGATTCCCGATTATTTAAACAGGGAGAGATCGAGGGTTCTTTCCAGCCTGTATGAGGTGCCGATTTCCGATCAGCTGTTCGTGGCGCAGTCTAATGTAATACGCCGTCTGGCCTCCCGGGGCCCCTGCGTGGTAGTCGGCCGCTGCGCGGACCGGATTCTGGAGAACAGCGTCAATCTTTTTGTCCATGCCGGGATGGAACAGAGAGCAGAGCGTATCATGGCTGCCGAGGGCCGCTCTGACAGAAAGGAAACAGAGTGCCATATCCGCGAGATTGATGAGAAGAGAAGGGATTATTACCAATATTATACAGGCAGTTCCTGGGGAAGGGCTCAAAACTACCACCTGTGCCTGGATACAGGGCTGGCGGGGGTGGACGGCTGTCTGAAGGCGGCGTTAGCCTACCTGGAGGCAGTGCAGTAGGGCAGCAGAAGGCGTCCTTTCGCCTGTGCGCTGCCTGCTCAGAAGAAATTTGTCTGTACAAATTTATCTGTAAGGAATAAAGAATAAAGCGTTTTATAAAAACAGCCAGGGCCTGTCTGAGACTCTGGCTGCTTGAATATTGGATGAAAGATGTTATCGGATTTACCGCGGATCACAGCTTTTGCATCCCCGGTAGCCTGGATGCTCCTCCAGGCATTTGTCGTAGGATTCTCCGGACCATGTCTGTTTGTTCGCTTCACTCATATCTGTTACGCTTTTGCAGTCCGGCATATGAATCAGCTTAGAATTGGTATTTAAAATATAGGTGTGGGAACCGCTTTCGGCAGCTTCCTGATCCGGAGCGTTTTCCTCTGGAAGAGCAGGCTGACCGGAACCTGCAGGTCTGGCCGGCTTGTCGTCCGGATCGCCGGAGGAGTAGTCGTTACAGGGGTCTGCAGACCAGGTGAGAGACGTTCCGTCTGTGGAAACAGTGACCGTTCCCTGTTTGTCTGTGCGGAAAACGGGAATTTCCATAGACTGAAGCTTTTCCATGGTCTCCACGTGGGGATGTCCGTAAGAATTGCCGGCTCCGCAGCTGATTACCACGTATTCTGGAACCGCCTTCTGAAGGAAATCCCAGCTGCTGGAGCTGGCGCTTCCATGGTGGCCCGCCACATAGACGGTACTTTCCAGAGGAAGCCCGGACTTCACCATCTCGGCTTCGCTTTCCACCTCCGCGTCCCCTGTAATCAGGAAGCTCACATCCCCGGCTGTCAGGCGGATAGCGACTGAGTAGTCGTTGGCGTTCTGATAGCTTTTATCCTGGGGAGCCAGAACGGTGAAGGAGGCGTTTCCGAGCGTAAAGGAATCGCCGGGGGCCGGGTGGGAGAGGGGAATGCGATTCTTCTCTATGGCAGACTGGAAAGACTGGAACACCTTTGTGTCTGTCTCATAGTCCGGCGCCAGCACCTGGGATACCTGGAAGGTGTTCAGAGCGCCCACTACGCCGTTTAAGTGATCTGCATCGTAATGGGAGGCAATCACATAGTCCAGAGTCTCCACTCCCTGCTCTTTTAAATAGGAGACAACCAGGGAAGAAGTTTTCCTGTCTCCGCCGTCAAACAGAAGAAAATGGCCGTCTGATTCTATCAGAACAGAGAGGCCCTGGCCTACGTCGATAAAGTGTAACTGGGTGTCGGCGGAACCAGCGCCTGCATGAGCTCCGCTTTCCTGACTCTGGCTCTGGGAGGAAGAAGGCTGCTCAGAGGTTCCCTGTGGGGAAGTTTTTCCGCCTCCTGAGCAGCCGGTAAGGGTGAGGGCGGCTGTCAGGAGCACAGCCAGGGCCAGCCGGAGAGAAATATTCTTTAAAAAGGGTTGTTTTTTCTTAAATGGTCTCATAATCAGGTCTCCTTTTTATGTGCTAATCAGTTTTTTGTGAATCAGTTCCAGTGATAGTTACAATTACCCGGTTTGGGAGGCAGACAATGGACTGCCCTGTCTTGGAAATCGTTCCCTGCTTTATGCAGACCTTGTCCGGGCAGGACGCTTCCTCCATGTGAACCGCTCCGTCTTTGATCACCAGGCGATTTGTGCCGCCGCCGGGGCTTTCTATGATTTGTTCCCCGTCCTGATTCAAATCAAGAGTCATAAGCTCTGTCCCGTCCACGCTGACTGTGACAGCGGCAGGGGAGCTGGAAAAAAACAGTTTTCTTCCCGCAAAGAGCAGAGCTGCGGCTGCCAGGACAGCCAGAACCAGGAACAAATCGTGTTTTTTAGAGCGTTTCCCGTTTTTTTCTGTCTGTGCTTCAGATGAGTTAGGATTCATAGTCAGTCACCTCATTCAGGTTTTTCAGGGGCTTTCCGTCTTCATCATAGATGGAGAGTTCGGCCGCGCCTTCGGAAAAATGCAGCTCATAGTCCTCTGTAATGAAGATACCTGCTGCGTCCTCAGTGGAGTCTAAAAGCTCCATGCCCTTTTCCAGCCCCAGGGAAAAGCAGGTTGTGCTCAGGGCGTCCCCGTCCACAGATTCCGGGCAGATGATGACAACGGAAATCAGGCCGTTGTCATAGGGATATCCTGTCCTGGGGTCCAGAAGATGGTGGTAATTTTTTCCATCTGCGGTGAAACAGCGCTCGTAGACGCCGGAGGACACTACAGAGGCGTCGTCGATTTCCACAAAGCCGACGGTTTCATTGTGGCTGGCAAAGGGCTTCTGAATGCCGATCCGGAACGGCTCCCCGTCTGGCTGGGAGCCGATGCAGAGCACGTTTCCCCCCAGATTGATGATGGCGCTTTCCACTCCCTGGCTGACCAGGTACTCCTTCAGGCGGTCTGCGATAAAGCCCTTGGCGATGGATCCCAGATCCAGGGTGGTGTCCGGCGAGAGGAAGGTAAGCGTATTTCCCTCAAGCGCCAGATTTTCATAGCCCACCTTTGCCGCTGCCGTCTCAATGTCCTCCTTCGGCGGAATGACGTTTTGTCCGCTTGTGAAGTCCCAGAGAGAGCTTAAAGGCTCTACTGTCAGATCGTAGGCCCCGTCCGACAGGCGGCTGTAAAAGAGCCCCTCCTCGATCAGAGAGGCTGTGTCGCTGCTCAGGGAAAAGACGGTCTCTTCTGGAGACCTGTGGTTCAGCTGGTAAATCTCGCTTCCCTCAATGGTCTTGCTGAATCTGTTTTCATACTCGCGGCACAGATCCATGGCTCCGTCTAAGAGAGTCTCGTCGTCGGAATCATAGACGGATATGGTGACAAAGGTATTTAACAGGAAGTCAGAGCGGACCATGGGCTCTCTGGCCTGTTCTTTTTTGTCCAGAAAAAAACAGCCGGCTAAAAGCGCCAGCCCGGCCAGAAGCCCCAGGGCTCCTTTCGCTTGTTCTCTGTTCATTTTATTATTTCCTCTTGTACTTTGCGCTTCGGAAGATATAATAGAAAGAAGCGCAGAACGATAGTTTTCTGTCTAACATACTAGCAAAGGAGGCAGAACGTGTCAAGAAGAGAACAGAAAACAGGAAGGGCGGCTCTGTGCGGAATGCTGATTGCCCTGGCCTTCCTGTTCAGCTATGTGGAGACCTTAATTCCCATCAGTCTCGGCATCCCGGGAGTGAAGCTGGGACTGGCCAATCTGGTGACAATTGTGGGCCTCTATCTGGTCAGTCTGCCCCAGCTGATTTTGATATCCCTGGTCCGCATTGGCCTGGCGGGACTGACCTTTGGCAATGGATTTTCCATGATCTACAGTCTGGCAGGCGGCGCTTTGAGCCTTCTTTTCATGCTGCTGGCCAGAAAAACGGGATGGTTCAGCCAGGCGGGAGTCAGCGTGGCCGGAGGCGTGGGGCACAACGTGGGACAGCTCGTCATCGCCGCCCTTGTGGTGGAAAATGGAGCGGTTTTTTATTACCTTCCCTTCCTTCTGGCAGCGGGAAGCGCGGCCGGAGCCGTTATAGGAATGCTGGGCGGGATTGTGACAAAGCGGATCGGCCCGGCGGTGAGAAGACTTTCATAGAGGCAGAGCGCCGGGACGCTAAAAACAGGGTTGGCAAACAATGGCAGATGAAGTAAAATGGAAGACGGATACGAAATATTACAACAAAAGGAGATGCGGGTATGATTTATGAAGCAGTACACAAACTGGTAACATACGGCCTTCGCACAGGTCTGATTGCAGAGTGCGATAAAATTTACGCCACAAACCAGATTTTAGAGGTGATGGGACTGGACGAGTACGAGGAGCCGGAGAGAGAGCCGGAGCACATTGATCTGGAATCTGTGTTAAAGGAGCTTCTGGACTATGCCCACGAGACTGGCGTACTGGCTGAGGACAGCGTTGTCTACAGAGATCTGTTTGACACAAAGCTCATGAACTGCCTGATGCCCCGCCCAAGTGAGATTATCTCTAAGTTCTGGAATATTTACCGCGAGAAATCTCCCAAGGATGCGACGGACTACTACTACAAGCTGAGCCAGGATTCCGACTATATCCGCAGATACCGCATTGCCCGGGATATGAAGTGGACCACTGATACCAAGTACGGGACGCTGGATATTACGGTCAATCTGTCCAAGCCGGAGAAGGATCCCAAGGCCATCGCTGCGGCGAAGCTGATGAAGCAGAGCGGATATCCCAAGTGCCAGCTGTGCATGGAGAACGAGGGATATGCGGGACGGGCCAACCATCCGGCCAGAAATAATCACAGAATTATTCCCATTACAGTCAACGACAGCGCCTGGGGCTTCCAGTATTCTCCCTATGTATACTATAACGAGCACTGCATCGTGTTCAACGGAAAGCACACGCCGATGAAGATTGACCGGGCGGCCTTTGTGAAGCTGTTTGATTTTGTAAAGCAGTTTCCGCACTATTTCCTGGGTTCCAACGCAGATCTTCCTATTGTAGGAGGTTCAATCCTCACCCACGATCATTTCCAGGGCGGAAACTATACCTTCGCCATGGCGAAGGCGCCGATTGAGAAATATTTTACAATTCCCGGCTTTGAGGACGTGGAGGCAGGCATTGTAAAGTGGCCCATGTCTGTGCTGAGAACGAGAGCCAAGGATCCGGACCGCCTGATTGAGCTGGGCGATCAGGTGCTGGGCTGCTGGAGAGGCTACACGGACGAGGCGGCCTTTATTTTCGCTGAGACAGACGGAGAACCGCACAACACCATCACGCCGATTGCCAGAAAGAACGGGGACATGTTCGAGCTGGATCTGGTGCTCAGAAACAATATTACCACAGAGGAGTTCCCTATGGGCGTTTATCATCCTCATCAGGAGCTTCACCACATTAAGAAGGAAAATATCGGCCTGATCGAGGTGATGGGCCTGGCCGTGCTTCCGTCCCGTCTGAAGGGAGAGCTGGCGAAGTTAGGAGAGTACATGGTATCCGGAAAGGATATCCGCTCTGACGCAGAGATTGAAAAGCACGCGGACTGGGTGGAGGAATTCCTTCCTAAGTATCCGTCCGTTACGGCTGAAAACGTAGATGAAATCCTCAAGCAGGAGGTGGGCCTGGTGTTCGAGAAGGTATTGGAGGACGCCGGCGTTTATAAATGTACGAAGGAGGGCAGAGAGGCCTTTGCACGGTTCCTTCATACAGTCGGATTTAAGGAGAGATAGGAGACAGAATGCTCATTAAAGAAGAATTTCTGAAGAAGTACAACATTGCGGAGAATGAATTCCGCTCTGCCAATATCAGTTTCAAGGAACTGGAAAAAATCTACAGCCATTACTGCTCGCTGGAGCCAGAGCTTCGCTCCATCAGCCGTGATTTTCTCGACCAGTACCTGTACGATACGGAGCGGGCGGGGATTCATTCCTACCGCTACCGGTTAAAGGATCCGGGCCATCTCATTGAGAAGATTATCAGAAAGAGAAATGAGAGCCTGGAGAGCTATTGGGAGATTAACAGCTCCAACTATTATAAGTACCTGACAGATCTCATAGGAATCCGGGTGTTTTTCCTGTACCGGGAGGACTGGAGAGGTTTCCACGAGTACATTACCAGCCAGTTCGAGAACAATCCTGAGATTTATGTGGAGGACAGGCTGAGAGATTTCGACGAGGATCCGAACCACTGGTACATTGCGGAGCGGCCGAAAAGCTACCGGAGAATCGGAGATTCTAAGATCTATGACAAAAATCTGATTGACATTAAGTCAGACGGAATTTACCGTTCCATCCACTACATTGTGAAGTACAAGGGATATTATGTGGAGCTGCAGGCCAGAACTCTCTTTGAGGAGGGCTGGAGCGAGGTGGATCACGATATTGTGTATCCGTACTTCCAGGACGATGTAATGTTAAAAGACTTTTCCACCCTGTTAAACCGCCTGTCCGGCATGGCAGACGAGATGAGCTCCTACTTCAGGCGTCTGAAGGAAGCGAAGGAAAAGTATCAGATGGAAGAGGATCATACGCTGTAACATGAGATAAAGAAAAAAGAGGAAGCGCAATGTCTGCCGTTCCAGTGAAAGATGCTGGAACACATTGCCTTCCTCTTTTTTATGATGCAGAAACCGCACGCCGGCGGTACAGGCCGGATCTACAGATCCAGCTTCAGGTCGCCCTCCCTGATCCAGCCAATCCGGCGGAAGAACCAGCCGAAGAGAAGAGTCAGAACGGCGGGAAGCAGGAAGCAGACCATAAGAATGCCCATCCACATGGACGCGCCGCCCTCCGGCATGGCGGTGTAGACGCCGATGGGGCCTACCAGGCCGCAGGTGCCCATTCCGGATCCGGCGGCAATATTCTCCAGCTTAAACACCATAGTGGAGACAGGTCCCGTCACCATGGAAGCCAGAGTGGGAGCCAGCCAGATTTTCGGATTTTTGACAATGTTCGGCATCTGGAGCATGGAAGTGCCAAGTCCCTGGGCCAAGAGGCCTCCGAAACCGTTTTCGCGGTAGCTGAGTACGGCGAAACCGATCATCTGGGCGCAGCAGCCGGCAGTGGCGGCTCCTCCTGCCAGTCCATCCAGGCTCAGCATAATGCAGATCGCCGCGCTGCTGATGGGAAGAGTCAGGGCAATGCCGATGAGGGCAGATACCAGGATTCCCATGAAGAGGGGCTGCATGACAGTGGCAGTTTTTACCAGATCGCCGAAGCCAGTCATGAAGGCGGAGACGCCGGGGCCTACGAGCTGGGCGGTGAGGACGCCGGAGATAATGGTGACGCCCGGAGTGACGAGAATATCCACCCTGGTCTCCTTGGAAACAAGCTTTCCAAGCTCAGAGGCGATAATTGTGGCTGCCAGGGCTCCCACAGGGCCTCCCAGCTCGTTTCCCGCAATGCCGACCGTGGCCGCAGAGAAAATGACAAGCTGCGGAGATTTTAACGCGTAGGAAATCGACACGCCCAGGGCCGCTCCTGTGGCGCCTTTGGCGTAGACGGCGATGGTATTAAAGATTTCAATGCCTGTTTTCTCTCCCAGAGTTCCGAAAATCGTGCCGATGAGAAGGGAAGCGAAGAGGCCGAAGGCCATAGCGCCCAGGGCGTCGATCAGATAGGTCTGGACGGAGATATTGATCTGCTTTCGTCTCAGAAATCCGGTCAGAGTTTCGTGGTTCATTTGTGTTTGTTCCTCCCGTTTGAATAAAAATACATGGCCGTTGTCCAGCTGGAACGGAAATTCAGCCGCGCCAGCCGGAAACTGCCTGTTTTGGTCAAGAATCATTTTAGCACAAATGCAGAAAAATGAATAATGATTGTAGAAAAAATATCAAGCCTGTGGTATACTGGAGGGAAAAATACTGAAAGCAGAGAAAAGAAACGCCTGCATTCAGACGGAGGTGTAAATAAATGAAAATTAAAGACATATTAGCCCAGGGAAAGCCGACGCTTTCCTTTGAGGTGTTTCCGCCCAAGGTTCAGGACAATTATGATTCGGTAGAGACGGCCGTGTTAAAAATTGCCGGACTGAAGCCGTCCTTTATGAGCGTTACCTACGGAGCGGGAGGCGGAACCAGCAGATATACGGTGGACATTGCGTCCAGCATCAAGGCCCAGGGCGTCAACGCGCTGGCTCACCTGACCTGCGTTTCCTCCACCAGGGAGGAGGTTCAGAGCGTCCTCAGAGGCCTGAAAGAGCGTGGAATCGAGAATGTGCTGGCTCTGAGAGGAGACATTCCGGAGGGAGGCCCCCTGGCTCACGATTACCGTTACGCTTCTGAATTAATCCGGGATATCCGGGAGTTTGACGGAGATTTCTGTATTGGAGCCGCCTGCTATCCGGAGGGCCATGTGGAATCTGTCAACAAGACGGCTGACATTGAGCATCTGCGGGAAAAGGTGGAGGCAGGCTGCGAGTTTGTGACCACTCAGATGTTCTTTGACAACAATATTCTCTACAATTATCTGTACCGGATCAGAGAGAGGGGCATTACGGTGCCTGTTATCGCGGGAATCATGCCGGTGACCAATGCAAAGCAGATTAAGCGCATCTGTCAGATGTCGGGAACTTATCTTCCAGCCAGATTTAAAGCCATTGTAGACCGGTTCGGAGACAATCCGGCCGCCATGAAGCAGGCGGGAATCGCCTACGCCACAGAGCAGATCATCGACCTGATTGCCAACCATGTGAATGGCATTCACGTCTACTCCATGAATAAGCCGGATGTGGCGGAGCAGATTAAGACAAGCCTGTCAGAGATTCTGTAGGAGACGGTTTGGGAAAGGCTTTCAGGAAGCTGAAAGAGGTGAGGGGGAGCGGTTATGACAGAAATCAGACCCTCAGAAGAGAGGGAGAGCCAGAGCTTGCAGGAAGGCGGCGGACTGGTTGAAAGGATTGCAGATAATACCAGCCGGAGAGAGGCGTTCCGTTATCTGGGGTACAGAGGAAATACGCCGGATGAGGCGGCCGGGGAGCTGATGGAAAGCTGTATCCGGGAGCTCTGCACGAAGCTTTCGCCCCGCTTTTTCGCCAGGGAATATCCTCTTTCACGCACAGAGGAGGGGGAACTTTGCTTTTCCTGTTTCCGTGTAAAAAGCAGGGATCTTGGAAGAAATCTGGAGGACTGCAGTTCTGTGATTTTATTTGGGGCGACGCTGGGAGCCGGAGCCGATTTTCTGCTTCGGCGATACGGCGTTCTGGACATGGGGCGGGCCGTCGTCATGCAGGCCGCCTCAGCCGCTATGATAGAGTCCTACTGCAATCTGGAAAACCGCCGTCTGGAGGAGGAATACCGAAAACAGGGCATGGCTCTCTGCCCCAGATTCAGCCCGGGATACGGAGATTTCCCCCTGTCTTTTCAGGAGAAATTTGCCGCGGCTCTGGAGCTTGAGAAGACGGTGGGAATTACTCTGACAGAGGGCTTTCTGATGATGCCGTCCAAGTCTGTAACAGCGGTGATTGGCGTCAAAGAGGAGAGAGGAAAAAACGCCGGGGCGTCTGTCTGCAAGTGCCAGACCTGCAGTAAAACAGACTGCCTTTACCGGGAGACACAGGACGGCGGGGCAGAACAGCCGGCGTAAGGAAACGGCGCTTTTGCGAAAGCAGAGGAACGAGACTTAGAGAATGCGAGGAAATAGAGATGGACAGAGGGGAACAGGAGAGAAAGGCGAGATCCGCTCTTTTAGAAGAACTTAAAAACAGGATTCTGTTTTTTGACGGAGGCACGGGAAGTCTTCTGCAGGCAGCCGGCCTGGGAGCAGGCGAGCTGCCGGAGACATGGAATATCTCCCATCCGGAGACAGTAGTGAAAATCCACCGGGATTATCTGAACGCAGGCTGCGACATGGTAAAGACGAATACCTTTGGAGCCAACCGTCTGAAATTTAACGATCATACGGAATTTACGCTGAGAGAAGTGGTGGAAGCCGCTGTGGCAAATGCCAGGCAGGCGGCGCGGGAAGCCGGACACGGCTGGATTGCGCTGGATCTGGGGCCTACGGGGAGACTGTTAAAGCCCATGGGAGATCTGGAGTTTGAGACGGCTGTTTCCATGTACCGGGAGACGGCGCAGACAGGCGTACAGGCGGGAGCAGATCTGATTCTCATTGAAACCATGAGCGACAGCTATGAGCTGAAGGCGGCGGTGCTGGGAGCCAAGGAGGCCCTGGAAAGCCTGGGACGCCTGGAAGGAGAGAACAGGATTCCTATTTTTGCCACCGTGATTTTTGATGGAAAAGGAAAGCTTTTAACAGGCGGAACGGCCCGCTCCGTCATTGCCCTGCTGGAAGGGCTGGGAGTGGACGCGCTGGGCGTCAACTGCGGCCTGGGACCGGTGGAGATGAAGGAAATTGTGAAAGAGTACGTCCAGTATGCCTCTCTTCCCATTATCGTGAATCCTAATGCAGGACTTCCCAGAAGCGAGGGCGGAAAAACGGTTTACGATATTGACGGGGAAGCGTTTGCCAAGGCCATGGAAGAGCTGGTGGATCTGGGCGTTTCCATAGCGGGCGGCTGCTGCGGAACTACGCCGGAACATATTCAGAAACTGACAGAGCGGTGCAGGGGAAAGAAGCAGAGGCTTCCGGAAAAAAAGACAGAAACAGTGATTGCCTCCTATGCCCAGGCAGTGGAGATTGGAGCGGATCCGGTGGTGATCGGAGAGCGGATTAACCCTACGGGAAAGTCTAAATTTAAGGAGGCCCTGCGAACCCACAATATGGAGTACATTCTCAGGGAGGGAGTGATCCAGCAGGAGCACGGCGCTCAGGTTCTGGACGTCAACGTGGGCCTTCCGGAGATCGACGAGCCTGCTATGATGGAGGAGGCGGTGCGGGAGCTTCAGAGTATTATCGACCTGCCGCTGCAGATTGATACGGCCGATGGCAGGGCCCTGGAGCGGGCTCTCAGAGTCTACAATGGAAAACCTCTTGTGAACTCTGTAAACGGAAAGAAAGAGAGCATGGAGACAGTATTTCCGCTGGTGAAAAAGTACGGAGGCACAGTGGTAGCCCTGACTCTGGATGAAAGCGGAATTCCTCCCACAGCAGACGGACGCCTGGCGGTGGCAGAAAAGATTTACCGGAAAGCGGCAGAATACGGCATTCAGAAGAAGGACATTATCATCGATCCTCTCTGCATGACCATCAGCTCTGATTCCCAGGGAGCTCTGACTACTCTGGAGGCAGTGCACCGTGTGAAGGAGGATCTGGGAGGAAAGACCATTCTCGGCGTGTCAAATATCTCCTTCGGACTGCCCCAGAGAGAGATTATCAACTCCTCGTTTTTCACGCTGGCGCTGATGAACGGCCTGAACGCGGCGATTATCAATCCGAATTCAGAGGCTATGATGCGATCCCTGCACAGCTTCCGGGCGCTGGCTGCGCTTGACGATAACTGTAGGGATTATATTGAAATGTACGGCCAGTCTTCTTCCCAGGCAGCTCTGTCAGCGCCGTCCCAGGTAGCGAAACCATCGGGAGAAGCCGTGGATGTGAAAGAGCTTCTGAAAGAAAGCGTTGTCAGGGGCCTGAAAGAGCAGGCGGCAGAGCAGGCGGGACAGGCTTTAAGGGAGGCGGATCCCCTGGAAATTATCAATCTGTGCATGATTCCGGCCCTGGACTCTGTAGGAAAGGGATTTGAAAAGGGAACCATATTCCTTCCCCAGCTTTTAATGAGCGCAGAGGCGGCCAAGGCGGCCTTTGAGGTAATCAAAGAAGCCATGGAGGGAAGCGGACAGACTCAGGAGAAAAAGGGCGTGATTATCCTGGCCACTGTGAAAGGCGATATCCACGATATTGGAAAAAATATTGTGAAGGTGCTGCTTGAAAACTACAGCTACGAGGTGGTAGATCTGGGGCGGGACGTGCCTCCGGAGAAAATCGCAGAGGAGACGGTGAAACGCCGCGCGCCTCTGGTAGGACTCAGCGCTCTCATGACTACCACAGTTCCAAGCATGGAGGAAACCATCCGTCTTCTTAGAAAAGAAGCTCCTTGGACCAGGATTATGGTGGGGGGAGCCGTGCTCACCGAGGAGTATGCGAAATCCATTGGGGCAGACGTCTACTGCAGAGACGCAATGGCCTCCGTCACCTTTGCCCAGAAGGTAATCGGATAGAAAAAAGATAGATAAAACGCACAAAAATAAAAATCATCAATCAGAAATCATGTTGCACAATGCACAAAAAAATAGAGGGCCTTGGGGCGGCTTTCTGACAGAAAGAGAAATAAAGTTTACTTGACAGAAAAGGGAAATTGTAATAGAATTTTCTATATCAAACGAGGAGTTAGAGACTCCGAGGAAACGAAACAGTAGAGGAGACGAGCTTATGTTATCTAAGAAATTAACAGTTGTGAATCCGTCCGGTCTGCACTTAAGACCAGCGGGAGTTTTATCCCAGGCAGCGATGAAATTCAAAAGTGACGTCATCATTGAGTGCGGCGAGAAGAGAATCGTGGCAAAGAGCGTGCTGAACGTCATGGCAGCAGGAATCAAGTGCGGAACAGAGATTAACCTGATCTGCGACGGCGAGGACGAGGAGGCAGCGATGGAAGCTCTCTCCGCAGCGATTGAGAGCGGACTCGGCGAGAAATAATTCCGTTTTATATGGGTGTGAAAGTGTGCGCGAAGAGGCGCACACTTTTGCTTTATAGAAGACGAAAAAGCCTGTGAGCTGTGATCATGAAAGGAGATTTGGCTATGAAATATGAGGTTTATGAACACAAGACACAGTACTATGAGACAGATCAGATGGGAATTATCCATCATTCCAACTACATCCGCTGGTTTGAGGAAGCCAGAGTCCACATGATGGAGCAGCTGGGGATGGGCTACGACGCCATGGAAGAGGCAGGCGTGATCAGCCCGGTGATTTCCATTCACTGCGAGTATAAGAGCATGACACGTTTCGGAGAGACAGTCAGGATTATCACAAATCTGAAAGAGTACAACGGCATCAGGATGACCATTGAGTACACGGTGTTAGACTGCGGGACAGGACAGGTGCGCTGTGTGGGAGAGAGCCGCCACTGCTTCCTGACCAGAGACGGAAAGCCGGTTTCCCTGAAGCGCAATTACATTGAGATGGACAAGGCCTTCCGGGAATTCAAGAAAGAGACTGAGGAGAATGAAAATGCTTGATATGGAATTCAGAATTCTGTACTGGCTGCAGGAACTTCGCAGTCCGGCGCTGGATCAGGCGATGGAGGCGATCACGCATCTGGGAGACAAGGGCTGGTTTTTCATTCTCCTTGGAGCGGCGCTTTTTTTCATTCCCAGAACCCGCAGAGCAGGCGCAGCAGTGCTTTTGTCCCTGCTTTGCGGGATGGTTGTGGGAAATCTGTGCCTGAAAAATCTGGTTATGCGGCCCAGGCCATGCTGGATAGACGCGTCGGTGCCGCTGCTGATTCCGGTTCCTCACGATTATTCCTTTCCATCCGGCCATACCCTGGCCGCTTTCGAGACCGCTGTAAGCATTTTTCTGGTCAATCGGAAGTGGGGAACCGCTTTTCTGATTTTCGCCGCCCTCATCGGACTTTCCAGAATGTACCTGTTTGTACATTTTCCTACCGATGTGTTAAGCGGAGCGGCCCTGGGAATTTTTATTGCATGGTTTGTCAAGAAAGGGATTGAAAAGTATCGTCTGTGTGATATACTGAGAGTACAAAAAAACAAGAAAGCAGAGTAGGGGATCAGGCGTTAAGTGCCGGCTGGACAGGGAGTTGCCAGCCGGACGAAAAAGAGATTTTCAGAAACTTCTTTGCGGTCGGTTCCCCGCATCCCGCTGCATCCTCGGAATATACTGCTGTTTTTCCTGACTGGAGGACAGCGCGAAATTACCTCCCTGGTGCGGTTTGAGATTCTGCGAAAGGAGGTATTTTTTTATGAAGAAACTGGCGGAAGTGTACGCGCAGTCATGGAAAGAAGTCAGGCATGTCCGCTCTCTGACTACAGCTGCCATGTTTATGGCAGTATCGGTGGTTCTGGGATATTTTACCATCGAGGCAGGACCCTATCTGAAGATTGGCTTTGGAAGCGTGGCAAATGAATTTGTCTATTATCTGTTCGGGCCGGTTCTGGGTGTGGTTTACGGCTGTCTGCTGGATCTGGTCAAGTTTGTGGCCAAGCCTACGGGAGCCTTTTTCCCTGGTTTTACCATGGTCACGATGCTGGCGGCGCTGATTTACGGAACCTTTTTCTACCGCAGGACGCTCACCTTTTCCAGAGTGCTGGCGGTGACGCTCTGCGTGGATTTAATCTGCAACGTATTTTTAAATACCTGGTGCTTAAGCATCCTGTATGGAAAGGGCATTTCCGTGCTTATCGGACCGCGGTTTGTGAAAAATATGGTTATGTGGCCCGTCGATTCCTTTCTCTTCTATATTATAGCTAAAAAGCTGGAGGATTTCGGCCTAGTGCGGGCGATCCGGCGATTTGGCAGTCCGGGGAAAGCATAAAAAGGGTAATGAAAAGAGAGAAAAACTTTCTGCGCTCCACCTAAGCCGCTGGAAAGTTTTCTCTCTTTTTTGGCATACAGATGAAAGAAAGCATTTCAAAGCTTTTTGCACTGGAAAAAGAACGGGACAAACGGCAGGCAGATATGGTATAATTAAAATGATTTTCTGCTTAAAATAAAACTGCAGGAGTGTTTGGAAATAAACAGATAAAGAGAGGAGAAATGACATGAGCGAATGCAATCATGACTGCGGCAGCTGCAGCGCCGACTGCGCCAGCAGACAGCCGGCTAGTTTTTTAGAGCCGTTAAACCCACAGAGCACAGTTAAGAAGGTAATCGGAGTAGTCAGCGGCAAGGGCGGAGTGGGAAAATCCCTGGTTACTTCCCTGATGGCATGTAAAATGCGGGCGAGAAACCACAGAGTGGGAATTTTAGACGCGGATATTACGGGGCCGTCTATTCCCAAGGCTTTTGGCGTCCACGAGACAGTGGGAGTGACAGAGGATGAACTGATGATTCCCTGCGAAAGCCAGACAGGAATTCAGATGCTTTCCTCCAACCTGATTTTGGAGCATGAGACGGATCCGGTTATCTGGAGAGGCCCCATTGTAGGCGGAGTGATTAAGCAGTTCTGGGGACAGGCGCTCTGGAAGGATATTGACTATATGTTTGTGGATATGCCTCCGGGAACCGGCGATGTACCCCTCACTGTCTTCCAGTCTCTTCCGTTAGACGGTATTATCATTGTTACCTCCCCGCAGGATCTGGTTTCCATGATCGTGGCGAAGGCAGTCAATATGGCGAAGAAGATGAACGTGCCGATTATCGGTCTGGTGGAAAATATGAGCTATCTGCTCTGCCCGGACTGCGGCCGCAAAATTTCTGTATTCGGAGAGAGCAAGGCAGACGAAGTGGCCAAAGAGTACGGCATTCCGATGTTAGCCAAGCTTCCGATTGATCCAAAGATTGCAGACAGCGTGGATCAGGGCGTGGTAGAGTACGTAGAGTCTCCATGGCTGGATGAGGCTGCAGACATCATTGAGAAGATGTAGAACGGATGAGAGCGAATCTTTCGCAGGATTCCATTTTCCATGAAGTAAAAAGGACATGTTCCGGAATGAAGATTCAAACGGGAACATGTCCTTTTTAATATCAGTTTCTGATATCAGCTGTGCTTTGTCAGAAAATTACTGCTCGGTTTCTTTCTGGAAGCGCTCCAGATAAGCGTCCTGAAGTTTTTTGAACAGCTCAGGAGCCTTTCCGCCTACCGGCTTTCCTTCCAGCTCGCAGGCTCTCACAATCAGCTTGGTGGAACTGGATACGATGATTTCGTCAGCCTCATAAAGCTCTTTCATGGTAAACGGAGTTTCGTCAACCGGAATGCCCAGACGCTTGCACTCCTGAATCAGGTGCATTCTGGAAATGCCTGGAAGGATGTAGTGATCCGTAGGATGGGTGATGAAAACGCCGTCCTTTAAAATAGAGACGTTGCTGTGGGCGCACTCGGTTACAATATCGCCCCGGTGGAAGATGCACTCGTCGCAGCCGGCCTCCTCAGCCTTCTGTGCCGCCATAACGTTGGGGAGAAGGTTCAGTGTCTTAATGTTGCAGTGGAGGAAGCGGGTATCCTCGGTGGCAGTGAGCTTTAAGGCACGGTCAGGGTTGGAGTTCTTTCCTGGCTTCATGGTAATCCACAGATTCGGCTTTACAGAAGCGTCCGGGAAGATGTGGTTCCGGATCGCGGTTCCCCTGGTCAGCTGCCAGTACACGAGAACTTCAGAATCATCCATTTTTTCCAGCATGGAGTAAAGGATATCGGTCAGCTCCTGTCTGGTGTAGGGAACCGGGATTCTGATTAAACCGGCGCTGTTGTAGAAACGGTTTAAATGATCCTCCAGGGCAAAGATTTTTCCATTTCTGGCCAGAGTCGCCTCATACACGCCGTCTCCGAAATACCCGGCTCTGTCGTTCATGGGAATGGTCATTTCCTCAAGAGGGCCGAAAGTTCCGTTGTAATAACCTAAATTTTTCATAAATTGCCTCCTATCTGGTATTATCTAGGGATAGCATATCATTAAAGCATTCGTTTGTAAACACGAGCTTTTGGTTTCGGCATTATTTTCAGAAATTTTTTTGGATTTCTGATTTATCAGAAGGGTGCCTGGAAGTTTAGGTAAAATTAATGAAAGATTCATTGTTTCCCGTATGCTTTTCAGCTATAATAGTAGAAGAACAACAGAATGACGAACCAGAGGTGTGCGATATGAGTTTTAACCAGAATCCGAACAGCGAGCTGAACCAGTCCGTTGTGATCGGACCGAGAGAGGTAGAAGTGCCGGAGAGCCTGATCGGCGAGGCCATAGAGTTCAGGAATGAGATGATGAAGTATTCCTGCGCAATCAGGGAGCTTAAGACAAAGCTGGAGGTGCTGAACGACGAGCTTTCCGTGAGAAACCAGAGAAATCCCATTGAGATGATCCGATCCCGCGTAAAGAAGCCGCAGAGCATTTTTGAGAAGCTGAAGCGCAGAGGCCTTCCGGTGACAGTAGAGTCTATGAGAGAGAATCTGGACGATATTGCGGGAGTCCGCGTGATCTGTTCTTTTATCGACGATATTTACGACGTCAGCCGTATGCTGGCCAGACAGGATGATATCCGGGTCATTGCCATAAAGGATTACATAAGGAGTCCAAAGGTAAATGGCTACAGAAGCTACCACATGATTTTAGAGGTTCCAGTCTTCTTTTCCAACTGTAAGCAGTACATCCGGGCTGAGGTGCAGATCCGGACCATTGCCATGGATTTCTGGGCCAGCCTGGATCACCAGCTGAAGTACAAAAAGGAAATGACGGAGGAGGAAGCGGCCGAGATTGGAGAGGATCTGCGCCGGTGCGCGGAAGTCATTGCCGGAACCGACTGGAAGATGCTGGAAATCCGCCGGAAGATTGAAGATCGGGAGCAGATGAAGGAGTACGATATCAATAAAGGCCGGGAGAAGGTCGTGTAAGAGATTATAGGAGAAGCATATTTAAAAGCATATTAAAAAAAGAAACAAGTTTTCCATGTTCCATTTAAAACCACTGGAAAATTTGTTTCTTTCTTTTTATGCTTTTTGTCTGGGGCGAAAGGCGTTAACAGGGCGGAAACTGCCGTTTTTTTCCTTTGAATGCAGTGACTGCCATAAAAATATATCCAATCACAATATACAGGATCCCGTAAAACATAAAATCCTGACTCTTCATATCAAAGAAAATCCGGCTTCCCAAAATAAATAATCCTGTCAAAAGCAGAGGCTGAAACCAGGAGGAGGAAACATTTTTTCCGGCGAAAATGCCTGATGAGGCTGCAGCGGCAGGATTCACGATGAAAAACATAAGCAGCAAAGCCGCCATAGCGCTGTCAGCGGGAACGAAGGTTATCGCAAGCCATGGAAGCCCAAGCATGACTGCGGCTGATAGGAAAAAGCAGATACTATTTCGTTTTCGCGCAGGATCTCTGTATTGAACCATAACTCATTTTCCCGTCCTTTCTAGTATAGATAGTAGGATAAGCTCTCCTTAATATGGAATCCTGCCTTCCGGTACAGGGATACGGCGGGGGCGTTCAGTCCTGACACATGGAGCGTGAGCCTTCTGCAGTCTGAGCGGGGCAGTCCGTTTTTCAGGAGAGAGAGGGTGAGGGACAGGGCTTTTTTTCCCAGTCCGCGGCCCCTGAGTTCTTCTCTGATTTCAAAGCCGTAGAAGCAGGCGCTGTCTTCGAAAAAGGACAGGCAGCAGGTTCCGGCTTCCTCACCGCCCTGATAAAAGGAGAGAAGGAAGGTGCCGTTTTCTGTCTCGTTCCACTGGACTCTGAGGCAGCTGTCAGGTTCCCCGCAGAGCTTCCGTGCAGACGCAGTCTGAAAAGAAACAGGGGGAAGAGACGGGGCACATTCCAGCTCTAGTTCCATCCTGTATTCGTCTCTGTCGTGGACCGCTTCCAGGGAAGCCAGGGCAGCTAAGGTTCCAGGTTCTGGATCGGTTACAGGAAAGTAGAGATCCACCTCCTCAATATCCTGGGATAATTCGTCAAAAAGTAGGGAGAAATATCCTTTTTGCCGAAGAACAGGCCTGGTGAAGGCAGAGCACTCTGCATAGGGCGCGCCGGACTCTTCAAAAAAGCTTAAAGCCGCCGCGCAGGCTAAGATTCTGCTGGCAGCGTTATCATCCGTTTCTGTAAAAAGCAGATAAAACAGATCTCCGTCTTCAAAAGGGAAAAAGGGAGTCTGTCCCTTGGAATCTCTGCATCCATTTAAAAGTTCTTTTATCTCGTCTGCCTGTCCGGCAGAAAGAAGGCTCGTTCGTATGATATCCATAAAAAACTCCTGAAATTTAACTTTTCTTATAAGTATAGTCCATAGAGCAGATGAATTTCAATCAAAATATAAGAATTTTTTCTATTGTGCGATGAAAATCACAGTGATAAAATAAAAGAGTTTACAAAAATAAGGAGGACTGAGGATGAAATTCATCAAGGGTATTACAATTATTTTCGGCATCACTATGATAGGGGAATTTCTCAATGTCCTGCTTCCGCTTCCAATCCCATCCGGGGTATATGGGCTGTTCCTGCTTCTGGGGGCTCTGTGTTTGAAGGCGGTGAAGCTGGAGGATGTGGAGGAGCCGGGCGGATTTTTTCTTGACACTATGCCGCTTATGTTTATTCCTGCAGGCGTAGGATTGATGAACAGCTGGGACGTAATGGAGAGTGTGCTGATTCCTCTGACGGTTATCACCGCCGCGTCTACAATTTTTGTCATGGCTGTGACAGGAAAGACGGCTCAGCACATTATCAGAAAAAATAGGCAGGAAGGACAGGAAGAATAAGATGGAATCAATAGCTGGAACATCTCTGTATTTTGGTATGCTGCTCAGTGTGGGAGCCTACCTGTTTGGGGTATGGCTGAAGAAAAAAACGGGACTTTCTATATTAAATCCCCTTTTGGTGGCGATCATTGCCGTTATTTTATTTTTAAAGGTATTTCATGTGAGTTATGAAGCCTATAATAAGGGAGGAGAGTATTTAAGCTATTTTCTGACGCCGGCAACAGTTTGTCTGGCGATTCCCCTCTATAAGCAGCTGGAGCTTTTGCTGAATAATAAACTGGCAGTGGGAGCGTCCATTTTGACTGGTGTTTTAGGAAGCGCAGGAAGTGTTCTTGTGATGGCTAAGGCTTTTGGCCTGAATCATCAGATCTACGTTACCCTGCTTCCCAAGTCTATTACCACAGCTATCGGCATGGGAGTCAGCGAAGAGGCGGGAGGCATTGTGACGCTGACTGTTGTGAGCATTATTGTGACAGGAATTATAGGAAATATTATAGCAGATCTGGTTTTCCAGCTGCTTAAAATAGAGGAACCCATGGCGAAGGGCCTGGCTCTTGGCACATCGGCTCACGCCATCGGAACAGCCAGAGCATTGGAGCTCGGAGAAGTGGAGGGCGCCATGTCAAGCCTTGCCATAGCGGTGGCCGGCGTACTGACTGTAATTGTGGTTCCGCTTATTTCAGGAATGATTTAAGGCCGCTGCAGACAGGCGTCTGAGAAGAGGCGGAAAGGGAAAAGGGAGAATGAATCTGTATGAGGCGATAGGCGTCCGCCATTCAGTGCGGAAATACTCTGATAAGGAAGTGACAGAAAAACTGCGGGAACAGATTCTGGCGTTTGCCAGGACGGCTTCCCCGCTAAACGACAGAATCCAGGTGGATTTTGAGATAATTGACAACCGTGACAAAAAAGCGCCGATGAAGGGCGTCTGGAAGGTAGAGGCCCCCTGGTATTTTGTCCTCTACTCGGAGCCTGAGGAGGGCTATGGGAGAAACGGGGGCTATCTTATGGAGCAGATTGTCCTTTACATGACTGTAAAGGGACTGGGAACCTGCTACCTGGGAGGCAGCACGGTTAAAAGAAAGCGAAGCGACGGAAAACGCCAGGTGATGGTTGTGGCCTTCGGCTATCCGGAGGGCAAGCTGTTCCGGGAGAGCTCTCTGGCGAAGCGCCTGCCCTTAAACGAGCTCTGCGTGTTTAAGGAGGAGGCAGGGGAGACTATGAAAACCGTATTAAAGGCGGCCAGACTGGCTCCGTCTGCATTTAACTCCCAGCCCTGGCGGTTCATTGTCTACACAGATCGGATCTATGTATTTGCCAAGAAGGACTCAGGCGTTCTGCAGGGCTTTCGCAGCCTGGTTCCCGCGGCGGGACTGATGCGGGACTTTTCAGTGGGCGTTATGCTGTCCCATATCATGCTGGCTGCGGAGGAGCTGTGGCTGGAGCTGGAGACGGCCACAGAGGAGCAGTTTGCGGCCAAATCCTATAAAAACGGCGTGTATGTGGCGACTCTCGCCATCCGCCAGTAGGGGCGTGGAAGGCGCAAAGCCGTACTTGATCCCCTACTGTACTTATGATAAAATAATTTAGAATTAAACCAGAGCGTGTTTAAAAACAGGAGGATAAGATGGTAAGTAAATTAATCGAAAAAATTCAGAAGACAAAGGCTCCGATCTGTGTTGGCCTGGATCCGATGTTAAGTTATATTCCGGAGCATGTGACAAAGAAGGCGTTCGCTGAGTTTGGCGAGACCTTAGAGGGAGCTGCGGAGGCCATCTGGCAGTTTAATAAGGAAATCGTGGACGCAACCTGCGATCTGATTCCGTCTGTTAAGCCTCAGATTGCCATGTACGAGCAGTTCGGTCTTCCGGGACTGGCAGCCTACGATAAGACGGTGAAATACTGCCAGGAGAAGGGCCTGATCGTGATCGGAGACGTAAAGAGAGGCGACATCGGTTCTACTTCCGCCGCCTACGCCACAGGACACCTGGGAACGGTTCAGGTGGGAAGCCAGACCTTAAGCGGCTTCAATACCGAGTACATTACAGTTAACCCATATCTTGGAACAGACGGCGTGAAGCCTTTCGTGGACGTGTGCAATCAGTGCGACCGCGGTATTTTCGTGCTGGTGAAGACCTCCAATCCTTCCAGCGGCGAGTTCCAGGACCGCTTAATTGACGGCCGTCCGCTGTACGAGCTGGTAGCGGAGAAGGTAGTAGAGTGGGGCGACGCTTCCATGGACGGAGCTTACAGCAACGTGGGAGCCGTTGTGGGCGCTACCTACCCGGAGATGAGCAAGGTGCTCAGAAAGCTGATGCCGAGAACTTACTTCCTGGTTCCTGGCTACGGCGCTCAGGGCGGCACGGCAGAGGATTTAAAATACTGCTTCAACGAGGACGGACTGGGAGCAGTTGTCAATTCCTCCAGAGGCATTATCGCGGCATACAAGAAAGACGCGTATGCCAAGTTTGGACCGAAGCATTTCGGCGAGGCGTCCAGACAGGCTGTTATTGACATGATTGCAGATATTAACAGCGTACTGTAGGGATTTCTTTTAAAAGCTTAACCTGCAGACTTCAGAATACAGATACAGGAGAGAGAGATGGCACAGATTAAGGAGACGGCTGTCGTATACAGCCAGGAAATGCTGGCTCCGGATATTTACAGCATGTGGATTGCCACAAAGGCAGCTGCAGACGCGAAGCCGGGACAGTTTATTTCTGTTTACACAAAGGATGGATCCAGGCTTCTGCCAAGGCCTATCAGCATCTGTGAAATTGATAAGGAGGAGGGCCGCCTGCGCATTGTATACAGAATCGCGGGAGCGGGAACAGAAGAATTTTCCCATTACCAGTCCGGAGACTCCATCGAGATCATGGGACCGCTGGGAAATGGCTTCCCTCAGGAGGGGGAGAAGGTGTTCCTCATCGGAGGAGGAATCGGAATCCCGCCGATGTTAGAGCTTGCCAAGCAGTTAAACTGTGAGAAACAGATGGTTTTAGGATACAGAGACGCAAATCTTTTCTTAAAGAAGGAGTTTGAGGCTTACGGCCAGGTATATGTGGCCACAGAGGACGGAAGCGCAGGCACCAGGGGAAACGTGCTGGATGCGATTAGGGAGCACGGCCTGACTGCCGACGTGATGTACGCCTGCGGCCCTACGCCTATGCTGCGGGCTCTGAAGGAGTACGCGGCCCAGAACCATATCCGCTGCTACATCTCTCTGGAGGAGAAGATGGCCTGCGGAATCGGTGCCTGCCTGGCCTGCGTCTGCAAGTCCAAGGACGTGGATCACCACACGAATGTACATAATAAGAGGATCTGCAAGGACGGTCCCGTATTCCTGGCCGAGGAGGTGGAGCTGTAATGAATATGAAGGTCAATCTGGCAGGAGTGGAGCTGAAGAACCCGGTTATGACAGCGTCGGGAACCTTCGGCTCCGGAGCAGAGTACGGCGAGATGGTGGATTTAAACCGTCTGGGCGCAGTGGTGACAAAGGGCGTGGCAAACGTGCCGTGGCCGGGAAATCCCACTCCCCGCATCGCGGAGACCTACGGCGGCATGATCAACGCGGTGGGACTTCAGAATCCTGGCTTTGACGTGTTTGCCAAGAGGGATATTCCCTATTTAAAGCAGTTTGATACGAAGATTATTGTCAATGTCTGCGGAAAGACCACAGAGGATTACATCGACGTGGTGGAGAAGCTTTCCGATCAGCCGGTGGATATGCTGGAGATTAACATTTCCTGTCCTAACGTCAAGGAGGGCGGCATTGCCTTCGGCCAGGATCCCAAGGCAGTGGAGGCGATTACCAGAGAGGTGAAGCGCCACGCCAGACAGCCGGTGATCATGAAGCTGAGCCCCAATGTCACAGACATTACGGTGATGGCCAAGGCGGCCGAGGCGGGAGGAGCGGACGTGCTTTCCCTGATCAATACGATCACAGGCATGAAGATTGATATCCATAAGCGCGCCTTTGCCGTTGCCAACAAGACAGGAGGCCTGTCAGGTCCGGCCATTAAGCCGGTGGCTGTCCGCATGGTATATCAGGTGGCTAACGCAGTGAAGCTTCCGATTATCGGAATGGGCGGAATCATGTGCGCAGACGACGCCATTGAGTTTATGATGGCAGGAGCCACAGCCGTATCGGTGGGAACCGCCAATTTTCACAATCCTTACGCAACCCAGGAGATCGTGGAGGGCATGGAGGCCTACATGAAGAAGTATCAGGTGGAGGATATTAACAGCCTGATCGGCATTGTAAAATAGAACGCGTGAAAAACATAAAAGAAAACGAACAGGATAGAAGCCTGTAAATCTAGGAGGTTCCAGAGAGATGGAGAGCTATAAGCAGGAATTTATTGATTTTATGGTAGAGAGCCAGGTGCTGAAATTCGGCGAGTTTACGTTAAAGAGCGGCAGAAAGTCTCCGTTTTTCATGAACGCAGGCGGCTATGTGACAGGCTCTCAGCTGAAAAAGCTGGGAGAGTACTATGCAAGAGCCATCCACAGCGTGTACGGAGACGATTTCGACGTGCTGTTCGGACCGGCCTATAAGGGAATTCCTTTAAGCGTAGTGACAGCTATCGCCTACAGCGAATTATACGGAAAAGAGATCCGCTATTGCTCTGACCGCAAGGAGGAGAAGGATCACGGCGCAGACAAGGGAAGCTTCTTAGGCAGCAAGCTGCAGGACGGAGACCGCGTCGTTATGATTGAGGACGTGACTACTTCCGGAAAATCCATGGAGGAGACTGTTCCCAAGGTAAAGGGAGCGGCAGACGTGAAGATCGTAGGCCTGATGGTATCCTTAGACCGTATGGAGGTCGGCAAGGGCGGCGTAAAGTGCGCGCTTGAGGAGGTAAAGGATCTGTATGGCTTCCCCACAAACGCCATTGTTTCCATGAAGGACGTGGTAGAGCATCTGTACAACCGCGAGTGCCAGGGCAAGGTAGTCATTGACGATCAGATTAAGGCGGCAATTGACGCTTACTACGAGCAGTACGGAGCAAAATAGGCTGTCTGCAGCTGATAGTGAGGAGAATGTCTGATGGAAAGAGTCTATAAGACAATGCGCAATGCGGGTGCGTGCAGCATTGTGATCGGAAGCGTGATGATTGTGACAGGGCTTGCAGCCGGAGTGATGGCGATTGTAAGCGGAGCGGCTCTTCTGAGACGCAAATCAGAGATTACATTTTGATAAAAGGCTTTATGCTGAACCAGAAGAGTGTTGCAAGAAGGGAATATGCCTGCAACACTCTTTTTACCATGAAAGAGAAAATTCAGAATCCGGGGAAGGATTCTTTTTGCAGATAATAGAGAGCGGTTAGTTGGAGAACCTATGTGGAAGAGAGAGAAAACCCATCAGAAAATATGCTGGATCCTGTTTTTCAGCTATCTTCTGATGCTGACTTATTTTATGTTTTTTTCCGACGGCTTTGGCCGGTCGGAGTATACAGAGTACCATTACAATCTGACGCTGTTTAAAGAAATACGGCGGTTTTACACCTACAGAGAGCTGGTGGGAACCAAGGCGTTTCTTCTTAATATTGTGGGAAATGTGGTGTGCTTTATACCCTTTGGCTTTATTCTTCCCATTATTACAAGGCTGGGAGAGAGATGGCTCAATACGCTGCTTTTAAGCTTTCTTCTGACTCTCTCCATTGAGACGATTCAGCTGGTGTTCCGGGTGGGAAGCTTCGACGTGGACGACATGTTTCTCAATACCGTAGGAGGGGCGGCCGGGTACGTATCTGTGACAATGCTCAAATGGATAAGGAGGGCTTTTCATGGCTCAAAAAACGAAAAAGATTTCATACATTAAAAAGCCTATGGCAAGGAATGGCTTTATCTGCCTGGGACTGGCGGCGGTGGCGCTGTTTCTGTGCCTGACCGGTCTTGGAATCAGCATCAGAAACCAGGGCAATACTCCGGTAGGCGGTACGGCAGTCTGCTTTTCCAGCTTTCTGTTCGCCGTGTTTGGCGTGATTTATGGCTGGGCTTCGTTCCAGGAGGAGGAAAAAAACTATATACTGGCTAAGATAGGGGCGCCTATCAGCGGCCTGATTGTCATTTTCTGGATTGTGCTTATTTTAATTGGATTGAAAGGGTGATAGGATGCGTTACGAAAAGGGAGTTTGCTACACAGAGAAATTCAGAGAGGAAAACGAGGTGGTGAGAGAGCGCCATGAGCTGGCGGCGGCCAGAATCAGGGAGATTCCTCTGGAGAACACCACGGGAGAACGGTTTGGCAGATATTTTAAGAGGACAGCGGAGTTTATTCTGCTGTGTGAGGAGGTATTTCAGCGCCAGGCGTCGGGAGAGCTTTTAGAGGCAGAGCTTTCTGAGCTTCGCAGCCTGAACCGCAGGCTGTATGAGGATATTCTGCCGGGAAATTATGAGGAAAGCTTTGCCAACCCGGCCTATGCCTGCCGGGAGCTGACAGAGAAGTACGGAACGTATCTGTCCTTTCTTTACACAGAGATCCGCGGAATGATTGTCTACGCCTACGAGAGCAGACTGACGGATATGACGATCCTGGAGGAGGTCTTTATCGAGGTCTACAACCTGTTCGAGGGGGAGGAGCCGGAGGAGAAGGAATTAAAATCTGTTCTGTACTGGTTTGTCAGCGATTACTGCGACGTGACCTTAAGCTACCGGATCCGGGAATCCCTCGATCCGTCCCTGGACTTTGCGGGAACGATTATAAAGAACAGCGATCTGGGAGACGAGCGGTATCTCTACCAGTTCGGCGAGTACATTTCTGATACAGAACGATCCATCTCCGCTTTCTTAAATGAGCTTCCCGAGGAGACGGTGAGAAAGATGGCCGATACCTTCACAGAGGGCTACAGAAAAGGCTTCGAGGCCATGGGAAGAGATCTTTCCAAAAAACAGACGGTGCAGCTGCGCTTTCCTCTGGGCTTCGAGCGTATGATGCGATATGCGGCAGAGAACTTTGAGGCCATGGGACTATCTCCCATCTTTCTGCGGGCGGCAGTGGGAACTATGAACCGGACGGCGTCCCGAACCAACGGCTATTTCGGCTTTTCTCCCAACCGCCAGTATGAGTACGATCACAGATACGACAATGCGCTGTACATGGATAAGGCCTTTAAGGAGAGAAAGCTTTCTGTGCTCCGGGTAGCTTACGAGGAGTACAAGGCGCTGGCGGCTGTCTACGGCGGCCCGGCAGTACTGGAGACCTTCGGAGAGGAGGGCTTTCAGCCAGAGAATAAGAAAGAGGCCTTTACTCTCAGCGAAAAGCAGGAAAAGCTGGTTCACGCCTACGCAAACGAGTCCATGCAGATTTTAGACGGCTATATTCCGGGAGATGAGACCAGCTTTACGATCATCTCGTTCCCGATTCCCCAGATTGGAGATCAGTTCCGGGAGATTTTTGAGGAGACCATCCGCATCAATACTCTGGACTATGAGCTGTACAAGCGGGTTCAGCAGACGATTATCGACGTCCTGGATCAGGCGTCCTACGCCAGAGTGACGGGAAGAGGGGAAAATAAGACGGATCTGAAAATCAGCCTGATGGAGCTTAAGGATCCAGAGAAGCAGACCCGGTTTGAAAACTGCGTGGCGGACGTGAACATTCCGGTCGGAGAGGTATTCACATCTCCGGTACTTCAGGGTACAGAAGGAACGCTGTTTGTGGGAAACGTCTATATCGGCGATTTTCAGTTTAAGAACCTGTGTATCCGTTTTGAGAACGGAAAAACCGTGGACTACACCTGCGAAAACTTCGCAGATGAGGAAGAGTGCAGAAAGCTGGTGAAGCAGGTGATTTTAAAGAATCACGACAGTCTTCCTATGGGAGAATTTGCAGTGGGAACCAATACGACTGCCTACGCAGTGGGAGTCAAATATGGAATTTCCGACCGTTTTCCAATTCTCATAGCAGAGAAGACAGGCCCCCATTTCGCAGTGGGAGACACCTGCTACAGCTGGTCGGAGGACACGCCTGTCTACAATCCGGACGGAAAAGAGGCGGTGGCCAGAGACAATGAGATTTCTATTTTGAGGAAAGAGGATCTGTCCAAGGCTTACTTTGGATGCCATACGGACATTACGATTCCGTACTCTGAGCTGGATACCGTGGAGGCGGTAAACGCCGACGGAAGCGCTGTCTGCATTATAAAGGACGGAAGATTTGTTCTGCCTGGAACGGAGGAGCTGAACGTGCCGTTGGAGACTGTGGAGGGCTGTTAAACAGCTGCGGTCATATCTGCTTATAAGTATATTTCATAAACGGCCGTCTTGACGAGGGAAAATAAAACAGGTATTATTAATTAGTAAAACTAAGATAAAACTTGATAAATATTAGAATTACTAATGTTAAAATACAAGGAAAAGGAGAATTCACTATGGCAAAAGTAGGAATTGTAATGGGAAGCGACTCAGATATGCCGGTTATGGCACAGGCGGCAGATTTTCTGGAGAAAATGGGCATTGAGTTTGAGATGACAGTGATTTCCGCCCACAGAGAGCCTGATGTATTCTTCGAGTACGCGAAATCCGCAGAGGCCAGAGGCTACAAGGTGATTATCGCAGGAGCGGGAAAAGCGGCTCACCTGCCGGGCATGTGCGCGGCTCTGTTCCCCATGCCGGTCATCGGAGTGCCGATGAAGACTTCAGATCTTGGAGGAGTCGATTCCCTGTACTCCATCGTCCAGATGCCGTCCGGAATCCCGGTAGCCACGGTAGCGATCAACGGAGGAAAGAACGCAGGTATTCTGGCAGCCAAGATTCTGGCAGCTTCCGACGCAGAGCTTCTTGAGAAATTAAAGAAATACTCTGAGGAGATGAAAAACGAGGTTGTGGAGAAGGCTGAGAAGTTAAACAAAATCGGCTACAAGGAGTATGTGGCCCAGATGAAATAAACGTTTACGGCCTGTAGAACTGAAGAAACGCAAAAAGCAAAAAAGAGGAGAATCGTAATGGATTATAAGAACGCCGGAGTTGATATTGAAGCTGGATATAAGTCTGTAGAGCTGATGAAAAAATATGTTCAGGGAACCATGAGACCTGAGGTAATGGGAGGCCTTGGCGGCTTTTCCGGAGCTTTCTCAGCGGCAGCCTTCAAGGATATGGAGGATCCTGTGCTCCTTTCCGGTACCGACGGCTGCGGAACCAAGGTGAAGCTGGCCATCATTATGGATAAGCACGACACCATTGGAATCGACGCGGTGGCCATGTGCGTCAACGACATTGCCTGCGCAGGCGGAGAGCCTTTATTTTTCCTGGACTACATTGCCTGCGGCAAGAATTATCCGGAGAAGATTGCGGAGATTGTAAAGGGCGTGGCAGAGGGCTGCTTACAGTCTGAGGCTGCCTTAATCGGCGGCGAGACAGCAGAGCATCCGGGACTGATGCCGGAGGAGGACTACGATCTGGCAGGCTTTGCAGTAGGCGTCTGCGACAGAAAGGACATGATCACAGGAGAGCATTTAAAGGCAGGAGATGTGCTCATCGGCATGGCTTCCACCGGCGTTCACAGCAACGGCTTCTCCTTAGTCAGAAAGGTCTTTGAGAAAGAACTGACCTGCGAGGGCTTAAATACCTATTACGACGAGCTTGGAAAGACGCTGGGCGAGGCCCTTTTAATGCCTACCAGAATCTATGTGAAGGCCTTAAAGAGCCTTAAAAAGGCGGGAGTGACTGTAAAGGCCTGCAGCCATATCACAGGCGGCGGTTTCCAGGAGAACGTGCCCCGTATGTTAAAAGAGGGAACCCACGCAGTGATCAGGAAGGACAGCTACGAGGTTCCGGCTATCTTTAAGATGTTAGCCAAGAAGGGCGACATTGCCGAGGATATGATGTACAACACCTACAACATGGGAATCGGAATGATTGTGGCAGTGGATCCGGCAGATGCAGAGAAGGCCATGGAGGCTGTCAAGGCGGCAGGAGATACTCCTTACGTGATTGGATCCATTGAGGACGGAGAAAAAGGAGTTACCTTATGCTAAGAGTCGGAGTTATGGTTTCCGGCGGCGGCACGAATCTGCAGGCGATTCTCGATTCCATTGACAACGGGACGATCAGGAACGCCAGGGTGGAGGCAGTTATCAGCAATAACAGGAACGCCTACGCTCTGGAGCGGGCCAGAAACCACGGAATCGAGGCAGTCTGCGTCTCCCCCCGGGACTACGAGAGCAGAGAGCAGTTTAACGAGGCCCTTCTTGAGAAGGTCAATGAATACCAGCTGGATCTCATTGTGCTGGCAGGATTTCTGGTAGCCATCCCGGCGGCCATGATTCAGAGATACAGAAACCGCATTATCAATATCCATCCGTCTCTGATTCCGTCCTTCTGCGGAGTCGGCTACTATGGGCTGAAGGTTCACGAAGCGGCTTTGAAGCGGGGCGTGAAGGTGACGGGAGCTACCGTGCATTTTGTAGACGAGGGGACAGATACAGGGCCGATTCTTCTGCAGAAGCCGGTGGAGGTCAAGGAAGGCGATACGCCGGAGATTCTCCAGCGCCGTGTCATGGAGGAGGCAGAGTGGATCCTGCTTCCAAAGGCCATCGACATGATAGCCAATGGGGAGATTGAGATAGGACGCTAAAACAGGAAGTATCAGGTCTGGAAGGGGAAGAAATATGAAGATTTTGATCGTGGGAAGCGGCGGAAGAGAGCACGCCATTGCGTGGAAAATTGCCCAGAGCCCAAAGGCAGAGAAGATTTACTGCGCTCCGGGAAATGCAGGAATTGCAGGAATCGCAGAGTGCGTTCCCATCGGGGCCATGGAGTTTGAGAAACTGGCAGATTTTGCCGTGGAACATCAGATTGACCTGACGGTGGTCGGCATGGACGATCCCCTGGTGGGCGGAATTGTGGACGTATTTGAGGAGAGAGGCCTCAGGATCTTTGGCCCCAGAAAGAATGCGGCCATCCTGGAAGGATCCAAGGCATTCTCCAAGGATTTAATGAAAAAATACGGCATTCCTACAGCTGCCTATGAAAATTTTGACGATCCGGAAAAGGCGCTGGAGTACATAAAGACGGCTCCGATGCCAATTGTTCTTAAGGCGGACGGCCTGGCTCTTGGAAAGGGAGTTCTCATCTGCAATACCAGAGAGGAAGCAGAGGAAGGCGTCAGGAGCATCATGCTGGATAAAAAGTTTGGCTCTGCCGGAAACCAGATGGTAGTGGAGGAGTTTATGACAGGACGTGAGGTGTCTGTGCTGTCTTTTGTAGACGGACATACCATCAAAATCATGACTTCTGCCCAGGATCACAAGAGAGCCCAGGACGGAGATCAGGGACTGAATACAGGAGGTATGGGAACCTTCTCACCAAGCCCCTTCTACACAGAAGAGGTGGATCGGTTCTGTAGAGAGCACATTTATCAGGCCACAGTAGACGCCATGAAGCAGGAAGGCAGAGAGTTTAAGGGAATCATCTTCTTCGGTCTGATGCTGACAGAAAACGGCCCGAAGGTGCTGGAATACAACGCCAGATTTGGCGATCCAGAGACTCAGGTGGTGCTTCCGAGAATGAAGAACGATATTGTGGAGGTCTTCGAGGCCTGCGTGGACGGCACGCTGGATCAGATGGATCTGGAGTTTGAGGACAACGCGGCAGTCTGCGTGGTGCTGGCTTCCGACGGCTATCCGGTGAAGTATGAGAAAGGGATGCCTATCCGGGGGCTGGAAAGCTTCCAGGACAAGGACGGCTATTATGTGTTCCATGCAGGGACAGCCTTTGACAAGGACGGCAGAATCGTTACAAACGGCGGCCGCGTTCTGGGCGTAACCGCCACAGGCTCAGATTTGAAAGAGGCCAGAGCCAACGCCTACAAGGCGACAGAGTGGATTGATTTTGACAACAAATATATGAGACATGATATCGGAAAGGCCATTGACGAGGCGTAGGGGAAAGACCGCAGACAGTCGGAAAAATCTGACTGGCTGTGGTCTTTCTTACTGTGACACACTGAATGAGGGCATCATAAAATCGAATTGGATGATTGAGCGATGCTCTCGCCTTTATAACTCAAATCTTCGGGTACTCTGGAATAACGAAAACTCAATTTACCTTAGAGGTAAAACTTTTCTTGATACAACGGGGCACATGTGCTATAATGGATTTACCTCAAAGGTAAATCAAAAAGAGAGGTGATGGTTTGGATATCACGTACAAAAACAGGAAAATCGAAAAGGTTTGTACGGATGCCAAAGCTGCGGAGAGAACTTACGGTCGGGAGATGGCTGATAAAATACATCAGCGAATTGATGAAATCGATGCGGCGGATACAGTTGAGATGATGATAAAATTCCATATCGGACGATGTCATTCGCTTACGCAGAACAGGAAAGGACAATACGCGGTGGATTTAGTTCATCCGTACAGATAGGTATTCGAGAAAAATGGAGATAAAATCCAAATTGCGAACATTTTGGAAATAGTCGATTATCATTAAAGGTCAAGATTACAAGTTAAGGAGGTAGCACTATGGTGAGAAGTCGCAGTTATATTGCAACGCCACCTGGGGCGACAGTAAAAGAGCAGTTGAACGACAGAGGTATGAGCCAGAAGGAGTTTGCAGCCAGGATGGATATGTCAGAGAAGCATATCAGCAAGCTCATCAATGGTGATGTACAGCTTACACCTGAGACTGCAGTCAGATTAGAAATGGTTTTAGGGGTTCCGGCTAAGTTTTGGAATCATCTTGAGGCAACTTATAGAGAGAAGATTATAAAGGCTGAAGCAGAAAACGCCATGGATGCTGATGTTGAGATGGCGAAACAATTTCCTTATAGTGAGATGGCAAAATTTGGCTGGGTTCCAGAGACTAGGGAAGCGAAGGAGAAGGTGGTCAATCTTAGAAAATACTTTGAGGTTGTTGAACTTTCGCTTCTTGGGAGTGAGCAGATTACGAGAATTGCGTGCAGACGTCTGGCAATTACAGAAAAAAGCGATTTGGCTTTGATGGCATGGGCACAGGAGGCAAAGATTCAGGCGCGTGATATCCAAACCGCTCCAATCAATATTAAGAGATTAATTTCAGCTATGTCAGAGATACGGAAGATGACAGTGCTTAAACCAAATGAGTTTTGCCCGAAGATAAAGGAATGTCTTGCAAACTGTGGGGTAGCATTGGTTTTCCTTCCGCACCTGAAAGGTTCATTCCTTCAGGGAGCTTCCTTTCTGGATGGAAATAAGATTGTGGTTGGGCTTACAGCAAGAGGAAAGGATGCAGATAAGTTTTGGTTCAGTTTGTTCCATGAACTCGCTCATATTGCTCTCGGTCACGTAGGGCAGTTGAATGGGACATCTGAAGATGATGAGAGGACAGCTAATAAATGGTCCGGTGATATGCTGATTGCGTCTAAAGATTTCGAAACTTTTAGAAGGAATAGGGACTATTCCGAGAGAAATGTACTTCGATTCGCAAAAGCGCAAGGAATCGCGCCCGGAATTGTGGTTGGAAGAATGCAATTAGAAGGAATGATTCAGTACAGCATGCTGAATCATTTGAAAGAGAAATATGAAATAATGATATAAAGATTATCACTTTTATAAAAATTGTCCGTTAAAATTAAAAACAGATTTAGGAGATGTATTATTTTCAATCCTCTGTAGCGTTAATTATGTTATAGAAATGGAAAAGATAAAATTTTTAAAAGTGTTGTTTCTTCAGCAAAAATACATTGTGCCGCAGCAGATACTTGAAAACGCAAGAAAAGGTTTCACAATAAAAACAGTCTATGATATAATTAAAAAATCAAAATACACAGATAAGAGAGGTTTTGCCCATGGAGCAGTCATGGAAACAGCCCCCAATTATTTACAATAGATATAAAATGTTAATAGTGTCTGTAGAAGAAACCATATCTAATCTTGGATGGGGATTTCCTCTTGCGGTCTTTTATGCCTTGTACCAAGCCGTCATTATTTAGAATGACGGTGCGGAACGAGGCTTTTTTATTATATGAAAGAAAAGAAGCGTGCTTTTAGATGTTTTTATATAAGGAGAGAGGCATGGCTCGTGAGAAGATAATGACTTTTTTACAAGAGCATTGGTACATTGTCGCGGTGCTCATCGGGGCCGTGCTTTTAA
>OGZI01000204.1_pt1 | contig 87166 bp, 80 predicted proteins | sample 1576711 | NCBI WGS metagenome assembly OGZI01 (sample SAMEA3541482, study PRJEB24748) | human gut metagenome | biome: human gut; feature: human-associated habitat; material: faeces | place: China | collected 2012
GGTAATATCTGCATCGAGAATGCCAACGCGGTTATTTCTCGCACGCATCTTACATGCCATCAGGGATGTCACCAGGGATTTTCCGACGCCGCCCTTGCCGCTGACTACACCAATTACTTTTTTAACTGAACTCTGCGGATTTAACGGCACCCGGAAACTCTCCATCGTCCGGCTGGCACACGTTTCGCCGCAGCTTGAACAATTATGACTGCAATTCTCACTCATACATACTTCTCCTTTTTATCAGGTTGGATTCTGACAGTTCACTGGTTTTCGTTTTTGCATCCTCTTCAGACGTTTTCCAAGACCAAAAACCTGTAACTCCCAAATCTTCCTCTGTCGTAATCTCCATACATCTTACCATATTTTCTGCAAAAATGATAGGGGCAAACACACCTGACAGCGTTACAAAAGAATGTGCTGTTACTGTACACGGGTAGGCACTTTGGGAACCGAAAGTGCCGTAAGGAAACGTGGTGGCAGCAGGAATTTGCCGTATTTAAACGCGAAGCCACGGCAAATTCCGTTACTGGGCACGTATGCGTGAACAGTAACGTTTTCTATGAGACAAAAACAGACAGCCCGTTTGCTGCACTGCATTCAGACTGTCTGTCGCTTTTTTATTTCCTATTCGTTTCTATCTACAGATACGCCTGTACCATCGGGCGCAGCCGTCTTGCCATGATCGCCGCCAGAATGCAGAGAATATAATCCGCCGGCATCTCCGGCAGGCAGTAAACCAGCACAATCGCTTTCCAGCCGATCGGCTGCAGGGTTACGAGATGGGTAATCAGATAGAAATAAACCATTCCCATTCCATAATATACCACATATCCAGCCGTCGCCGCCGTCATCAGTGCTCCCATTTTCCAGGAATTCAAACATTCACAGACCTTTCCCATGACCCACGCCGCAAGGAGAAATCCCAGCAGAAAACCAAAGGTCGGGCGCAGCAGATACGCCGGACCGCCGCCGCGTGCAAAGATCGGGACGCCCGCAAGTCCAATCAGCAAATAGACACCCACACTGGTAAATGCCCGTCTGGAGCCCAGCAGAAATGCTGCCAGCATCACGAAAAACCACTGCAAGGTGAAGTTCATGGTATCTGCGCCGGTCGGAATGACAACCTTGATAAATGCCCCCACGGCGACCAGCGCCGCAAACAGACCGCAAAGCGCCACATCCTTCGAATGTTCCCGACTCCGCGAAACTGCTTTTTCTCTCATCTGTTTTCCTCCATCATGCATGATGCATTTTTTCATAAACGGTTCCTTTCATGGCATGCAGCCACCGTGCCCGCAGACTTTCGCTGTCCATGTATGTTTCCTTTTGCTCAAAACGAATCCTCCGGCATCACTCCGCCTGGAATTTACGGATCATCCGCACAAGCCCAAGACTCTCCATCCGTTTTGCAATCAGATAAAAGAGTGCTGCATCCACCGGCCACTTGATGAGATTCTTAAGCACACGCATCGGCAGAAGCACCATCATTGCTTTTCCAGACATCATGCTAAGCCAGAGTGTGTTCAAAAATATGTTGCAGATCAGCGCCACCACCAGATCCGCCCAGAGCGCCCGGCGGAAAGTAAGCGGTTTCCGATACAGAATTGTGCCATATAGCACGCCGCCCAGCATCGCATTCAGCGTAAATCCCGGAAAAAATGCCCCCGTCGGCTTTACGACATATTTGACCAGGTCCAAGACTCCGCCATAGACCGCTCCAGCCACCGGACCGAAGAGGTAGTAGACAAACTGGTTGACCACACCGCCGAATCCGATTTTCAAATACGGACCAGCCTCAATCGTGAAGTATCCCAGAACAACGGAGACAGCCATCAGCATGGCGGCAGTCGTGAGTGTTTTCACGTGTTTCAGTTCCTGAAAAGATGCCTGATAACATACTGCAAATTTTTTCATAAAAAAATACCTCCTTTTCTGCAGATCTCTCGAACCACATCAGGAGATAGATTGTATCAACGATGCAGCGGGATGCGGAATACTGACCGCGAAACCCCGGAGGGTCTCTTCGTCCGGCTGACAACTCCCTGTTCAACCAGCACTTAACGCCTGTATTCCTACTCTGCGTTTTTTTTTATCTTTTACATCATACCACAATTTTCCCGCTTTTCAAGCACTTTATAAGCGCATCTGTCATTTTCGAACCAGTCAGCATTTACTCTTCTTTTTGGCTCTGTTCGCTGTATTCCCTAAACGCACGATCCATCTCGATATAGTTGCGTTTCAGGGAAACCGGCTTTCCGTCGCGGGTCAGGAAACAATGGCGGCTCTCGCCCACGCAGCGGATTGCGCCCGTTTCCTTGTCAAAAACCGTGTATTCCAGCGTCATGCGGATGCCGTTGTATTCCTTCATCTGAACCAGCACCTGCACCGTCTCGCCAAACCGCGCCATGCTCTTATAATCGCAGTGAACCGACAGCACCGGGCTTATGATCCCCTGTTTTTCCATGATGTCATATCCCATTCCCATCTGCTCCATCATGTCGATCCGCGCTTCCTCAAACCAGTGTAGGTAATTTGCATGGTGAATGATTCCCATCTGGTCGGTTTCATAATACTGCGCTTTGTGTTCGTAAATTTTTAGTTCCATAAAAACCCCTCTTTTCCATCTAAAAAGGGATACCTGCACAACTGCAATTTCTGCCGTTCTGCAATATCCCCCTCTGGTTCTGATATGTGTGTCACCGTCCGCACACTGTGCAGGCAATGGCTGATACCTTACTGTTCCAGTTCTTCTCCGAGTCCGCTCTCGATCGCCTCGGTAATCGTCTTCAGCGCTTCTTCCTCATCCGGTCCGTCGCAGGCAACCGTGATCTCGGTGCCGCACTTGATACCCGCTGCCATCACGTTCAGCACGCTCTTTGCCACAATATGTTTCTCCCCGCACTCAATCAGAGTCCGGCTCTTAAATTTCATCGCGGTCTGCGAAAGCACGCCAGCCGGCCGCAGGTGAAGTCCCGATGGATTAACCACTTTCACTTTCTTCGATACCATAGCTGTCCCTCCCTCGTCAATTCTTAGTTTTAATTACCCTAATTTTAGTCTAAGTAAGGCAGACTGTCAAGCGTTAGACCAGCACCTGCTGCGCATAATTAACAGACGCCATCGCATCGCGGCAATACGCATCTGCTCCGATCATATCCGCGTATTCCTGGGTCAGAACCGCGCCGCCGACCATGACTTTCGCCCACGGTGCTTCCTTGCGGAGCTGCTTGATCGTCTCCTCCATGCTCGGCACGGTGGTCGTCATCAGGGCGGACAGACCGACCAGTCTTACATGGTTCTTGATCGTCTCTTCCACGATCGCCTCCGGAGCTACGTCCTTACCTAAATCCAGCACATCATAGCTGTAATTCTCCAATAATACTTTTACGATATTTTTTCCAATGTCATGAATATCACCCTTGACGGTCGCCAGCACGATCTTGTCCTTCTTCTCTCCTGCTTCCCCGGAGGACTCCATCTGGTTTTTGATGACCTCAAACGCCGATTTTGCTGCCTCCGCACTCATCAGAAGCTGCGGCAGAAAGACAGTGCCTGCCTCAAAACCCTTTCCGACCTTATCGAGTGCCGGGATCATGCAGGAATTGATGACGGTCAAGGAATCCATGGTCTTTAAGAGTTCCCCGGCTGCCGATGCCGCCTGCTCTTTTAAACCTCTCTCCACACTGACCGTAAGCTGATGCTCCGGACCGGATGCCTGGCTGCCAGTGTCCGCACTGCCGGAAGCTCCAGCTGCACCTGCCGCCGGGGCACCCGAACCTGCGCTGCCTGCTGCACCTACGCCGGAAGCTCCGCCCGCACCTGCCTTTGGGATCGCCAGCCGCGCTGCCTGCTCAATATAATCGCCGCAGTGTTCATCCAGTGCTGCCAGAGCCCGGTAACTATAATAAGAACGCATCATTGCCGCCGAATTCGGATTGATGATCGCCGCGGTCAGACCGCTCTGCATCGCCATCGTAAAGAAATTGGAGTTGACAATCTCACGCTGCGGTAATCCGAAGGAAATGTTTGAAACGCCGAGAATCGTATTGCAGCCAAGTTCCTGACGGACACGGCGCACCGTCTCCAGTGTCACCAGCGCGCCGGTCGGCTCGGAGCTGATCGTCATACAGAGCGCATCGATCACGATGTCTTTTTTCTGGATGCCATACTTTTCCGCCTCCGCACAGATTTTCCGCGCGATCGCCATACGTCCGTCCGCCGTCGCCGGAATGCCTTCCTCGTCGATCGTCAGCGCAACCACCGTGCCGCCGTAATGTTTTACCAGCGGAAATACAGCGTCCATGACCTCCTGTTTGCCATTGACAGAGTTAATCAGTGCCTTTCCATTATAAATACGCAGCGCCTGTTCCATCGCCTCTGTGTCAGTCGTATCAATCTGCAGCGGAAGCTCGGTCACCGCCTGCAATTCCTGTACGACCTCGCGCATCATCGCCACTTCATCGATCTCCGGCAGTCCCACGTTGACGTCAAGCACCGCAGCGCCATTTTCCTGCTGGGTGATCGCCTCGCGCAGGATATATTCCAGGTTGTGATCGCGCAGCGCCTGTTTGAACTTTGATTTTCCGGTCGGATTGATGCGCTCGCCAATAATGACTGGATCGGTTCCCATCTCTACTACCGACGCGTAGGAAGTGATGAGAGTGTCATTTTTCGGCTCGATCGGCTTTCTCGTTCTGCCCTTACACATCTCTGCCAGCAGACGGATGTGCTCCGGGGTCGTACCACAGCAGCCCCCGACTGCCGAAACGCCCATCTCCAGCATTCCTTTCATTTCCTCGACAAATTCTGGCGGATCAATATCATATACGGTCTTTCCTCCCTCGCTTCGCGGAAGTCCCGCATTTGGATTGACAACCACCGGGATCGACGCATACCGAAGCAGTTCTTCCACAATCGGCTTCATCTGAACCGGACCTAATCCACAATTGATTCCGAGCGCATCCACGCCCAGACCTTCCAAAAGTGCCACAACGGACTTCGGTGTTCCGCCGGTTAAAAGTTTGCCTTTTCCATCGAAAATTGTGGTTGCAAAGATTGGAAGATCGGAATTTTCCTTTGCCGCCAGAACCGCTGCCTTGAGTTCATACGTGTCGCTCATCGTCTCGATCAGAATCAGATCCGCGCCGCCGCGCACGCCTGCCTTTACCACCTCGGTATAGATGGAGACCGCCTCCTCAAAGTCCAGATCGCCCATTGGCTTTAAAAGGCGTCCGGTCGGTCCCAGATCCAGCGCTACATAACCACGGCCGCAGTGTTCTACCGCTGTCCGGGCATTTTTCATCGCCGCATCCACGATCTCATCCAGATTAAACTCGGCTGTCTCATTGTATTTCAGGCGGTTCGCGCCGAATGTATTCGATAAAATAATATTTGCGCCCGCGTTCAGATAATCCTCATGGATCTTTACCAGAACCTCCGGATGCTTGATATTCCAGGTTTCCGGCAGTTCGCCCGGTTTCAGCCCGGCTCCCTGCAAAAGACTTCCCATTCCTCCGTCAAATACCAGTATTTTATCGTTCCAATCTTCCCGTATACCCATGTCAGCTTCCTCTCTGTTTTTTGTTTCTTACTTATTTATCTCTCCGGTACAGGCAGTTTTTGTTTGAACAGACCTCACAGCCCTCTTTCACACAGCCCGCCGCTATCTTCGATACTCCGATGACCGCCGTCACCGACTTGGACGGCATCATCAAAAAACTTTCCGTCAATGTAATCCCCACCGTCTTTTCCGCTTCCAGTACCCGGCAGAAATCCGGCTGGCACGAAAGCGGCAGATCTCCATAACCTGGCGAAAAGCGGGGACGCAGATAGAGTCCTTCTTCTGCTGCCTCCGCTTTTAATTTGTCATTGATTTCATTGCAGTAACTCTCAATCCGTGCCGCCGCGCACGCCTGCAGGACAACTGCCCGGCTCATCGAAAGACGGCTGTATCGGCGCAGAAGCAGATCCACACCAGCCCCCAGCGTCGCCGCAAAAAGGATGACCTCCTGGCAGTCCTTTAAATTGCGGCTGAGCGCCCGGCTTTTTACTTTAAAACACGTAAAATCAAGTTCTGAATCTGGCAGCAGCATCAGCGGATATCGTCTGTAAAAGCTCCGGCAGTTGACGGACCGCTCTAATTCTTCCAGACAGTCCTCCACCAGATCTTTCGTCTGCAGATCCGGCTCCTGCTGCCCTTTAATTCCTAAATACCGATATATTTCTCTCCGATTGACTTCTGCCATTACAGAATCTCCGACAAGTTGTTCTTAATCTGCGCCGCTACATCCGGTTTATTCATCGAATATACATGAATTCCATTTACATGGTTCGCAATCAGATCGATGATCTGCTCAGTTGCATAGGCGATACCTGCCTGCTTCATCGCTGCCGGGTTATCACCAAAACGATCTACGATCGCCTTGAAGCGTGCCGGAAGGTAGGTGCCGGACATGCTGCAGATGCGCTTGATCTGACTTATGTTTGTCACCGGCATGATGCCTGCGACAACCGGAACCGTGATTCCTTTTTCTCGGATACGGTACAGGTAATTATAAAGAATATTATTGTCAAAGAACATCTGGGTCGTCACAAAATCACAGCCCGCTTCCACTTTTTCTTTCAGATGCCCGATATCCACCGTCTTGTTGACCGATTCCACATGTCCCTCCGGATAGCAGGCTGCGCCGATGCACAGCTCCGGGCAGGTCTCACGGATCTCGCGGATCAGCTGGGATGCATACTGATAATCTTTTTCTACCTTGCCGTCTTTCGGAATATCGCCGCGAAGTGCCAGGACATTCTCAATTCCGTGTGCCTGAATCTCGCGCAGGACACTGTGCACCTTCTCACGGGTCGAGGAGACGCAGGTCAGATGTGACAGCGCCGGCACCTGGCAGGTGCTCTGGATATCCGATGCGATCTGGACCGTATACTGGCTTGTGCCGCCGCCTGCTCCGTAGGTCACGCTCATAAATGACGGATTTAACTTTGCAATCTCAAGCGCCGCTTTCTCAACGGAAGCGAAGTTGCTCTCCTCCTTCGGCGGGAACACTTCAAACGAAAGCGTCGGCTGTCCTTTGGCTAAAATATCCCTAATCTTCATCGTATTTATCTCCTGTTCTCATCATTTCGTCCGGTTCTGCCCCGGACCTCTATTGCCTATGTATTCTATATGATTTTTGCTCAGTATACCATATTTCCCCAATGAACGCCAGACTTCCGGCAGCTATCTTCTGGATTGATTTTCTATATCTTGCCATAGGCAAAATCTATAGGAACCAAATAAAATACATAAACATACGATACAGATAATTAATTCCAGACAAAGCAAACAAAATCAGTAAAATCACCAGCACAAGGTTCATTTTCCCCTTCTTTTTCTGATTTTTTCCTTGCTGCACCGCGCTTCGTCTCTGCGTTGTCTGATACGACATACTGTTCTGGTTCTGTGTCCGGACGGATGCCTGTCTGCCTGCGCCTGCTGCTTTCTGCGTCTGGGAATATGCCTTCGCCCGGTCCGCAAGCGTGCGGATGGCATCTGTGCCTGCCCTTGCACTCGTTTCCCACGAGGCAGATCCCGCATTGTGGTACTCACAGTCCGTCTCATGCGCCGGGTGGCGCTCATTCAGATAATAAGTTGCATTGACATAGTTAGGATTCCGGATCCACTGTTTACAAAAAGAACAATAATGACCATACTTGATCGGATGGTCGCAAATCGGACAAATTCGTCTCTGCATGAAATACCTCCCCTCGGATCGAACATACTTTTTCGAAAACACCTCGTCAATTATTTTTTATTGTACCATAACTTTTTTACTTTTTTCTATATTTTCTCTTGTATTTTCTCCATTTCGTGTTAAAATACAAACGTCCATTACACCTGTCAAGACAGGTGTAAGCCATTTATTTGACCGGAATGGCTGAAACGATTCATTCCGTTCACAATTATTTTACTCTGGGAGGTTCTATCAATATGGAACGTGTGAAAGCTTTTCTGAAACGGAAGCAGGTTGTCATCTCCGTTCAGACGTATCTCATCGATGCGCTGGGCGCGATGGCATTTGGTCTGTTTGCTTCTCTTCTGATCGGTACCATTTTCGGCACGCTGGGGGAAAAAACAGGCGTTGTAATTTTTACTACGATCGCAGGCTACGCCAAGAGTGCGACCGGTGCGGCGCTCGGCGTCTCGATTGCCTACGCCTTAAAGGCACCGACGCTCGTCCTTTTCTCCGCCGCTACCGTCGGCATCGCGGACAATGAACTCGGCGGTCCGGTCGGCGCGCTCGTTGCCACCATCATCGCTGCCGAGCTTGGAAAAATCGTCTCCAAAGAGACACCGGTTGATATTCTCGTCACCCCGGGCGTCACCATCATCTCCGGCATCCTGGCCGCACAGTTTGTCGGTCCGGGCGTCTCCGCATTCATGACCGCTTTCGGAAATCTGGTGAAGACAGCGACCGTCATGCAGCCGCTTTTCATGGGTATTCTGGTTTCTGCCCTGATCGGCATCGCCCTGACGCTTCCGATCAGCAGTGCGGCAATCTGCATCATGTTAAGCCTCGACGGTCTGGCAGGCGGTGCCGCCACCGCAGGCTGCTGCGCGCAGATGGTCGGATTTGCCGTTTTAAGCTTCTGTGAAAATAAATGGGGTGGTCTTCTGGCACAGGGACTCGGAACCTCGATGCTCCAGATGGGAAATATCGTCCGGAACCCGAAAATCTGGATTCCACCGACACTCGCCTCGATGGTCACCGGTCCGCTCTCCACGATGGTCTTCCATCTGGAAAATATTCCAGCCGGTTCCGGCATGGGAACCTGCGGTCTCGTCGGACCGATCGGCATCTACACCGCCATGCAGGGAAGTGGAAATTCGATGATGTGGCCGGGCATACTGCTCATCTGCTTCGTGCTTCCGGCTGTTTTGACCCTGTTCTTCGGCGCACTTTGCCGGAAAGCTGGATGGATCAAGGACGGCGATTTGAAGCTGGATCTATAATTATAGCTCCATAAAACAGGCATTGAAATGCTCTTCATCCACCACTGTGTGGATAGCAAGCATTCCAATGCCTGTTTTTTGATCCAGTTATCTTTTCCCTATTCCTTATCGTTCTTCTTTCCCCAGCAGCTCCCGCATACTTGCGAGCAGCTTCGCCTCTTTGTCTTCCTTATATTCTCCGAGCAGGACCTCTTCAAACTCCTTCTCCACCTTCATCCGGCGGAAATACGAGCTCATTTCATCCGCCATGCCGGAGAGCCGGTTTAACAGACGGGAGAAATCGCGCAGCATCACGTCGTCCTTGTGGTACGGATAAACAATGTCGTGGTCAACCTCACTCCATCCCTCCTCGAACAGCGTTCTCGCCTGAATCTCGACGTAGTAACCGCGGTATTTGATGATGTAGTGAAGGGAACGGTAGATACCGCCTGACTTGATTTCGATCACATTTTCATCGTAGATCCGGCTGTCCCCGTTTCGGCGGTATACCTTCGGACGCTCTGCAATGTAGCAGTGTGTCTCATCGTTGTCAAAATCGCGCTCACGGTCTTTTACATACTGCTCCGGGGCATTTTCAAACGCCGATGTGATGTATTCATGGAAATGACGCCAATCCTCACGGTACAGGAAGAATACACGGATACCGATAAGGTCCGTCACGTATTTCCAGTAATTATCAACTCCCAGCTGGGCAAATTTCTCCGGCTGCTCTTTTTTCTTGCGGATGATCTTCTCCAGCAGATGCCCCGGTGCCTTGGTACGGTAACGGTAGGAATGGATCCCCGCTTTTTCAATATCATACAGATACTTATCTACAAAATCCTTGCCAATCTCCCGCAGCTTTCCCTCGATCGTCGCATAATGATCCGCGATCGCAGTCAATTCCTCCCAGGAAACGCCCGCCGCGTCAAAGTCTTCCTGTTCGATCCGATATTTTCTTAAAAATAAATCTCTCTCCATTATCTCCTCTTTATCGGAAGCCCACTGAGCGCAGGAACCGGGCAAATGCCTCCCTGCCTTCCGGCGTACACTTATATACGCCCGCGTCTTCCAGTACCTGCTCAAAGACAAGACCTACCTCTTTTTGCAGGATTTCGTTTATATTTTCACTTGTTATATGCTCATACTTCGGCAGGAACTCATCCACCCAGTCCGCATGCTTTTCAAGCTCCGGATTGGAACGGATATCGCCTCCGGAAAGGATCGCCTCCGCCAGATCGGCAAGCTCCTGTTTCAATCTGGACGGGAGCACCGCCAGACCCATGACCTCGATCAGACCGATATTTTCTTTCTTGATGTGATGCAGCTTCGCGTGCGGATGGTAAACACCAAGCGGATACTCATCCGTCGTGATGTTATTGCGGAGCACCAGATCCAGCTCATAGAAATCGCCATTCTTTCTGGCAATCGGCGTGATCGTGTTGTGCGGTTCTCCGTCCGTCTCAGCATAAATAAAGGCATCCTCATCCGTATAGCTGCGCCATGCACACAGCACTTTTTCGCCAAGATCAATCAGGCGGTCCGGATTCTTGGAACGGGTCCGCAGAACTGACATCGGCCATTTAACGATTCCGGCTTCCACATCCTCGAAGCCTTCCATCTCAAATTTCTGTTCAATCGGCGCTTTTGCCATCGCAAACGTGTAATGTCCGCCCTGGAAATGGTCGTGACTTAAAATCGAACCGCCGACGATCGGCAGATCCGCATTGGACCCCAGGAAATAGTGCGGGAACAATTTCACAAAATCAAACAATTTGACAAACGTTGCCCGTTCGATCTTCATCGGCGTGTGCACACCGTTGAACACGATGCAGTGCTCATTGTAATACACATACGGCGAATACTGGAAACCCCACTGGCTGTCATTGACCGTGATCGGGATAATGCGGTGGTTATTGCGCGCCGGATGGTTGACACGTCCGGCATAGCCTTCATTTTCCTTGCATAAGAGGCATTTCGGATAACCGCTCTGCTTTGCCAGTTTGGCTGCCGCGATTGCCTTCGGATCTTTCTCCGGCTTGGATAAATTAACCGTGATGTCCAGCTCCCCGTATTTTGTATCTGTTTTCCATTTCATATCCTTGGAAACACGGTAACGGCGGATGTAATTGGAATCCTGGCTCAATTTGTAATAATAATTGGTTGCCGCCTCCGGCGATTCCTCATACAATTTCCAGAAATGTCCAATCACCTCGCTCGGGCGCGGCATCAGGCAGTTCATCAGCTTCGTGTCGAACAGATCGCGGTACACCACGCCGTCCTCCTTCAAAACGCCCGTCTCATGTGCATAATCAAGCAGGGCATCCAACGTCTCTTCCAGTGAAATCTCCCTACATGCGCCCTGTGGTTCTTCATATTCATCCAGTCCCAGAACCTCGAGAATCTGGTTCGTCGCGTAAATGCGATCCGACTCCTGAAGAAGCCCCGTATTGACTCCGTACTGTACTAAATTTCTGATTGCTTCATATACTGCCATACCCTATCCTCCTGACTGAAAAACAACCTTGCTGTTTCATTCTTATCCTTTTATCATTATAACTTTATCGTTACTGTTCACGCATACGTGCCCAGTAACGGAATTTGCCGTGGCTTCGCATTTAAATACGGCAAATTCCTGCTGCCACCACGTTTTCTTACGGCACTTTCGGTTCCAAAAGTGCCTACCTGTGAACAGTAACACTTTATCTGCCCATCTACCACTGCGCCACCTTATCTCATGGCATTTTCGGTTCCAAAAATGCCTGCATATGAACAGTCACTGTACATCCTCTTACTCTTGTGGCTTCCATTTACATAAATTTTGTCAAATCCAGACATTTTAAGCGGTTTACCAGGATTCCTCCGAGAAGCCCAATCAGCGCCCCCGCTGCCGTTCCGGCTGCCAGAAGCACCGGAAGATAGTAGAACAGACTCGCATTTTCCACCACCAGCGCCGCCACGATAAGCTGCCCGATGTTGTGTCCCGCACCACCCAGGATGCTGACACCGGTCACGCCGAACCAGTCCAACCGGCGGAACACCACCATCAGAAGAAGGCTGACCGCAGCACCTGCCAGACTATACAGCATCATCGACAGGTTTCCAAACGTAAATCCTACCAGCACGATACGCACCAATGCAATCGCCGCTGCCGCACCGGCTCCCAGCAGATACAGACTCACGATCGACGCCAGATTCGCCAATCCCAGCTTGACCCCCGGAACGCCCAGGTTGAGCGGTATCAGGGTCTCGACATAGCTCAGCAGAAATGCCAGCGCTGTCATCATTCCATATAAAGCGATTTTTCCGGCTCTGGATGTGCCTGCTCGTCCTTTTTTCTGCATTTCTTCCTCCTCTGTATACCTCTATGAATATATTAGTAAAAATTTTTAGTTTTGTAAAGCGCGTAACGGTTCACAGATAGGAATTTTCTGAACTAAAAATTCCGTACGATACAGTTCTGGCGTTACTGTTCACGCATACGTGCCCAGTAACGGAATTTGCCGTGGCTTCGCATTTAAATACGGCAAATTCCTGCTGCCACCACGTTTTCTTACGGCACTTTCGGTTCCAAAAGTGCCTACCCGTGTACAGTAACGTTCTGGCTGCCGATGCGTTTAGTTTCTGGGCCGTAATCTTGACTTTCCTATCAACCTTTGTTAGAGTAGTTGCAGACATTTTTGCAAACATAGTTTCAAACCGAATTTTCGATATTTTTAAGAATGGAGCTCTTTATGAAAAAAAAGGATTTATCCGCGCTTCTGACACTTCTTGCCGTCGTATTTTTTGGCTGCGGCGCGGCGCTTCTTTTCAGCAAATCCCGCCGGGAGCCGATCAGCCGTTCCGCGTTTCTGCTGAATACATTTGTCAACATCACACTCTATGATTCGCAGGATGAAGCGATCCTTGACCACTGTGTGGACATGTGCCAGGAGTACGAAAACCGTTTCAGCAAGACGATCGAGGGCAGCGAGCTTTACAAGTTAAACCACCGCAGCGCCGACGAGACGACTTTTACCGTCTCCGACGATATGGCAGCGATGATTTCTGAAGGACTGCATTACAGTGAGGTTTCCCATGGTGCCTACGACCTGACGATCGAACCGCTCAGTTCTCTCTGGAATTTTACCAGCGACGAGCACGTGATCCCGGCGGAGGATGACATAACAGCGGCGGCAGAACGCGTCAACTGGAAAAATGTGAAACTTGACGAAAATACTTTAACCTTCCTCTCCCCGGACACGACGATTGACCTCGGCTCCATCGCCAAGGGCTACATTGCCGACCGCATGAAAGACTATCTGACCGAATCCGGCGTCGAAAGCGCCATCATCAACCTGGGCGGCAACGTACTCTGTGTCGGTGAGCGCACAAACCACCAGCCGTTCCGCATCGGGCTGCAGAAACCGTTTGCCGACTATGCAACGGTCTTTGCCGATCTGAATATTGATAACATGTCCGTTGTCTCCTCCGGCGTCTATGAGCGCCATTTTGAGAAAAACGGTGTCAATTACCATCACCTGTTAAACCCGAAAACAGGCTATCCGTACCAGAACGGACTGGTTTCCGTGACGATCGTCTCCCCGCGTTCGGTGGACGGCGATGTACTCAGCACGACCTGTTTCTCGATGGGACTGGATAAGGGCTTGGAACTCATCAATTCAATGGATGGCATTTATGCTTATTTTATCACGGATGATTATGAACTGATTTACTCGGATGGAGCGGAGGCATTTATTGATGAAATCAAAGAAAAATAGAAATGATTTTGTTTTGATTCTGGTTCTTCTTGCCGTCATACTCATCGGTTTTCTGGTTGTGCGCTTGCAGCGCCAGAAGGATGCTTTTACCGTTGATGTCAGTGTCAATGGAACAACCGTCGCCACCTACCGGCTGGATGAGGAGATAGACACCTGGATCGACGGGTATCAGGGGGGACAAAATCATCTGGTGATTCAAGATGGATGTGCCCGGATCGAAGAGGCAGACTGCCCGGACAAGCTCTGTGTGAAGCAGGGAACCATTTCAGAGAGTGGGGAATCGCTGGTTTGCCTGCCGAATAGGGTGGTTGTGGCAGTTAAATAGATATGGTTTGCCAACACGGACGGAAACGCCCAGCGGGTACGCATAATTGCGCCGCTGGGCGTTTTCTGTTTATTTTATTCCACAAATTTGATCGATTTTAAGCAGCTCTTCCTCGCTCAACGGTGCCCCATCCAACATTTTCAGATTATCTAATATCTGCTCCGGTTTGGACGCACCGATGAGAACGCTGGTTACCACATGATCCTTCATGACCCATTTGAGCGCCATCTGGGAGAGTTTTTCGCCTCTCTGTCCGGCCATCTCGTTGAGGGCGCGGATCTGGCTGATTTTTTCTTCGGTGAGCTGGTCTTTTTTGAGAAATCTGCCGTCGGTCATGACGCGGCTGTCGGCTGGGATGCCGTACAGATAACGGTCGGTTAAGGTTCCCTGTGCAAGCGGGCTGAATGCAATCAGGCCTTTCTTTTCTTTGACAGCGGCTTCTTTTAAGCCGTTGTTTTCGATCGTGCGGTCAAAGATGCTGTAGCGGTTCTGATTGATGACGAACGGGCATTTCAGATCGCGCAGGATCGCAGCGGCTTCCTGCATTTTTTGTCCATTGTAGTTGGAAAGTCCTGCATAGAGAGCTTTTCCGCTCTTAACTGCCTGATCGAGTGCTCCCATCGTCTCCTCAAGCGGCGTCTCCGGGTCCATCCGGTGATGGTAGAAAATGTCTACATACGGAAGTCCCAGGCGTGTAAGGCTCTGATCAAGGCTTGCAAGCAGGTATTTGCGGCTGCCCCAGTTTCCATAAGGACCGTTCCACATCTCGTATCCGGCTTTCGTGCTGATGATCAGCTCGTCTCGATATGGCATGAAATTTTCCTTTACAATCCGTCCCAGATTTTCCTCAGCACTTCCCGGCTCCGGTCCATAATTGTTGGCTAGGTCAAAGTGCGTGACGCCATTGTCAAAAGCGGTAAAACACATCTTCCGCATTGTCTCATAGACGCCGGTGCTGCCAAAATTATGCCAGAATCCCAGCGAAACTGCCGGGAGCCTGAGTCCGCTGCTGCCGCAGCGGTTGTAGGTCATTCCATCATATCTTGCGTCTGCTGCCTGATACATATACTCTTTCCTTTCCTACTCCCGTCCAGCCTCTGCCTGAACCTCGCGAATAGCTGCGTCGATCTGTGCCTCTACGGATACCGGCTTCTGGACCGGTGCTTCCGGCTGCTTCTTTACTTTCTGTACGGTCAGCGGCATATTAACGCCCAGCGGATTGAGAACGATGCCCTTTGCCTCCTCCGGGAGTACCTGAGCCAGCTTGAGCGCATCTACGACAACCGGGCGGAATTTCTTCTCACGGTTGAAACGCTGGAACTCGATCACATCCGTAAAGATCGGCTGGAAAATATCTCCGCTCTTTAATTTAACCAGCGGAATGCCATTTCCTTCCTCTGGAAGCGGCACGATATAGCGGCCCTTCGTGAAGTGCGCGCCGATCTCCTCCTGTAAATCGTTTAATTCCGGCGTAATCTCCTGATTTGGCTGACGGCGCAGATCCTGCATATAGTAAAGCATCGTCAGGTGCAGCTCCGGGTTCTCCACCCAGACTTTTCCATTCTTGCTCTCCTCCGGGTCTTTGCGTCTTACAAACTCGGTCAGCTGAATCATCTTCTGCTCCTCGCCCACGTGTACCTGGATAGCATTGACACCCATCGTGTAAAGGCTGGTATAGAAAAGCAGAAGGCTCTTTCTGTCTACCTTCGCGATTCCTACCGGAATCTGCTGCTCTGCCAGCTTCTGTGCGCCTGCCTTTGCGCCCTCTTCGTCCGTAAACAGTAAGATGGCATCATCCATTGTTTCCGGATCACAGTATACATACGGCTCTTTCGTACATCCGGAAAGAATGGCATATAAGGAATCTGCCTCTCTTAACTTCTGTGCGAAGATATCCGGCTCCTGTTCATTCGTATTTGTCTGCTTTGTCTCGTTTTCCATCCGTCTAATCTCCTTTTTATTGAATCGTCATCAATGCCTCAAAATCAGCCCGTGCAAATCGGTGGTAAATCGTGTGCCCCATCTCCTCACGGATGCAGTAATCATATGCATCGATGCTGCTGTCTGTAAAATAAATGACATAATCAAAATCCATGCCGTCCGGCATCTGCCGGCACTCATACGCGCCGAATTTTTCAAACACAGCGGTAATCTCTTCCTTTGTGCAGGCGTGCTTTTCCCGAAACAACTGGATCAGCTCTTTTAAAAACGGCGGTTCCGGCACCTGCTCATGGACATACTCCACAAAATCCGGCGGGATCGTAAAGACGATCCGATCGGCGTGGATCCGAATCTGGGTATCTCCCATTTTCTCCTTCTTCGCCTCCAGATCATGCCGTATCTTCTTCGCCAGCTCCCGGATATCCGTCTCCTGCATCTCCAGCATCGCATTCAGGGAAGAAAGCGGATAATAAAGGCGCATCGTCTCCCTGGCATAACCAAGTTTTAGCTGCGCCTCTTTGATCTGATCCGTCATATTTTGAATTAAAGCTTCCAGTTTCATGTCATACTCCTGCCTCGGAAACGAAACCTCCGTCCCCGGCATCTTTATTGGGTCGATTGAATCATTGATAAGTACCTTTTTCACAATCTCTCTCATTATAACAATTTACCGAAAATGCGTCAATATGCGGATATTTGCTTTTTCGGTTTCTGTTCACGCATAGTTACTGGGCACGTATACGTGAACAGTGACACGCATATGTGCCCAGTAACAGACCTCTACAAATAGCAGGTCGTAAAATGCGCCTCGCCCTCGTCATCCAGATCCATGAGCATGTAGCTCGGGCGTCTGCCCTCCTGGCGCGGAAACGAAAGACTGCCCGGATTCAACACAGTCAGATCCCCGCGCCGCTCCAGATACGGCTTGTGGGTATGTCCAAACATCGCAATCTGCACGCCGCGATCCTGTGCCTCATCGATCAGGCGCTCCGTCCCAACCGATACGCTATAAAAATGACCGTGGGTCAGAAATGCGCGGTATTTTCCAATCGAAATCTCCTTCTCGCGGTCCAGATGGGAGAAAAAATCATTATTTCCCAGCACCATATAGACCTCGCAGTCCGGGTTCTGCTCCTTACACCACGACGTAATCATGTCCTCACTTCCCTCGGCGTCACCCAGATGAATGAACATGTCAAACGGTGCTTCATTCTGGATGACTTCCAGCAGATTACCATCCCGACGGTGAGTGTCGCTTGTAATTAATATCTTTTTCATCACTCGCCAAGCGCCTCCTTCAGCGCATCCTTCATCCGCTCCAGCGCCTTGCCCCGGTGGCTGATACGGTTTTTCTCCTCCATCGTGAGCTCTGCTGACGTTTTGCCGTACTCCGGCAGCCAGAGAATCGGATCATATCCAAATCCGCCGTTTCCAGCCGCTTTCTTTGCAATCTCGCCCTCCATCGCCGCTTCTGTGTGAAGCACTCTGCCATCCGGCAGCACTGCCGCGATATTGCACATAAAACGGGCGCTCCGCTCTTTTCCTTTTGCATCCTTCACGCGCTCAATCAGAATCCGGTTCTTTTCCTCATACGGTGTGTCCCCTAAATACCGCGCTGAATAAACGCCCGGCTCGCCGTTTAAATAATCTATCACCAGTCCAGAATCATCTGCCAGCACAATGCCGCCCGTCTTCTCCCAGACTGCCTTCGCCTTGATCTCTGCATTCTCGCGGAAGGTGGTTCCATTTTCCTCGATCTCGCCTTCAAATCCAGCCTCGCGCATCGTAACAATCTCACGGTTTAAATCCTTTAAAATCTCACGGATCTCTTTCAGCTTTCCCGCATTTCCCGTCGCAAATATAATTTTCTCGCTCACTTTTCCTCGCTCCTTTATCCTCAAACAGCATGGCTTTTCATATCCCGACATTCCGAATCACCGTTCTTCAAAAACAGCTTCCGCCATACCTTCACATCCGTACCAGCAATCAATTCCAGGAATCCACATTCCTCGTATACGCTTTCAAACACACATTGCAGTTTTGCTCCGTCTCCACGCGCTCCCAGGAGGAACCGCGGTAACTGATATAGCCTTCACCGTCGCTTAAATCGACCGTCAGTCCCTTATCCGGCGAACTGTACTCGATCGCCACCGGATGAATCGCTCCCGGCGTCGTGATCTCGACAATCACGGCAAACCGTTCGCCTGCCTCCAGCGTCACCGTCTTATCCAGCAAAACCGTATAATATCCGGCGTTCGCAACCTCCCCGGAAGCCACCTTTCTGCGCCGCCCGAACTGGGAGCTGCCCTCGGCGTCCGTCACGGTATATACCTGATACGATGTATTTTCCCCGGTTGCATAGAAGCCGACTGCCTCCAGCTCTTCTTTCTCCTCTGCCGTATAAATATTGGCAAAAAATGCCGATTCTTTTCCGTAACCGAGCTGCCCGACCCAGCCGCATAGATCTGTCTGGTAAATGTGGTCGTAATTATCTGCCGACTCGATTCCGGAATAGAGAATGTTGTGGATCCCAATATTTGTATCATAGTAGGACACGTAAAAATACCCATCGTCCCCAAATTCGCCGCCCCAGCTGTTGGCGCAGATAAACGCGCCATCCCCCTCCGGCGGCTGGTTAAAATTGTCTCTCGAATAGTGGTCATCCCAGCCGATGATCACAACGTCATGATTGGGCTTCTCATCGCCATTATACCAGTACGCCCCTGTCTCTTTCCGGTAATAATACGTGTCGTCGCGGTCACTGACCATCGCCGTATACAGGGAGCTCTGAACGCCTCCGTACAGATAAACCGCCCGTTTAACCGCCTCATAATCCTTCTCCGGCAACACCTGTATCTCCTGCACATGACAAGCAGGGTTTAAACCGTCAGGCGAATAGCCGTCGCCATATGGATCCTCTTCTTCCAGCACCGGCCCCTGCCACGCCAGCAGATACGCCATCGACATCGTATACTCGCCCCCGGCATTCTGTGAAAAATGGAAGCTGTTCCGGAGGGACATATGATCCTCCGAAAAGCTGACATTCCACTCCGGCCGGACACGACTTTCCAGCGCCATCACCGATGCAAACGCCCAGCACGTTCCGAGACTCCCCTGGTTTTTAACCGCCGGTGCCCGGCCTGCCTTCCGGTAATCATAGGATTCCGGCAAAAACGTGGCTGGATCCTCTGACCCGGTCAGTTCCATTTTCCGGTTCTCTGCATCCCAATTTTCTTCATAGGAAAATACCTCCGTCACCGCCTCAAGCGGCACATACAGGATTCCATTTTCCCACTCTGGGGGTGCTGCAATCGTCTGGCTCTCCTCCCCAAGCAAAAGTTCCGGGCTTCCGACCGTCATCTCCGCATGAGTATTGCCGCGCTCCATCACAAGCCGGTTTCCATCGTAGAGAAGCGCCGCACAGGAAAGCGCGTCCGGCAGCATCCCATACGGTATCATAAACTGCCCGTCCTGCGACATTCTCAAGCTTCCAAGCTGCGGATCGACCATTGTTCCATCGACTTCCAGCGTGATCGGGCTGTCATTAATCTCCTCGGCCATCTGCTCATACCACTCCGGCTGCCACTCGGCGCTCTCCTCCGTCTTTTCCACCTGCTTCGGAATATGAATCAGACGGTTCTCGCGTACCAGAAATCCCAGCAGAAGCACCAGAAGCGCCCCATAGAAAACATTACGCTTCAACCTGATCCCCCGTTTTTCTTCTCGGCGGCTTCGGACCCATAAACTGATAATAATACGTCTTCATCATACCATTGTAGATTTTCCGGTTCTTGTCCGCTTTCCTGCCAATATAGCGCTCTGCGTCCTCATACGCGGTAATCAGGTACATCGACCAGGAATCCAGCGCCTTAAACCGTTCACCGATCGTCTTATAGAGCGCTGGAAGGTTCTTTTTCTCCTCGATACGCTCGCCGTAAGGCGGGTTTGTGATAATAAAGCCATATTTCTTCGGATGGCTCAGCTGCGCCACCGGGCGCTCCTGGAAATGAATCATGTGATCCACTCCGGCTCTCTCCGCATTTTCCCGCGCCGCCTTGATTACCTCTCCGTCAATATCGTAGCCCTGAATGTCTACCTTTACGGTATCATCCACCATCTCGGTCGCTTCATCGATCGCGTCGTACCAGCATTTCTTCGGAATCAGGTTTGTCCAGCTCTCCGACAGGAAGGAACGGTTCATGCCCGGTGCCATATTTGCCGCGATCATCGCCGCCTCGATTGGGAAAGTACCGCTTCCGCAGAACGGATCGACCAGAATCCGGTCCGCTTTCCACGGAGTCAGAAGAATCAGCGCCGCTGCCAGTGTTTCCGTGATCGGCGCCTTACTCGTCATCTGACGGTAACCGCGCTTGTGCAGCGACTCGCCGCTCGTATCGATACCGACTGTCACCTGATCCTTATAGAAAAAGACGCGCAGCGGATATTCATTGCCCGTCTCCGGCATCCGGTCCAGATCGTAATATTCCTGCATATGACGGGCAATCGCCTTTTTCATAATTCTCTGGATATCTGGCGGGCTGAACAGCTTACTCGAAATAGACGACGCCTTTTTAACCCAGCATTTACCGTCCTTCGGAAGATATTTCTCCCACGGAATCGCACGGGTCGCCTCAAACAGCTCGTCAAAGGTCACTGCCTTGAAGCTTCCCACTTTTAAAAGGACGCGCTCCGCCGTCCGCAGAAAAATATTCGCACGGCAGATCGCCTCCGCATCGCCGATAAAGGTTACGCGACCATTTTCCACCTCGGTAACCTCATAGCCCAGATCCACTACCTCTTTTTTTAACACTGCTTCCAGTCCAAAATGACAGGGAGCAATCAGTTCATATCGTTCCAATCTTTTTTCCTCTTATCTCTCTATGGATTCATTGCCAAATCATTTCATGCAAAGAACCCTTTTATTTTCATTACAGTCTTCACCATTTTTATTCTAGTTGACTGGTCTGCATCTGTCAATGAAAAGCCGCGGCAAAAGTGTCTATCTCAGGCTGCACTGATACTTTCCCTGATAAAAGCGGTAACCGCCGCCCAGATTATAAACCTCATATCCCATCCGGTCATACCAGCCGCACACCAGAAGGCTTTCACTCCCCCGCGCACAGTAAAACAGAAGCGGACGTTCACCTGTAAGTGTCTGCCGGTTATCCTGAAGCCATAAAAATGGAATATTTTCCGCCTCGCAGAGGTGAGACACATTATATTCTTCCGGCGTCCGAAGGTCAATCAGCCGTCCCGTGTACCCTTGCTCCAGCCACGCGTCCAGATACCGCACCGGTATGGTCTGATACATCCGTCATCCCTCCTCATTTTATACAAAAACGGTTTCTGACAGAACCCGATTTCTTTTTTACCTCTATGTAATATTAATATATGCTTTGTCCGGCGGACAGGTGTCAGAGGAGATGCGGCAGCCTCTTCCATTGGCACGAAAGTACAAAAGACGAACAAATGCCGGGAAACGGTGGATATTCCGCATTCCCGGCATTCACTATTTTTTCTCTTATCTGCCTGTCTCATCAGTCACAATCGCTGTAATCATCCTCTGTCTTGTCCTGATACTGGTTTTTAGAGCTATTTCTGGAACGGTTCTGGCTCTGGTTCTGCATGCGGTTCTGGCTCTGGTTGGAACCATAATTAGAGCTGTTCTTGGATGCATTTTTGGTGCTGTTTTTCTCAGCACTGTTATCATAGTTGCTGTAACTGTTTTTGCTTGACATAAGTCATTCCTCCTAAATTCCTGCCCTGTCAGGTTTTCTACGTGTCGGTTCCGGCTTCCTGTGAACAGCCGCTTAACCGTCACTTTCTTGTTACAGGTCTTAGTATGGAATTTTACTGCGAAAGTATGCAGGGTAATTCTTACTTTTTATGCCAGTAATATTTTTTTGTTTCATCGGACGCAATTTCCTATGAAATCAAAAAACATCTGCATCCAACCCTTTTTTCATGAAAAGGTTCAATGCAGATGTTTCGTAAATTCATTCTTAACCCAGCACGTTCACAATCTTAACCGGTGTGCGGTAGTTCCATGGGGAAGTCTTGATGCCGGTCCTTTCAGTTGAAGCATGTACCACTTTGCCGTCGCCGATATACATCGCTACATGGTTGATACCTCTTCCGCTTCCGTAGAAAATCAGGTCGCCCGGCTGCATCTGGTCAGCGCTGATTGCTGTACCCTGCTTGGACTGGGAAGTTGAAGAACGGTTCAGGCTCACACCGGCACCGTGCTGCATCACATATTTCGTAAAACCAGAACAGTCAACCCCTGTGTGCGGGTCGCTGCCGCCAAATTTATAACGTCCACCTACAAACTGCAGTGCATAATTGACTAACTGCTCTCTGGTCGAGAGATTGCTCTGCTCTGCGACAAATGCATCTGCGACTGCAGCTGCTTCCTCTGCCTTGCTGAGCATAACGCTACTCTGAACCTTCAAATAGCCTTCCATCTCACCGGCTGCTACCTTGATCCAGCTGTCGTCTGCCTTTCCAACTACGTCATAGGACTCGCCCTTTTCAGCCATCGCTACTACTTCTGAGTTTTCATCCTCATCCGCATAGATCGAAAGGTCTGCTGCCACGGTTGCCACCATGTCGCTCTCATAACCTGTAGACGGCCCCGCAAAAGCTGCCTGCGCGCTGCCAATGGTCAGCATTGAGCACACGCATACCATACTGAAAAGTTTCTTTGTTCTATTTAAATTCATGCTTCAAAACTCCTTAATTAGATTTTGTGATTCCCGCAGATATTGCTGAAACAAAAGAATCGAGTCCCAATCGCTGTGGTGTTATCTATCGTTCGAAATGTTACATAATTATTAAATCTTGTTACATTGTTATTATATTTTCTTTTCTTTTCGTTGTCAAGGAAATGACGGATCTTTTATATTTATTTAAGATTTTAATTTCCGACAAAAAAGCGCAAAAATACAGGGAATTTCAACCATATTGGTACAAAATATTTTTGCCCCAGGCTGCCGAAATGCCCTGTATTTTCAAGTGTTTTTTATATCATCTCATATATAATGCAAATCACGATTCTGAAACATATTTCATAATTCTAAGATTCTGTCTCTGGCAAAATTTTATTTTCATTTTTCACCAGCCGTGTCCAGCGTAAACCAGAACTCCACACCGTTCTCATGGTTCTTCACACCGCACGCCTTATGGTGCATCTCCATGATCGCCTTGACGATCGAAAGCCCGATGCCGCTGCCGCCATATTCCCGCGTTCTCGCTTTATCTACCTTGTAAAACTTCGTCCAGAGGTTCGGAAGCGCTTCGTCCGGGATCGGATTTCCCGTGTTAAACACTTCCACGCAGACCTCTTTTCCATCGCGCCGGTGGTCAATCCGGATCTGAATCTTCTTCTCCCCGCCGCCCACATGATGAATCGCGTTCGTCAGATAATTGGTGATGACTTCCTCTATTTTAAATTCATCGCCCATGACGTAGACCGGTTCCTTCCCGTCAAAATCCACAGTCAGCTCATTCTGCTTAAGCAGCACACCGGAAGAAGAAATCACACTGGCAATCAGCTCCGTCAGGTCAAACCGCTCCACAGACAGCCGTTCTCCGCCAAATTCCAGCGCCGTCAAGGTCAGAAGCTGGCGCACCATCCGGTTCATTTTCCCAGCCTCGTCCATGATAACGCCGCAGTAATAATCGCGGTTCTCCTTGTCCTCCGCCATGCCCTCGACGAGTCCTTCCGCATAGCCCTGAATCAGCGCGATCGGCGTCTTTAACTCATGCGACACATTCGCGATGAACTCCTTACGCATCTCATCGATCTGCACTTTCTCGTCAATATCCTTTTTAAGCTGTGCATTCGCCTCTTTCAGTTCCCCGATCGTTGTCTTGAGGCGCTCCGAAAGCACATTCATGCTGTTTCCAAGCGTATCAATTTCCTCCGTCGAGCGGCAGCTTGTCTCATAACGGGCATCAAAATCCAGGTTCGACATCTTTTCCGACAGCTCCGACAGCCGTTTGATCGGCATCGTAATGTGCCGGGTAATAAAATAAATCAGAATACTTCCCGCCAGAATTACCACGATTCCAACAAACATCAGAAACCGGTTTGAGATAGCCGCGCTCTCATGGATGCTCTCCATCGGCATCGTCATGATGAAAATGGTCGCATTATCCGAGAAAAACCCCCAGCTTTCCAGATAAAACGTCTTGCTGAGCGGGTCAAACGTCTTCTGAATCATGTAGTTGTCATATTCCCGCAATACATCCCGCTTCGCCCCCGCATGACCGACGATATAGCGCCGCACCCGCTCACGCATGACTTCCACATCCCGCGCCGAGGAGACGAGTGTCTGGTCACTCTCGCTGTCATATAAAAGCAGGGAAATATTCGACCGGTCACGCAGCTCGCGGATCACATTTGCCAGCCGGACACCGCCGCTCGAAGCTTCCTCCCCATCCAGTGCATCCGCCGATGCATCCTCCGAGTCATCCTCCAGCACCACCGTGTCACCTTCCGCATATTCACCCAGCGCATCCTGTGTCTCAGCGCCAGCCCTATCACCAGTTCCATTTTTACCAGACTGAGCCGAACCGCCATCCGCACTGTCCACATCAGAACTTCCATCTTTCGATTTCTGGTACTCTTTCCAGCCCGAATTCAGCTCCGCCTGTGCGTCCTCCAGCGAACTCTCGCCATTCCGGACCTCATTCTGGATAATCGCGTCAATCGCCCGATATCCCTTTTCCAGCGTATGAATCTTATAATTCTGGTAATATCCGGACAGAAACCAGTTATTGATACACCAGATAAGCGCGATTGCAACCGTCATCAACCCGGCAAATATGATTGTAAATTTCCATCGGACCGAACGTTTCATTCGCTTACCTCAAATTTGTAGCCCATGCCCCAGATCGTCTTGATGTACTCGCCTTTCTCGCCCAGCTTATTCCGAAGCTTCTTCACATGCGTATCGATCGTCCGCGCATCGCCGAAATAATCATAATTCCATACATTATTCAGAATTTTTTCTCTCGAAAGCGCAATTCCCTGATTCTCTGCAAAATACGTCATCAGCTCAAATTCCTTGTAGCTTAAATCCACCGGTTTTCCATCCACGCTGACCTGATGTGCCGTCTTATCAATGTGGATGCCGCCCACATCGATCACATCCTGGCTGCCGCCGTTGCTGCGGCGCAGGATCGCCTCCACACGTGCGACCAGGATCTTCGGACTGAACGGTTTGGAAATATACTCATCCACGCCCAGATTAAAGCCCTGCAGCTCGTCGCTCTCCTCGCCTCTCGCCGTCAGCATGATGATCGGCACCTGCGAATACTTGCGGATCGTCTTCACAACCTCCCAGCCGTCCATCTTCGGCATCATCACATCCAGAAGAATCAGCGCAATGTCCTTCTGCTGGAAAAACAGATCCACCGCCTCCTCGCCGTCCCCGGCTTCCAGCACCTGATACCCTTTAATCGAAAGGAAGTCCTTCACCAGCTTCCGCATCCTCGCCTCATCGTCCACGACCAGTATTTTAATCTTATCCATAAAATCTTCACCTCATTTATTTTACTCTGCCGTGTATGACAGAACCTCTTTCCACGCTGTCATATCCTGATTACATTCTCAATCTGTCTGTATTTTAGCAGATTCGGGTGGGAGATTCCATAGGTTCACAAAAGATTCATAAATGCTGAAAACAAAATGGGATGCCGTACTAAAATTCATACGACATCCCACTCATTTCACAAAAAAGTTCTTCCTATAACCTCTAGTAATGATAACGACAGGAAATAATCGTTATCACATCCTCTTTTTTTACATATACCAACCGATTGGTTTCATCGATTCTCCGGCTAAAGAGCCCCTGCAGCTCATACTGCAGAGGTTCTGGCTTCCCGATACCATTCATATTCCCATTGCGCTCAATGTCCTTAATCAGCTGATTGATACGCTTTATTGTCTTTTTATCCTGCGATTGCCAATAAAGATAATCATCCCATGCCTCATTTGTCCATGATTTCACACCTAATCCTCCGTAATTTCATGCATTGATACCGCTCCCTTTTTATATTCAGCAACCGATTTCATCAAATGATCATAGTTTTCTCTATTTCCAAGAAGGTACAGTGTTTCCATCAAGCTATTATAACTAGCCTCTGACATAATAACCATATTGGAATTTTTCCTTGTTACAATCAACGTCTCAAAGCTATCGGTAATCTTATCAAAATACTCCTTCATATTGTCACGTAAAGTCGAATAATTAACAGCCAGCATTTTGGACACCTCTTTCCTTTTTCTTTCATTATAACGTACAGATTATTGTACGTCAAGGCATCTTTACTGCTCTAATTCTAAAATATGCATTTTCTTTATTTAACTACATTTTTTCCCTATTGACGGACATCCACAATATCACTCACCGTCGCATTTCCCTCCAAATCCTCATAAATATACACAACCGCCTCATATTCTTCGGCATCTGGCACTACCACTTGTGCTTTACATAAAATCGCATAATTCGTTCCTGCCACCGTCTGTGTCGCAAGAAGCTGCGTTGGAACATAAGAAACACCAACAAGTTCTTCCATCGCCTTATCAAACACCTCTTTCATATGCGGTGTCAGCTCCGATGATTCCGGTTTCACCCAGCCGCCCGGCAGATTTTCCACCGTATCTATGAAAACTGCCTTCTTATCATTTTCTGATATTACCGTTTCCGTCTTTACATCTGCACATTTTCCCACATTCGCCTGTACACAAACCGCTGTTGAAATTGCCATCACTGCCGCCATACCAAGTGTAAGTAATTTTTTCATATTCTTTCCCTGCCTTTTCTGATTGATAGGAAAGAGAGATTTCTTTCCTTCTACTTGATATACACTTGGGAATAGGGAAATGTTGCAGACTCTTTCAGCAATCATTTGTTTTATATCTTTGCAGAAATATGATTTAAAAATGAAGTTATAGATTCTTCATCATCCTTATTTTTTATAATTTCCATCTGATGCATTCTTTCATATTATTTATCTTTTCGTAGCGGTTTATCCCAATGCTCTTTTCTATTTTTACTATAATCACTCTTTTTATAAAAAATGGCAAAAACTTATATTCTAAGTCTCTGCCGTTTTTCTATACAGTGATAACCTTATCACTCATACAAAGAAAATATAATCATAATTATATAAAAAGCAACTCTATCATTCCCTCTGTTTACGATTTTTTAGCAAGTATTTCGCAGCCAATTTTTTCATTTTATCATACGCATAGCAAACGACACTACCCAAAAAATAAATTATTAAAAAACCAATCAAATCACAAATTAAAGCCCAAGGCGTAGAAATTACACTCATTTATTTTCCCCTTTTCCTTTTTCAAATATAACCACAAAAATGCTACTATTATACATATCCCTCTTCATTACCTTCCTATTTATTCACCAACCACCTGCTCCAATACCAACAGCACATCCCGGTTCGCAAGTTCGCACGAATTAAACACACTATCCCCCATCGCATCAAACTGCTCCGGTGTATAAACCGCTCTATACCATGATTTTGAGCTGAAATAATCATTCAACGCCTGATCCTTAAACATCCGTCCATGTCTCGCATAAATCTCATTCTTTGCAATTCTAAGTTCATCCGGCGATATATTCCGCAGTTCCTCAACCGTATAATATCTTGTTGTACATTCAGGAAGAATATAATCATCATTCAGTGTTCCAAACACTCGCGGCGGCATCTCATCATCTTCCGGCATTTCCGTCTCCTCCAATTCTTCTGTTTCTTCCATCTCTTCCGTCTCCTCGACTAGATTCTCGCTCTCCGCATATGCCTCCGTTGGTTCTTCCTCTGCCTCCATCACCCCTTCCGTTACCGTCTCATCTTCCATGTTTTCCGATGCAACAGTTTCCTCCGATGCCGCCAATAAACCCGGTCCAAATTTCCAAGCTCCCGCCACTATCACGCCAATGCACACAACTCCCCCGATTATCAGCCCGGTTTTCGATTTTCCAGATGTTTTCTTCACTGTTTCCGAAACATTTCCTGATTTCTGTTTCCGTCCCGGCACCGCCGACTGTATCTTCTGAACCGGGGCTGCACCCGTCCCTGCGCCCGCTGCACCTCTTCCGCTTACTGCACCGCAATACGGACAAAACTTTGCATTATCCTCAATCTGTTTTCCACACTTTCCGCAAAACATGACTACTTTCCTCCCCGGTTATCTCAATTTACCTTTGCCCCACACGTCACGCAGAACACGTCCCCTTCTGCCAGCGACGCGCCACACGCCGGGCAGAATCTTCCGCCTGCGCTGGACAGCACGATCGGCTCCAGCTTCGAACCACACTTATTGCAAAATGCACTGTCCAGTGTGATAATCTGGTGACAATGATCACAGATCCGCAATCCCTGCGCCGCCAGCTTATTGCGTTCCAATACCGCCTTCTGTTCCTCCAGGCTCTGAATCTGATTTACCAGTTCTGCATACTCCGGCTCACAATCTAAACCGTGCTGCTGCACATAAATCTTTCCAATCTCCGCCAATGTATCCTGAATCTGCTTCTCTGTAGACGCAATCTGAGCATCAAATCCCTTCTGGGAGGTTGTTCCACTTCCCTGCTTTTCCTGAAGCGAATTTGTCCAATTTTCTAAAAGTCCCATTCTCTTGTCCTCCTACTGTATACCAAAATACGCATTCAAAAGTCCCGAATCCATCTGGCTGATTTCCCAGCGTTTCTCATCCTTATCATATGTAAATTCAACTATTCCGGTATAACTCTTTCTCGCATCCGACTCCTCTGCCTTTTCTTTAAACGCATCCAGAACAAACGAAGCATCCCCGGATGCCGTGACCAGTGCCCCCGTGATCGACATTCCATTTGCCTTCGCCAGAAGTTTTGCAAACCCTTTTACACTGGAAGCATCATCCAGCATCTCCTGGTTGACACTTGAAATATCCAGATACTCTACCGTCACATCTGCCGTGACAACTCCATCCTCCTTGCTAACCTCGCCCACTTCCACATCCGAATACTGGGTGATCGTCTTGATCAGTTTTTTCTGATTTGATTCATTTGAAAAATACTCCGTCAGCTTATCCACTGCCCTCTGTGCCTGCACTTCCTCCAAGCGCGCCGGTTCATACAAATCAAATGTCCTTAAAATAGGGGCAACCTTTTTTGTCAACTGCGCTGTCAAATCCTGTGCCATATAATTAAAGCACGCCTCATACATATAATTATTTTCCGAATAATCCAACTGACCCTCAAAATACTTTTCCGTCAATTTCTCCGTATCAAGATTCTTCATATTTGGACGTCCCAAAAAACTAACCGTCAGAATCAAAATCACAACCGCCGCCGCGATCCCCGCCGCCATCTTCGGCGGAATACTCTTTATAAACGTTTCCACCTGCTTCATTTCCGGAAGATTCTTCTTGATCTCCTGAAACTCCGGTACCTTTTTTACCGGGGCAGCCGCCGGTTCTGTGCGTTTTTCGATCTTTGTGCCGCACTTCGGGCAAAAGCTGGCACCCTCCCTGAGTTCAGTTCCGCATTTTGGACAAAACATTGTATCACTCTCCTTATGTCATTGGTTCATTTACCTTTTTATCGTTTGCATCAATTTTTTCTTGAACATTTTTTATTCCGTCTCTATTTCTTATATCATCTAACGCTTTTAATAAAAAACGGTAATAGGAATGTTCTCTCGTTGCTACAAGACAGCGTAAATATGGAATTGTTAAAAGAATTACCCCAACCGCCATTACTGCTACACAAGCAATAATTATCAAATCATATTGGGTAATGTCTCCATCCAAAGCGCCAATAACGGCAAAAAAAGCTCCAATGGCAGATGGCGCTAATGCAATACTTGTTATAATTTCTCCATAAGAATTCGTGTATACATTATCTCGTTCAACAATCATACATATTTTCCAATAAAATTCTTCGAATTTTTTAGGATTACCCGCTTTTAATTGTTCTAAATTTTCTAATGTATCTTTGACTAATTTTTCTATTTCTTCTTCTACTTTCTTTTTTCTTCTATTACACCAACTGCCATTTTTTATCCACTCTTCTTTTGAAACTTCGAGTTGATTCAATATATCTTTTAAATGATTCATAATTTATCTTTTCTCATAGTCCAATTTTTTTTACTTTAGTATTAATAAAATGAATATTTTGCCTCCTCATCTATAAAATCAGAAACTTCCCATTCTTGCATATAACCCGGCAATTTAATTTCAGCATTTATACAGCCGTAAAAAGCTCCTTCCCCTATTTCTGTTACATTAGATGGAATCATTATACTTGTTAAACTTGTACAATTTGAGAATGCATTACTTCCTATTTTGGTTAGACTAGACGGAAGTTCTATATCTATTATGTTTTCACAGTTATAAAATGCATTGTTTCCTATTTCCGTTACACTAGATGGAATCTCTATACTCCTTAAACTTGTACAATCTGAAAATGTACTTTCTCTTATTTTTATTATGCCAAATGGAAGTTCTATATTTGTTAGGCTTATACAATATGAGAATGCATTACCTCCTATTTCCGTTAAACCAGACGGAAGTTCTATATCCATTATATTTTTACATTTATAAAATGCACTGCTCCCTATTTCTGTTATGTCAGGTGGAAGTTCTACATTCATTAAATTCTCACACATATAAAATGCATCATTTCCTATTTCTGCTACACTAGATGGAATTACTACCTTTTCCAAATTAGTAAGATCTGAAAATCCATTATCAGCAATTTTTGTAATCCCTTCTGGAATAATAATTTCTTTTACTTTATTCTCTCCTATATTCTCCAATACTAATGCCGGTAAGACAAATTTTGCTATCATGAAATTTTCATCCATAACATCAATAATTTTGCGATGAGAAAACTGTACTTCATTATTTTTAATAATTAATATCGGTCTTATCCAAATATAGAACATTAAATTTAATGCAATGTAGCCAATCACTATCCTCCTCAAAAACATTATCGTTTTTGCTTTTTTATCAATAATTTTTGTTTTACTTCTCCTATCCACCTCCGCCCCACACTGTGGACAAAATTTCCTTTCCGTATCATTTTCCAATTCATACCCACACTTCGGACAAAACATACTCCATCTCCTCCTATCACATATTTTCTTACAACATAAGAATGGTTATGTTGTATCGAAACACCCTGGAACGATAGTTTTCAAGATCCATTTCTCATTTTCAGGGCAAAAATGGCAACAAAAATAAGACCGAAGCCTTCTTTCGATCTCCGGTCTTTGTTTTTGCTGTCATAAATTGAATTTTTGCACAAACTATGCTACAATTAACCCCATAAAAGGGGATTTCTTTTAACCTTGATACAACATAACCATTCTTCCGTTGTATTTCTTCATTTATGCTACACCAGCCGCATCCGTTCCAGGATCCTCCGGCATTCTTCCCCACTTTCACGTATGTAAATCCGGGTTGTTGACAAAGATGAATGTCCCAATATGTCTCCCAGCCGCGCCAGATCATGATCTTCCCTGTAAAAAATTCTCGCAAATAAATGGCGCAGATTGTGTGGAAATACCTTTTCCGGTATTACCCCGGAGGGCTGACAAAGTTTTTTCATTTCTCTCCATATATTCGAACGATCCAGCGGATTTTTCCGGCTGCTCACAAAAACATTTCCCGACACACGCTTTTCTCTTCTGCAATACCTCCGCAGATAGACACATAACCGCCCCGGCAGTAAAATTTTCCTTGCCTTTCCCTTATTCCATATATTAATCACCCCCGACTCCAGCGCCTCCACTGTCACATACTTTAGTTCCGAAATTCGGATCCCCGTCGATGCCAGTGTCCTCAAAATCAACGCCAGCCATTCTTTCCCTGCCGCTTCCGCCGCTTTTAACATCCTCCGATACTCATCCCGCGTCAATTCCTGTTTCACCTCCGAAAAGATCCGCTTCTGAATCCGAAGCAGGCGCACCTTCAAATCCCCCATCCCCTGCCACTCCAAAAAACGATTCAGCGCCGCCAGCATCGAATTCGCACTGGACGGCGCATATCTTAAAACCAACTTTTCTTTCCACTTCCTCAAAACCTCCGCGCTCCACGCTTCCCTTTCTCCTACCCATAAAAAGAAAGACTTCACATCCCTCAAATATTTCCAAACCGTATTTTCACTATAATCATTTTCAACCAAAAAGTTTTTAAACTCATTTAACACATTTGTACTGTCCATTTACACCCTCCAAAATATATAATTCGGTCTACCGCTTACTATAATTCATAAAAATTAAGACACCCGAAACCAAAATAGGACTTTTTCGCACCCCTTAAAACATCTATTGCATTTCCACAAAAAAACAGTCCGGAATCTATGTCCTCTGGATTTGTATTTGCAAGAGACTTGGAAACACTTGACTGGCGGGAAAATGCGTTATGGCTCAAAATCCACCTGTCTGAGCCCATTCGGGCGAGTTTGGATTTTGAGCCATGTATTTAGCATTTTTCTGGCAGTCTAGTATTTCCGTCTCCGAAACCACAAATCCAGAGGACATAGATTCCGGGCGTCACTCACGAATTTCTGTAGCACACACGAATATTTCCTAATACCACAAAGGGCTTCCCGTGTCACCCACAAAATTTCCGCCTTATATAGATCTTATTTTGCCTCTTCGACCTTCTCTGCTTCCTCCAAAACCGAAGTACAGAACCCGCATCTAGTCGCCTCAATCGGGATCTCATTCTTACAATACGGACAAATCTTCGTCGTCGGTGCTGCCGGTGCTTCCTCTTCCTTTTTCTGGAGCTTGGAGGTCAAACCATTGATCGCCTTCATCATGCAGAAGATAACCAGCGCCATGATTAAGAAATTCACAACCGCAGTCAGGAATTTACCATAATTCAGCGTCGCATCTCCGATCAGTTTCAAACTATAATTATCAAAGTTCATTCCACCGAAAACACCTAAAAGTGGGGAAATGATATCGCTTACCAGCGAATTGATGATCGAGGAGAACGCACCGCCGATGATAACACCGACTGCCATATCCATGACATTTCCACGGCTGATAAACTTCTGAAATTCCTGAAGAAAACCTTTTCCTTTTTTCATATAGGTACCCCTTTCCACGCAAAACAGGACTGTCCGACGAAATCCAGTATTTCCCTGCATTTCTCATCCAGCCCTGTCTGCTTCTATTTCACAGTCTTCTCAGGCTGTTCCATATCTGAAACTATATTCAAATTGTTCTGTTCAGGCATATCTATGCAAAGTCACCTTTACCATAAATCCTCTTCTGAACCTGCACTTTCTATTATTCTTCGGTCTTCTCCGCTTCATCGCTCTCGACCACACCAATGGAAAGATCTTCAAGCTGTTTCGGATCAACCTGAGACGGTGCTTCCATCATCAGGCAGGAAGCATCTTTTACCTTCGGGAATGCGATGACGTCGCGGATGCTGTCTGCGCCGACCATCAGCATAACCATACGGTCCATACCGTAAGCCAGACCAGCGTGCGGCGGTACTCCGTATTTGAATGCGTCTAACAGGAAGCCGAACTGCTCCTGTGCTTTCTCCTTCGTGAATCCAAGAACCTCAAACATCTTCTCCTGGATGTCTGCCTGATGGATACGGACAGAACCGCCGCCCATCTCGGTACCGTTCAGGACGATATCGTATGCTTTTGCACGTACCTTGCCCGGATCAGTATCGATCAGCGGAAGATCCTCTTCCATCGGCATGGTAAATGGATGGTGCATAGCTACGTAGCGATCCTCTTCCTCTGAATATTCAAGCAGCGGGAACTCGGTTACCCACAGGAACTTGAAATCATCCTTCTTTAAGAGGTCAAGCTGTCTAGCGATCTCCAGACGTAAGTTTCCAAGTACATCAAATACAACTTTATCCTTGTCAGCTGCGAACAGAAGCAGATCGCCCGGCTTACCGCCCATAGCAGCCACCAGTGCATCCAGCTCTTCCGGCTTCATGAACTTGGAGAAGGAGCACTTGTATGTACCGTCCTCATGGATTGCCAGATATGCAAGACCTTTTGCACCAAAGCCTTTTGCGTACTCAACCAGCGCATCGATCTTCTTTCTCGGCATAGCGCCCTGTCCTTCTGCGTTGATACCGCGGACAGAGCCGCCATTTTCCAGTGCACTCTTAAATACAACGAACTCGCAGTCTTTTACTACATCCGATACGTTTTTCAACTCCATGCCGAAACGCAGATCCGGCTTATCGGAACCGAAACGATCCATTGCCTCGCGCCAGGTCATACGCTGGATCGGAAGCTGCAGATCGTAATTGCAGATCTCCTTGAAGAGCTTCTTTAACAGACGCTCATTGACATCCAGAACGTCCTCAACGTCAACGAAGGAAAGCTCCATATCGATCTGGGTAAACTCAGGCTGACGATCGGCTCTTAAGTCCTCGTCACGATAGCAGCGTGCCAGCTGGAAGTAGCGGTCATATCCAGAACACATCAGAAGCTGTTTTAACAGCTGCGGAGACTGCGGCAGTGCATAGAAGCTGCCCGGATGTACACGGCTCGGTACCAGGTAGTCTCTCGCGCCCTCCGGAGTACTTTTAATCAGAGTCGGAGTCTCAATCTCAAGGAAGCCTTCCTCTGCTAAGAATGCACGGGTCAGGATAGCCACGCGGCTTCTTGTCATCAGGTTTCTCTGGATATCCGGACGTCTCAGATCCAGGTAACGGTATTTCAGGCGAAGATCCTCTTTGGTTTTGGAGTTCTCCTCGATCGGGAACGGCGGTGTCTCAGACTCTGCCAAAATGCGGAGGTAATCCGCGCGGATCTCAATCGCACCTGTCTTTAAGTTTTCATTTACTGCACCGGAACGTGCCTCTACGCGTCCGGTTACAGCGATAACGAACTCGCTTCTCAGCTTTTCTGCCTTTGCAAAGCTCTCAGCGCCGCAGTCAGCTTCCTCGAAGATCAGCTGCAGGATACCGGAACGATCCCGCAGATCCACGAAAATAATGCCGCCTTTATTTCTGCTCTTCTGAACCCAGCCCATAACGGTTACTTTCTCACCGATATTGGCAGTTCCCAGCTCGGTACAGCGATGGGAACGTTTCAGTCCTGCCATAGATTCTGCCATGATAGTATTTCCTCCGTTTATTATAGTTTTATCTGAAAAATTCAAAAACTGAATCACTTCAAACTGTCTTTGTAAAATTCCACGATCTCCTCGTAGCCGTCCTTCGCCAGCTGCTCCTTCTGGAATTTCTTGTTCTTGTTCATCTGTGCGACTGCCACGCGGGTGCCGTTAGCGCGCTCTTCCTGTGCTTTCTTTAAGACGGCACGGAACTGCTCGCCGCTTAAACCTTTCTCATACAGGAATGCTTTCTTGCCGGCTGACTCCGGTACTTTGAAACCAGAATCCATCAGGATCGTGATGATACGCTCAAAACCGATGGAGAATCCGCACGCCGGTGTATCGACGCCGGTAAATTTGCCGATCAGCTTGTCGTAACGTCCGCCGCCTGCAACGGAGCCGCCGAAGCCTTCCATGGAAACCTCAAAAATCGTTCCGGTATAGTAGCCCATGCCGCGCACCAGCGTTGGATCAAATTCAAGACCGAATTCGATGTCTGCAACCGCTTTAACTGTCTCCATGATCGTTGCCAGATTCTCTGCCTTTGCCGGATCCATCACGCCGGAGAGCTTCTCGCCCAGCGCGCGGACGCCTGCCGCATCGTTCTGAATCTCTGCCAGAAGTCCGGTGTATTTCTCAACCGCCTCTGGCGCATAACCTTCTGCAAGCAGCTCTTCGCGGACACCGTCCAGACCGATCTTATCCATCTTATCGAGAATGATAAATACCTTATCGGTCTCATTTTCCGGGAATCCGCTGTAATCTGCCATGCCCTTTAAGATCGCACGGTCATTGACGCGGACAGTGTATGCCTTGTCCGGGCAGATGCGCTTCAGCGCTTTGGTAAGCGCCAGAATCTCCTCGATCTCAGCCAGGTTTGTCGCATCACCTAAAATATCGATATCACACTGTACAAACTGACGGAAACGTCCCTTCTGCGGACGATCGGCACGCCATACGCTTCCGACCTGCAGCGCCTTGAACGGCGCTGATAAATTAGCAGAATTGTTTGCATAATAACGGCTGAGCGGCAGAGTTAAGTCATAGCGGAGACCACCGTCTACGACATCTGCCTCTGTCTGTGCTGTCTCGACGTTCAGCTTCTCACCTCTCTTTAAAATCTTGAAGATCAGCTTCTCATTGTCGCCGCCCTGCTTGCTGGTCAGGTTCTCAATGTGCTCCACGCACGGAGTCTCGATCGCCGAGAAGCCGTATCCGCGGTAGGTATCTTTGATGATATTCAGCACATAATCCCGGATCTCCATCTCGCCCGGAAGAATGTCCTTCATGCCTGTAACTGGTTTTTTCTTTAAAGCCATGTGTCAAACTCCTTCTATGTCTTTCTGCAACCATATTTCCTGTGCAAAGGAAACTTCACTTTTCCATGCTGGAAACTGGATTTTTATGTTTCTCTGTTACAAAGTGTTTTTCTGCATATGACACCCTGTATCTGTGAATTTTTCGTTTTTACTCTCTTCGTCCAAGCAGCTTCTCTTTCCGCCCGATCATCTCATCGATCCGGTCGATATACTGCTCAACTTCCTTGACGTTCTCCGCCCTCTCAATCCGGTTTTCTGCCGGGAAATAAACCTTGGTGGTCGTTCCCGCACCGCAGGCGGCGATCGTCTGTTTTTCTTCCATAATCAATATATTATAGAGACATTCCTTACCCGGAACCGCATAACCGACATTTTCAAAATTGCCCGCCATATTTTTCTGGCGGTAGAGATAGTACGGTTTCAGTCCCATCTCCTCGGCATACTGCGCGGTCAGGTCAATCATCTCCTGTGTATTGACAATCTTCAGATTTCCGTAGCGCTCCTTATAGATATTCAGGCGCGCCGCGCGCTTGATCGCCAGCGAATGCACCGTCACGCTGTCCGGTCTGAGTGCCTTGATCTCCTCCATTGTCTGACGGACATCGTCGATCGTCTCCTCCGGCAGACCCACGATCAGGTCCATATTGATATTATCAAATCCCAACTCCCGCGCCAGTAGGAATTTTTCCTTCACATCCTCCACCGTATGACGGCGTCCGATGAGGTCGAGCGTCGCCTGCTTCATCGTCTGCGGATTGATGGAAATACGGGAAATGCCGTGATTCCGGAGCACCTGCAGCTTTTCGCGCGTGATGCTGTCCGGACGTCCCGACTCAACGGTAAATTCAACTGCCTGTTCCACCGGGAATAATTCTTCCACCTTTGTCAGGATCTCATCCAGATCCTGCGGATTTAACGAGGTCGGTGTGCCGCCTCCAAAATAGATGGTCGAAAGCGGGCGATCCTTCATCCGCTCCGCCACATATTCCATTTCCTTAAAAAGCGCCTCTTTGTAGAGGTCCATCCGTTTTTCCCATTTCACAATCGGAAACGACGTAAACGAACAGTACAGGCAGGTCGTCGGACAGAACGGGATTCCCACATACAGGCTGTACCCATTCTCATAATCGATCGTGGACAGCAGGCGTCTCTCGCGCTCTGCCACGTCGATGCTCAGATCGATCTTTTCCTTGCTGGTGAAATACGTCTCGCGCATATAGGTCTCGATCTGCTCGTCCGTCCAGCCATCATACAGCTTCGTGAGCGCAATCTTCGTCGGACGGATGCCGGTAAGCGTCCCCCACGGAAGCTCTCTGGCGGTCTGGGCACTCAAAAGACGGTATAACGTCTGTTTGATCTCATTTTTCGTCTCAAAACGGTTGGAAAAATCCGGATAAATCAAAGCAAAGTGAACAGCTTCTTTCTTCACCGGCGTCACATCCAGTGAAAACGAGTTTCCGTCCCGGACTCCCCGCACAATCAGATCCGCATCCCCGGCTTTCTCCTCCTTGTGCGTAAATGTCTCGCCCGGATAAAATGCCATCAGGAGCTCACGGATATCCTGTTCAAAGGACGCGTCATTTAACAAAATCGCTATCATGCTTCGCGCCCCCTGTATCCCGCCAGCGGATTGTACTGTTTTTCGTCGGCGATCGTCGTATATCCCATGTGTCCCGGATATACATTCGTATCATCCGGCAGGTTCAGAAGGATATCTGCCACCGAATGAATCATCTGACGTCCGCTTCCAGTCGGGAAATCGATGCGTCCGTAAGAACCTTCAAATAAGGTATCTCCCGAAAACAGCACCTTCTCTGATTTTACATAATAACAACAGGAACCTTCCGTGTGCCCCGGTGTATGAAGCATCTGGAACGTGTAGCCCGCTGCCTCGAACGTCTCTCCATCCTTCAAAAGCATATCCGCTTTCAGATGCAGACCGCCGCCCTGAAACTGGACGGACAGGTTCTTATCCGGATCCGCCAAGACCGCCTGCTCCTGCTCACAGGCATAGACCGGCACACCCAGATCCCGTCTCAGCTCTTCCATCGCCGTCACATGGTCAAAATGTCCATGAGTCAGCAGAATCGCCTTTGCCTTCGCTCCGGTCTGCGCCAGTGCATCCTCGATCCGCGCCGCCTCATCGCCCGGATCGACAATCACAGCTTCCTTCGTCTCCGGATGCACCGCAATATAACAGTTCGTCTGGACCATTCCCACGATCAGCCGTTTTATCTCCATCTTTTCCTCCTAATAATATGTGAAACTTTCACAGGGTGTAAGTACCTGTGAAATATAGAGAGAACCGCTTATCCGGCAGTTCTCTCTATATCTAATACTCCTTCAATCTGTCTGAGTTTATCAGATAATTTATTTAATTCCTCAATTCCGTGAATATCGAACGTCATGACGATCGTCGCCTTGCCCTGCTTGCTTGTCCGCACATTCATCGAGGTAATGTCGATCTGGCGCTCGGTAAATACCTTGGAAATATCCACAAACATGCCGATGCGGTTGTTCGCATAGATCTTGATTTCGGTGGAGTATTTTTCCGTGCCCGTCTGTGCTTCCGGCTGCTGCCACTCGGCTTCAATCAGGCGCTCACGCTCTTCCTGCGGCAGATTCATCACATTGATGCAGTCCGTCCGGTGGATCGAGATACCGCGTCCCCTTGTGACAAATCCGACGATCTCATCGCCCGGAACCGGGCTGCAGCACTTCGAAAAACGAACCGCCAGATCGTGGATTCCCTTGACAACGATACCGCTCTTCGACTTCCCGGCTGCGATCACCGGAACCTTGTTTCCATCCGACGCCATGTTATCGAGGATCGTCGTATCGGTTACTTCCTTCTTTAACTTCTTGTTGCGCTCATCCAGCATCTTGTTGATGACCTGTCCCTCTTTGAGGGCGCCATGTCCGATCGATGCCAGAACGGAATCCCAGTCACGGTACGCATAGCGCTTCATGACCTTTTCCATATATTCCGGTTTATTTAACTCTGAATAATTGATGTCCTTCGCCTTACAATATTTATCCAGAAGCGCACGGCCGCGCAGGATATTGTCCTCTTTCAGCTCGCTCTTGAACCACTGGTTGATCTTATTCTTCGCCTGTGTGCTCTTAACCAGTTTCAGCCAGTCGCGGCTCGGTCCCTTGGAATTCTGGGAGGTAATAATCTCGACACGGTCACCATTTTTAATGACATAATCGATGTTGACCAGTTTTCCGTTGACACGGGCACCAACCATCTTGTTGCCGACCGCACTGTGGATCGAATACGCAAAATCGATCGGGGTGGAACCGCTCGGCAGGTTCTTGACATCACCCGTCGGGGTAAAGCAGTATACATCATCCGTAAAGAGGTCCAGATCACTCTTTAAGAGACTTAAGAACTCTTTATTATCGGACATATCCCGCTGCCATTCCAGGATCTCACGCAGCCAGGAAAGCTTTGCCTCGGCGCTGTCGATCGCCGCCTTGCTGCTGCCGCTCTCCTTATATTTCCAGTGTGCCGCGATACCATACTCAGCGGTACGGTGCATCTCATAGGTGCGGATCTGAATCTCAAACGGCTGTCCGCTACTGCCAATCAGAGTCGTATGCAGCGACTGGTACATATTCGGTTTCGGCATGGCAATATAATCTTTAAAACGTCCCGGAATCGGTTTGTACATCTCATGGATGACACCGAGCGCCGCATAACAGTCCTTCACGCTCTCCACGATAATCCGGACCGCAAAAATATCATAGATCTGATCCAGCGTCTTGTCCTGGTTTACCATCTTTTTATAGATGCTGAAGAAATGTTTCACACGGCCGTCTACCTTGGCTTCGATGCCCGCATCGTCCATATGTTTCTTGACTTCATCCATAATCTTATGGATAAACGCCTCCCTGGTGTCCTTACGGAGCGCCAGTTTTTCGGACAATTCTTTGTAAACCTCCGGCTGGAGATATTTGAGAGACAAATCATCCAGCTCGGTCTTGATCTTGGAAATACCGAGACGATCAGCAATAGGCGCGTAGATATCCATCGTTTCACGCGCCTTTTCTTTCTGTTTTTCCGGCTTCATATATTGAAGCGTCCGCATATTGTGCAGACGGTCTGCCAGCTTAATCAGGATAACCCGGATGTCCTTCGCCATCGCTAAGAACATCTTACGCAGGTTTTCCGCCTGAATCTCTACTTTATCGATCGTCCACGAAATCTGGGTCAGCTTGGTAACGCCGTCTACTAAAAGTGCTACCTCCTCGCCAAAGATCGCCGTGATCTCCTCCTCTGTCATGACCGTATCTTCCACGACATCGTGCAGGATACCTGCCACCAGAGTCTCTTTATCCAGCTCCAGATCCGCCAGAATGATCGCCACACAGAGCGGATGGATGATATACGGTTCACCTGATTTACGCCTCTGGTCCTTGTGTGCGTCATACGCGATCTGGTACGCTTTCTCAATCATGCTGATGTCATCCGACGGATGGTACTTGCGAATGGCGGCAATCAACTCATTATACAGTACCTCCGGACTCGTAAAATCCGCCGGCGCTTCAATTTCCTGATCCAGCTTTTTTATTTTATCCAAATTTCCCATATATGCCTCCTGACCCTTCCGTAGATAACTGAAACGCCTGCCGTTCGGGATCCGGAAAGCGGTTCACGCAAATGAAATAAAATATTATATAGAATACCCCTATTATACGAATATTTGACAAAAAATGCAACGGCAAACTATTTTGTTACTGTTCACGCATACGTGCCCAGTAACGGAATTTGCCGTGGCTTCGCATTTCAATACGGCAAATTCCTGCTGTCACCACATTTTCTTACGGCACTTTCGGTTCCAAAAGTGCCTACCCGTGAACCGTTATCTATTTCCCCTCATAGGTAATTAGGGCATCCACCGCATATCCGTTCAGTTTTTCGCGTCCCTTTAAGCCTGCCAGCTCCATCACGCAGCAGATTTTTACAACCTCGCCGCCCATCTTCTCGATGAGCTTGACAATCGCCTCGGTCGTTCCGCCGGTTGCGATCAGGTCGTCAACGATAACTACCTTCTGTCCCGGTTTAATGGCATCCTCATGCATCTCCAGAACCGCGCTGCCATACTCCAGATCGTAGCTTACAGATACCGTCTTGCACGGCAGTTTGCCTTTCTTACGGATCGGCACGAATCCCTTGTGCATCGCATATGCAACCGGCACGCCGAAAATAAACCCGCGGGACTCCGGACCAACCACAATATCATAATCCACGCCCTCTAAGGATTTCTGGATTCCGTCGATCGCAAGCTGCAGTCCGTCGGCATCCTGTAAAATCGTAGTAATATCGCGGAAAATGATACCCGGCTCCGGGAAGTCCGGAATGCTTCTTACATATTCTTCCAGCTTTTTCATGATTTTAACCTCTTTTCTATAAATTTTGTATCTCAATTTCTCAGTTTTAAATCGCCATCCGGCTCTTTTTCCACCGTTCTTCTCATTTTTGCAGAAGTTTTCCCCTGCTTCTTCTTCCTTATATACATAGAAGCCACAATCACCGCCAGCACAAACAGCGCACCTCCGCTGATCAGCAGTCCCTCATGCAGTCCCTGCGGATAATACCTGAGTTCCACCGTATGGGTTCCCGCCGTCAGTTCCACGCCGGTAAATGCCTTCCAGACCGGACGCGTGATAGCTTCTTTTCCATCCACCGTGACCGTCCAGCCCTCGTCATACGGGATCGTGAGGAACAGCGTTCCGCCCTCGCCCGCGTCGATCGTGCCCTTCATCGCCTCCTCTCCCAATGTTTCCAGTTCAAATGGATGCTGGTTGAGGCGCTCATAGAGCGCACGCAGCCCGGCTTCGTCAAAGCGGTACGCGCTCGCGTCCATGCTTCCGGCACTGTCATTGCTCTCCAGCAGAATCAATGTGCCTGCCTTCACATATCCAGTTTCCACCAGATACCCGCGTTTCAACGTATCAATGCTGCGGCTCTCCCCACCGACATCCAGTTTAACCGAATCAATCTGACGGTTTGCGACACTTATATAATACTCCCCATCTTCCGGTGCTGTAAAGGAAAAACGATTCCCCTGCTCCTCCCCGTCCGTGAAAATCAGGCACTCCGGCACGCCCAGCACATCCGATAAATCATTCTGGACATCCGCCGGCGAAGAAAGATCGCGTTTCCAGCCCGTTTCCACTATGTCCGGCAGGATAAAGCCGAGCGGCAGCGTCCACGGATTCTCATAGAGGTACGTGTCACCTGAAAATGCATAGAGCGACAGGCGCGGATTGTCCTGCTTGCCCTCATAGAGTGCATATTTGATTGAAAATAACGAATCCACCAGCGGCGTACTTCCCACGATGCTGTATGCGTTCGTCGAACCTTCGCAGCCCATCTGTTTGAAGAAATCCGTCACCCCGGCATTTGCCACCGATGAAAACAGAGATACGGATGGAAAATGCATCCACGCGCCATCATTTTTCGTGCGCGCATTCGTTTTATCAATCCGGTAAAATTCCGTCTTTTTGAGCGGCTCTGTCACCGCTGCAACATCCTGATTGTCTGCCACATAATCAGTCCGGCTCGTCGTCGGAATGCTCGTTGCCGCCATATTGGCAAGCGCCTCCACACTTACCAGCGCCATCGCCAGAAGCGCCGCCGTGAACGCGAAATGTTCTTTATTTTGATAGAAATAAAAGACGCCCAAATACAGCAGCAGAAGCACCACTGCCACATACCAGACAACTGGCTCAAACGCATCGTCCGTCACCAGCTTTTCTGCCAGAATCACGTAGCCAATCGCGGCGGATGTCACCCCGGCAAACTGCCGTTTGGATATTTCATCCAGATATAGATACGCCCGGAAACACATCGTCAGCACCAGCGCGATATAGATAAACGACTGGCGGCACGGCAGGCTGTTCGGGTAATGGAAGCCATGCCAGATAAAATTCAGCACGTTGAACGAAAAGCTGGCATAGAAAAAGAGAAGCAGCACACCGTACACAACCTTTTCCCGGATCGCAATCCGGCGGTTCAGAAAATACAACCCCATGAAAATGTAGACTGCCACGCCGCAGTAGAGGTTTGGCCAATGGTCGAGTCCCGTCTCCACCTGTACATTTCCGATGTGCCGCGCGATCATATCAAAGATCGGGAAGTAGATTTCCAGTGTGGTCGGAAAATTAAAATCGCCAGACGCCGTACTCTGCAGCGCCGCAATCTCCGGAAGAAGCACCGCAGCCGCCAGCGCACCCGCCAGAAGCGAATACACACCAAACAGGAAAAAGCTGTGCAGACAATCTTTCCATCCCGGCCGTTTCTCCAGAAACAGGAGCGCCACATAGTAAATCACCATGAAGAGACATATCATAATTGATATATAGTAGTTGGACAGGATTGAAAGTCCCAGCATCAGGCAGTAAAAAAACCCTTTTTTTTCGCGCACCAGCCGCTCCAGGCCGTGCAGGATCAGCGGCAGCAGCACGATGCAGTCCAGCCACATGATATTCCAGCTATACGCCGCCATATAGCCGGACAGCGCATAGAATACGCCGAAATAGCACGCTCCAAACTTCTGCGAACCCGTGTGCTTTTTCAGATACCACGCCATCGAAAGCCCCGCCAGACCGCTCTTGAACACGATCATGTAGGTCATAAATTCGATAATCAGGGACGACGGGCATAACAGCAGCAGCCAGTTAAACGGGCTCGCCAGATAGTACGCATAGAGCGCGGCAAAGTTTACGCCCATGCCGACATCCCAGCTGTAAAGCAGGCTCTCGCCACTTAAAAGCTTATGCCGGAATTCCGAGAAAAACGGCGCATACTGGTGGTACATATCCGTCCGCAGGAAGCTTTCCTGCCCAAAGGGGAAAATACCGCGGTATGCAAAAATCAGGATCAAAATCACTACCGGCAGGAAAAATGCCGCCAGGAGATCATCCGACGGACGGAAAACCGCAGCCAGGCGGCCCATTCCGCGGGGTGATTTCTCTGGTTCATCCCACTCATCTAATTCATCTAATTCTTCCTGCTCCCAGTCATCATCATTCAACTCTTTAATGACATCTGCTCTGGACTCTGAAAGTTTAGATTTTCTGGCATCTTCTTCCTGTCTCCAGGCCGGCATTCGTTCAGCACGTCTCATATCTGTACAAGCGGTCTCCGAATCCACGTCCGCACCTTCCCGCTCGTTCTCATACTCCTCTATTTTCCCCGTTGTTTCCGCTCCCGTAAGCTCCCTGAGTGCTTCTTCCAGTTTACTGGAACTTTCGTCTCGTTCTCTTTGCTCCATCTTCCCTCCATCCAGAATCCTGTTCAGGCGGCGTTTTCTCTACTCTTTCCGGCTTTTCCGGTCTGTCTTCAGCATCCATTTCCGCTGTCATTTCTCCACACAGCCCTATTTCGAGGATTCTTTCTTTTTGAAAATAAATAATTTACTGCAAATATAATTCAGCACCAGCGAGATCGCTGATACCACAATCTTACAGATCATATCCTGTTTGATTCCCATGCCGTCTACCATCACGATCATCGCCACATACGTGAACACCGATGTGAGAATACGGCAGGAGAAAAACGAAGCCATTTCCCTAAGAAGATATACAGGGCGGAAATTGTAGCTTCGGAATACCCAGATCTTGTTTGTCACATATGCAAACAGGATCGCCGCCGCCTGACAGCAGATCGTCGCCATACGGTAGTTCATGCCGTTGTGGCGAAAAACCGCATAGGAAATCCAGTCCACCAGCGTCGTCAGAACGCCGAATATCAGATACGATATCGTCTCCCTGTTTACAAACTTCCCCCAGATCAGGGATAACTTTTCCTTTATCATCACTTTTTCTCCGAAAAAAGAATTGTATGGGCAGCGGTCCTTCGACATACCCATACAATTCCTGTACTTCTTGGTTTAATATTACATTTCCTCTAACAGCTTGTTGACACTGACCAGCTTGACGCAGAGTGCAAACAGCTCGGTTGCAGTGATCAGATCCTGCAGCGGCGGATAAGATGGAGCAATACGGATGTTGCGATCCTCCGGATCCTTGCCATATGGATAAGTTGCACCGGCTCCAGTCATGACAACGCCTGCTTTCTTGCACTTCGCAACGATCTCCTTCGCACAGCCGTTCAGGGAATCAAAGGAAATGAAGTAGCCGCCGTGCGGTTTTGTCCAGGTACCAATCTCCAGTCCGCCTAACTCGCGGTCGAGAATGTTCTCAACAGCCTCGAATTTCGGGCGCAGGATGTTGGCGTGCTTTCTCATGTGCTCTACCATGCCGTGGATATCCTTGAAGAAACGCACGTGGCGGAGCTGATTCACCTTATCATGACCGATAGTCTGGATCTTTAACTGCTTCTTGATATCGTCCAGGTTGTTGTGGGAAGTTGCGATTGCCGCAATACCAGAACCCGGGAAGGTAATCTTGGAAGTTGAAGAGAATTTGTAAACCATATCCGGGTTACCGGCTTTCTTACATTCTGCCAGAATCTCCAGCACATGATCCTGCTCATCGTCATATAAATGATGGATACCGTATGCATTGTCCCAGTAGATACGGAAATCCGGAGCAGCCGGATGCATGCGTGCCAGACGGCGTACCGTCTGATCGGAGTAGGAATTGCCGGTCGGGTTAGAGTACTTCGGAACGCACCAGATTCCCTTTACGGTCGGGTCGGTTGTCACATACTGCTCTACCAGATCCATATCCGGACCATCTGCGGTCATCGGAATGTTGATCATCTCGATGCCAAAATATTCAGTAATGGAGAAATGTCTGTCATATCCCGGTACCGGACACAGGAATTTAACCTTGTCAAGCTTGCACCACGGGGTATTTCCCATAACGCCATGAGTCACAGAACGGGAGATGGTGTCGTACATTACGTTCAGGCTGGAGTTTCCATAGATAATGATATTGTCAGCCGGAACCTCGATCATATCCGCTAACAGCTCCTTCGCCTCGCTGATACCGTCCAGACCGCCGTAATTGCGGCAGTCTGTCCCATCTTCGCAGGTCAGATCACTGTCGCTGCTCAGTACGTCCATCATTCCCATCGATAAATCAAGCTGCTCTGCACTTGGCTTACCGCGTGACATATCCAGCGTCAGATTCTTGCCCTGAAACTCCCGGTACTGATCGCTCAGATCACGCTTAAGTTCCAGAAGTTCTTCTTTCGTCATCTCGCTATAAGGCTTCATCCTTCAACATCCTCCTTGTTTCTCTTATTTATTTCATCATAATTTCATGGTCTGCTTTTCATCCAGCTCCCCTTGTTCAAGGGTTCGGAGCATCTCATCTAAGCATCGTTATAATAATAACATAGGTACAAAGGGCATGACAAGCATTAATTTGTTATGTCAGCACATAAAATTTGTTATATGGTACCGCTTGGTTTTTCCGATTCGGTGCATTTCACGGACAGCAAATTATAATAAAAACATGATGTTCCCCCTTCTTTCATATATTTATGAAAATATATCTTTCAGGTCACATCATGTTCATTCATTTTCCCATGCATTTTGTTCCATCACGTTTCCGGCACATCATTTCCCCGCTGCTGGTTCCCGCCCTGTTTGCCATCGCTTTCTTCGCCGGGCAGACTGCCGCACATTTCCTGCGCCGTCCATCCGGGCACACGGTTTCAGCGCCTGTTATCGCCTGTGGCTCGCTCCCGCCTGCCTTTGATTCCGGTTCGATTCCGGTTTCCGCAGATGGAAACTGGGGACTTGGATTTCCCAGTCCAGGGCAGACACCGGTCGGCAATGCCTCCGCCGACACTTTAAAAAATTTTGATGCTTTCTATGTAGGCGATACCTCCAAGCCCGTCATCTATCTGACCTTCGACGCCGGATATGAAAACGGCTGCACACCTGCCATTCTGGAAGCACTGAAAAAACACCATGTCCCGGCAACCTTTTTCGTCGTCGGCAACTATCTCGAAACCAGTCCTGAACTGGTAAAACAGATGATCGCAGAGGGTCACACCGTCGCCAACCACACGTATCACCATCCCGATATGTCCCGCATTTCCGACAAAGCAGCATTTGAAAAGGAGCTGACTGCCCTGGAAACACTCTACCAGTCCGTCACCGGGCAGACAATGAAAAAATATTACCGTCCGCCGCAGGGCAAATACAGTGAATCGAACCTGCAGATGGCAAAGGAGCTCGGCTACAAGACCTTTTTCTGGAGTCTCGCCTATGTGGACTGGATGCAGGATCAGCAGCCATCCAAAGAAGAAGCATTTTCCAAGCTTCTGACGCGCATCCACCCCGGCGCGATCGTCCTTCTGCACAGCACTTCGCAGACCAACGCTCAGATTCTCGATGAACTTCTGGCAAAATGGGAGGAAATGGGGTATCAGTTCGGGCGATTAGATGAATTATAAAATTATACCAGCAGCATTTTCCGGATAAACGAAAGGATCGCGCCTCCGATGCTGCAGAACAGCAGAAATCCGTGGTTCGCATTGATCGCCTCCAGTGCCGCATAGCCGCCGTCTACAATCGGCTGTAAGCTGCCCGCATTCTTCGGCATCAGGTACGCTGCCGGACCGGCTACTAATACCAGAACAAGGATGATTATAAACGGGATAAATCCGCGCCCCGTATCGTATTTTTGCAGCCGTACTTTACCACCCGCGTGCTTGCCTGACAGAATCCACAGGCACCAGATCGCGCCCATCAATACCAGAAATACGCCAATCCCTACATACAGCCCCAGACCATAATTTTCCTCGGTAATCATAGTTCCGATATAGCCCAGATCGTCGCCGCCATACCGAAATGCCTTCGCATTCGCCCAGGTGATTCCCGCCATCAGAAGAAAACTGGCTGCCTGCATCACGCGCGCCATCAGCACAACCACGCCGGTTACTCCGGCTGCCGTCACATCCAGCACGGACGGACCGTCATTTGAGTCACTCTGCGTATGCGCCTCACTGCGCTCCGCCGCCCGTCTGGTGCGCTCTGCCTCCCGGGACTGGCGTTCCAGTTCCCGCTGGTGGCTGCGCTCCATCCGATTTTTCTGACGCTCTGAGCGCTCCCGCTCCGACTCCAGAGCATGAAGGCGTTTTTCCATCTGCTTCTGCTGTTTTGCATCCCGCTTATCCTCTTTCGCGCTGGAAGAAGAACGTCTCGCGTCCTGTCGTCTGCGCGATGCCGCTTCACGGTCGCGGCGGGCATCCTCCTGTGCCTGGGATTGGCAGCGTTCATTGTCGCGGCGCTCTTCCTCACGCTTCTGTGCGTCCTGACTCTGGCTGCTCCGCTTTTCCTGACTGTTTCGTTTCGATCCAGAGCCGGATTCCGCCTTTTTCTCATCCGATTCCATCCGAGCTGGATTCCGCTGTTCTGAATCACCGTCGTCATAGCTATTTTCCGGCTTTCTTCCCACCGTTTCCTGTTCTCGGCGTACTGTATCATTTACAAGCGGAGTTCCGCAGTTACTGCAAAAATTTCCAACTGCTTCCTGTCCGCATTTTGGACACTTCATTCTATTTTCTCCTTCCTCCAAACGATTCTTTCCATCCATTTCCGCACTCATTTCTGGCATTTGAAACGCATTTAACCAATGTACATTTTTTTTACACAGCCAGAACTTTATTTCCTATTTCCCATGCCCAGCTGCCAGAACGCCACTGCACTCGCTGCTGCCACGTTGAGCGAATCCACGCCGTGTGACATCGGGATTTTCACGGTGTAATCGCACGCCGCGATCGTCGATGCCGCCAACCCGTCACCCTCGGTTCCGAGAATGATTGCTAATTTTTCTTCCTGCGAAAGCGCCGGATCCGCGATACTCACGGAACGGTCACTGAGCGCCATCGCCGCCGTGAGAAATCCCAGCTTCTTAAGCGTTTCCATACTGTTCTCCGCCCAGTCGCCCTTCGGAATGTACGTCCACGGCACCTGAAACACTGTTCCCATACTGACACGGCTTGCGCGGCGGTACAGCGGGTCACTGCATCCCGGTGTCAGAAGCACCGCATCCATAAAGAGCGCCGCCGCTGACCGGAAAATCGCCCCCACATTCGTAGGATTTTCTACATTCTCAAGAATCGCGATCCGTCTGGCACCTGCACAGATTTCCTCGATCCCCGGCATTTTCTTCCGTTTCACCGCACACAGCATCCCGCGCGTCAGTTTAAAGCCGGTCAGGCGCGTCAGCACATCAAATGGTGCCGTAAACACAGGCACTCCCGCACACACCGGGCGTTCCAGAATCTCCCGCCCTTCTGTCTCGATATGGCGTTCTTCCATCAGAAAAGAAACCGGCTCATATCCCGCGTCGAGCGCCCGCCCGATGACCTTAGGGCTTTCCGCAATGAAAAGACCTTCCTTTGGTTCATTATAATGAAATAACTGCCCCTCGCTCAGCCGGGCGTAGATATCCAGCTCCGGCGCTTCCAGGGTTGTAATTGAAATATGATTCATTCTGCTTTTCACCTTTTTTAATATGGTTTTCATGTTCTATCGAGTATACCACATTTCTTACAAAAAGGAAGTGCTGATTATGGACGCTGACATGAAATCATTTCTCTATTCTGCCGCATTCTATCATCCTCTTTCCGATTCCGTTCCTATTTCCATACAAATCTATCTTCGGCAAAAGATTTCGATTGGTCACGTTAAAAATGGCAGCAAATAAAACGGTTTCAACAATAAATTTTCCTCTTTCCCCACATCTTTCTGTGACAGCAAATATAGGTTATGCACATTCCTTGAATATTTTCTGTAAAACTCTCAGATTGACTCATGTTTTCCCGTTCCGGAAGACTTTATTTCAAAAGCATTTATTTTGCAACACACTTTTTAATGGCATTTTTATGAAATTTCATAAAAAATGCACCTTGGCACATTCTTTATGGAATAATAAAAAAAGAGTAGCAAAAACTGGATTTACGCTCGTTTGCTACTCGTTTCGGTATTATTATATTTCCTGTTTTAAAAAAAGTCAAACCAAAAAATCACCTGTCGGAAACAGGAATTCTGGTTATTGGTTCACGGGTAGACACTTTGGGAACCGGCACTCCCACTCTCCGCTTCAACGCCTCAATATACAGTCCCGCAAACCGTCCCGGTGTCACGCGATTGTGGGTAATGTAACCGATCTCCATATAATCGTCCACATCAAGCGGAATCGCTACAATATTCGGTCCGTTCAGTTCCTCATTGATGACACCGCTGCAGATCGTATACCCATTCAGCCCGATCAGAAGATTAAACAGGGTCGCGCGGTCGGACACCAGGATGTCCTTGCGGCTGTCCAGCGTGCTGAGGATCTCCTCGGAGAAATAAAAGGAATTGTGCTCGCCCTGCTCATAGGACAGACGCGGATAAGGTTCCAAATCCGACAAGGTGATAGAACTGCGGCTTGCAAGCGGATTGGCCGCACCGATAAATACATGCGGTTTTGCCATAAAAAGCCGCGTAAATTTGAGGTCGTGTTCCCGCAGCGTCTTGCGGATCACCGTCTCGTTAAAACGGTTCAGATACAGCACGCCAACCTCGCTCCTAAGCTTCGCCACATCCTCAATCAGCTCATACGTCTGCGTCTCGCGGATACGGAAATCGTACTCTTCTCCGCCGTACTCGCGGATCAGATCGACAAACGCCTCAACGGCAAAGGAATAGTGCTGGGTGGAGACACAGAACTGGCGTTTCTGCGGCACAGCGCCAAAATAGCGCTCCTCGATCAGGTTTGCCTGCTCGATCACCTGTCTCGCATACCCCAGAAATTCTTCCCCGTCCGGGGAAATCACTACGCCCTTGTTCGTGCGGGTAAACAGGGAAAATCCAATCTCATGCTCCAGTTCCTTGATCGCCGCCGTGAGGCTCGGCTGTGCAATATAAAGTTTTTTTGCCGCCCCGCTGATGGTTCCGGCTGCCGCCACCTCCACCACGTATTTTAACTGAAGTAATGTCATGCCCTGTTCTCCATTCTTACTGATTTTCTGTCATTTCTTTCTGAACCGCATCTGCCACAGAATCACACCAGGCTCAAATCCGCCTCTAACGCACCTAGTCCACAAATTTTTCCGTCTCTTTCAGACGAACCAGCGCTCTCGCCATCGCCGCGCGGGTGCTGTAATACTCGGAAATGCTCTGTTTCTGGCGCAGCCGCTCTTTCGCACGCTCTAATGCCTCCTGCGCCCGGATCCGGTCGATCTCCTCCGGTTTCTCGATCGTATCTGCCAGCAACATAACACGATTGTTGGCGATCTCACAGAAGCCCTGCCCGACGACTGCCGCCTCCCACGGACCGTCCTCTGTCGCCTGGAAACGCATTTCTCCCGCTTTGACTGCCACGATCTCGCTCTCATGGTGCGCCATGACAGCCATCTCACCGTCCACCGCCGGAAGGATCAGACAGTGGCAGACTCCCTCATAGAATGTCCGGTTGCTGGATATGATTTTTACATGAAAATCTGCCATCCGTTCCTACGCCTCCTGTTTCTCTAAAGCCTTCGCCTTTGCCACTACATCCTCGATCGTTCCGACATTGAAGAATGCTGCCTCCGGGTACGCATCCATCTCACCATCCAGAATTGCCTTAAAGCCCTTGACGGTATCCTTTAACGGCACATACTTGCCCGGTACACCAGTAAAGTTCTCCGCCACGTGGAACGGCTGGGATAAGAAACGCTGTATCTTTCTTGCGCGGCCGACGGTCAGCTTATCTTCCTCAGACAACTCGTCCATACCCAGAATTGCGATAATATCCTGCAATTCCTTGTATTTCTGTAAAATCTCCTGCACCCGTCTGGCCGTCTCATAGTGTTCTTCGCCGACCACATCCGGTTCCAGAATACGGGACGAGGATTCCAGCGGATCGACCGCCGGGTAGATACCCTGTTCTACGATCTTTCTGGAAAGAACCGTAGTTGCATCCAGATGGGTAAAGGTCGTCGCCGGTGCCGGATCGGTTAAATCATCCGCCGGTACATAGACTGCCTGGATTGAAGTGACCGAACCATCTTTCGTCGAGGCAATCCGCTCCTGCAGCTCGCCCATCTCATTCGCTAGCGTTGGCTGATAACCAACCGCCGACGGCATACGCCCAAGCAGCGCTGAAACCTCCGAACCTGCCTGTACATAACGGAAAATATTATCGATAAATAGTAACACATTCCGGTGCATTTTGTCACGGAAATATTCTGCCATCGTAAGCCCGGTCTCTGCAACTCTCATACGAGCTCCCGGCGGCTCGTTCATCTGTCCAAACACGAGCGCTGTCTTTTCCAGAACACCGGATGCCTTCATCTCACTCCAGAGGTCATTGCCCTCACGGGAACGCTCACCGACACCCGTAAAGATAGAATAACCGCCCTGCTCCATCGCAATATTCCGGATCAGCTCCTGAATCAGGACTGTTTTTCCGACGCCCGCGCCGCCAAACAGACCGACTTTTCCGCCCTTGGAATACGGCGCCAGAAGATCAATAACCTTGATGCCCGTCTCCAGAATCTCCGCGACCGGGCTCTGATCCTCAAATGGCGGCGGATCCCGGTGAATACACCAGTGCTCCTCACCATCCAGCTTTTCTCCTCCATCTACCGTCTCACCTAAAACATTAAACAAACGTCCAAGCGTCTTTTCGCCAACCGGAACGGAAATGCCTTCTCCCGTCGGTGTTACCTTCATGTCACGGCTCAAGCCCTCGCTTGCCGACAGCATGATGCAGCGGACGATATTATTTCCCATGTGCTTGGCAGCTTCCATCACACACGTCTTTCCCTGATTTTCTACTGTGAGCGCGTCCCGGATCTCCGGAAGGGGACCGCTCTCAAATTTCACATCGACAACCGGACCGGAAACCTGGACAATCTTGCCTTCCGGCAGGCTGGTTTCAGTCTTTTTTGTCTCTGCCGCCTGTTCTCCCATCACACTCTCATCTCCTCTTCTCGTTCTCGTCTCTGTGCAGCCGCGCCGCCGCATACTTCGGTGATCTCCTGTGTGATCGCCGCCTGCCGCGCCCGGTTGTACATCGTATTCAAATCTTTTAAAAGTGCATCCGCATTATCCGTCGCCGCATCCATCGCCATCATACGGGCATTCTGCTCGCTGCAGAACGACTCAACCAGCGCGCCATAGATAAATCCGGCTACATAGTTCGGAACGATCGCATTCATCGCTTCCTCCGGCGTTGGCCGGAGGGAAAACTCCTCCAGCCGCACATCGACCGGAATCGCCATTCCGTGCATATCCGGCTTGGTAATCGGAAGCACCCTTTTATCCTTCGCCACACTCTGCATCACATTTTCCATTCTTGTATACAGGACATGGATCTCATCCAAATCACCCGACAAATATCGTTCCAGAAGCATTCCAGCAATCCACCTTGCCCGGTTAAACGTCGGATCCTGCGCCGTATACTGGAAATTTTCTTCAATCGGGATGTGCTGGGAGGCAAAAAACTGCCGCCCCGTCTCACCGATGACAAACAGATGTACCTCGCGGGAAGGATCCTTTAAAAATATATCCGCCATCTTCATGATGTTATGGTTATAAGCACCCGCCAGCCCTTTATCGCCGGAAATAACCAGCAGCCCCGTCTTCTTCGACTGGTGCCCTTCTTTTTCAAAATAGGGACTTTCCATGTTCGGCAGATGCCTCTGGATACGCCGGATGACATTTTGCAATGCATAGAAATACGGCTCCGTCTCTGCCAGTTCTTTTCTGGCTTTCTTTAATTTCGTCGAAGATATCAGGTACATCGCGTTCGTGATCTTGCGCGTATCCTGAATACTCCGGATCCGGTTCTGGATCTCTCTGAGTCCTGCCATCTTCCATCACCGCCTTACTGCTTATCCAGTTTTGCATCCGATGTGGCTGCCTCCAGCGCATTTCCCTGTGCTTTCAGGAATTTTGCCTTGTACTCGCCCACCGCCTTCGCAATCTCGCGCTGGATATCCTCGCTGAGTGTCTTCGTCGTGCGGAGTGCGTCTCCCACCTGCGGGTAGGAGCTTCTCATATATTCGTAAAGACCGCCCTGGAATGTCTTCAGCTTTTCCTTCGGAATATCTACCAGCAGATGGCTCGTCGCCGCATACAGAATCACAACCTGTTCTTCCATCGAGAGCGGATGCTCAAGCGGCTGTTTTAACAGCTCCATCAGACCGCTGCCGTAGGTAAGCTGTGCCTTAGTCGCCGGATCCAGATCGGAGCTGAACTGTGTAAATACTTCCATCTCGCGGTACTGTGCCAGGTCGATACGTACGCTTCCGGCTGCCTTCTTCATCGCCTTGGTCTGCGCTGCGCCGCCGACACGCGATACCGAAAGCCCTACATTGACCGCCGGGCGCATGCCCTCGAAGAACAGCGAACTTTCCAGGAAAATCTGTCCATCTGTGATGGAAATAACGTTGGTCGGGATATACGCCGACACATCGCCCGCCTGTGTCTCGACAATCGGCAGCGCTGTGATTGAACCACCGCCCAGCTCATCCGAAAGCCGCGCCGAGCGCTCCAGCAGACGGGAATGCAGATAGAATACATCGCCCGGATATGCCTCACGTCCCGGGGAACGTTCCATCAGAAGAGACAGTGCACGGTACGCAACCGCGTGTTTCGATAAATCGTCATAGACAATCAGAACATCTTTTCCCTGATGCATGAAATATTCTGCCAGCGCCGTTCCTGCATACGGCGCGATATACTGTAAGGACGCCGGATCACTCGCCGTCGCTGCCAGCACGATGCTGTACTCCATCGCCCCGTGTTTTTCCAGTGTATGAACCAGTCTCGATACCGTTGAAGCCTTCTGACCGATCGCCACATAGATGCAGATCACGTCTTTTCCCTTTTGGTTCAGCATCGTATCCACCGCGATCGAGGTCTTACCGGTCTGGCGGTCGCCAATGATCAGCTCACGCTGTCCGCGTCCGATCGGGAACATCGAATCGATCGAGAGGATACCTGTCTCCATCGGGGTATCAACTGACTGACGCTCGATAATACCCGGCGCCGGTGACTCCACCGGACGGTATCCGGCTGCCTCAATCTCCCCTTTATTGTCGATCGGATTGCCCAGCGCATCTACAACACGCCCTAAGAATCCCTCGCCAACCGGGATACCTGCCATCTTGCCGGTCCGCATCGCGCGGCTTCCTTCTCCGATGGTGTTCGCATGTCCAAAGAGGATGCAGCCGATCTCCTTCGACCGGATATCCTGTACCATGCCTCTCACATCGCCGTCAAACGCCACAATCTCACCGTACATCGCATGGTCGATTCCATCCACATAGGCGATGCCGTCGCCCACCCGGCTGACCGTACCGATCTCACGGACCGAAATGTCGATTCCATCCAGATTTCCTTTCAGAATCCCGATGATTCCCTTCTGTGTAAGGAAATCACCCGAATCCGGCTCTTTTGCCAGATTCTTTAATTTATCTGCCAGCGCCCGTTTTCTTCCCTCCGTGCTCCAGTCATATTCCTCACTTCCGACCCGGAGGATAAAACCACTTCCAAGCTCCGGCTTTTCTTCCTTCACAATCCGGAGTTCCCGTCCCGGATATTTCTCCGAGAGAAATTTCCGGATTCCGGCTGCCTGTTTTTCATCCGGCTCTTTGACATATTCCAGCACACAGCGCAGATATTTATCCGGCTTTTCAAACGCCTCCGCTTCCTTAATCAGATCCGGCATCATTTTCATTGTCTGATCCTGTGCCAGCACCTCGATGATTCCCCGGACTGCCAGCGGAAACAGGCTACGAACCAGATCTTCCCGCTTCTCACGGGTCAAATCCGGATTTTCAAGCTCTGCCGGAAGCTGCGGTGTCGCAGCCAGTATCTCAGCCGCATGCTGCAGATCATCGACAGAAATCTTCTGCCTCTTTATTTCTTGTAAATAGACATCAAGTTTCTTCATTCTCCGTCGTACCCGCTTTCTTCAAAAACTCATCATAAAGAGCGCTGTCATCCGACTTCTTGTTCATCGAACCAGCCGCCGCGTCCAGAACCAGCGACAAAATTTCATGCTTCGCCTGTTCGAGCATCTTGTCCTTCTCCCGGCGTGCATCCTCGCCCGCCTTACGGATGACTTTATCTGCCTCTTTCTGGGCGTTTTCAATCAGCTGGCGTCCTTCCTCACGTGCACTCGCACGCGCCGCATCCAGCACCTTGTTTTTCTCTACTTCTATTTCATCCTGGCAGGCTGCGTATTTCTCTTTCTCCGCCTGCGCTTCTTCCTGCATCTTTTTTGCCTCATCATACTTTTCCTGAATGGCTGCATTCCGTTTATCGATCACTTTGTTGATCGGCTTAAAGAGGAAAATACGGATAATTGCATACCAGATTAAAAGGTTGATGATCGTAAAAACCAGGTTGATGTCCAACCGTAACATAGCCTTGCCCCACCTTTCGTTTTCTATCGTATCAGCTTAAAAGAATAATAATCAAAAGGGCAATAACGAAACCATAAATAGCAGTTGCCTCGGCAAGTGCCGCACCTAACAATAGAATCTTTGTGATTTTTCCCTCTGCCTCTGGCTGTCTTGCGACTGCCTCAGTCGCCTTAGATGTGGCGATTCCGATACCAATTCCGGCTCCTGCGCCTGCAAGAACTGCCAGACCTGCTCCAATTGCAATGATTGTACCCATAATAAAGTCTCCTTTTTGTAATTTTCTATTTCTCTTCTATTACTCGATTGATTCCTTGATAAAAAGCCCTGTCAGAAAAACAAATACATACGCCTGAATCAGACCGTCAAAGATATCAAAGTAAGCGCTGAACAATACCGGAAGCCCTACCGGAAGGATGTATTCAATCAATTTCATGATGACGAACGCGCCCAGCACGTTTCCGAACAGTCGCATACACAGCGACAACGGTTTGATAAATACCTCCATGATATTGATCGGTGTCACGATGGCGATCGGCTCTGTAAAGCTCTTTAACCATCCTTTTAAACCTTTGACCCGAATCCCTGCTGTCTCAATCAGCACAATACTCATCAGCGCCAGTGCTGCCGTGACGTTCAAATCCTTGGTTGGCGGCTTGAATCCCAGTATACCAAGCAGGTTCGCCACGCCCAGATACATCAGCACGGATGTCAGATACGGCGCATAGCCTTTTCCTTCCTCTCCGAGGATTCCCTCGCCGATGCCCTGCAGCCACGTAACAGCGTTCTCCAGAAGGAGCTGTCCGCGTCCGGGATGTTCAACTTTCAGACCGTGCGTCACAATCAGTGAAACCACGAGCACCACTGCCATCATGATCCATGTAACCACAACGGATTCTGATATGCCGATCCCGCCAATTGTAAAGGCTGTCTCACAGTTCAATTCCTTGATCAGGGTCGCACCCAGATCTCCCATACTGTCACTTCCTCTCTCCGGGTTGTTCTCCCGCGGCTGCCCCGGTTATTTTTCTTTCATTTCCCGATGCCGCCACGTGTTCTAGTTACTGTTCACGCATACGTGCCCAGTAACGTTTTCTCCTGTGTCTCCACATTCTTCCCGTCTGTTCCCGATCTTACTCCCGGAAATACAAATGGTAAAATTATATTTTTTTCCTATATCCATAGATAAAATGAATGGTGATAGTTATTGGTAATCGTTATTGTGGCTGGACATTTCTGGAAAAATACGATAAAGTGTGACTATATTTGGTAAATACACGTACAGATATAAAATCAGATAAACACTGTTTCAATCAGGCAGAAACAGTCCGACATACAGAAAGGATTTCAACTACATACATGGACATCAGTTTCGACTACTACAAGGTTTTCTATGAGGTGGCTCGATGCCAGAATATTACCCAGGCGGCTTTGAATCTCTGCCTCACGCAGCCAACCGTAACAAAATACATTCATAATTTAGAAGATATGCTTCAGTGCAAACTTTTCAACCGCTCCCAAAAAGGCGTGACCCTGACCGATGAAGGGCGGATCCTGTTCCGCCAGATCAACCGTCCCTGCCAGCAGATGGGACGAGCGGAAGAGCTTTTAAAAGAATACACGAACAGTCAGAGCGGCAAGGTTTCGATCGGTGCGAGCGAGCTGACAATGCGCTTCTTTCTGCTTCCTTATATTGAACAATTCCAGCAGCGTTTTCCGAATGTGACCGTGCAGATTCATTCCAACTCTGCGCCGATCACCGCTTCTTCCTTAAAGGCCGGGGAAAATGACTTTGCCGTCATCATTTCTCCGATCCACGAGATCATGAAGGATCTGGATCTGGTTCACGTGATGCCGGTTGCCGAGTTCCAGGACATCGTCATCGCCGGAAACCGTTTTTCCGAGCTGCAAAACCGCACACTCTCTCTCGAAGAGCTCTGTATGCACCCACTTGTCAGCATGGAGTCCGGCACAACGACGCGGCTTTTTTGGGACAATCTCTTTGAGGAACAGGGGCTGGATCTGCGCCCGAGCATCGAAGTTTCTTCCAACGACCTGATCGCCCCGACCGTATCCCACAATCTGGGAATCGGCTTTGTTCCCTCGGAATTTGCCCGGAACTACCTGCTCAACTACCGCGTGTTCCAGCTTCACCTAAATATCCCTATCCCGAAGCGCCAGATCCTCGTCTTGCAAAACCCGATGCGCCCGCTGACGCCGGCGGCACAGGCATTTCTGGATATGCTGAAACAGCCGGTACAGGAAAGTATAGGGAATGGACAGCCGGTCTTGTTACACCCATAGGGATTTTCACTAAAAATACCCTGTCGGTCGGATTTTAATGCTCCTGACAGGGTATTTTTGTTTGTAATCTACAAGCTTCTAACCTCTTCATATAAATGAAAGTGATTTTTTCTAAATTCCAGAAGCCCTTCCCGCTGCATTTTCCCCAGCTCTGCCGACAGCGCCGACCGGTCCACACCCAGATAGTCGGCGAGCTGCTGGCGATTGAATGGGATATCAAATCTCTCGCTCTCATTTTTTACCGCCTGATCGGAGAGATACGACAGAAGCCGTCCCCGGATGGATTTCGACGATGTATTGAAGATCCGGCGGGACAGCTGCAAGTTTTTCTGCGCCGAGATTGCAAGCAGGTTGCGGATAAGCTGCGTGTGATGTCCGCAAGAATTGGGACACTGCGACAGCATTTTTCCAACATTTAAAAACAGCACTTCCGTCACCTCCGCTGCAAACACATCGACCAGCAGCTTTTCCCCCGGCACGCACGCATATGTCTCCGCAAAAATCTGTCCCGGTTCTACCCGGTCTAGAATGCTGCGGTTGCCCCACAGATCATCGTTGACAATCATCACACTTCCGTGCATCACCACACCCAGAGATGTGACCGTATTCCCCGCACGATAAATCATTTCTTCTTTTTCATAACTGCGTTCCTCCGCCCCCAGACAGGACAGCATCTCCCCGATTCCGGATTCGCCCGCGCCTCGAAACAGGGGGCTGCGGCTTAGAAGCTGCATTTCGAAGGGAGTTAAATTCAGGCTGGCGCCCGTTTTATAGTTTGATGCCATATAGATGTTGACCTTTCTGTTTTAACTAAGTGTTCTTATTATATCAAATATTTTTATATTTTTCTGCAATCTGATTTCCCGTTCTTGCACATCCATACAACTTCTGCGATAATAGAAACATTCCTATATCAAATGAAGCTTTAAACCAGAAGATTTATCGGACAGGATATTTACATAAAGAGGAGACTTTCAAATGATCGAGCCAAACCAGCTTCTTCAGACATATATCCGCCAGTATCAGGCGGCAAGCAAGAAAAAAAGAAAGACCAGTTCCCGCCCCCGCGATCTGAACGAGCGGACGAACCGGCTGTTAAAAACATTGAAACGCACCAAATCGACGCAGGTCACCAGCCTCTCGCTGGAGGAATGGCACCGCCAAATCAAAAATCTGGCTTATTTTGCGTACCGTTCGCACAACGATGCTGTCACAAAGCTCATTGAAACCAGCCTGCTGCCACAGCTCATCCGCCTGGATGAGGCAATGTTTCTGCCTGCCCAGCGCGATGATATTTCCATGGATTTTCTGAATTATCTGGAAACAGAACTGGATGGTCAGCTCTGTACGCAGACACTTCTGGAGCTTTACCAGATCTATAAGCGCTACGTCATCCAGTATAAAATCATGGATCTCGTCCCATCCCGTCCAGAACTGGAATTTCCGGAGACTATGGCAATGAACCGCCGTTTCATTCTCCACATCGGCCCGACCAACAGCGGCAAAACATTTCACGCGCTGGAACGCTTAAAAACAGCGAAAAAGGGCACTTACCTCGGTCCGCTGCGCCTTCTGGCGCTTGAGGTATATGAAAAAATGCACGACTGCGGCGTTCCCAGCACCATGCTGACCGGTCAGGAGTGTATCGCCGACGATGACAGCCGGATCACAGCTTCGACGATCGAGATGGCAGATTTCTCCGAGGAATACGATATTGCCGTGATTGATGAGGCACAGCTGACCGCCGATCCAGACCGCGGGCATTGCTGGACAAAGGCGATTCTGGGACTGAAAGCCCACGAAATCCATGTCTGCATGAGTCCCGCCGCTGAATCTGCTGTCACACACCTGATCCATCTGTGCGGCGACAGCCTTGCCATCTGCCGGTATCAGCGCAAAACTGCGCTCATCTGTGAGGACACGCCATTTTCTTTCCCAGAAAGTGTTCTTCCCGGCGATGCACTCGTCGTATTTTCCAAAAAATCCGTGCTGGATGTGGCGGGACGTCTGGAAGAAGAAGGTATCAAGGCAAGTGTTATATACGGAAGCCTGCCGCCGGAGATCCGCCGCCGCCAGATGCAGCTTTTTACCAGCGGCAAAACCAAGGTGGTCGTCGCCACCGACGCGATCGGCATGGGACTCAACCTGCCTGTCCGGCGTATCGTATTTGTACAGACCCAGAAATTTGACGGTACCACCCGGCGCGGTCTGTCCGTACCGGAGATCAAGCAGATCGCCGGACGCGCCGGACGCTTCGGACTCTTTGACACCGGCTACGTCAATGCGATGGGACAGGAATCCCTCGATTATATCCGGGAACAGCTTACTCAGGAGGAAGAACCGATCGAAAAAGTCAGCCTCGGTTTCCCGCAGATTCTCCTCGATCTGGACGAGCCGCTGGACGTTATCATCAAAGTCTGGAAATCCGTTGAGCCGACGCCTCCGTTTGAAAAGGTCAGCGTCGATGAGATTTTAAGCCTTTATGCGCAGGCAGAACGCCACAGAGACGATATCTACGGATTCGATGACAAACGGATTCTCTACCGCATGATCAGCTGTCCCATCGATATCAAGGATCATCAGGTTGTCCTGCAATGGCTGCGCTATTGCAAGGATTACCCGGCGGACAAACGCCTGAAACACCCGGACAAAGGCGCCGGTTCCAAGCTGGGACTGCAGAAATACGAAACGTATTACCGCAAGCTCGACCTCTACTACCAGTTCTCCCACCGTTTTGACAAGATCACCGACGAGGACTGGCTCGAACAGGAACGCAGCCGCACTGAGGGTACGATCATGCGGTATTTGTCCAAGGGCAAAAAAAGCTACATCGCCCGCTGCCAGCGCTGCGGACGGATACTGCCGGTTGGATATCCGTTTAAGATTTGTGAGCCGTGTTTTCATCACAGTTCCATTATCGATTAGCCCCTGATTTTACCGTTTTACTTTCCGGCTGTTCAACACCACCAATGCTGTAAAAATCAAAAAAATGCCCAGCACATTTTCAACCCGCAGCATTTCTCCAAATACCACAATCCCAGCCACAGCTGCCACCATCGGCTCAGCAAACGCCAGAACCGAGGCTTTTCCTGCCTCCATCTGGCGGAGTCCCAGTGTGTAGCTTACAAACGGAAAAAAGGTAGATACAAGTCCCAGCGCGAGCCCTTTGCCAAGAAGCGCCGGAGAGGTCATCAGGCTCGAAAACACCTCCGGTAATTTTACAAAGGGAATCCGGCTGATGGTTACAGCCATAAAAGAATCTTTATTCTGAGGTGATGATATAATAACGGAAGATGCCATGACGACATGGGGGATACTGTTTCGGGGCAGCGCATGACGTGCTGCCTCTTTTTTCGAAATTTATGCTATAATACAGAAAGAGGGAATCAAATTTTAGGAAAACAAGGAGAATTTCAATATGTATGATGTGTTAATTATCGGCGCCGGTCCCGGCGGTATCTTTTCTGCCTATGAGCTGATGGAACGTAAACCGGATTTAAAGATCGCTGTTTTTGAGGTAGGACATCCGCTGGAGCACCGTAAATGTCCCATTGATGGTGATAAAATCAAGTCCTGTATTCACTGCAAATGCTGCTCCATCATGAGTGGATTCGGCGGAGCCGGTGCATTTTCTGATGGAAAATACAACATTACCAATGATTTCGGCGGCACTCTCTATGAGTATATCGGAAAAAAGACAGCCATTGAACTGATGGAATATGTGGATGGAATCAACCTCCGTTTTGGCGGGGAGGGCACGAAGCTGTATTCCACTGCGGGAACAAAATTCAAGAAAACCTGTATGCAGCACGGCCTGCATCTTCTGGATGCTTCGGTCCGCCATCTGGGTACAGATATTAATTATATTGTTCTGGAGCACCTCTATGATCATCTGAAGAATAAGGTGGATTTCTATTTTGACTGTGCCATCGAAACCGTGGAGAAAACGGAGAAAGGTTACAAGGTTTACAGCGATGATACAACCTTTGAGGGTACGAAATGTATCATTTCCGCCGGCCGAAGCGGCAGTAAGTGGATGCAGAAGGTATGCAAGGATCTGGATATCCATACGAATTCCAACCGTGTGGATCTGGGTGTCCGGGTTGAGCTGCCGGCTGAGATCTTTTCGGATCTTACAGATGAACTCTATGAGAGCAAGATCGTGTATCGTACGGAAAAATACGAGGATTACGTGCGCACCTTCTGTATGAATCCCAAGGGAGCTGTGGTAAATGAGAATACCAACGGCATCGTAACGGTAAATGGCCACAGCTACGAGGATCCTGCAAAGCAGACCCATAACACGAACTTTGCCCTTCTGGTAGCGAAACATTTTTCAGAGCCCTTCAAGAACTCCAATGAATATGGAGAGAGTATTGCAAAACTCAGCAACATGCTGGGCGGTGGTGTAATTGTGCAGCGTTTTGGAGACCTGATCCGCGGAAAAAGAAGCACGCAGCAGCGAATCAATGAATCTTTTACGGTTCCAACCCTCAATGCGGCTGCCGGTGATCTGAGCCTGGTTCTCCCAAAACGGATTCTGGACGGTATTATCGAGATGATTTATGCCCTGGATAAGGTGGCACCGGGTACGGCGAATGATGACACTCTTCTCTATGGAGTGGAGGTAAAATTCTACAACATGGAGGTGGAAGTGGATCACAACCTGATGACCTGTCATGATGGACTCTACGTCATCGGTGACGGCAGCGGTATTACCCATTCCCTTTCCCATGCATCTGCCAGCGGTGTCTATGTGGCACGGCAGATCGCGGAGACAATTTAATAATAAACGGTCAGAAATGTCTATTAAAAATGGATAAGATGCAGCCCCTATCGTCTGCCATCTTATCCATCTCATTTCACTTCTTTCGCTTACCAACATCTCATTCAGATGCATTTTCCTTGATTCCCACTCAGATCCCCAACTTCCGAAACAACGCATACAATTCTTCTGCCTCGTCCATCGAAGGTTTCCATCCATATTGTTTTAAATCGACGCGGTCACCGTCCTCGGTGGAGTCCACCCGTATTCCATCCTGTTCCAGCAGTTTTTTCTGCTGTCCCGGATAGTCGAACGCCGCTGCGCCGCTTAGAAAGCCCTTGGAATTAATCACCCTGAATGCCGGGACATCGCCCAGGCGGTTGGTGCGGAGCGCATATCCCACCTGACGGGAATGGCGCGGTGCACCGCACAGGAGCGCTACCTGACCGTAGGTCGTCACGCAGCCGTCCGGAATGCGCCTAAATACTTCTTTCATTCTCCGATAGATGTCCATAATTATTTTCCCAGCACCTCGTCCGCATGATCAAGTGCTGCCTCGATATTCGGGCAGAAATGATCGCGTCCGACCATATCCACAAATCCTGCTTTCTCCATCACGTGCATCGGCTGCTCGTTGACATGGGACAAAATCAATGTGACGCCGTTCTTCTGGCAGCGCTCATAGAGGGCAACCATCGAATTCATCGCTGTACTGTCAACTGCCGGAACAGCACGCATACGAAGAACCAGGCATTTCGTCTCCTCGCGGGTTTCAATCTGGTTGATGCGGTCTGCTGCACCGAAGAACAGAGGTCCTGTAATCTCATAAACAGCCAGTTCTCTCGGTATCTCCCGCAGACGTGCCTGTTCTTTCATGGCTGCTTCTTCATCTTCTGCAGCTGCCGCTAAGAGCTGTGCCTCTTCCACTGAAAGCTCTTTTCCGGCTTTTTTCGCTTTTCTTACTTCCTGCTCTTTGCGCTTCTGCTCCTCTACTTCTTCGACATAGAGCCAGCTTCTGACGCCCGTCTCATCGCTCATCCGCTTCATAAACAGCAGGCAGGATAACAGCATACCGATCTCGATCGCTACAACCAGATCGAAGATAACGGTTAAGAAGAAGGTCAGCACCAGAACCGCAATATCACTCTTCGGAGCCGTCTTGGTCAGACGGACGAAGGTTCTCCACTGACACATATTGTAGGCAACCATAAACAGGATTGCCGCGATGGTCGGCATCGGGATCCAGCTTGCACACGGCATCAGAACTACCAGAATCAGAAGCAGGACAACCGCATGAACCATGCCTGCAACCGGGGTACGGCCGCCATTTTTGACATTGGCTGCGGTACGCGCGATCGCGCCCGTCGCCGGGATACCGCCAAACAGGGCGGAAATAATATTACCCGCGCCCTGTGCCACCAGCTCCGTGTTGGAACGGTGTTTTCCGCCGATCATGCCGTCCGCTACCACGCAGGAAAGCAGAGACTCAATCGCCGCCAGAACTGCAATCGTAAACGCATCCGACAGGGAACCCTGAATCACATCGTAGCTAAACACCGGCAGACGGAACGCCGGAAGCTTGTTGCTGACCGTGTAAAGGTCTCCAATCGTATTCACATGCAGCGGCAGGAATTTTACCATTAAAATACCTGCAATAACCGCTACCAGCGATCCCGGAATTTTTTCCGTGATCATCGGCATCACGATCAGAATCGCCAGACACACCACGCCGACGATAATCGCGTGCAGGTTGACACTTCCGAATCCAGCTGCGAACGCTTTCAGCTTCTGCATCGTCTCGATCGTCTCCATGCCTGCCGGATAGGTTACGCCAAAGAAATCCTTCAACTGACCGATGACGATCGTCACCGCGATACCGGAGGTAAAGCCGGTCGTGATTGTAAACGGAATAAACTTAATCAGTGAACCAAAATGGCAGAATCCCATGATAATCAGGATGATACCTGCCATGATCGTCGCAACTGCCAGTCCTTCCACGCCGCTCTTCGCCACGATACCTGCCACGATCGTTGCAAATGCCGCCGTTGGACCTGCAATCTGTACCTGGCTGCCCCCTAAAAATGAAATCACAAATCCAGCTGCAATCGCCGTGTAGATACCCTGTTCCGGACCTACCCCCGAAGCCAGCGCCAGCGCGATCGAAAGCGGCAGCGCGATGATCGCTACGATGATACCCGCTACCACATCTGACATCAGCTGTGCGCCGGAATACTTCTTCAATGTTGTAAACAACATTGGACGTATTTTTTCCATACCCCAAACTCTCCCTTTTTCTTCCCAATTTAAATAAAAAGTAATTGCCAGCCCTAAAAAGAACCGACAATTACCTATTATACAGCAAAATAAGGGGGTGTCCAGTTTTTTCGAAATTTTAACACAGATTTCTTGGTTGTGATTTTTTTGTCAAAATGACGGATTTGTAAAATTTCTGTCACAAACTTCCGGCTATTTTTTCGATTGACTTTCCTTCAAAAAAGTCTATAATTCGTACTTGTAAAAAGCATTGAGCAGGACACGATTTCCAATTCTCCACGTTTTCAGAGAGCTGCCGGGCGATGAAAGACAGTAACGCCGATGGAAATTATCCCCTGTGAGCTAATCGGACAAACGCATGCAGGATACCAGTAGTCCGGTTCGGATTCCTACCGTTAAAGAGGAACATATTCAGAATGATGGATATGGCTGAGAGATCGGCTTTACAGCCGGTAAAAGAAGTGGTACCGCGGATGCTTATGCCTCCGTCTTCTTGAACTTTTAAAAGTTTCAGGAGGACGGAGGCTTTTTTGTTTCCCCGCTCCCGAAACTCCGGCAAACTGCCGGGACACTAAAAACCATTTGACCTATGGGAATGGAGGTATCTTTATGAACACATTAGTTATCGTAGTTATCGCAGCCTGTTGTCTGGCGGCTGGTTATCTGCTCTACGGCAGATGGCTCGCCCATAAATGGGGCATTGATCCAAACGCCAAAACACCGGCCGTCACAAAAGAAGATGGTCAGGACTATGTTCCGACCGATGGCTGGGTTGTATTTGCCCACCAGTTTTCATCCATCGCCGGTGCCGGTCCTGTCACCGGTGCAATTCAGGCGGCTGTCTTTGGATGGGTTCCGGTCTTTCTCTGGATCATCCTCGGCGGCATCTTCTTCGGCGCTGTTACCGATTTTGGTGCCCTGTACGCCAGCGTTAAAAATGAAGGCAAATCGATGGGACTTCTGATTGAACAGTACATCGGCAAAACCGGTAAAAAGCTGTTCCTTCTGTTCTGCTGGCTCTTTACTTTAATTGTAACCGCCGCTTTTGCCGACATGGTTGCTGGTACATTCAATGCATATGAGACGGTAGACGGCGTGACCAGCTTATCCGCCGCCGCAACTGTCAACGGCGCAGCCGGAAGCATTTCCCTTCTGTTCATTGCCTTTGCCGTTGTATTTGGACTGATTCAGAAAAAGGCTCAGTTCCATGGCTGGAAACAGACCTTGCTCGGACTTGTCTGCACGGTAGCTGCTTTCGTCATCGGCATGAACTGCCCGCTCATTACCACCAAGGCGAACTGGTCCTACATGGTATTCGCTTACATCTTCCTCGCAGCCGTTCTTCCGATGTGGCTTTTGATGGAACCGCGTGACCTGATGACAACCTTTATGTTTGCCGGTATGATTATCGGTGCCGTCGTTGGACTGCTTGTCGCACATCCGGCAATGAACCTGGCGCCTTACACTGGTTTCCACAATGAGAAATCCGGTGACCTGTTCCCGATTTTGTTTGTAACCGTTGCCTGCGGCGCCGTATCCGGTTTCCACAGCCTGGTTTCCTCGGGTACTTCCTCCAAGGCAATCACCAATGAAAAGGATATGCCGAAAGTTGGCTTCGGCGCTATGCTTTTGGAAAGTTTACTGGCTGTCCTGGCTCTGTGCGTTGCCGGTGCTGCCGCTTCCGCTGATGGCACGCCTGCAACCGGTACTCCGTTTGCTATCTTCTCCTCCGGTGTTGCCGGATTCCTGGAGATGTTCGGAATCCCAGTTTACGCTGCCCAGTGCTTTATGACGATGTGCGTCTCCGCACTTGCCCTGACAAGCCTGGATTCCGTTGCACGTATCGGACGTATGTCCTTCCAGGAGCTGTTCAGTGTCGATGACATGGAACACGCCGAAGGTTGGAGAAAACTTCTCTGCAACAAATATTTTGCAACGGTTATTACCTTGGTATGCGGCTACATTTTAACCCAGATTGGCTATTCCAACATCTGGCCGCTGTTTGGCAGCGCCAACCAGCTGTTAAGCGCCCTGGTTCTCATCACCCTGTGTGTCTTCTTACGCGTCACCGGTCGTGAAAACCGCACGCTGCTGGTTCCGCTGGTTGTTATGTTGTGCGTTACCTTCACCGCACTCGTTGAGCGCTGCATCGCACTGGTAAAGGCTTACAATGCCGGAACCGCTGTCTTTATGGTAGAAGGACTGCAGCTTATCATCGCGGTTCTGCTGATGGTTCTGGGTGTCATTATTGTGGTTCATTCCGGTAAAGTACTGTTTTCGAAATCGACTGCTTCGAAGACAGAAAACGATAAAAGATCTGAAATGAATAAACCGGCGCATTGCTAATGATTTCATCAAAATCAAATTATAATCCGACTATAGGTGCCAAAAAGGGAGTCTCTCGCTCACGAAACGAGACTCCCTTTTTGGTATTTTTAATTCTATTGATAACCACTCTGCTACTATATGATGCCAGCTCTTCACCTCTGAATCTTTCTCACCGCGAATAATTGGCACTTTTGTTACTGTTCACGCATACGTGCCCAATAACGCACTTTTTTCTATTCTTTCATCTTTTCTCAAATTTCTCTGGTATTTCCCCTGCATTTCGTCTATAATAGGAAGCAAATTTTTCAACCGAGCACAGCGCTGACAGGCGTTGTATCAGACAGGAGGAGACATGGATATTGTATGTTTAGATCTAGAAGGTGTATTAGTGCCGGAAATCTGGATCGCATTTGCTGAAGAAACCGGAATCCCAGAGTTAAAACGCACCACCCGCGATGAGCCGGATTATAACAAACTGATGAATTACCGTTTAAACATCCTGCGCGAGCACGGACTGGGACTCAAGGAAATTCAGGAAACGATCTCTAAAATTGATCCGCTTCCGGGCGCAAGGGAGTTTTTAGACAAATTAAAAGAAATTACTCAGGTAATCATCATCAGCGATACCTTCTCCCAGTTTGCCGGACCTCTGATGAAGAAACTTGGCTATCCGACCATCTTCTGCAACTCTCTGGTTGTCAGCGAAAATGGTGAGATTACCGATTTTAAGATGCGCTGTGAGAAATCCAAATATACAACCGTCAAAGCACTCCAGTCCTGCGGCTTCGAGACGATCGCCAGCGGCGACAGCCACAACGACCTCGCCATGATTGAGGCAAGCAAGGCGGGCTTCCTCTTCCGCACGACGGAGGAGATCAAGGCAGAATATCCGCAGATTCCGGCTTATGAGACGTATGATGAGCTGTTAGAAGCGATTAAAAAGGTATTAGCGTAAACATTCCGTATTTTCATAATTGCATATGCAATCGTAAAAGCAGCCCCCGGAATCCTCACTCCGGGAGCTGTTTTTCAATCGTTTATCCTCTCAAATGTTCACTGATTATTTTTCAATAAATAACTGTTTTACATCAAATGACTCGTCGATCATGCCGGATTCATACATGAAATCAGCGGTCTTCTGGAGGCCTTCTTTGTCATCATCTGTGATCTCGGTAGAGAAATCATAGAGATCGTACATGCTTTTGACTGCATCGGTGTCCAGATCCAGCTCATCGGCTACGATCTGCATCGTCTCATCCGGTTTTTCTTCCATGAAATCAGCAATCTCGGTCTGTGCTTCTTCCAGCTTCTCGATGATCTCCGGGTGCTCGTCATAGAATTTCTGTGTCACTGCCACTGCAATGATCGCCTTAATCAGGCCTTCGCCGTCGGCTACCAGGTGGTAACCCTGCTTCCCTGCATTGTAAGCAGTTGCGCCAGCAACCAGAGCCACGTCTACACTGCCGCCGTCCAGACCTGCTTTTGCATCCGGGATCGACATATTGACATAGTTGACATCGTCGATCGTCATGCCAGCCGTTGCCAGATAGGAAACGAGAAGCTCATGCAGGTTGGTTCCGGTCGGTCCTGCGATTGTCTTTCCTCTCAGGCTTTCCGGCGTCGTCAGGGACTCATCCTTAGAATACATACAGAATGCCTTCGGAGAACGGCTGTACATATTTAATACCTTGATATCCGCTCCATTTGCTGCAGACAGAATCACCGAAGTACCGCCAACCGCATACAAAACCTGCACATCGCCGGAAGCCAGCGCCTGTGTCTGATCTGCCCCGGAGGTCAGCTCCGCATAATCAACCTCAATCCCCATATCGCCAAATGTTTTTTCAAAAATACCCTGATTTTTCTCGATGATCGTCGGCACATTGAGCGGAGAAGTTACATACGTAAAGGTCAACTTATCCAGATCAGATTCTTTCGCTGTCTCCTCCTCGGCTTCCGCCTCCTCTGCGCTGGTTTCTGCCTCTGCCTGCGTGCTCTCAGCCGCATCTTTTGTACCGGAGCAGCCTGCCAGGGAAGCTGCGGTAAGGCAGAGTGCCATTCCCATTGCCATCCATCGTTTCATCATAATCGTTCCTCCTCTAAATAAAATGTAAATTATTTATAATATCCCTTTTCAGGGTTATCATCTCATCCTCCAAAAGATTCCTCTCTTCCTGCGGCGCCTTGACCTCATAGAGCGCTTTGACCATGCCCTTTTCAATGACCGCAATCTGGCTTCCCAGAATCAGTGCCTCATCGATGCTGTGCGTCACAAACAGAATGCTCGCACTGCGCTCCTGCTGGACACGCAGAAGCTCTTTCTGCATCTGTTCCCTTGTAAAATAGTCAAGCGCAGCAAACGGCTCATCCATCATGATAAAGGTCGGCTCATACGCCAGCGCCCGCGCGATCGCCGCCCGCTGCTGCATTCCGCCGGAGAGCTGTGCCGGATATGCTTTTTCAAATCCAGATAATCCGACCGTGCGGATAACCGCCTCTATTTTCCCCGGATCTGTCTCCTTTTTTGAAAGCCCGAACACCACATTTTCCCAGACGGTCAGCCACGGCATGAGGCGCGGTTCCTGAAAGACAAATGCCGTCTTGTGGGCGCTCTCCCAGCGGATCTCTCCGCTGTCCGCCGTCTCCAGTCCTCCGGTCAGCCGCAGAAGCGTCGTTTTCCCGCATCCGCTCTGCCCCAGAATCACGGTGATTCTCCCCGCCGGAAGCGACAGGTTGATCCCGTTTAAAACGGGAATCTCCCGGTTATCCACCCGGTATGTTTTATGAATATCAATCAGTTCAATTCCAGCCATTTTCCCCGGATCCTTTCAGCACAAATCCTATCATCCATCCAAACAGGCGGTCCGTCACATATCCGACTGCCCCGATCGCCAGAATCCCCACGATCACCTTGTCGGTCCGCGACATCTGCTGTGCAAATAAAATCATATGTCCAAGCCCGGTGGACGCCGCCACCATCTCCGCACCGATAATGGCGCGCCAGCTATAGCCAAGCCCGATCCGCATTCCGACCAGAATATCTGCCATCGCATAGGGCAGAATGATGCGGAAAAATTTGCGGCGCTTCGAGTAGCCAAACATATCGCCCACTTCCAGAAGTTTCGAATCGCACCCGGTAAATCCCTTCACGATATTTAAGTACATCGGGAAAAAGGACGCCAGCACAATAATCACCGTCTTCGTCGTCTCTCCGATTCCGCACCAGAGAATCAGCAGCGGAATCATGCTGAGCGGCGGGACATTGCGGAAAAACTGCACAATATACTCATAGTAAACGCTGCTGCCCGGAAACAGCGCCCTGAACATTCCCAGCACAAAGGCACACAGGAACGCAATCGCAAATCCCTTCATGACACGCAGGAAACTGATTGAAATATCCCGCCACAGTTCCCCGGTTTTCACCATTTTTAAAAAGCTCGTCCACACCCGCGCCGGGGACGGCAGCACATACGCACTGACCATCTCCATGCGGCAGACCAAATACCAGATCAGAAATACCGCTCCGATTCCCAGCGCCGGACCGAAGTATTTCTGCCAATTATCCTTGAATTTCTTCGTTTCTTTCATTCTTCCCATTCTTTTTCCGCAATTCATGCATTTTCCGCTTCTTCAAGCGTTTTCCATGAACCGCAGCTTTCTCTCACTCTGTCTGCACGCCATCCCCGTGATGGCATCCATCCTTACAATACAAAAGTTCCAGCAAATCCGCCTGCTTCCAGCTTCCGCTCTCCACATATGCCCGGATTTTCTCCGGACTGCTGACACTCTCTACCTTCGCCGCCTGTCCATCTTTCCGGCAGATTCCCGCAAAATACCCCGGCGGAATCGGGCTGTCTTCGATCGCCCGGACGCGCACCTCACCGCCCGCCAGACGATTCCATGCGATAAACCGCGTATTCTCAAGTCCCAGCGAATTTCCAAGCACCGCAAGACTCTGGCATGGCGTCGTGATGATCTTCTCCCCATCCGCCAGATCCGGACGCGTGCTTAATTCCCGCGCACAGTGAAGTAAAATCGGCTCGATCGGGGCAACTTTCAGGTTTTCAATTCCAGATTCGTTTTCCGGCTCCTTCTGTATCTCTTCAAGCAGCCGAACCGCCTCCGGACAGCGCGCATCCGCAAGCGTCACGCCCGCCCGCAGACTAGCTTCATATCTTTCCCGGACGATCCGTCCCCAATCGCCCCGGCACTCGACCCGCGTCAGACCATGCCGTTCTAAAAAACGCTTCAGCGAATCTTCCTCACACATCCCGGCAGAAACCGGATTTATCCACAAATACTGCATTGTTTCTCCACTCTATCCAATCAGGCTGCCTAGCTTTCACACCTATGCACCTAGTTTACTTCGTTTTCACGTTCCCTGCAAGTTAGTTTTTTCTAACTAGCTTATCATAGCAAAAAATCGATATATTGTCCAGTTTTGATTGTAAACTTTTACAATTTTATAAGTTGACACTAGCCGGTAAAAATGATAAAATCGGTTTTAATGATTCCTATTTTCATACATCTTTAATAGGTTTTGTTCCGAACGGACTCCTGTTTTTATTGAATCCTATAAAAAAAGCAGGCGGACAGGGCATCAAGGATACAATTCAGGCGATCGAAAATGCCGGATATACCTATGAGATCGAGTCGGATGACCGTGAGGAATAATGAGACCCATTCAAACAGAGCGTCTTTTCATGGGACGCTCTTTCTATGAAAAAAGGTTTTAACCAGTTCACATATTTATCGTGAAAACCAGCTAAAACCTTTTTTCATTACAGCATATTAATAAACCCGGTCGATACCAGGAAAAGAACCAGCATGACAGCTGGCACAATATACCGGATTAAGAAGCTGTACATACCTGCTCTTGAAAAATGTTCCCCATTTTTCTCGACTTCTTCCACGATCCACTTCGGTCCGACCACCCATCCAATCAGGATGCTGGTTAAGAAGGAAATGATCGGCATAAGGAAGCTGTTGCTGATATAATCCATCACATCAAGCAGCTGTCCGGTGGAACCGTTCGGCAGCTTCAACTCAAAATACAGCATATTGTAGCCCAGACAAATGAGAACCGCCGTGATCAGGGAATAGATTCCGACCATCACACACATCTGTTTTCTCGTCTTTCCAAACACTTCCATGCAATTGGCAACCAGCGTTTCCATGACAGAAACGCAGGATGTCAGCGCCGCAAAGCCAAGCATCAGGAAAAATGCAAGTCCCACGATATGACCGGCGCCGCCCATCGCCTGAAATACCTTTGGAAGCGAAATAAAGGTCAGACTCGGACCGGACGCCATGCCGTCGCGTCCTAAAAATACAAAGACCGCCGGAATAATCATCATACCGGACAGAAGCGCCACACCTGTATCAAAAAATTCAATCTGGTTGGTCGCCTTGTTCAAATCGATCTCATCTTTGACATAAGAACCATATGTTACCATAATTCCCATCGACACACTCAGTGAGAAAAAGAGCTGGCTCATCGCATCCAGCAGTACTTCCAGAAATCCTTTTACCGTCAGTCCCGTAAAATCCGGGCGCACGTAGACGAGAAATCCCTGTATTCCCGTCCGGACCGTCCCATCCGCGTCCGTGTAGGAAAGCGTCAGTGAAAAAATCGCGATTCCGATGACTAACAGGATCAGTCCCGGCATGATAAAACAGGAAAATTTCTCAATTCCCTTCTCCACACCTCTGTATACAACCCAGATTGTGAGCGCCAGAAAGATTCCCGTGAAAATCAGCGGCGCATTCTTTTCCGTGATAAACGATGTAAAATATCCGTCCTCCGCCACATCCCTGCCGGATGTCGTCAAATACTCAAAGAAATATTTCGTGATCCATCCGCCGATGACCGAATAATACGTCATAATTAACATCGGAACCAGAAACGTCAGGTATCCGACAAACTTCCACTTCGGATGCAGCGTTCCAAACGCCCGCAGCGCATTCTCCTTCGTTCTTCTGCCGATCGCCACATCCGTCGTCAGAAGTACAAATCCAAATGTCGCCACCAGCACCAGATACACCAGCAGGAACAGTCCGCCTCCGTCTTTCGCACATAAATACGGGAAACGCCAGATATTTCCCACACCGACGGCACTTCCGGCTGCTGCCAGCACAAAGCCCAGCGAACCGCTGAAGCTGTTTTTCTTTTTTGCCATTTACTTATAACCCCCGTGATTGTAACTTTTATGTCCGTCTCCCGCGGACATAGACAGCTTCTATTCTACCTGTTTTTATTAGAATTACAAGTATCTGCCGGCAATTTTCTCCTCAAATTTCTCCCCCCTCCCGCTTTTCTTCCCAGCCGCCCCATCGTTACTGTTCACGCATCATGCCCAGTAACCTCCTCCTCTGATTTATTTCCCACCCTTCATCTCTACTTGCCTGCCTTATCATCTTCTGCTAAAATTAAAAAGATAAAAACAGAAATTTTCCCATGGAATGAGGCATATACACAATGAACAACAATCAAACATTCCCGCGCCTTTGCCGGGTTTTAGAAATATACGAAGCCGATTTTGGCTGTGAAGAACGCCCGGACGGACAGGAAACGATGGTCTGTGTCCGTCTGCTGGACACAACTGAAAATGCAAACCTCTCAGAGCATCCAGAATACACGATACGCACCGCGGATCAGGCACTCTATGATGCCGGAATCGATGAGGGCGATCGCGTCTGGTTTGACCCGGAATCCGGGCAGATTGAGAAAGCGGCTGAATCACACTAAAATATAAAGAGTTACAAAGGAATATCAAAATGGAACCATTTTACTATAATCACATGAACAAGAACCAGCAAGCCGCCTACCGCGCCATGCAGCAGGGGCTTACCAATCTCTCCGACGAATTTCAGATTCCGCGCCTGGAGGGAAAGGATTTAAGCAATGTATTTTTTGAACTGCGGCTCGATCACCCGGAGATTTTCTGGGCTTCCGGCTTTAAATATAAGTATTACCCAGATTCCCCGAACCTGATCCTGATACCGGAATACCTCTTTGACAAGGGCAAGATCCGCGAACATCAGAAAGCGATGGACGCCCGCGTCGAAAAACTTGCCCGCCCGGCAATGAAGCTGACTGAACTGGAAAAAGAACGCTATATCCACGATTTTATCTGCGAACACGTTCACTATGACAAATTAAAAAAGCCCTACTCCCATGAGATCATCGGACCTCTGGGACAGGGCGTCGGCGTCTGCGAGGGCATCGCCAAATCGGTCAAAATTCTTTGTGATACGCTCGGCATCTGGTGCATGATCGCGCTCTGCGGCAATAACCCTGAAAAGGGCATCAAATACCGCCATACCTGGAACATCGTCAAGATCGGAAAAACGTACTACCATCTGGACGCTACCTTCGACAACAGTCTCGGCAAATGCAGCCAGACAGGGGAGGAGATCCGCTACGATTACTTCAATCTCGACGACAAGGCGATCTTCCGCGACCACGAACCGCTCATCGCCCCGGCGCCTGCCTGCACGGACAGCGATCATTTCTACTACAAAGAAAAGAAGCTTTCCTTTACCAAACAGGAGGATGTTTACAAGCGCTCCTTACAGGCGGCCAAAAAAGGAAAAACACTAACGTTTCACTGGCGCGGCGGCTATCTGACAAAGGAAGTTCTGCGTGAACTGCTCGACCTAATCGAAAAAGCCGGAAAAGAACGGCAGAAAACAGCCCTAATCAAGCTTAACTGGCCGCAGGCAGTTCTGCGCGTCCGCTATACCGATGAGGCCATCCAGCCGATTGTCACCATGGAGGAAGCCAATGAAGGGGAAGAAACCCCGGAAGGCACAGCGTCTTTATAGTTCGCTGTGCTTTTCCGCGGAGCATTTTTTGTGTCATAGGACGAAGTTTCCTATGACATGAAGATTCTAACAATCGTAGGGATCATCTTCCAAAACCAGATCCTGATGTTTATCAAAGCTGCCTGCCAAAGGAGCTTATCCAGAAAGCTTTACGTTATTTTTCATAAAAAACAGCCACAAAATTCATCCTCCTGCTAAATTCCAAAAACAAAACGAAATGAATTTTGTGGCTATTTTTTTGCTATACGTCAATGATTAGGATGAAATTTCTTAGAATTTTTCTCAAAGGAACTATTGCTATAGTCTCTCTTTTACTTCCATAACTGGGCACACACCAACTCCAGTACACTTCCCGCGATACATCTCGCCTTGTCCGAGATCAGAAAACAGTTGGAAAGTTCCTCTTTTCTCGGATCTACATCTGCTACCTTGAAATGTTCCGTCACCAGATAACCATCCCGCAAAAGACCTCGCAGAATGCCCGTGATCTGTGTCTGAACCAGAAGTTTCGTTCCGTCCTCCTGCCAAATCTCCGCGATCGTGTCCCCGGCTTCGACGATATCGCCGATCACACGCACATTTTTGAAAATACCCGCTGCCTGCGCGTGAATCACCCGCTCTGCACCGTATCCACCGATCACGCCCGGAATCCCCGTATTCGGGATTGCCGCACCCTCGCGGATAATTCGCCCCAGCCGGTGACCGCGCTTTGTCTCCACCACAACATCCACATCCTCACCTGCCGTAAAGCCCGGCCCAAGTGCAATCGTGAGCGGTGCCATATCCCGGCGGGTTCCAAGATTTCGCTTTGCCAGAATCGCATCGATCACAACAGCCGGTTTCAGCGCTCCAATCGACACGCCTTTCGGATCAATCAAAATCGGCACGCTATTTTCCTGCCAGACCGCTTCTGCCTCCTCATATCGATCAATCCGGACAGCACGAAGCCCCTCGACCTCAGTTGTTTTTGTATAAACCGCCTCACACAGAGCTACCTGTCGCCGGATCGCCGCCGGATTTTCAATCTCCAGCACCAGCACCCGAAGCCCTGCCGCCCAGAGCCGATGAATCGTCCCAGTTGCCAGGTCACCGCCGCCGCGCACAATAATTAAATCATCTCGTTTCATGAGGATGCCTTCTCCTATCTCACTTTTGTTACTATTATTTCCATTACCTGTTTATGCAGCTTCTTCTTCAAATAATTCTTTTGATTGTGTTTTCTGCTTTTAGAGTAATTCTTTTTACTGCCACACACACGACACCTTATCATAAACAGAAGTGTCTATCCGTCCGCTCCACTGATCCCACTCTTCCGGACGCATCCGCCACGCAAGACCACAGCCGGCAGAAATCTCCCTCGGAAGTGGAATTAAACGTCCCGGAATGCCCGTTTCCATACATCGTTTTTCCCATTCCATCGCCGCCACAGTTGTCTGAAAGGACAGTACGATAAATGGATGTTTTTCTCTCATACTACCAATTTCTCCCCTACGCTTCCTCTGCCAGTGCCCGAACTGCTTCTGCTGCCCTCTCAATCTCCTCTTCCGTATTAAAATGCGAAAAACTGAACCGCACCACTCCCTGACCGACCGTTCCAAGCGCCCGGTGCATGAGCGGCGCACAGTGTGCCCCCGCGCGGACGCAGATGCCGTATTCTTCCCAGAGTGCATCCGCCACACGTGCCGAATCTTCCCCGGCAAGGTTGAGGGAGACGATCGGCGCATGAGATTTTGCCGCCGGATCTCCATACACAATGATGCCCGGAATTTCCTTCACCTGTTCGTAAAAACGGCGTGTTAAATCCCGCTCCCGTTTCTGCAATTTCTCGATCCCCTGATCCATCCGGTAACGGATGCCTGCTGCCAGCCCCGCCAGACCATGGACATTGAGCGTCCCGGCTTCGAGTGCCGTTGGCATTTCCTTCGGATGGTGTTCATCATAACTGTGAATGCCGCTGCCGCCAACCAGAAGTGGTTCCACCGAAAGTCCCGGCTTCACATACAGCCCGCCGGTTCCCTGTGGTCCCAGAAGCGCCTTATGCCCGGTAAAACAGAGCACGTCGATTCCGAGCTTCTGCACGGAAAACAGTTCTTCCCCTGCAGTCTGCGACGCATCCACAATCAGAAGCAGTCCATTCCGTTTAACAAACGAAGAAATATAGGAAAGATCCGTCACATTTCCTGTCACGTTGGACGCGCCGGTAATTACCACCGCACGCGTCTCTGGGCGCAGAAATGCTTCCAACTCTTCATATTTTAGATTTCCACGCGCATCCACACCCACAAAACTAAGCATCGAACCCTGATCACGCAGACGATAAAGAGGACGTAGCACCGAATTATGCTCACAGACCGTCGTGATCACGTGATCGCCCGGACGAATCAGCCCGGAAATGGCTATGTTCAGCGCCTCCGTTGCGTTTGCCGTAAAGGCAATCCGCGACGCATCTTCCGCATCAAACAATTCTGCTGCTGCCGCACGTGCCCCGTACACCAGTCTTGAAGCATGTAAGGTTGCCTCATGCGCGCCGCGCCCCGGATTTCCTGCGGTGCGAAGCGCCTCAAGGACTGCCTGTTCCACCTGCAGCGGCTTTTGAAGCGAAGTCGCCGCATTGTCCATATAAATCATGGTTTTACCACATTTCCAGCGCCCAGCATTTTTTCAGCGATGACATACATGTTGGTTACACCGCCGACTGCCAGCTTCTCGGTCAGACCATAGAAATTCAGGCAGGTGCCGCAGGTCAGGATCTCCACACCTTCTGCCTCCAGTGTCTTCAGATCCTCCAGCATCGGAGAGCCTTCACAGGTCAGACTGGCTCCGCCGTTATAGAAAAGAATGGTTTTCGGCAAGTTGTCCTGCTGGGTCAGGGCAAATGTAAATGCCTTCAAAAGCGTCTTTCCAAGTTCCGCACTGCCCTCGCCCATCTTATCATTGGCAATCACAACCACGGTATCGGTACGGCTGTCCGGAATACAGGCTTCGCATCCGGCTCCTGCCTGTGCTTTTTCCTCTTCTGTCTGTTCACCCACCGTAAAGATAACCTGATATTCCTGATCCGCCAGCTTCTTTGCACTGCTCTGATAGCCCTTCTGCTCTGCCATTTTCGTCAGATTCTGAACTGCAATCTCATTATCCACCAGCACTTCCACCTGTCCGGCACCCGAAAGTTCCTCTATCGCGTGTTTTGCCTTTACGACCGGAATCGGGCATGCGTCTCCTCTTGCATCTACTTTCTTCATTTCTGTTTCCTCCTATCCTCGTACAAAAATTTCAATCTCTCCCGGTTCCGTGATCGTTCCCACGATCCGCGCCGGAAACCCGGCGTTCTGCAGCTCCTGTTCCAGTTTCTCCGCCTCATCCGGGGCAGCTGCCATCAGAAGTCCGCCGGAGGTCTGCGGGTCAAACAAGACCTCTTCCATTGAAAACGGTACATTTTCAAACTGCACCGCCGCCCCGACATGATTGCGGTTTCTCTGTCCTGCCGCCGTGTATAAAAACGCATCTGCCGACTCACGTGCGCCCGGAAGCACCGGGATATGGTTCACATCAATCTCGCACGACAGCCCGCGCCCCATCATTTCATGCAGATGTCCCAGAAAACCGAACCCAGTCACATCTGTGCACGCGTGAACCGTGTACTTCCGGCTGATTTCCGCCGCTGTTTTATTGAGCGTCGTCATCGACTGTACCGCCCCGTCCATCTGCTCTTTTGTCACTTCTCCGACGCGGTTTGCCGAACAAATCAGCCCAACTCCCAATGCCTTTGTCAAAATCAGGCGGTCGCCCGGCTGTCCGGCATCATTGGCGTACAGCTTTTTCGGATTTATCAGTCCCGTCACGGACAAACCGTATTTCACGCCCGTGTCCGCGATCGAGTGACCGCCCGCGAGAATGCCGCCTGCTTCTGCCACCTTCTCCGCGCCGCCCTGTAAAATCTGTCCCAGAACATTCAAATCCATTGATTCCGGAAAACACACCAGATTCAGCGCCGTCTTGACCTCACCGCCCATCGCGTACACGTCGCTCAGCGCATTTGCCGCTGCAACCTGTCCAAAAATATACGGATCGTCCACCATCGGCGGGAAGAAATCAACCGTCTGCACCAGCGCCAGATCCTCTGTGACCTGATACACTGCCGCATCGTCCCGGCTGTCATATCCGACTAAAAGATTCGGATCCTTCTCGCCGCGCGGTAGTTTTTCCAAAATGCGGCTTAAAACACCGGCTCCCAGCTTTGCCGTACAGCCGCCGCCCGTACAAAATACGATATCCTTTTTCTCACTCATCTCTCTCACTCCTGATTTCGTTCTGATCCTGAAAAGGAAGTTAAAATTCCCTGAATTCCGTAGCTATGTTTCAGGATATCCAGTACCTTTCTGCCATCCTCCCGGCGCTCTGACGTGTCCGCCTGGTTCAGAACCACAAAAAACAAACGCCCCGATATATCTTTTCTGGCACCGTTTTCGCTACCAAGAAGCCACGCCAGAAGTTCTGGGGTCAAAGGCGTATCTTTCGAAATGGGCACTTCTTTGAGCAGTCTTTTTCCTTCTTTGGGATAAGCTGCGTCCCCATACTCGCACACATCCCTGTTCCACGCCTCAATCGCCAGCTCCGCCCGGAAGCACACCTCCCCCAGCGGACGATACAGGGCACTCAGCCCCGCGACCGCCAGCACGATATCGCTCTGCGGCAGTATCACCGGCTCATGCGCCGCCGGAAATTTACACGGAAGACATTTCGCGCCATCCGCCTCCAGAAATGTGATATCTGCATCCGAAATCCACTCGCTTCGAATCGCTTCTGGTAGAATTGTCAATTTTTCGTGTGGGGCTGGGGTTCCGGCTACGACGTAGGTTCCCCGCTGCCAGAGACGATCGCGCTCTTTTCCGGCATTCTCCCACGCGGTATTTTCTTCCTCATTTACCGCAATCCACGGCACATTTACCGGCTTCCGAATATGCGTCGTCGTCGCCATCAGCACCCGCCATCCCTTCGCCGTGCAGTACGCCGACAGCGCATACAGAAGCGTCGTCTTTCCGCCTCCGCCAATCAGCGAGACCACGTGTCCTTTTTCACGTAAGAAAGGAAACTTCTGCTCCCAGTCCATCACCGCAGCTTCTCTTCCCATTCCTTCTCCCGAAATCCCGTTAAAACAGTATCTCCATCCACAATGACAGGGCGTTTTACCAACATCCCATTGGTGGCAAGCAGCTTCAACTGTTCGTCCTCGCTCATCTGCGGCAGCTTATCCTTTAACTGCATTTCCTTATATAGCATCCCGCTCGTATTGAAAAATTTCTTGATCGGCAGCCCGCTTCTCGCCTGCCACTTCTTCAATTCCTCATACGTCGGATTTTCCTCCACGATATGGCGCTCTGTATATGAAATTTCCTGTGCATCCAGCCATTTTTTCGCTTTCTGGCAGGTACTGCATTTTGGATAATAAATAAACAGCATCTTATTCCTCCTTTGTGAGCATGCTTGCTATTATACGGTACCTTCTATATTTAAATGCGACCGTTCTAAACAAAGCATTTTACCTTTTTAAATTACCTACGGAAATTATACCCAGACACCAGAAAGATTGCAAGGGATGCCTGAAAATGATACAATAATAATATCTGCAACTATATTCAAGTCGAACGTCCGTGAGACTTGGCGCGTGATCCTGGTCAGCGAAGCTGACATATTCCTATCAGGATCACTGCGCATCCTCGCGGAGCGTTTATCTCAGTCGGAGACAAGGCTTCCACTGAGACAAATTTGCTATTACTCACCTCCTGAAGAGGTAGGAATCTTCTCGACTGAGATACCCCCCTCTTTTATACCAACAGGGAAACACATTCACCCAAAAATTATTATAAAAATATCCACTATGAAAGAAAAAATATTTAACATCATCCAGATCGGCGACAAGAGCAACCGTATCAGCCGTGCATTCGATATTTTCATCACCTTCACGATCATCTGCAATATCATTGTCACGTTTCTGGAAACATTCGATCAATTAACATCCTTCGGTGGTCTGTTTACCATGCTGGAACATGCCAGTGTCCTGATTTTCTGTATTGAATACGCGCTGCGCATCTGGACTGCCGACTATCTCTATCCAGAAAAAACGCCGGGACGCGCCCGGTTCTGCTTTCTCATTTCCTTTGATGGAGTGGTGGATCTGCTGACGATCATCCCGGTCTTTTTTCTGTCGGGCTTCATCATTTTCCGTATGCTGCGCGTGGCGCGGATTTTCCATCTGTTCCGGCTCAATGCGAAATACGACTCGTTCAACATCATTACCACCGTACTCTATGAAAAACGGAACCAGATCATTTCCTCTGTGTTCATCGTCATGGTGCTGATGCTGGCGAGCAGCATGTGCATGTATAGTGTCGAGCACAACGCTCAGCCGGACATTTTCCGCAATGCATTCAGCGGCATCTGGTGGAGTATGTCCACGCTGCTGACCGTCGGTTACGGCGATATTTACCCGGTCACAACGCTTGGGCGCGTGATGGCGATCTGCATCGCCTACCTCGGAGTCGGTGCCGTCGCGATCCCAACCGGTATCATCAGCGCCGGTTTCGTCGAACAGTACCAGCGCAAGAGCAGCCTGTCCAGCATGAAGGACGCGGATATTCAGGAAATTGCCGAGGTTTTCGTCGATAAACGGTATGCCGGAAAAACCATTGAAGAGATGGAAGAAGAGCAGAATATCAAGATATTTCTGGTGCTGCGCGATGATCTGTCGGTGCTTCCGCAGAAAAATATGGTTTTGAAATTAAATGATATTGTGATTATACGAATAGAAAATGAAGCGTAATCAAACTTATCATCAAACATTTTTTTATGAACGTGAAAAAGAATGTGCCTTGGCACATTCTCGCGCCGAGCGCGGTCGCTTGCGACATGTTTCTGCTTCGCGCGAGTGCGCATCATTGGCACGTTAGTGCCTTTTTGTGTAATAGGGAATTCCAAGGAATTTCCTATTACACAAAAAGACTGCCGTCCAAAGTTTCTCTCTCTGGACAGCAGCCTTTTCTTTCCTTCAAAATCAGCTTCTCAGCTCAATTCCATACGTCTTATTCAGCTGTTTCAGCACTTTCTTGACATATCCGTCAACGGTATCTGCCTTGAACGCCTCTTCCTTCGGAGTGAAGAGAACGGTAAATGCCATCGATTTCTTATCGGCTGCGATCTGTCTGCCCTCGTATACGTCGAACAGGCTAACATCCTTGACGTAAGCACAAGCCTCGCGGATACAGCCCTCAACCTGTCCGCAGGTGATGTCTTTGTCCATAACCAGCGCCAGATCACGTTTTTCCTCCGGGAATTTTGGAAGCGGCTCAAATACTTTGGCTTTTCCATACCATTTCTCCAGCGCTTTCATGCTGATCTCCAACACATACGCATCTTCGCGCATTGCCTCTTCCTTCATGATCTCATATTTTACCTTACCGAGGTAACCAATCTCCTCGCCCTCGCAGAAGATCGCTGCGGTCTGATACGGATGCAGGAACGGTTTCTCTGCTTTTTCATAGTTAAAAGTAATATTTAAAACATTGGCAACTGCCTCTGCCATTCCCTTTAAGGTAAAGAAGGACTCTTCCTTACCAAATGCACCGATGCACAGCGTCTCTCGCTCTTCCGGATATTCCGTCAGAGGCAAGGACTTCGGAATAAATGCATTTCCAATCTCGAAGATACGTCCCTCGAAGATGCCTCTCTTCTGGTTGCGTCCCATCGCATGAATCATCTGCGGTGCCAGTGTTGTTCTCATCAGGGACAGATCCTCGTTGATCGGATTCATGATGCGGATCGCCCTGCGCTCTGGCGCGTCCTCTGCAAATCCCATTTCATCCAGATCCGACGGGGAGAAGAAGGAATAGTGGATTCCCTCAAATGCGCCAACACTGCACAGCGTTCTCTTTACTTTCAGAATTGTTCTCTGACGCAGGTTGCTTCCACCGATCGTCACCTTAGCACTCGGCATGAAGGTCGATGTGATGTGATCGTAGCCGTACATACGGATCACTTCCTCGGCAACATCCGGATAATCTTCCATATCCTCGCGGTATGCCGGGAAATGCATGGTCAGTTCGTCGCCGTTGATCTCCGGCTGGAAGTTTAAGCCAGTCAGGATGCGTAAAATATCCTCGTTCGGAACGGTAATACCCAGAACAGCGTTTACCTTCTTAACACTTGTCTTGAAGGTAGTCGGCTCTAAGGAGTTTCCGGTATTTACATTTTTATGGGTCTTGGAAATCTTACCAACTCCCAGCTCCTCAACCAGGTGCAGGACACGTTTCATCGCCATCTCGGTTGTGTACTCATCGACACCCTTAGAATATCGCTGGCTCGCGTCGGATCCCTGTCCTAATGCACGGGAGCTTCTGCGGATGTTGTCACGGGCAAATTTAGCTGCCTCAAACATCACTTCCGTCGTGGTATCACGGATCTCAGAATTTAAACCACCCATGATTCCGGCAAGTGCTACCGGCTTTTTGCCGTCGCAGATAACCAGATTGTTCGGATTTAAGGTAAATTCTTTCTCATCCAGCGTCACGATCTTCTCGCCCTCGGCCGCGCGTCTTACGTTGATCGCATTGCCCTCCAGATAATCGCAGTCAAACGCATGAAGCGGCTGACCTAACTCACGCATGATATAGTTTGTAATATCAACAATATTGGAAATGGAATTATTCCCTACCAAAGCCAGACGTCGTCTCATCCATGCCGGGGACTGACCCAGTTTTACGTCATATACATAGTGTGCAATGTAACGCGGGCAAAGATCCTGTGCCTCTACCGTTACGTTGAAGCCTTCTTTCTCAACTTCTGTCTCAGTGTAATCCAGTGCCGGCGTCTTGAGCGGCTCGCCCAGTGCGGCAGCAACCTCTCTTGCCAGACCGAAAATACTCTGGCAATCCGGACGGTTTGCCGTGATAGAAACATCGAAGATCCAGTCATTTAAGCCGGTCAGCTCTTTGACATCCGAACCAATTTCCGCATCCTCCGGCAGAACCAGCAATCCGTTGTAACCAGCACCCGGATACAGATCCTCGTTTAAGCCAAGCTCGGTACCGGAACACAGCATACCCTGGGACTCATAACCTCTCAATTTACCCTTTTTAATGGTAGCCACGCCCTCGATCGTCACATGATCTTTTGCAGTTGCATATACTTTCGCGCCAATCATGGCAACTGGGAATTTTCCGCCAGCTTTTACATTGTCAGCGCCACAGCAGATCTGTAAGAGTTCCGGACCACCTACATTGACCTGGCACACATGAAGATGTGTTTCCGGAATCGGCTCACAGGAGTCAACATAACCAACGACGATGCCGCTGATATCCTTGCCAACCTGCCATTTTTCTTCTACCTCAAATCCACAGTCAAAAAGCTTCTTCTCCAGCTCATCTGCGGAAATATTAATATCTACATAATCTTTTAACCAGCTTAACGGTACAAGCATTTCTAATCCTCCTGTCCTGATCAGTCATCGATCTGATCCAGCACACGCAGATCAGACTCAAAAAGCATCTTGATGTTGTTGATGCCGTATTTCAGCATTGCGATACGCTCCAGACCCAATCCGAATGCGAATCCACTGTATTTATTGGAATCAATGCCGCAGTTTTCCAGTACCTTCTTATTTACCACACCAGCGCCGAGAACCTCGATCCAGCCTGTTTCCTTGCACAGACGGCAGCCCTTGCCGCCGCACTGGAAGCAGCTTACATCGACCTCAACAGACGGCTCCGTGAACGGGAAATAGGACGGACGAAGTCTCGTTTTTGTCTGCTCACCGAAAATTCTCTGAACAAACATATCCAGCATACCCTTTAAATCACACAGAGTGATGCCCTCATCAACAACCAGACCTTCCATCTGGCTGAACATCGGAGAATGGGTCGCATCATCGTCAGAACGGAATACCTTACCCGGGGAAACAACCTTGATCGGCGGTTTTTTCGCTTCCATGACATGAACTTGTCCAGCCGATGTCTGGGTACGGAGCAAGAATTCCGGAGACAGATAGAATGTATCCTGCATATCGCGCGCCGGATGATCCTGCGGTGTATTTAAAGCTGTAAAGTTATAATAATCGGTCTCGATCTCGGTTCCCTCATATACTTCAAATCCCATAGAGGTGAAGATATCCGTCAGCTGATTGCGGACCGTCGTAACTGGATGCAGATTACCGTAACGGATTTTAACCGGCGGCATCGTGATATCAATCTTCTCCGATTCATAGCGCTGCTGCTGCTCTTTCTCTTTTAATTTCTGATCCAGCTCGTCAAAGAAATTGTTTGCCCACTCTTTGGCGCCGTTGATAGTCTTACCAAATTCCGCTTTCTGGTCATTGGCAACATTGCGCATTTCTTTCATCAGCAGACCAATTCTGCCCTGCTTATTATCCAGAAAGGTCTTCTTAAACTCATAGACACTCTTGGAAGTCGTCAGAGCATCCGCACCCTGGCGGATTTCCTCTTTGATCGCAGTGATCACTTCATTCAGTTCTTTTAAATCCTGCATGATTTCTCTCCTTCTATTACTTTTGTTGCTTTTTATCTTGATATTGCTTTAACTTGTGGACACGAATTTGTGCATAAAGGATGTTCTCTGGCACATTCGGGCGTCTCGCGCGGTCGCTTGCGACATGACATAAAAAAATCCCTTCGCACAAAACGTGCAAAGGGACGATCATATCTATACCGCGGTACCACCCAGCTTCCTGTCGGCAGGTCATTTTTTCGTCTGCCACAGACACTTTCCGGTATGTAACGTACACCAGACGGCAATGCCTACTCTAAATTTCAGCAATGCAGCTCCCGTGGGAAATTCGGATATCTGTCTGAACGGAAAAAGGCTCACAGCCG